>Ga0187846_10000032_pt1 | contig 76904 bp, 72 predicted proteins | sample TC_taG_FD_161473 | JGI IMG/M metagenome (GOLD analysis project Ga0187846, IMG submission 161473) | Biofilm microbial communities from the roof of an iron ore cave, State of Minas Gerais, Brazil - TC_06 Biofilm (v2) | ecosystem: Environmental > Terrestrial > Deep subsurface > Cave > Wall biofilm... | reverse complement strand
CCGACCTCGCCGCCCGACGCGCCGCCGCGCGAGAGCATCGAGGTGCGCATGCTGGTCTTCTACCCGCCGGAGGCGTGACGGGCGCTTCCGCTATTGCCGGCCGGCGGCGTGACGCGCCGCAGTGCCGGCAGCAGCTCGTCGCTGATCAGCCGCATGCTCGCCAGAGCGGGCCCGACCGGCATGCCGCTCCAGTGGGTGCGGAAGATTAAGAAATTCGCCCCGGCCTCCTCCCAGCACGGACGCAACTGCTCGTAGCACTCCTCGGGACTGCCGAGGACGAAACGATCGCGGAGCAGGGCCTCAAAAGGCTGACGGAACGAGTCGTTGCCGGGCAGCACCTCGTCTTGTCCCCAGGTGGCGTAAGTCCGGTATTTCTCGGCGAGGTAGGGACCGGCCATCTCCAATGCCGTCGGCGTATCCTTGGCGCAATAGATCTCCCGCGCATAGGGCAATACCGCCGGAAACGGTTTTCCCAAACGCCCTAGCTCATTTCGGTAAAGAGCGAGCTGGCGGGTGATTTCGGGGATTGTCGCGTGCGGATTGACGAACCAGCTGTCACCGAGACGAGCGGCTCGGCGGACCGCGCGGTCGTTGTTGGCGGCAAACCAGATCGGCGGGTGGGGCTGCTGGATCGGCCGGCAGGTCATCGTGACATTGGTCAGTTTGCAGATGTCGTTCTCAAAGCTGACATTGTCCTCGGTCCATAGCCGCTTGACGACTTCGAGGCATTGCTCGAAACGGCGAACGCGTTGGCCGCGCGGCACGCCGAAGGCGTCGAACTCGACATCGCGATAGCCCAATCCAACGCCAAAGATGAAATTGCCACGCCAGATCGCGTCGAGCGATGCGATGCATTCGGCGACTTCAACCGGGTTGTGCAGGGTGGTCAACAACACGCCGGCGATGCCGGTCATTTCTCCCGCCTCGGCGGCGAGGCGGGCCAAAAACGGAATCAGCTGGATCTGCCGCACCCCCTCGCTGAGATAATGCTGACCAGTCGCCACCGCATCCCACCCTCGGTCGCGCGCCAGGCATGCCATGGCGTATTGGCCCTCCAGCGCGGCGATCATGTCGCTCCCGGGCGGATGCTGGCAGGTAAGAAAGATCCCGACCTTCATAGCGTCTCCATGGCCAACGGGTTGCTCGGTTTCCCGAGGTCGTAGATGATCGCGCGGACGCCGGCAAGGACAGTGACGAAGTCGGGGAGGGAGCGATGGAGACCTTCAAGGCGAGCGACGGCCTGCAGCTCGCCTATTACAGCGACGACTTTACCGACCCCTGGAAAAACGCCCCGATCCTGTTGCTGCTGCACGCGGCGATGGGCAGCGCGCGGCGCTATTACGCCTGGGTGGCGCCGCTCAGCCGGCATTATCGGGTGGTGCGTATGGATCTGCGCGGCCACGGCAATTCGCAAGTGCCACCCTCCGACCGTGAGTTGACCCTCGAGCGACTGGTGGCGGATGTAGCGGAGCTGATGGACCAAATCCGCTGCCCGAGCGCTCATATCGTCGGAAACTCGGCCGGCGGCTATCTTGGCCAGCAGCTGGCGATGAACCACGGCGAGCGGGTGCGCAGCCTGATGCTGTTCGGTTCGACGCCGGGCCTCAAAAACAGTCAAGCGCCGAGCTGGCTTCCGCAGATCGAGGCAAAGGGTCTGCGCGCGTTCTTGGCCGAGACCATTGCCGACCGGCTGCCGCTCGACAAAGTCGATCCGGGCCTCGTCGAGTGGTTTCTCGACGAAGCAGCTAAAAACGACCCCGCCTATATCGGAAAATTCGTATTGCTGATGGCACGCTACGACTGGAGCGATCAGCTCGGCCACATCGCTTGCCCGACAATGGTGGTCGTCCCCGGTGCCGAGCCGATCGGCTCAACCGCAAATTACGAGCCGTTCCGCCGTCACATTAAGGATGTCGAAATGCGGGTCTATGACGCCGCGCCCCACAACATCTGCGACGCCTTCCCGGATCGCTGCACCGGCGACGTGCTCGACTTCCTCGGCCGCCGCTTCGGGCTGGGCGTTTAGGGTCTTCAGAAGACATCAGGCGGCTGGCGCTCGTGCCAATCGCTCGTCTGCTGGTAAGCCCAGCCGATGCGCAGCGCCGTGGCTTCGTCATAGCCGCGGCAGACGATCTGCAGCGAGATCGGTAGTCCCGCAACAGTAAAGCCGTTTGGCAGTGCCAACGCGCAAAGATTGAGGAAGTTGACAAAGCGGGTGAAATGCGCCGGGGTCGTCGTCTGGTCGACGGCGTCAAGCGGGATGGCCGCCGTTTGGGTCGTCGGTGTCAGCAACGCATCGACATCGGCAAATGCGGCTGCGAATTGCCGCTTCGCCTCCTCGCGATCGCGCAGCGCGGCAAGGTAGTCTCGCGCAGAAATGCCGCGGCCGGCGGCGATGCGTGGCCGTACCGCCTCGTCGATCGGCAGGCTCACATCGTCGATCAGATCGCCGATCAAAAAATAGCCCTCGGCGCCGATGATCCGCGCGGTCAGAGCGGTGTAGTCGGTAAACCGGCATGGCAGCTTGACGCTGACGATCTCGGCGCCAAGCCGCGTCATGCTGTCGAGCGAGGCGTCATAGGCGGCCAGGACCTCCCTGTCGACGCCGTCGCGTTCGGCCTCGGGCATGCGCGCGAGCCGCAAACCCCGGACACCGCGCCGCAGCGTCGGCAACGGGTCGCTCGGCGCGATCCCGCGGGTTCGCGGGTCGAGCACATCCAGCCCTTGCATGACCTGATAGAGCAATGCCGCGCCCTCGACCGAGCGTGCCATCGGCCCTGGCGTGTCGAGGGTCGGGCTGAGCGGCAAAATCCCGTAGGTACTGACCCGCCCGATCGTTGTCTTGAGACCGCTGAGCCCGCACCACGACGCTGGCAACCGCACCGAACCGCCGGTATCGGTGCCGATCGCCCACGGCGCCATGCCCGCCGCCACAGCAACCCCCGACCCGCTGCTCGACCCGCCGGGTGTGCGCGCGGTTATAGGGTCCCAGGGATTCCACGGCGTGCCGCGATGCTGGTTGGTTCCCCAGCCGCCCATCGCGAACTCGACCGTGTGGGTCTTGCCAATCACGATCAACCCGGCGGCGATCAGGCGCTGCGCCAAAGTGGCTGTGCAGCGGGACCGCCGCTCCCGCCACACTTCCGAGCCACCTGTCGTGACTCTTCCCTCGATCTCGATCAGGTCCTTGAGCGCGATCGGGATCCCGTGAAGCGGCCCGATGGCATGCCCCGAGCGGATCGCCTTGTCAGCCGCCTCAGCGGCAAGCCGCGCATCTTCGAAGTAAACCTCGACGAAGGCGTGCGGCTTGGGGTCCCTCGCGCGGATCCGCTCGAGCAGCGCCTCGACCAGATCGACCGGCGAGAGGCGCCGAGCACCGATCTCGGTTGACAAGACATGTGCCGGAAGCAGGGCCGGATCGCCGGCGGATGCGCGCATAGTTCCTCTCTTGAGGCAGGCAGCTACGACGCCACCATACCCCCGCTCACGCCGATGCTGTCAATCGGCCGCGGCCGATTGGAGCTGCGGCTAAACCCTATGGTGTTTGGCTTCCGTCACTTTTATGGGGTGGGTCGGCACGCGAGCGATGCCAGCATGAGATGCACGAGCCGATGATGGAGGTTTGGCGCGCGCCACCGGGTGATTGTGCGCGTGAAACCTCGACACCTTGTGGCTCGGGTACGGCGCCACTCCCCGGGGTCGATGATCTCGACGTGTCGTGGTCGCTACCTGCCAATTCTCGGTAGCTACGGCGAAATGCAATAGCCTAGAGCGCGAGCTCCTTCCTTCAACGTAAGGATCGAGCCCGTCCCCGCCGTTTATTTCGACGATCTCCCGCGAGCCTGCTCCCGGGTAGACGAAGCCGTAGGTCGGGTAGTCGCATCCGTGCGTCCCAGACGGCAAATCCATGACTGCGACACTGGTCCAGTCATGGCCTGATGAGGTATCGATTACCGACATGCCGCGACTTACCGTTCCGCGGTACCAGTTTGCGTGGTCGACGAGGATCTCATGAGCTGAGATGATTTTGGAGACCACGGCGACATGGCCTGAGGGTATTCGCTGCGTCCGCTTAAAAACGAGGATCGCGCCCACAGCCGGCACGTGGCCGCGCTCGTAGCGCCCATCAGCCTCGTCCCACCAGCCGCCGGCCGAGCCGTAGAGCGCAACACCGGTCTCGGCGCGCGCATAAAGAGCGCAATTGGCGGCACTCGACCGACTGCTATGCGTGGTTAGACTCGCAACAAGACAGGCGCCCCAAACGAGGCTCTGCGCCATCAGCGATCGCATGCGGTGTCCCCCGAATGGCAGCGGCTCAAGAGCCGTTGCTCGTTGCCGAACCGGTCCCCGCGCCGGTTAAGGTTCATTAACGATCTTTATGAAACCTGACGTTGGTTCAAAAGAAAACCAAAAAATGCCCCCTCTTGGGTTGAAAAAATTTTGGGAATATTAAACCGATTAAGTGATGCTCTGGTAAGCTCACCTGCACGGACCACGTCGTGAACGACCCAAGTGGGGTTCGATTAATGATGATATACTCCGGCGTGACCTGTCGGCCGTCGCAGGCTCGGTCAAACCGAACTTGATGTCCGCCTATCAAGACAGGAACCGGGAACGATTGATGGAGTCCGACCCAAAACGCTTTGTCCGGGAATGGAACCGAGAAATCGAGGCGGAGATCCGCCGCCGCGATGCAGGGCAGGACGATGGACCTTGGAAGATCGCCGTTTGGGTGGTCTTGGGAGTGTTATGGTTTGTCGCGCTGTTCGCGATGCTCGGTTTTTTCGAGCGGCTGCAACGATGACCACCCGGCAAGCGTGCGGCTTTATTAGCGGGCTTGGGGCTGCTCACCTCGTCGCAACGGCACGACATTTCCCGACCCGCGGTCGGCTCTCCGCTGGAGAGCCCGCTGGACCGCCCCGATCAGGGCATCGGGCCCGAACGGCTTTTGGAGCACTACGTCGCCGTCTGTTTCATCTTTGAACCTGGAGACGTCCGCATAGCCGGTGCAAAATAGCGCCTTGAGGTCGGGGCGAGCGCGCCGGGCTAGACGCACTGTCTCCGCTCCCGACAACCCCGGCATCGCCAGATCCATGACCAGCAGGTCGCAAGGACCGCCCCGTTCGAGGATCGTCAACGCGGCACCGCCGCTTCCAGCTTCCGTCACGTGATGACCGACCCCGCGCAGACATTCCGCGGTGACCCAGCGGACATCGGGGTCGTCATCAACCACGAGAATATGCGCTCTGCCGGCTCGTTGAGCCTGCGTCGCCCTTCCTGATCCCTGTGCCGCAGCCTCAATTGCCCGCGGTAGATAAATTTGCACGGTCGTCCCTGCGCGGATCCGGCTGTGGATGCGAACTACCCCGCCAGATTGACGCACCACGCCGAATACCATGGACAGTCCCAACCCCGTTCCTCTGCCGATCTCCTTTGTCGTGAAAAAGGGCTCGAACGCGTGCTCGATGACCTCGGGGCTCATGCCCGTTCCGGTATCCCTCATTGAGACGAGAACGCAATCTCGGCCGGCCATCTCATCGGGCAACTCGGCGTTGCCAGCGCGAACATTGGTCGTTTCGATAAGCAAGGTGCCGCCTTGCGGCATCGCATCGCGCGCGTTGATGGCGATGTTCAACAGCGCCGACTCGATCTGATTGACATCGATCATAACCGGCCAGAGTTCACTCGCGAGCGATTGTCGCACGTCGACCGGGGCGCCAACGGAGCTACGCAACATCTCGCTCATCTCGACAATGACCGAGTTCAAGTCCGCCTGCACCAGCTCGAGATGCTGCTTGCGCGCGAACGCGAGCAGCGATTGGGTCAGCTTGGCCCCGCGCGATGCACCACGTTGGGCAGTATGCAGCAGACGCAAACTCTTCTCATCCGACGTGCGGGCCTCGAGAAGCTCCAAGGAGCCGGACACGGCAGTCAGAAGATTATTGAAATCGTGGGCAATGCCGCCCGTGAGCTGCCCTACCGCCTCCATCTTCTGGGCATGCACAAGCGCCGCTTGCGCCAGTTCACGCGCGCTGATCTCGGTACGGAGCCGCGCGTTGGCTGCAGCCAATTCGTGCGTCCGTTCCTCCACCATAACCTCGAGCTGTTCGCGGCTGTGCGCCAGCGTGTCGCGAGCTTCGACTATGTCTTGGATGTCCGTACAAGTTCCAAACCACCTGATCGTCTGCCCTGTTGCGTCCGTCACCGGAGTGCCGCGGGTCTTGAACCACCGGTAGGTGCCGTCCACGGCACGGACGCGATGCTCCAGATCGTAGGGCGCCCGCCCCTCCATCGCAGCGGCCCAGCTTGCCGTCGTGGCCACCAGATCATCGGGATGAATCACCTGTCTAAGCCTGTGCGAATCCAACGGCTCGGTTTCCGACATTCCGGTATAGTCGAGCCACTGTCTGCTCAAATAATCGACGCGCCCGTCGGGCAGGCAGGTCCACACGAGCTGCGGCAGCGATTCGGCCAGCATGCGGAACCGCTCCTCGCTAGCGCGCAATGCCACCTCCGCCTGCTCTCGGGCGCGAGCGCGCTGGTCGAGCGCGGCAGCGGTGGCGCACAATGCTTCGCCGATCTGATCGAGTTCTCGGACCCCGCCGACGGGCGGACCGACAGGTGCGGCGTTGCCCAGCGCACGGGCGCTGATCGTCAGTGATTCGACGGGCCGCCGGATCGCTCGGGCCATCCACCAAGCGAGTGCAAGGCTCACGCCCAGCGCCACCCCGCCGCCACCAAAGGCGAGCCATTGCGTTCGCCGGAGAGGCGCATCGACGAACTCTCTCGGTACACCGATCGCCACTGTCCAGCCGGTAATCGGCGACCGTCGGAATGCGGAATATACTGGAAGTCCTTCCTTCGTCACGCTTGGAAACCAACCCTCGAAGCTTTTCAAAATCTGCGCGCGCAGGGCCGGCATTGCCGGTTGACCGATAAAGCGGCCGACGCCTTGATTGTGCGCGACGATGAGGCCGTTGCGATCGAAGATCCCGGCGTTCCAGCCAGGGGGTAGGTTTTGCTCGTCCAGCAGAGCCGATAATATTTCCGGCCCGAGCCCCATCGCCAAGACGTAGGCCACCGTTCCGTCTCGAAAGACCGGGACTCCCACCGTTAGAATCGGCCGCCGCAACACAGCGCCGATGATCAGATCCGAGATCTGCGGTTTGCCAGTTTCGACCACACGATCGTGCATTTCGCTATTCGTCGCGCGTGGGAGCCGCTCGCCGAACGGCCGGTTGGTGCTGAGCAGCTGTTGCGCTTTGGTGTCGTGCAGGACGATCGAGGTCCCCTGGATTTTGAGCGCTTCCCGCATCTGGCGATCAAAGGCGGCGAAATCGCCGCTCTGCAGGCTCGGGGATACCGCGAGCACCTGCAGCTCCATCTGTATGCTGCTAATCTCTCGATCGACGCTGGCGAGGAGATTTTCCACCCTCTCGTTGATGTCGCGCTGGATCCGAACTCGTTCATCGTCGACGGTACGGATCATCGCAAAGCTCGCCAAGCCAACCAGAGGCAGCACGGTCGCCAGGACCAAGATCACGAGCCGCGCCTGGATGCCCAAGGTGAGGCGCGGCAAGAGCGCGCTCATGGAAACGAATGGTAGGTCAACCGTGTCCTCGGCTGAACGGCGGGACGGTACTCCCGGGTAATCCCGTCAACGGAACATCCGCCCTTGTGGGGGCAAGCCCAAGAGGACCTGGCCAACGGTCTCGAAATGAATCGGTCGGCCCTGGCCCTGCTGGGTCCCGGCGTGTATATCGCGCAGGCGCCGTTCAAATGCGTTCTCGTTGAAAACTGCGGTCGAGCCGGCTGCACCATAAACCGTCGCGACGACATCGCGCGCCTGGTGGATCGCCCAGGTCGTGGAGAGACGGAGCCGGACGTGCTGGTCGTAGCGAAACTCGCCCTTACGCTCGGCCTCCTTCCACATCTCGCCGAGAGTCTCGTGGATGAAAGCGCGCGACGAGCGCAGGCGCGCCTCGCACTGGGCGACCTGCGACTGGACCACATTGTTCTCGCGCAAGGTGCCCCGCGCTCCGCGCGGGATCTTGTCGCGCGCCAGCGCGACGAATGCGTCGAGCGCGCCGCGGGCGATCCCGAGCGAGACATTCGAGAAGCTCGCGGCATAGATCATGCCGCTGGTAAAGCGGTAGAGCAGACCCGGCTCGCGCCTCTCCGCCTCGTTGTCGCGCGAGGCGGTGTATTTCTGCGGAACGAACAGGTCGTCGACCTTATAGCTGTCGCTACCCGTGCCGCGCAGCCCGATGACCTGCCAGTTGTCGACGATCTCCGCACTCGACTTGGGGAACAGTACGGTGCGCACGAACGGCCGGCGGTTCGGATTGAGGCGCGGTGTCCCGTCTGGCTCAAAGACCGGGACGTGAGCGCCGAGCCAAGTGGCGTGGCGGCTGCCGGTGGCAAAGCCCCAGCGCCCCGTGACGCGAATTCCGCCCTCGACGGCCACACCGCGTCCCGCACCCGGCAGTTCCGGGCCCCAGGCAAGGATGCCGTGCGGCGGCCCGAAAATCTCGCGTGCCACCGCGGGGTCGAGATAGGGGGCCGTCATCGAGCAACCCGAATTCTGCCCGATAGACCACGCGGTCGAGGGGTCGGCCTTGGCGATCTCCTCGAGCACCTGGACGTAGGTCAACGGGTCGAGCTCGGCACCGCCAAGCGAGCGCGGCAGCAGCATGCGGAAAAAGCCGCGTTCGATCAGCGCCTCGACCACTCGCTCCGGAAGCTCACGGCGCTCCTCTATCTCGTCCGCGGCGGCGTCCAGCATCGGCGCGATCTCTCTCGCTTTTTCCAGATAATCGATGGACGCGTCGGCGCGGCGTAAGTCGACTGAGGTGAACGACATGTTCTGCTCCCGCAATGCGGGTTCAAGATACATCGGGTGGGGCGGTCGCAGCGACGATTTCCCGCACTCACGGTCCGATCGCGCGCCACCAGCGTCGGGTCAGCAGCAGCGCAGCGAGACCCTCGGCGCCTATCGCAACGATCGCCCGGGTGGCGCCAATCATGCCGGCGAGCCAGCCAAGATGGAGGAAACCGATCATCCCGACCCCGATACAGACGGAGAGCACGCCAAAGACCCGGCTTCGCATCTCTGGCGGTGCCGCAAGATAGACGAGTGTGGCCTGCATGATGCTGAAGCCCGAATTGGCCAAGCCCGTCAATAGCAAGACGGACCCAGCGGGCAACGGATCGGGCGCCAGCGCAAAGACCGGCAGCATCGAGAGATATGTCGCGACCCCACCGACAAAGATCCACGCGAAATAGGGCGGCTTAGCACACAACGCAATCACGATCGCGCCGCAGAAGGCGCCGATCCCGTCCATGCTGGCGAGGAGGCCGATCCCGGCGGCTCCAAGACCCAGATTATCCTGGCCGATCACCGGGATCATGCTGGTGAACGGCCAGCCGAAGGTATTGTAGATTACGGTGATGACCATGGTTCCGCTCAACCGCGGGTCACGCCGGACGAGGACGAGCCCCTCGATCATCCGCTCGAGCACGCCGGCAGCGGCGGACGGCATCGCCGTGTTGCGATGGCGCACGCGCAGCGCAACTATCGCTGCGACGAGATAGCCGGCAACGCTGACGGCGAATGCGCCACCGATGCCGAGGGTCGCGAGCAGGATACCGCCGACCGTCGGACCGAGCATGCGGCTGGCATTATTGGCGCCCACATCGATCGATATCGCAGCGCTCATCCGCTCAGGCCCGACGACCTCGCCGATCATCGTGCGCCGCACCGGGTTGTCGGTGGTCCAGGTAAGCCCGCTGATGAAGCTGGCAAGCGCGAGATGCCAGACTTCGAGCGCCCCGGACCAGGCAAGCAGCGCCAGGGCGACCGAGCACAGCAGCATCAATGCCACGACAAGGACGAGTGCCGTGCGGCGTTCCAGGCGCTCCGCAGCGGCGCCGATCAGTGCGCCGAACAGCGCCATCGGCAGCATTCGCAGCATGGTCAATAGCGCGACGATGAGCGGCGAGCCCGTGCGCTGATAGGCGAACACTGCTACCGCCAGCATTTCGAGCCACCGCACCGAGAAGACCATCAGCCCAACGAGCCAGAGCCGGCGAAAATCCGACTCGCCCAAGAGCCAACCTCGGGATGCGGCTGGGGAAACCATCAACGTCACGGTGAATTTCTCGATCTCGCAGAGCAAACCCGAAACCTAGTGCAGCAGCTGTGCGGCAGCGGTGGAGTCTCCGCCGCAACCCTGCCATGCGCGCCTCTGCCAGACTACCGCTGCCGGCTGGAAAGCTTACCGCGCCTGTGCGAAATTGAAGCATCGCAGGTTCGCCGAACTTGCGGCAAGATCGAGAGAGCGTCGGCAGCCGGCTGCGCTTGGCGCAAGCGATCCGACGGATTGAACCGAGATAGGAGGATCTGCATCTCGACGGAAGTTGAACTCAAGCTTGCAGCTTCGGCAGCCGACCTGCCCGAGCTAAAGCGGGCACTCGTCGAAATGGCCCCCTCATCCGCCAGCTCGTATTCTCGGCTGATCAGCACCTATTACGACACCCCGAGCCTGGCGTTGAAGCGTCAAGGCGTGAGCCTTCGTGTCCGAGAGCAGGACGGCCGGTTCATTCAAACCGTCAAGGCGGGAGACCCCAGCTGCGGCGATCTGCTAACGCGCGGCGAATGGGAGGACGAGCTCGCCGAGAGCGGTCCCGACCCTCACGCGGCGCGGAGCGGCGAGCATCTGCCGAATGGGATTGCCGGCGATCTGCAGCCCCTTTTCGCCACCGACGTCACGCGTACAACATTTGCGATCGAGCCTGCCCCGGCGACCCGGATTGAGGCCGCGATCGACCAGGGTGAGATCCGTGCCGCAGGCGGCGGCGGGACCGAGCCAATCAGCGAGATCGAGCTGGAACTCAAAAGCGGCGACGCGGCCACTCTCTATGATGTGGCTTTGCAACTGCTCGACGTGGCATCGATCCGCATTGAGCCGCGAAGCAAATCAGAGCGGGGCTACCGGCTCGGCGATGAGGCGGAGGCGGCGCCACCAGTCGTCCACGCCGAGCCGGTCGCTCTCGATCCGACAATGACGGTCGAGGCGGCCCTGCAGGAAATCGGCCGGGCGTGCCTCGCCCATTTGCTGCACAACGAGGCCGCTGCTCTTGCCATGGAGCCGGAGGGTGTTCATCAGATGCGCGTCGCGGTTCGCCGGATCCGCTCGGCGATCTCCGCCTTCAAAAAGCTGCTTTCGGCCGCGGATCGCCGCCGGGTATCAGGCGAGCTGGCGTGGCTCGTCGATATTCTCGGAAGGGCGCGCAACCTCGATGTCTTGAGAACCGACTTGTTGCAGCCCGCCCGTTCAGAGCTATTGCACGAAGCAGCCATCGACGACCTAGCAGCTGCGCTCGATAGAGAACGGAACGCCGCCTATCGGCGGGTCGAGCGAGCAATCCTTTCGAAGCGGCATGCCGCCGGAATGCTGCGTCTCTCACATTGGTTCGAGGCTCGCGGGTGGCGCGATAGACCGGCCAAACGGTCCACTCTGCTGATCTCGCCAATCGGAGAGCTGGCCCCGAGCCTGCTCGATCGACGCTGGCGCGAGGTGCGCAAACGGAGCAAACGGTTCGGTCGCTTGACGGCCCCGCAACGGCACAAATTGCGCATTGCCGCCAAGAAGCTTCGCTATTCGATAGAGCTCCTCGGGAGCCTGTTCGACCAAGATGATCAGCGGGAGTTCATGAAGCCCTTAAAGCGCCTGCAGGATGATCTCGGCTACGCCAACGACGTGCGCGTTGCGCATGATATTTTGCCCGAGCTTTGCGCAGGAGCCCGCCGTGGCGCCGTCGCTCGGGCCGGCGCCAAGGTGCTGGACTGGCACGAGCAGAGGCTCGCGATAGCGGAGCAAAATCTCCGCAAGCGGCTCAGGCAACTAAACCGCGCCGAACCCTTTTGGCATGAGCGGGACACCTCTACTGCCCGATCCGAGCGGGTCGGAGCATGATGTCGCATGGGCGAGGGGTCGGGCCTCACGGAGATTGGATCAGGCCACGTCATGCGAGCGCTCGTCACGCGGCCTCGCGAGGAAGCGCAAAGTCTGGCGGCGGCGCTCGCGGCACGCAGCATCGGCGCGGTCATAGAGCCAATAATGGAGGTGCATTACGATGCCGTGGCACCGCTCGACCTTACCGCGGTGCAGGCAATCCTGTGCACCAGCGCCAATGGTGTCCGGGCGTTGGCTCGCGTGACCAGCGAGCGTAGGCTGCCTCTCCTCGCGGTCGGCGAAGCTACCGCATCGCGGGCTCGGGCCGAAGGCTTTACCAGTGTGGCCAGCGCTGGCGGCGCTGTCGCCGACCTCGTCCATCTCGCAGCCGCGCGGCTGCAGCCGCAGAACGGGCGCCTGTTGCACGTGGCCGGCAATGTTGTTGCCGGCGACCTCGTCGGCGCGTTGCGGGCGCGCGGGTTTGTGATCGAGCGCAGCGTCCTTTACGAGGCCCGGCCCGTCGGAGCGCTGAGCGCACCTGCGGTCGGCGCATTGCGTTGCGGGATGATCGACTTTGCCTTGTTCTTCTCGCCCCGCACCGCGGCAATTTTTGTAGACCTCGCCGTCGTCGCCGGTGTCGCGGAATGCTGCCGGGCGATTGCCGCCTTGGCGATCAGCGCTGCTGCCGATGAGGTCCTCACACGCCTGCCTTGGCGGGATCGGCGAGTTGCCGCGCGGCCTGACCAGGCGGCGTTATTGGATACCCTCGACGTTGTTCTGGCGGAGCGGCGGCGGGGCTGACCATGACGGAAGGGCAAGATCAAGAACCACCGGCGGAAGCCAGTGTAATTCGGGCGGACACCGACCGGGCGCTCGGCGAAAGCGCGAAATCCGCCCAGCCGGGCGGCGGTTCACGGCAAACGGTGGGCTGGCTGGCCGCCGTACTGCTGCTGGTGATCGCCGGGGTTGCCTCGTCGCCATTCTGGGCGCCCGGCGTTGCGCCGCTTCTGCCATGGAGCAGGCAGCCTACGACACCAACGGAGGACTTCGCTGCGCTCGCTGCGCGGCTGAACGCCGTCGAGAAGCGCCCAACCCCGCCGTCCCCTGATCTTGGCGCGATTAATTTGGCGGCTAACGCGCTTGCGCACCGGGTCGATCAGCTGGAGACTGCCCGTAACACGGATCGGCAAACCGACGCCGCGGTCGCGGCAATAAAGGCGGAATTACAACAGCTTGAAGAGCGGCTGAGCACGCTCGAAGAGCGATCGGCGTCGCGTGCCAGCAGCGCGGCCGCGGAATTCGAGAAATTGCGCCAGGAGCTGGCAAAAGTCGGCAATATCTCTGCCGATCTGGCGGACCGACTCTCGGGCATCGAGCACCGAATAGGGACGGCGGGCGCTGAGCGGACCAACGGCGCGCTCCTCGCGGCGCTGCTGCAGATGCGTGAAGCGGTCGAGGCGGCGCGGCCGTTTGCCACCAAATACGATGCTTTCATCTCACTGGCCCATGATCAACCCGGCCTCATTGCAGCTGCCCAGCCGCTCGCCAGAGTTGCCCAGTCAGGGGTTACCAGCCGCGCGGTTTTGAGCGACCAGCTGGGGAAACTTTCCGGCCGGATCGCGCCGACTGCCGCATCCCCGGTCGGCTCGGATTTGGGAGCACAGGCGTTGGCGTGGCTGCACTCTTTGGTGACCGTTCGCCGCATCGATGCCGCCTCCCAAACGGGGCACGAGCCGGCGATGAGCGTCGCTGAAGCCGCGCTCGCCCGCGGTGATCTGTCGGGCGCCGTCTCGGCGCTCCAAACGCTTTCCGGACCGGATTCCGAGGTAACCCAATCCTGGTTGCAGACAGCACAGCAGCGGCTCGCGGCCGACGCAGCATTAGCGCATTTGCAGGAGCTGCTGGTGGCCCGCCTCGGTACTCCAGCTATGGTGCCGGGAGGTGCGCCGGTCGAGGCCCCGGCGAAATCGGCCCCGCCGTCGTGATCCGCGGCATAGTCGGCATTGCCGTCGTCTCGGTGCTGGTCGCTGCCGCGGTTTTTTTCGCCGATCACCCCGGCCGGGTCGAGATTCTCTGGCAGGGCTGGAAAGTCCAGACCTCGGTTGCCGTGCTCGCCGCGGCTGCGATCCTCGCAGCCCTGGTCGCGGGGCTATTGTTCTCGCTTCTGTCGCTGATCGCCGACGCCCCGCGCAGGTTGCTGCGCGCTCGACGCGAATGGCGTCGCCGCACCGGGTACCGAGCGCTTGCGCAAGGCATGGTCGCGGTCGCCGCCGGCGATGCGCAAGAGGCGCGGCGCTACGCCAAAAGGGCGGATCTGCTGCTCGCCGACCCGCCGCTGACTTTGCTACTTTCCGCCCAGGCAGCGCAGCTCGACGGCGACGAGGGAGCGGCAAAGAAATTCTTCACCGCGATGCTCGATCGACCGGAAACCGAGTTTCTCGGCTTGCGCGGCCTATTGAACCAGTCGCTGCGGGCGGGTGATCGCAATAGCGCGCTGCGCCTCGCCGCGCGCGCCACGGCGCTCCGCCCGGGGACACGTTGGGCGGTCCAAAGCCGATTCGATCTCGAGACGCGCGAGGGTCTCTGGGAAGCGGCGCAAAAAACCCTCACCCAGGCAACAAAACGCCGGCTCGTCCGGCCCGAGCAGGCACGCCATCATCGCGGCGTGCTTCTCTACGAGCTGAGTCGCGCCGCCCTCGCCAGCGGTGACCGGCGTCTGGCGACAGTCTTAGCGGCCAAGGCCCCGGCGCTGACCGAAGACCTCGCCACACCGGCGGTCCACCATGCGCGGTTGTTGCTCCACGAGCGACGGCTCGGGCGCGCGTCGAAGGCCATCGAACGCGCTTGGCGCACCGCACCCCATCCCGACCTCGCCGCGGTCTACGGCGAAATCAACGAAGGCGAGACGCCGCTTGCCCGGATCAAGTCGTTCGAGCGGCTCGCGGGGCAAAACCCGGCGGCGCGCGAGAGCCACTTGGCGCTAGCGGAGGCGACACTCGATGCCCGACTCTGGGGCGAGGCGCGTCGCCATTTGAACGACGCGCTGGCGAGCGGCGCGACCCCGCGACTGTGCCGCCTGATGGCGCAGCTAGAGGAAGCCGAGCACGGTGAACTCGGACCCGTACGGGAGTGGCTCGACCGCGCCGTCGCTGCACCGCCGGACCCGCGGTATGTCTGCGCGAGCTGCAGCAAGGAGAGCCTCGATTGGCGTTCGCTGTGTTCGCATTGCGGCGCCTTCGATACCCTTTCCTGGCGCACTCCCGCCCGGACGGCTCCCGACGGCAACCTGCCGGCTCCGGCTGAACCCGAAGCGACGCCGGAACTCGCTTCGCCTTTGCCGGAACCGCTGGTCTCTGCGTCAACTCGCTTGGCACCTACGCTCGAACCGGTTAAAAACCATCCGCTCGCCTCGCCCCGGTAGCTCAGCGGTAGAGCAACCGCTTCGTAAGCGGTAGGTCGTTGGTTCAAATCCGACTCGGGGCACCAGTGTTCCGGGTTAGCGGCTCGGGTGCTCCTGGCTCAAGCCTGCTGGGAGGAACGCCGCCCCGCCGCTACCTCAGCCCGCACCCCGCTACCAGACATCAGCATCTCCGCCGTGAAGGCCGTTATTGCGCCGATAGTGCATCCCACGGCGATGCCAAACGTTGTAAACAGCACCGAAGCGACAGTTGCATCGCGCAAGGCGCCGACGAAAAGCGTGAAGACCGACGTGCAAGTAGCCGCCCCGCCGATAGCGCCGAGGACCACAGCGGCATCGAGTGCAATCGACCTTCGCCGCAGATATAACAGCTGTTCGGTCAGTGCCGCGATATCTTCTGGCGCAGCGGTGCCCTCAATCGCTTTCGAGATCTGGTCAACCCTATCGGCCACCCGCGCGAGCCGGGTCGAAAACACGTTGAGGAGGGTTGCTATACCCGACAGCAAGAACACGGGCGTCAGGGCCACTTGGATTATGTGAGCAACAAAGTCGAGCGATGAGACGGGATTGAAAGATCCGGGCATGGTCGTCGTGTCGCTAAGCTTGATCCGGGTCAAACCATACACCGCTTGCGTCTGCATCGGCGGCCGATCTGAAGGTCTCCCCATGGTTATCGTCGGCGGGCGACAAGTGACGCCGGCCGTTAGCGCTGGACATTAGCGCGCGCAAACGGGATTCTACCCTGCGATGGCGGGCCGGATCCCAAGGTCTCCGCCTCTCGAGGACTCGAATACGGTGATAGCGCTCGCAAGCCGTAGGGATTGCACAGCGCACCGACCGGAGGAGGAAGCAATGATCCAGGCAACCGGGGTCGACCATGTCGTTTTGCATGTCAACGACGTGCAGCGCTCGAAGAAGTTTTACACGGAAATTCTCGGTATGACCGCGTACCGAGAGGACGATGGACAGGTGTTTTTGCACGCCGGACGTCAGGGCGTGGCGCTCTTCAAGAAGGCCGGCGATGCCCCGCTTACGGCAGGCAACGATCTCAACCACTTGGCGCTCGACGTGGCGGCGGGGACTTACGAAACGCTCAAAGCCGAACTGGAGAGACACGGTGTCGCCGTCTCGGGCCGCCCTGGTGAGGACCGTTGCATCTATTTCCGCGACCCCGACGGTCACCGCCTGCAGCTGATGGTTCGCTAGTCAAAGAGCGGGCGGAGACGGCACCCGGGCGCTTGCGTCGAATGGAAGGCCGATCGGATCTCACCCGTACGACTCTTGCGGTTTTATTCGTTGCGGGACTGATCGCCGCTTGCTTCTGGATATTGCGGCCGTTTCTGCCAGCGATTATCTGGGCGACGACGCTCGTCGTGGCAACTTGGCCGGTGATGCTGCGGGTTCAGCATCGACTGTGGAACCGGCGAGGGCTTGCTGTCGCAATCATGACCTTCGCCCTGCTGCTAGTATTCGTCGTGCCATTTTGGCTCGCAATTACGACGATCATCGACAACTTCGACCGGATCGTCGAGTGGGGGACGTCACTCAGATCGTTCAAGCTGCCGCCGCCTCCGGAGTGGCTTGCCGGGATTCCGCTGTTTGGCGAACGGGCCGCACAGTTCTGGGAAAGCGTTGCTGCCAGCGGTGTCGAGCCACTGGTCGCGAGGGCAGCGCCGTATGCCGGCGGTGCGGCAAGCTGGTTCGTCGCAGCGCTGGGTGGCTTGGGCATTGTCTTTGTGCAGTTCTTGCTCACGGTGGTCATCGCGGCGATCATGTATCTCGGTGGTGAACGTGCCGCCGCTGCCGCTCAGCGTTTCGGATATCGTCTCGCGGGCGAGCGCGGCGAGCAGTCGGTTTTGCTGGCCGGCCAGGCGATCCGCAGCGTGGCTCTTGGCGTGGTGGTGACCGCCGTTGCTCAATCGGTGCTCGGCGGGATCGGGGTTGCGCTCGCCGGTGTGCCATTCGCCGCTGTGCTGACGGCTGTAATGTTCCTACTGTGCATCGCCCAATTCGGAGCGTTGCCTGTGCTGGTGCCGGTGGTGATTTGGCTGTATTGGAGTGGCGAGTCCGGGTGGGGAACCTTTTTGCTGGTCTGGACGATCGTAGTCGGCAGTCTGGACAGCATATTGCGGCCGCTCCTGATCAGAAAAGGTGCTCATCTGCCTTTGGTCCTGCTTCTGGCCGGGGTCATCGGCGGTCTCATTGCCTTTGGACTGGTCGGCATTTTCCTCGGCCCGGTGGTGCTCGCGGTAGGATACACGCTGCTGCAATCGTGGATGGCGGAGGAGATAATCCCGCACGACAAAGTGGCAGCACGACGCCGCTGAGCAGCGAGACCCATATTTCAGCGAAGCTGACGTCGTATCTGATTGCTGCCTATCGGCTTTCGCCCACAAAGGTGCAATCACATCGGAGCAACGCAATGATTTGTGTATTTTTGAGGTACTGGCGGCTGGCGACGATGTTGATGGCGCTCGTCGTGTCCACCGCGGCGAACGCTCAAACAGCACCGAGCTCCGCCAATCAGGGTGGCGCTCGCTTTCTGGTCTATTTCGACGAATTCAGTGCCTTTCTCTCCGACGAAGCAAAGACCGTCATCGCCGATGCCGCAAAGCGCGCGCGGGAGACGGGGGCCAAGGCGATCGTCGTCCAGGCGCGCGCGAGTGCCACCGGGAAGGCTGAAACCAACAAATACCTTGCCCAAACACGCAGTTCGATCGTCACCGATCAGCTGGAGGCCGATGGTATCGCCCGCGCGATGATCCGGCAGGAGCCGATCGGCCAGACCGGATCGAGCGATCCGACCGTGTACAATCGCCGAGTGGACATCATCCTCCAACCCTGACTACCGACTGCTGCCGACACGAATATTGCCGCACTGCAACGCGAGCGTATACTCTGCAGCGATAGCGAACACACCCCTGCCACGCAAACGGACGGGGCCGAAGTTAGAACAGGAAGGACTCCGGCATGGACACCAGCGCCGCCATTGGCTCCTCACCCTGGTATCGGTCTCTGAACCGTGAGCAGTGGAGGGTGCTGATCGCCTCGAACCTCGCTTGGCTGTTCGATGGCTTTGAGATCTACGCGCTGTTCTTGACAGTCGGCTTTGCCTTACACCAGCTGCTCGACGCGGCACAATATGCTCAGATTCCACGCTACGCCGGCTATGTCCTCGCGACGACGGTCTTCGGCTGGGCGACGGGGGGAGTAATCGGCGGCATCATCGCCGACTATATCGGCCGCAAACGCACGATGATGCTGGCCATCCTTGCCTATTCACTAACCACGGGATTGAGCGCAATTGCTTGGAATTGGCAATCTTTTGCCATCTTGCGTTTTCTGGTCGGCGTTGGGATCGGCTCGGAATGGGCGACCGGCGCGTCGATCGTCTCCGAATTGTGGCCCGACCATGCGCGCGGTAAGGGCGGCGGGCTGCTGCAGAGCGGCGCCGGGATCGGCAGCTTTCTCGCCTCCGGTGTCTGGCTTTTGCTCGGCGGGTTGGGACCCAATGCGTGGCGCTGGATGTATCTGGTCGGCGTCTTGCCGGCGCTGCTCGTCTTGTGGATCTGGCGCGGCATGCCGGAATCGGCACGCTGGGAAGAGGCGAGCGAGCGTCGGCGTAGCGCGCACGCGCGGCGGCGCAGCGGTGCGGTACTCGAAGGTGAACACGCCGCGCTGACCCGTTTCACGGTCACCGACATGTTTCTCGACCGCAGCGTTCGCCGGCGTCTCGTCCCGGCGTTTCTGATGATGCTGTCGGTGACGTTGGGGTTCTGGGGCGTCGCGACCTTTGTACCGACCTATGTCGGCACGGTCGCCGAGAAGGCGGGCTTGTCGGCGCCTTATTATTCTGCCGTGGCCGGGCTCCTCGGCACCGGGATTGCGATATTCGGCTTTGTCAGCCTCGGCTTCTGCGCCGATTGGATCGGCCGCAAGCCGACAGCGATGACTTGGTATGCGGCGTGCCTGATCCTGACGCCGGTCGTCTACGTGTGGGCTCGGTCGATGGGCGCGTTGCTCGTCGCCGTCACGATCTTCGGCTTCTTCACCGGCGGGATCTGGGCCTGGGCGCCGATCTGGCTGCCTGAGCTGTTCCCGACGCGGATGCGAGGGACGGCCGTCGCTTTCTGCTTCAACGCGCCGCGCTGGATATCCTGCATCGGTCCGCTGATTGCCGGCACCTTGATCGTCGGCCTCGGCGGCTATGGCCCGGCGGCGACGATCGTCGGTCTATTCTTTATCCTGGGCATCGTGGCCGCGCCGTTCCTACCCGAGACCAACGGGAAGCCATTGCCGGAGACGCTGTCTCCAGCGCAGCCGGTTCTCACCAGCTGATGGTCAGCGCACCCTCCCGCATCTCGAAGCTTTTCAGACGCCTCAGGAAACTCATCCCGAGCACCGATTGTTTGAGATTTTGTTCCTGAACTGCGGCGACAACGTTGTCGACCGCGAGTTGCTCAATGCGGATCTCGCGCAGCACGACCGGTGCTATACGAACCTCACCATTGGCGGTGATCGCGCGACGGTTGAACACCAGTACTTCGGAATTGATGCCCACGGCGCGAGCATCTTCACGGGTGAGCGTAACGAAAGTCGCGCCGGTATCGACGAGAAACCGAACCGATGCTCCGTTGACCGTGGCGGTAAAGCTGAATTGGCCCCGCGAGTCGGCATGATAGACGAGAGTGTGTGGTGAAGGTGCGGGCCTGAGGATTGTCGGCGACGGGACAGCGTCAGCCGGTGCGTTGGCCGGAGGAGGGCCGGCCGCGGTAGCGGGCAATTTCGCGGCGGCCGTCGGCGTTCCGGGCTGCTCGGGTGCAGCGGCGGGACGGAGGTCCCAATAGATCCACCCGTAGGTCTGCCCATCGGGATATTTTACCTGGCATAGATTGCTTGCTGCCGAGATAACTACTCCGGTCTTGTCCTCTTTATCGGTCACTACTTGGCCGACGGTACATTTGGTTAGCGCCTGCGCCGCGGCGAGCGACGGCGCACCGACCAGGACAAGAGCGCCCAGCACCCAGGCCGATCGGTTCATATTGCGCCCTTTGGTCCAAGGCTAGCCAGCGGCCATCTGGTCGTCATGCCAGATGCCGCGATTATCTCATGTGGGATTGATCGGGAGGTGTGAGGTATCTCACACTCGGCAGGAAGAATGTGAGCGCTGAGAGGTAGCCGGGCTTCGGCGCAGCGGCGCGAGCGCCGGTACAACAAGGCTGGCGATTGGCGAGGGTTAGCCTGCTCGGGCTGCGATGCGGATGGAAGCGGCGGCTTGCCAGCCCGAAGGCAGCGGTTCGGCGATATGTTTGGTTATTGCGAGACCCGGAACGGCCCTTGCAGGCGTTTCGGGGTAAAGCAATCTCACGCAACGCCGCGGCGTCAGGCGTAGATTTTTACCAGTTCGCCATGCGCCCATTTGACGGCGTCCTCAGCCGGCAGGCCCTGGGCGGCTTTCGAGTACATGTCGACGATGATGTATTTCGAGATCGCCTCCGCCGCGGGACGGTTGGCCGGGCCGGCATACCCGGCGAAGCGCCCGCTGAACACGGCGGTGCGGTACGGCAGCATAACCGGGTCGTTGTTCCACAATGGATGATTCACCCACACCTTCGTCGCGCCGACCGAAAAGCCTTCTTGCGAGGTGTACCAGGGGTCGCAGACCTCCTTCGTGTGGATCCAGCGCAGGAAATCTATCGCCGCCTTGCGGTTTTTCGAATAGCCCATCACCATGTTGGTGAACGGCACATGATAGCTGAACTGGCCGGCGGCCCCCGCCGGCAGTGGCATGTGGAAGATGTCCTCCTTCAGCGGCTTCCCCGTCTCGGTCAGGTAATCCTCGAACTTGCGCTTGGCGAGCAGGTAGATCGAGGCGCCGTTCTCCGTCGAGCTACAAGTATTCGACAGGAAGGCGCGGTTGTTGCTGGCGTCGTCCCAGGCGAAGCCGCCCTCGTCATAGCAATCCTTCCAGAAGTCGACCGCGTACTTGACCGATTCGATCGTCTCCTTGCTGTTCAACACGACGGTCTTGCCGTCGACCTCGACCTCCTTGCCACCCCATGACCACAAATAGGGATACCAGAATGCCGGCGCGTCGCCGTAGGTATGGCCCAAGGTCTGGCCGTAGGGGCGCGATTTCGGCTTCAGTTTCTTACCCTGGGCGCGATATTCGTCCCAGGTCTTCGGGAAATTCTCGGCGTTGATGCCGATCTCGGCAAACCACGAGGTGCGGTTGACCAGCACGGAGGGAATGATCGTCCAAGGTACTCCGATCCACTTCTTGCCGTCATTGGCGCACGCCTGCGCCGTCTCGTAATAGCCGCCCTGGGCCTTGCCGATCTCCTCGGCCACGTCGCTGACATCGGCGACGCTGTCGCCGTAGAGCTGCGGCCAGTTGCTGATCGCCATCATAATGTCGGCGCCGGTCCCCGATTGGATCGCCGAGGTGATGCGCGCCTGGACGCTGTTGCCTTCGATTGGCTCGATGTTAAGCTTGATGCCGAGCCCCTTTGCGCACTCTGCCGCGATCTTCCCCTTCAGCAGCTGGTCGGAAGGCGGCACGAAATCGACAAATTTGAGCCAGTGGAGCGTGGTGCCTTGGGCAAAAGCGGGTGCTCGAGCCGAAGCCAGAATTGCCGCGATCCCACCAGTGCGCGCCGCAAGCGCACCAGCACTGGAAAGCTGCAACAGTCTGCGCCGGTTGATGCGCTCCATCTCCGCTCTCCCGTTGGTCAGATCACTGCTTCGGATTGCGTGTTGAAAAAATGCAAGCGGTCCGGGTTCAGCGCCAATCGCAGCCGGTCGTGCACATTGACGCGGATGCCGGGGTCCACAGAGGCCACCATCGTGTGAGGACCGACCGCCACGTCGAGGAGGATCTCGGAGCCGAGCTTCTCGACCACCTCGACCGCGGCGTCGAAACCGAGCTCGGCCGGGTCGGCCGCAGAGGCAACGTGCAGATCCTCCGGCCGGATGCCTAACGTGACCTCCTGCCCAACATAACGCCCGAGCCGGCCGGCCGTCTCGCCCGCAGGCTTGATGCGCAGTCCCTCGTTCTCGACCCACAGCGCGCCATTGGAATCGTTGATCCTGACCGTTGCAAAGTTCATCGCCGGAGAGCCAAGGAACCCGGCGACGAATAGGTTGGCAGGCTCGTTGTAGAGCTCGAGCGGCTCGCCGACCTGCTGCACGAGGCCGTCCTTCATGACGACGACGCGGTCGCCCAGAGTCATTGCCTCGACCTGGTCGTGGGTCACATAAATCGCCGTAGTGCCGAGCCGGTCGTGCAGTTTTTTGAGCTCGACTCTCATCTGTACGCGCAGTTTGGCGTCGAGGTTCGATAAGGGCTCGTCGAACAGGAACACCTGCGGGTGTCGAACGATCGCACGCCCGAGGGCCACGCGCTGGCGCTGGCCGCCCGACAACTGGCGCGGCTTGCGCGCCAGAAGCTGCTGAATGCCGAGGATCTCGGCCGCCTCATGTACCCGCCTGCCGATGTCGGTGCGGGAAAATTTTCGCATTTTGAGGCCAAATGCCATGTTGTCGTAGACGCTCATATGCGGATAGAGCGCGTAGTTCTGAAACACCATCGCAATGTCGCGATCCATCGGCGGTAAATCGTTGATGACTTTGTCGTCAATAAGAATGCGGCCGGAGGTGATCGACTCGAGCCCAGCCACCATCCGCAATGTGGTCGTTTTGCCGCAGCCAGACGGACCGACCAGGACAACGAATTCCTTGTCGCGGATCCCGAGGTTCACGTCCTTGACGGCGTGCACCTCGTCGAACTTCTTGTTCAGACTCTGGATGTGGACTTCTGCCATCGCTCTCTCGCGCGCGGATATTATCCTTTAACCGACCCAGTCAGGCTGGCGACGTAGTGCTCGACAAAGAAGGAGTAGACGAAGGCGACCGGGATCGAGCCCAGCAATGCCCCGGCCATCAGCTCACCCCAATAGAACACGTCGCCGCGGATCAGCTCCGAGGTTACGCCCACCGGCACCGTCTTTTGCTCGGGCGAGGAGAGGAAGACGAGGGCGTAGAGGAACTCGTTCCAGGACAGGGTGAAGGCAAAAATGCCGGCCGAAAGGATGCCCGGCACGGCGATCGGAAAGATGATGTAGACCATTGCCTTCCAGCGAGTGGCGCCATCAATCCGCGCGCACTCCTCGAGCTCCTTGGGGACGGATTTGAAATATCCCATCATCAGCCAGGTGACGAACGGGATCAGAAAAGTTGGGTAAGTCAGGATCAGCGCCCACGGCGTGTCGCCAAGGCGAAAATTTCGGATGATGTCGGCGAGCGGAATGAATAGCAATGTCTGCGGCACCAGGTAAGTGATGAAGATCGCCGTCCCAAGACTGCCGGCAAACGGAAACTTCAGCCGTGACAGCGCGTACCCGGCCAACAGACCGCAGAACAGCGAAATTATGGTGGCGGTGATCGAGATGATCATCGTGTTGAGCATCCAGGTGCTGAACAAGGTCTCGGTCAAGAGGTCCTTGATGTGCACCAGGGTCGGATGCGTAGTCCAAAAAGGCGCGTAGTTTGGGGCGTTCCACGGGCGGTAGAGCTCGCTGTCAGGCCGAACGGTCGTGACGATCATCCAGTAGAACGGAAACAGCAGCGCAACGACAAAGGCGGTTAGTGGAATGTAGAAGAAGACCCAGCGCCGCCAGAGCGCGCCCTCGACCATGGCTCAGTGGGTCTCCACCCGGCGGATATAGAGCAGCTGGACGATGACTACGAGCAGCAGCACCGGGAAAACGGCAAGCGAGATCGTGGCACCCTGGCTGAGGAGACCAGTGCCGATCCCCAGCTGGTAGGCGTAGGTCGCGAAAAGCTGGGTGGCGTTGGCCGGGCCGCCGCCTGTCAGCACATAGACAAGCTGGAAGTCGGCGAAGGTCTGGATCACCGAGAACAGCACGATGACCAGTGTCACCGGCAACAGCAGCGGCCATGTCACGTGCCAAAAGCGTTGCCAGGCCCGCGCCCCGTCGATCGCCGCGGCCTCGTGCAATTCGGGGCTGATCGTCTGCAGCCCGGCGAGCAGGCTGATCGCATAGAACGGCACGCCGCGCCAGACATTGACGATGATCACCGAGATCAGTGCCAGGTGCGGGTCGCCGAGCCAATTGATCCGGCTATGGATCAGACCCAGCCTGAACAACATCCAGTTGATCACGCTGAAGGTCGGGTCGAACATCCACTTCCAGGCCAATGTCGACAGCACGGTCGGAATGATGAAGGGCAGCAGGATAAAGGCCCGAGTGATCGCCTTGCCTTTGAAATGGTGATTGAGCAGCAATGCCAACCACAAACCCAATGCTAGCTTAAATACCGTGGCGACGGCCGTGTAGACGCAGGTGTTCCACACCGCCACGTGGAAAATGTCGTCGCTCCAGATCTGCTCGAAGTTCTGCAGTCCGACGAAATGCCCCGGCACGCCGACCTTGGCGTCGGTCACCGACAGCCGGACGCCCTCGACAAACGGATAGGCGATGAATAGACCAAGCAACGCCACGGTAGGCAATAACAACACCATTGCCAGCCAGCGCTCGTCTTCGAGCAGTCGGGTGACCGGCCCGCGCCGGGGGGCGCCGGCGTAGGCAGTTGGGGTGACGAGAGTGGTAAAGGTCATTTCGTAATCATCCGGGCTCGATTTGGCTCATGCGTAGACCTTCACGAGCTCCTCATGTGCCCATTTCACGGCGTCCTCTGCCGGCATGCCCTGCACGGCCTTCGCATACATGTCTACGATGATGTATTTTGTCACGGCCTCGGCGGCGGCGCGACCCGGTGGCCCGGCATAACCCACCAGCCGCCCGACATTGGGCAGATCGCGGAAGGGCAGCAGCACCGGGTCGATGTTCCATACCGGGTCCTTCTCCCAATCCTTGGTCGCCCCGTCGGTGTAGCCCTGTTGCGAGGTAAACCACTGTTCAAAGACTGGCTTCGTATGGACCCAGCGCAAGAAGTCCTTGGCCGCCTTTTGATTCTTCGAATAGCCCATGACCATGTCGGTAAACGGTCCGGGGAGAGCGAACTGTCCGCCGGGCCCCTTTGGGAGCTTGGTGTGGAAGATGTCCTTAAATAAGGGCTCTCCCTTTTCGGTCAGGTACGAGTCGGGCTTCTTCTTCGCCTCGAGATAAATCGAGGCGCCGTTATTGGTCGAACTGATCGTGCCTGACAGAAACGCACGATTGTTGCTCGAATCGTCCCAGGCGAGACCGCCTTCGTCGACGCAGTCCTTCCAAAACCCGACCGCGAACTTGACCGACTCGATCGTCTCCTTGCTGTTGAGAGCGACGGTCTTGCCGTCGGCCTCCACCTCCTTGCCGCCCCAGGACCACAGGTAGGGATACCAGAAGCCGGGTGCGTCGCCAAAGGTGTGGCCGAGCGTCTGGCCGTAGGGGTGACCCGCGGCTTTGAGCTTCTTGCCGGCCGCGCGGTATTCCTCCCAAGTCTCGGGGAACTTGCCTTCGCTATAACCGATCTCGTCGAACCACGATTTGCGATTGGTCAGCAAGCCGCCGCCGATCGCCCAAGGGACCCCGATCCACTTCCCGCCAACCTTGTCGATCAGCGTAGCGATATCGTAATAGCCGCCTTGCGCGTTGCCGATTTCTTCGGCGACGTCGCTGACGTCGGCGACGCTGGCTTCATAAAGGCGCGGCCAATTGTTGACGACCATGATGACATCGGGACCGGACCCCGACTGCACGGCCGAGGTGATGCGCGCCTGGATGTCGTTGGCGTTGACCATCTCGAGATTGAGCCTAATGCCGGTGTCCTTCTCGCATTGCGGCACGATCCTGCTTCGCAGCAATTGGTCGGAGGCCGGCACGAAATCGGACCAGCGCAGCCAATGGACCGCAGTGGCCTGCGCGTAGGCCGGGGCTCGGCCGGAGGCCAGGATCGCTGCCAGGCCGCCGCCGGTGCCGGCCGCGATCGCGCCGGCGCCGGAAAGTTTTAGGAGTCTCCGCCGGTCGATGCGAGCCATGATCTCTCCTCCCTAGCGTTCCGACGCGTTCAGCTTCAGACTCAAGGTGTTTAAATGCAACCGCACCGCGGCACAAGTTCCGCGGGATGACCAAGGGGAGGAGATCGAAATGAGGCATGAACATCGTCACCGCGCCGCCTCCCGTCGCAGCATTTTGACGGCGCTCGCCGCCACCGCAGGGGGGATAGCGCTCTTCCCGCGATATGGCTCCCTGGCGCAACCGGCGCCGGCGGCGCAGCGCCTGGTCGACACCCACCACCACTTCTATCCGCGCGAGATCATTGACGCGTGGCAGGGCTACATGAGCCGGACCAGTGAAGGCCGGCTGCAGCCAAATGTCGCCAATTGGGTGCCCGGAAGCTCGCTCGAAGAGATGGACAAGAGCGGTGTCGCGACATCGATCCTCTCGCTCGCCTCGATCCCCGGCGTGTGGTTCGGCCTCGATGCCGAGGGCATGCGCCGGATGTCGCGGCTGTGCAACGAGTTCGCGGCGAAGATGGTGCAGGATTATCCGGGCCGGTACGGGCTCTTCGCCTCGTTGCCGATGCCGGATGTCGATGGATCGCTCGCCGAGATCGCCTACGCGTTCGACACCTTGAAGGCGGACGGGATCAACCTGTCGACCAGCTTTGGCGACCGGTGGCCCGGAGACCCCGCCTACAAGCCGGTGTTCGAAGAGCTGAACCGGCGCAAGGCGGTCGTTTTCTTCCACCCCTACGCGGCCAACTGTTGCGGCAGCCTCAACTCCGGGGTCCCGCCGGGGGTTCTCGAATTTCCCTATGACAGCGGGCGCGCCATTACCAGCCTTCTGCTGAGCGGCAGCCTGGCGCGATTGCGCGACATACGCTGGCTGTTTTCGCATGGCGGCGGCGTGATGCCGATGCTGGCTGGTCGCGTCGCGTTTTTCGCCGGGGCCCGCAGGGACATCGCCGAAATCGCGCCCAATGGGGTGCTCGCCGAGCTGCAACTCCTCTATTACGATACCGCCAACGCCGCTTGGCCGACCTCGATGGCGGGTCTGCTAAAGATGGTCCCACCGTCGCAGGTCGTCTTCGGCACCGATTTCCCCTATGTGCCGACCACCTTGCAAGTCGAGGCATTGGAGAAGAATGGCCTTTCGGCCGAGGCGGTCACCGCGATCCAGCGCGACAACGCGATCCGCTTGATCCCACGCCTGAGCGCATGACACTGTTGGATCCAAAAGCTTTCCGATATCCGGCTCGAGGAGCTTTCCGATGACACTGAGAAGCGCGGCCATGCCAGCGATCGGAGTGCTTGCGATCGGCGTACTTGCGGTTCTAGCCGGGGACGCTGCCGGGCAGGCTCCGGGCGCGGCCGGTCCCCGCAACCAGGCCAGCAAGATCTTTGAGCAGCCGATGCCAAATGTTCCAGGGAAGAGCCTGACCGCAGTGATCGTCGATTATCCGCCCGGCGCTGCCTCGCCGCCGCACCATCACGCGGCTTCCGGCTTCATCTTCGCCTATGTGCTCTCAGGCATGGTTCGCTCGCAGCTCGAAGGCGGCCCCGTCGAGGTATACCGCACCGGAGAAAGCTGGTGGGAGCCGCCCGCTGCCCATCACGTCGTCAGCGCCAATGCCAGCTCAACCGAGCCGGCGCGGCTGCTCGCGGTGATCGTCGCCGATACCGGCGCCGAGCTGACCACCTACGACCACTGAAGCAACCTGGAGAGGCGAATGAGCGACCTCAACGTCCTCGCCATGTGCGGCAGTCTACGCGCCGGATCGTACAACCGTGCGGCGTTGCGCACGGCGATCGAGCTGAAACCGCCGGGCATGACGATCGAGACCGCGGATATCGGCTCTTTCCCGCTCTACAACGAAGACGTGCGCGCACAGGGGTTTCCGGCGGCGGTCGAGACGCTTCGGCGGCAGATCGCGGCCGCAGACGCCCTGCTCTTCGTCACCCCCGAGTACAATTATTCGATCTCCGGGGTACTAAAAAACGCGATCGATTGGGCCTCGCGCCCGCCCGATCAGCCCTTTGCGGGCAAGCCGGTGGCGATGATGGGGGCGGGTGCCGGCATGGCCGGCACGGCACGAGCGCAATACGATCTGCGTAAATGCTGTGTCTTTCTGGACATGCATCCGCTGAACAAGCCCGAGGTCCTGATCGGCCAGGCTCAGACCAAGTTCGACGCCGACGGCCGCCTCACCGACGAGGCGACGCGCGGGTTCATCCGCGACATGCTCGTTGCGCTCGAGAAATGGACACGCCAACTGGCGCCCAGGAACTAAGGCTGGAGGAATGTCATGGAGCTGGACTTTACGGGTAAGGTTGCGCTGATCACCGGTGCGGGGAACGGCATTGGCCGCGCCACGACGCTTGCCTTCGCCAAGAGCGGCGCCAAGGTCGTCGTCGTCGACCGCGATACCGCGGCCGGCGAGGCAACCGCCGGGGTCGTGCGGCAGCAGGGCGGCGAAGCGCATTTTGTTGCGGCCGACGTCACCAAATCAGCCGAGGTGCGGGGCTACGTGAAGGCGGCGCTCGACGCCTATGGCGCGATCGACTGCTTTTTCAACAATGCCGGGATCGAAGGCAAATGGGCGCACACCGCCGAATATGACGAGGACGTGTTCGACCAGGTTATCGCGGTCAACGTCAAGGGTGTGTTTCTCGGCCTGCGCCACGTCTTACCGGTCATGCTGCAGCAGAAGCGGGGTGCGATCGTCAACACCGCCTCGGTCGCGGGGCTCGTCGCGACCCCTGGGATGCCAGCCTATGTCGCCTCGAAGCACGCGGTGATCGGCTTGACCAAGACCGCGGCCGGCGAGGTCGCCCGCCAAGGCATCCGGGTCAACGCGGTCTGCCCCGGCCCGGTCGACACGCGGATGATCCATTCGCTCGAAGCCCAGCTCAATCCGGCCGACCCGGCGAGTGTGGGCCGGCGTTATCAGTCGGCGATCCCGATCGGCCGCTACGTCACCCCCGACGAGATCGCCAACACCGTCTTGTTCCTGTGCTCCGACCTCGCCTCGGCGATCACTGGGGCGCAGTACGTCGTCGACGGCGCACGCACCGCAACCGGCGGCGCCGTCACCCAGGCGATGCAGAGGTGAGTGACGCTGCGGTTTGGTCGAAATGGGCCCTGGAACAATCAGCACGCCGTCGATTGGGTGGTGAACTTGCGCCCCCTCACTCGATCACTTGGTCCGCGAGCGCGAGGAGCGGGGACGGAATGGTCAGGTTCAGCAGGCGGGCGGTCTTCAGGTTGATGTAGAGCTCGAAACGCGTCGGCTGTTCGACCGGAATGTCGGCAGGGCTGGTGCCTTTGATGATCTTGTCGATTTGCGCGGCTGCCGGACGAGTCATTGCCAAACGATCGGCGTCGAGGCTCACCAATCCTCCAGCGATAACCTGGCTCCTGAAGGGGCAGCTCGACAGGAGATGGGCCGAGATCGCGAGATCGGCGATCTGCTTGCCCGCATTAGCGAGCAGGGCTGTACGGGTCAGAAAGAGGGCCTCTGCCCCGCTCTTTTTCATGTCGGCAAACGCCGCTTCGAGTTCGTCGGCCGATTTGACGTCGACGGGCACGAGGGACAGCCCCAGCTTGCGTGCAGCCTGGTTCATCGCTGTCCATTCAAATCCGGTTCCGTAAGACCACAATGCGGCGGTTGGCTCGGCGACGTCGCGAAGGACAGCCACCCGGTTGACGTCAGGCACGATTTCTTTGAGGATCTGCAGTCTCTTTCCGTTGACCCCCAAGGCAGCTTCGGCGGCTATGCCGGTCATGTTTCCCCCGGGATGAGCGAGGCTTTGGACGAGCCCAAGCTCCACCGGGTAACCGACCGATATGAACACCGTCGGCACGCCGCCGGCTAATTTCTTCGCCGCGAATCCCGCATTTCCCCAAACAACCAAAAGGTCGATTTGCGGCAGTAAGGAAGTAATCGCCTCTTCGATCTTGGCCGTCTGCGCACCGGCAAACCTATGCAGCAGCACGATATTGCGACCCTGCACATAACCGAGGTCGGCCAGGCTCCGTTCCAGCGCTTGCGCAAAGGGTTCGCCCCGCTCGGGTGGAACGGTAAGCACATCACCTATTCGCCAGACCTTGCCCGGCTGCTGAGCAGCAGCCGCCAACGCCACCGCAGCACCGTAAATTGCGCCGATGAAATCGCGCCTTCTCATTCAATGACCTCGTCGGCGCGGGCGAGCAGCGCCGGCGGAATGGTGAGGCCGAGTGTCTTGGCGGCGTTCAGATTGATAACGAGTTCGTATTTGGTCGGCTGATAAATTGGGATGTCGCCCGGCTTAGCGCCGTTGAGGATCTGGTGCACGTCATCGGCCATGCGCCGCCAGAGCTCGCCGCTGTCGGTCGAATAGGCCATCAGCCCGCCCGCCTCCACGTACCCACGGTAGGGATACATCGCCGGCAAGCGGGCTTTCTCGACCAACTCGACAATTGACTGAGTGTGGGCGGAAAGGTCACCGATCGCGCTCACAATGATCGCGTCCGGCCGGTCCTGTGTGATTTCAGCGAATACGCGCTGAAACTCGAGCGGCGTTGCTTCCTGGACTGGCACGCGGATTATCGAAGTCTGCAGTCGTCGGCTTGCGTCGTAAAACAATTGCTCGCCGCCTAACTCTGTGCGCGTGGTCAGATACAAGACCCGGGATGCGGAAGGGACTACTTCTTTGAGAATCTGCAGGCGCTTGCCCCAGATCTCGTCCCCGGCGTTGACAGTAACTCCCGTGATGTTGCCTCCCGGGCGCGCGAGGCTCGCCGCGAGCCTGGCCTCGACCGCGTCGGCGCCGATCCAAACGATTGGTATTGTGCGGGTAGCCGCGCAGATCGCCCGCGGGAGGGCGTTGGTGCTGGCAACGATCACCTCCGGATTGCGGTTGACGACCTCGCGAGCAAGATTGGGATAGCCCTCGGGCCGTCCCTCGCCGGAATACCGCTCGATTTTGAGGTTTTCACCCTCGCTATCGTCCAGCCGGCTCAGCTCCTCAAGAAATACCCGGCCCCACCCGCGACCTCCCATATCGTTGAGGCCGGCGACGGGACCTACTGGGATGACGATTGCAATCCGGTGCTGCGTCGCACGCTCTTGCGCCCGCACCGACCGGCTGATCGCAGCGAGCAACACACCCCCCGTCAAATCCCGCCGTTTCATTCAATGACCTCGTCGGCCGTCGCGAGCAGTGTCGGCGGAATGGTCAGTCCGATGGCCTTGGCGGCTTTTAGATTGATGAGGAACTCGTATTTGGTCGGCTGATAAATCGGGATGTCGCCCGGTTTTGCCCCGTTGAGGACCTGATGCACGTCATCGGCGAGGCGCCGCCAGAGCTCGGCGTAGTCGGTTCCATAGGCCATCAGCCCGCCCGCCTCCACCCAGTCGCGTGCCGGCGTGGGGTACATCGCCGGCAAGCGGCTTTTCTCGACCAGCTCCACGATCAACTGGCGGTACGCATAAAGCTCACTGATGCCGCTGATGAGGATCGCGTCAGGCCTGTCCTGCGCGATTTCAGCGAATACGCGCCGATACTCGGAGGGTGTCGACTGCTGGAGGAGGATATCGGTTAGCGAGATCTCCAGCAATCGGCTCGCTTTCTTAAGCGCTTCCGGGCGCTGTTGCCGGTCGGCCCCCGTGCGCATGTCCAGGAACGCGACCTTGGATGCCGACGGGACAGCTTCTTTGAGGATCTGCAGGTATTTCCCGTACATTTCGTATCCCGCGAACACCGTAATTCCGGTAATGTTGCCGGCTGGGTGTGCCAGACTCGGCACGAGCTCTGGGATAAGCCCCGAGCCAACGATCGGGATCGTGCCGCTGGCTGCGCTGACGGCCTGCGTCATGGGGGCGCTAATGGCGACGATAATGTCCGGGTTCCGGCCGACGACCTGGCGAGCGAGGTCGGCATAGCCCTCGGGCCGCCCCTCGCCCGAATACCTCTCGACTGTGAGATTTTGTCCTTCGACATCGCCCAGCCGGCGCAGCTCCTGCCAAAACGCCCGCCAAGGAGTACTTGTCGGGTCGTTGAGGTGGGTCTCCGGGCCTGAAGCGATGACGATCGCAATCCGACGCTGCTTCGCCGGCTCCTGCGCCTGCACCGCGCCGACTGCAGCGGAGAGCAGCAGAGAGGCGGCTGCGACACGCCTACGGATCACAGTTACTCTTCCGGCAGCCCAGCCTTGCGCAGGCCGTTGACCGCCTTTCCCGTGAAGGCGAAGCTCGAATTGCGCGCGATCACGAAGATCCAGGGCAGGCGCGCGATCGCCGTCGTAATCTCCTCGACAATGCCGTCGGCGAAATATTCCTGCTCGGGGTCGCCGCTCAGGTTCTGAAACGGCAATACGGCCATCGACGGCTTGTCCGGGAGCGGTAAGCCGGTGCCGGGCGGTCGGCCGCAAATGCGGGCTTAACGCGATACACGCGGAGCGGTCTTGTGATGTTCTTGAGGCGCTGCTCGCCGATGTCGTCGAACTCCGCGTCGACCTTGCCGCGAACGATGCACCCGCGTGGTTCGCCGATTTTGGGATCGATCAGCTCGCGCCGATGCGCCTTGAGCCGCGCCAGCGTATCTTCCTCGTCGGCGCCCATGAGCCGGCTGTAACCCGCCACGTCCGCGGCGAGAATGGCGGCCAGCCTGCGTTCGGCGCGTTCTCTGGCCAAAGCGGCGCTCCCCAAACCGCATGGGCCGAAGCGTTATCGGCCCTCCCGGCCCATTCTACCCCCAAAGGGCGAGGGCGCCTGGCATTTCCTTTCGCTGCGGCGGTCGTCTTCTGCCCGGACCAGCTAAGGGGAAGCCGTCCGCTTCCCTAGTGGTTCCCTGATCGGCCGCAAATCGTAGGATTCGTTCGCTGTTCCGCCGAAAAAACTTCCCTGATCGGGCTATTTATTTCCCTGTTCGGCACACTAGGGAAATCGTGTTCCAAATCTTTGATTTACCGGGTGATCGTGCGACGCATCGGCCGTCCGCCGGGGCCATTTTGTCAAATTCGCTGTATTTTGCGTGCGCGGGAATGTGGACGCGGCAGGTGTCGGCCGGCCCTCCCGACGTATCCGGGTCGGCGGGTGGTCATGTCCCCTTGTATTTGATGGAGCAGCCGTAGGCCTGGGTCGCGGCGACGGTGACCGGCTTGCCGGCCGCGATCTCGTCGAGGGCCGCAACGAGATAGTTCTTCGCGGTCTTGACGTCGGTGAGGCGGGTCGAGGGTGTGTCGTCGATTGCACCGATATAGGCGACCCTGCCGTTGGGGTCGATCACCACCATGTGCGGCGTCGCCCGCGCGTTATAGAGACGGCCGACCACCCCGTCCGGGTCGAGCACGAAATCGCTCGGTGCCGCCCGCCACCGGGCGAGATCGGCCTTTGCTTGGGCGGGCGTTACATAGCCCTGCTCACCCGGCGCCGAGGAGGCGATGGTCAGCCAGACATCGCCCTCGCCGGTGTATCGGCGCTGCAGCGCCTGCATGTTGCCGCTATTGTAGTGCTTGCCGACAAACGGGCAGCCGTCATTGGTCCATTCCAGGATCACGACCTTGCCTGCGTAGTCGCCGAGGCTGATCGTCCGGCCGCCGATGTCCGGCGCGCTGAAGGCAGGCGCCGGGGCGCCCGGCTTGGCCGCGGCGGCCGGGCCGATCGCAGTGGCGCGATCGATCGATAGCGCCGCCCCGGCGACGAGAACGGCTGTCATGGCGATGATCGGAACGAGCTTGCTCATAATCCAACTCCATTCGGGTCAGACTTTGCCGAGCGCGTCGAGCACACTCGTCGGGGTAAGGATCTGCGGCAGGATAACGGGTTCGCCCTTGCCGCCATAGAGCAGATAGAGCGGAACGCCGCTGCGGCCGAATTGCTGCAGAAGGGCGGTGATTTCCGGGTTTTGTGTCGTCCAGTCACCCTTCAAGGCGACGATGCCGCGGGCGGCAAAGGCCTGGCGCACCGCGTCGCTGTCGAGGGCGACCCGTTCGTTGATCAGGCAGGTGACGCACCAGGAAGCCGTCAGATTGACAAAGACGGGCTTGCCCGTGGCCTCGAGCGTCGAAAGCCGCTGCGCGGTGAAAGGCTCGTAAGCGAGCCCGTCCCGCGCCGCAGCGTTTGCCGTTCCGGCTTCGGTTTTTGTTACCGACGCGGCCAGAAAGATTGCCGCCGCCGTCCCGGCCGCGGCGAGCCCGATACCGAGCCAGCGGCCGAACGGGGCGGCGAGCCGCGTCCGTCCGTAGACCCAGACGGCGAAACCGACCAGCACGAGACCAAACAGCGCGGCCAGCGACTCGCCCGGCCCGGTTTCCTGGACCAGCACCCAAATGAGCCAGGCGACCGTGCCGAAAAGCGGGAAGGCAAGGAGCTGTTTGACCAGCTCCATCCAGGCTCCAGGTCTCGGCAACACCCGTTGCCAGCCGGGGATGACGGTCGCGAGGAGGTAAGGTGCCGCGAGGCCGAAGCCGAGTGCGAGAAAGATCCCGATCGCGACCGCGGCCGGTGCGATCAGTGCAAACCCGAGAGCAGCTCCCATAAACGGCGCCGTGCAAGGGGTCGCGACGATCGTGGCCAATACCCCGGTGAAGAATGTGCCGGTCAGGCCCGATCGGGCGGCCAACCTTCCGCCGGTCCCGCCAAAGCCCGACCCGAAAGCGGCGACGCCGGAGAGGCTCAACCCCATCGCAAAAAGGAGATAGGCGATCACCGCGACAAAGACCGGTGTCTGCAGCTGATAGCCCCAGCCGATCGCGCGGCCGCCGGTGCGCAGCACCAACAGCGCGCCGCCGAGCGCGGCGAAGCTCGCCAGCACCCCAGCGGTATAGGCGAGCCCATGGCCCAGCTGCTCGGAGCGGTGGCCATGCGCCTGACTGACGAGGCTCAGGAGCTTCAGAGACAGGATCGGGAAGACGCAGGGCATGGCGTTGAGGACGATGCCGCCTAGAAAGGCGAGCAGCAGCGCCTGCCAACCGGCAAGGCCATTCTCGGCCGGCAGTCCGGTGGCGGGGTTGGCGCTGATCTCGAAGGCGCGCGCGGCGCCGTCCTCGCCGCGCAGCACCACCACCCCGTCCAGGGTCGCCGGCACTGCCGCCCTCGCAGCGGCTTTTTTCAGCACGATTTCGAGGCCGTCAGCGCGGCGGCTCGTGCGGGGTTCGGCGGCGTGGTCGATCAGCGAACCGTCATTCGGAAAAAACGTCCCGGTCGGATCGCGCAACCCGGCGAGAGCGCCCTTCGGAACCAGCAGACGATAATCATCGGCGCCCGAGACAAAGCGGGTCTCGAACGCCGCGGGGATTGGCAGCGTTCGGCGGACTGCGGCAAAGAGCGGCGCGGCGGCGGGATCGGGTGCGGCCGGCCCCGTGGCGATTGGCAGCTTCAGCGACAGCGAGGCACCGCCGGGTATGCATATCTCGGCGCAGGCGAGCCAGGATGCGTCCGCCGCGAGGACGGCGGTGTCACCTATAGCGACTTCCGGCGGGACGGTGATCGGCACGAGAAGATCGGCCGAGCCGGCATAGCCGTAATTGCCGATTTCGCTTTGCACAAAGCGCTCGGGCACCGGCCATGAGATGTCGCCGGCCGAGAACCCCGACGGCAGGTGCCAGTCGATCGTCGTCGGCAGACCGGAATCGCCGGGGTTGCGCCAATAGACATGCCAGCCGGGCTTGATAACGAGGTGAAGGTCGACCCATAAGGTCGAGGCTGGAGAGACCGACGGGGTTTCCGCGATGAGCTCGGCCTTGACCAGATCCTTCGGGTCGGGCGGGCCGTCCGCTCGTACCGACGACGCGGCGGTGAGCGCCACTAGGAGGGCGATTGCCGGTGCGACCCCTAGGGCCGAGGAAATTCCCATTCCCGCTCCGCTGCGCCGCACCTTGCCGCCGCCTTATAGCACGACTAAATGGGACGGCCCAAAGGCGCTTCCAGCCGCCATACTCTCGATCGGCGATGACAGTGGACCGGCACGTGCATTATCCTGAGTTTGTCCACTCCGGCAGGGAACGAAGAACATGAACCAGCCTCGCACGCTCGCGATCGATATCGGCGGCAGCGGGATCAAGGCGGCCCTGCTCGACACTGACGGAAGCATGATCGGCGAACGGCAACGGGTGCCGACCCCGCCCAAGCCGGTCGCTCCTGAGGCATTGGTCGGTGCCATCAAAGAAGCGGCGAGCCCGCTCGGTGATTTCGAGCGGGTGTCGGTCGGGTTCCCGGGCTATATCCGCGACGGGCGCGTGTTAACCGCTCCCAATCTCGGCAGCGAGGTGCTGGCGGGCTTCGACCTGCAAGAGGCACTCGCCCGACATTGGGGTAAGCCGGTGCGGGTGCTCAACGACGCCGATGTGCAAGGCTTTGGCGCGATCAAGGGTCACGGCGTGGAAATGGTGCTGACCCTCGGCACCGGTGCCGGCACGTCGATCTTCCGTGACGGCGAAATCATGACGCATCTCGAGCTCGCCCACCACCCGGTCAGCGGCAACAAGACCTACGACGAATACATCGGCAACGCCGCCCGCGAGAAAAAAGGCAGAAAGGCCTGGAGCAAGCGGGTCGGCAAGGTGATCGACATCCTGCGCGTGGTCGTCCGTTTCGATCATCTCTATCTCGGCGGGGGCAACGCCAAGAAACTCGACTTTCGGCTGCCGCCGGATGTCTCGATCGTCCCGAATACCGACGGCCTGACCGGCGGCATCAGGCTCTGGCGCGAGGAGCCGAAGGCGGAAGCGATCCGATCATCGCTCGGCGAGCCCGGTCAAACCTCCGCGAACCCCGCCTAACACGCGCTCGATCCGCCGCGGAATGTCGTCGGGGGGCCCGGCGCTGCGACTACTTGCGCTGCTGGCGGCATTGGCGCTTGCCGGCTGTCCGGCGCCGCCTGAAGAAGGGCTTGGGCCCGGTGCCAGGCCCGGGGTCACGACATCGCTGAACGCTCATGTGCCGCCTTTTGCGCGCTGGCCCTACGAGCCGTTCTCGCGCGAGGCCGCCGTTCAGATCGCGCTGCGCGAGTGGCGTGCATTCGGCCAGCAAGTGGTCTTTCCAAACACCGAGCTGCCAGTGGACGAGGAGCGGCAAGAGGGGATGTGGCAGCGAGTCGGCGAATATTGGTGGCTCGGCCTCGACCCGCGCTGGACGAGCCAGGCCTGGACCGGGATCCACAACGAGAACGGCCAGGTCTTCCCGGAAAGTCAGGACGGCAACTACGCCTGGTCAGCCGCCTTCATTTCCTACGTGATGCGGACGGCCGGCGCCGGCAACGGGTTCCCCTATTCGGAAACCCACGCCGATTACATCAACGCCGCCCGCCGCCACGAAATCGGCGAAGAGCCTGGCATTGTGCTGACGACCGAGCGGATCGAAGTCTACGCGCCGCAGCGCGGCGATTTGATCTGCTATTGGCGGGGCCGGCGGCCAATCACCTATGACGATCTGCCGGCAGGCCGGTTCGGCGGCCATTGCGACGTCGTCGTCGAGATCAAGCCCGGCGAACTCGACGTCATCGGCGGGAATGTCGACAACGCCGTCGCGATGAAGCACATCCCGGCCACCGCCGATGGCCACCTCGCCGGGCCCGACGGCATCGTGCTCGACCCCGACCACAACTACTTCGTCGTGCTCAAGGTCGATTATGCGCGGTAACCCGGTTTAGCTCCTGCCGGCTTCGGCGACCTCGCGGCCGCGGCCGCCATCGATCATCTGCTCGATCATCCACGGCTCGCGCTCGAGGACGCGTCGGTAATGCGCGCGCGCCGCGACGACGATCTCGCCGCGGCGCTTGAGGAGCGCGTCGCCAAGCTCGAGAATGCGCAGATTGGGCCAGGCGCGCGGGCGCTGTCGGACGATCGTCTGCAGCGCCTCCTCGGCCGGCCGATCCGGGCGCGCCTGCGCCAGGATCAATGTCGCGGCCGCGGTCGAGCGCGATACTCCCGCATGGCAATGGACCAGGAGATGCGTGCCCTTAGCCTCGGTCAGGTCGCGGCCGAACGACAAGAGCTGCTCGACATCGGGACGTTCCGGCGCGATGCAACCCGGGTCGGCATCGATGACGTCATGAAAGCGCAGCTCGAGCCGCCTATGCGGGTCGAAGATGCCAAAGGCCTCCGGCTCGGGCCAGCCAGGATCGAGGATCGACAGGACGTGGGTGACGCCTGCCTCACAATGCAGCCCGAGCTCGTCGATCCCGCAGATTGTCACCCGGAACGGCACCAGGCGCTTTGAGAACAGTCCCATCCTTCGTGTCCGATGGCGATGTGCTACTCGAATGTGGCAAATCTGTGCGCATCTAAGCTGTGGTTTAGCCCCAGGAGGATCCTTCCTATGGCTGCAGCCGGGTCTGCGTTGCCCGTCCAGGACCGAACCCGCCCCCGCCCGGCCGCGCCGGAGGCGATGCATGACCCGGTGTGCGGCATGTCGGTCGACCCGACGACGGCCGAGCACCGCGCCGAGCACGCCGGCCGCAGCTATTTCTTCTGCAGCGCCAGATGCCGCGAACGGTTTACTTCGGAGCCCGCTCGCTACCTGGCTCCCGCCGCGGTCAAGCCTCCGGCGGCAGCCGCGGAGGCGCTATGGACCTGCCCAATGCATCCGCAGATCGTCCGCGATGCGCCGGGTTCGTGTCCGATCTGCGGCATGGCGCTCGAGCCTCTGGTGCCGGCCGCCGGCGAGCCCGCCAATCCCGAGCTTCGCGACATGACCCGCCGGTTCTGGGTCGGGGTCGCGTTGTCGCTGCCCTTGCTCGTCATGGTGACGGCCGACCATCTCGCCAAGCCCGCTCTCGATGCGCTGATCGCGCCGCGGAGCGCCGTTTGGATACAGCTGATCCTGGCGACCCCGGCGGTGTTATGGGGCGGCTCGCCGTTCTTTCGGCGCGGCTGGGCCTCGCTCGTCAACCGCCGGCTCAACATGTTCACCTTGATCGCACTCGGTACCGGCGTGGCCTATTTCTACAGCCTCGTCGCCGCACTGGCGCCGGGGATCTTCCCGCCATCGTTCCGTGACCCTGAGGGGCAGGTCGCGCTCTATTTCGAGGCGGCTGCGGTCATCGTCACTCTGGTGCTGCTCGGCCAAGTCCTCGAATTGCGGGCGCGCTCGCAGACCGGCAGTGCCATCCGTGCCCTGCTCGATCTCGCACCAAAACGCGCTCGCCTAGTCCGCGACGACGGCGTCGAGGAGGACGTAGCGCTCGAAGCGGTCCTGGCGGGTAATCAGCTACGGGTCCGTCCTGGCGAGAAGGTTCCGGTCGACGGCGTCGTGCTCGAAGGGCGCAGCGCCGTCGACGAGTCGATGATTACCGGTGAGCCTATTCCGGCCGAGAAGGCCCCCGGAGACAAGGTCACCGGTGCGACCGTCAACGCGACCGGCAGCTTTGTGATGCGCGCCGAACGGGTCGGCAGCGATACGCTGCTGGCTCAGATCGTCCGCCTGGTCGCCGAAGCGCAGCGCTCGCGCGCGCCGATCCAGAGCCTCGTCGACACGATCTCGGCCTGGTTTGTACCGGCGGTTGTCCTGATTGCGGCTGTCGCCTTCGCAGTCTGGTCGATCTGGGGGCCACCGCCGGCGATTGGCTTTGCGCTGGTCAATGCAGTCGCCGTCCTGATCATCGCCTGTCCTTGCGCGCTCGGTCTCGCAACGCCGATGTCGATCATGGTCGGCACCGGCCGCGGCGCACACGCCGGCGTTCTCGTGAAGAACGCAGAGGCGCTCGAGCTGATGGAAAAGGTCGATACGCTGGTCATCGACAAGACAGGTACATTGACCCTCGGGAAACCACGGCTCGTCGGAGTCATCGCGACGGACGCGGTCGGCGAGAACGAGATGTTGCGCCTCGTCGCCAGCCTGGAGCGGGGCAGCGAGCACCCGCTGGCCGCCGCCATTGTCGACGGTGCCGAGGAGCGGGGCATCGAGCTCCGTACTGTACGCGACTTCGTGTCGGAGCCCGGGATGGGTATCACCGGGGTCGTCGACGGAAAGCAGGTCGCCGCCGGCAACCAGGCCCTTTTCGGCTCGCTGGGGATCTACCCGGGCAGCTTGCTCGAACGCGCCGCCGAGCTCGGCAAAGAAGGTCAGGGGGTAATGTTGGTCGCTGTCGACGGGCGGCCTGCAGGGCTCGTCGCTGTCGCCGACCCGCTCAAGGAGAGCGCGGCCGGCTCCTTACAGGCGCTGCGCCAGGAGCGCATCCGGGTGGTGATGCTGACCGGCGACAGCCGCACCACGGCGCAGGCTGTCGCACGCCAGCTCGGCATCGAAGAGATCGTCGCCGAGGTACTGCCTGCTCAGAAGGCTTCGGCTGTGAAGAAATTGCAGGATCAGAGCCGTTTCGTCGCGATGGCGGGCGACGGCATCAACGATGCTCCGGCGCTGGCCCAGGCGCAGGTCGGAATCGCGATGGGTACCGGAACCGATGTGGCGATGGAAAGTGCCGCTGTCACTTTGATCAAAGGTGACTTGCAGGGCATCGTGCGTGCACGCCGGCTGAGCCGGGCAACGATGCGCAACATCCGGCAAAACCTGTTCTTCGCCTTCCTGTTCAACGCACTCGCGATACCGGTCGCCGCCGGCGTCCTCTATCCGGCATTCGGTTTGCTGCTGAACCCGATGATCGCGAGCGCCGCCATGAGCGTCAGTTCCGTCTGTGTGATCGGCAACGCGCTCCGCTTGCGCACCGCCATCCTATAATTCCGTCGGGTACCGGCTGACCCGCGGCCGATTTCGGCCGGCTGGACCGGGAACATATCGGGATCATGCCGGAGCCTCGCTGCTGGTTCTCCGACGTGGCGGGCCGACATCTGCGCTCCGACATCTAAGCGAACAGGCTGCCAACCTCCAAGAGGTTGGACCCGCAGAGGTGAAAGGAGAATTCCGATGTCGTACTTCAACCGTGCGAAGCAAATCGGCCGGGGTGTCGTGATGGCAGCCGCGCTGACAGCAGTGTCGCTGACGATGGCGCCGACAGCCGCTCACGCCAATGGTCCAGGGGTAGGAGCAGCGATCGGATTGGGCATCCTCGGCGGTGCGATCGCCGGCGCCGCCATTGCTTCCTCCGGCCCGCCGGTCTATGCCGTCCCTCCGGCGCCGGCATATTATTATCCGCCGCCGGGCTATTACTCGCCGGCTCCGATTGATTATCCCGCGCAGCCTTATTACGCGCCAACCTGGTACCCGTACAATTACCGATAACGACGCATCGCGCCATCTTATCAGCCGCGGCGCTGACCCGTCCCGAGAAGCAATGCCGCGACCCTACCGGGCTCGCGCAATAGTCTGCCGAGGCGGGTCAGGGAGTCGTCGATCGCTCGGGCGTACCGGCCGGCGCCACCGAACCGCTGCAACGTCTCCGGCGGCACAAATTTGATCAACAGATCGGCGGTGCCCGGCGGCACTCCGACAAAATGCACCATCAGCATGTCGTGGTTTTGCAACAGCAGCATGGCCAGCGCGGCGGCAGCCTCATAGGGAACGATCGGCGGCTCTTCGACGCCGCCGCGATGCATCGCGATCTCGAGGATGTCGTCGGCGGGAATCTGCACCGTCGTCGGGGTCTCGCGCAGCCGATTACCAATGAACGGGCGCAATTCGTGCGCGATTTGCCGCGTGGTCTCGATCAGGGTCTGGACGCGTGCCGGATCGTATTGCTCGAGGGTGCGCACCACCGCAGGGTAGAGCATCTGACGCGCTTCGAGCCCGAATTCGAACCCAGTCGCGCGAATTCGAGCCACGAGGTCCGCCCGCCCGGCCAACAGGCCGAGACGCGGGCCGGTCGTGCCGTATTTGTCGAGCCCTGTCGCGCCGATATCGACCCCGAGTTCGAGCATGCGCGGTTGGCCAAAACCGGCCGGTCCGACCCGCGCGCCGCCAGCGTCGTCCATATAGACCGAGGCGCCCTGATCGTGTGCGATCCGCACGATGGCCCGGATCTCCTCGACCGGCATCAGATCATAGGTGACGGCGAGCCGGGTCAGGTCGACGAGCGCGACCCTGGTCTCCCGATCAATCGCCTCTTTAAACGTCGCAAGCCCGGCGGTGTCGACAAAGCGAGCCCGGACATGATTTGCGGCGCGGACCACCGAGGGATGGCTGTAGCTCGCCGATACTCCGATTACGACGTCATCCGGGCGCACCAGGGTCAGATGCGTCGCCAAGGTCACACCCGTCATGCGATTGAACACCGCGACATCGTGCCGGTCGGGAGACCCGCCGAGATGCTCCAGCGCCAGTGTCTTCAGCCGCTCGAAATAGAGCGCGGGGGCGATCTCGTCATCGGCGAAGCGTAGTTCTTCGCCACTCAGCGGCAGCGCGTGCTCGAGCCCGGTAAAGATGAACACGGCCTCCGGGCCGCGCTCGCGGATCAGGGCCCAGGCCCGCTGCAATTTGCGAAAATCGTCCTCGGTCGTGGCGAGGATCCTGCCGCGCGCATAGGGCAGGTCGGGAGCAAATTGATTGCCGAAGCGATCGGTCGCCATTAGCTGAGGCTGCCGGGGTAATCCCGCCAGATGCTCGGTTCGAGGCGTAGATAGTCGCTCGCAGGATAGGTCTCCAGCCAATAGCGCGCGCATTCGGCACCGGTGGGGTTCCACAGAGCGGGGAAGCCACGCAGGTAGGCAAAAAAGTCGTCGAGCAGCTGCAGCCGGTTGCACCAGCCGATATGGTGCGGGTGCAAGGTCACGTGGAAGTGGCGGCCGCGCTGGTATTGCGCGTCGAACTCGGCCTTCAAGTTCCTAAACAGCGCGTCGGGATGCTCAAGGCCGGTGCCCTTGCGCGGAAACATCAGAAAGAACTGGTCGTCGAAATGGTAGTAATAGGGCAGGGTCAGGATCGCGCGCCGGCTGGCAAAGTCGGTGACCCAGTAATGCGGTATGTCGTCCGCCAACCCATTGCCCATATAGCGGTAGCCTGAGTCGATCAGCAGATCTATCGTATTAGGGCTGATGGTCCCGCCGGCAAACGGATCGCCTTGCCGCGGCAACGAGAACCAGCCCTCCGGCCGCCACCCCGCAATCTCGGTCAGGATCTCGGTCGAGCGGGTGATCCGCGCCCGCTCGTCGTCGCGCTCCAATGCACTGACGTCCTCGTGCTTGAAGCCATGGGCGGCGATCTCATGGCCCTGGGCGACGAGCGCACGGATCTGGTCGGCATAAATATGCGCGAGCACCGCCGGGACCGCGAAGGTCGCCTTGAGATCGTGGCGCTTCAGCACGGCGAGCAGCGCCGCAAGCCCCTGGTTGGCGCCGAACTCAGCCTCCGGGGTCTTGAGGTCGGCGGTGCGAATGCCCTCCGGCCCGACGGCGACGCTCAAATCGACGGTGATGCCGAAGCAGCAGCGGGCACCCTGAGGCCAGCGGATTTCGTCGTCGGTGAGGCTCTTCTCATCCGAGATCGTATAGCGTTCTTTCCACGGCATCTTTCGTGGCTCCTTGGGCTCAGGCGGCCTGCAGTCGCGGCGGGAATTTTTGGAGGCACCAGTGGGCTACTTCCTCGCAGCTCGGGAACCACACACCGGGCAGCGTCTTCATTCGGGTGATCAGCCGATCCACCATTGCGACCCGCAATGCCCGGCCCGAAACAAACGGATGCATGCAGATGTTCAGGTAGCCGCCCTCCCGGTATTGCTGCCGGAACGCCGCCCACCAAATGTCGAACACACGCTCCGGGTCGGTAATGCGTTGTGCTGCGTTCTCGCTGCCGAGCCAGGCAAAGCTGAAGAACATCGCGTCGTCGATCACGTAATGGAACGGGAGATGGACGAGGGAGTTCTCCCCGCTTTCGTCGACGACGTAATGCGGGAGCTGATCGGCCGAGCCCTCGGAGCGGTATATGTAGCCGTATTTATGCAGCAGGGAGGCGGTGTGCCCGCTGCGCGTGCCGATCGGCCGCCGGCCGCTGATTTTCTCTATGGCGGCAATCGTCTTGGCGAGGTGATCCTCTTCGAGGTCCGCCTCCTTCGGGATCCGGTGCTCCCACATGTGGTCGGCGATCTCGTGGCCGCTCTTGACCGCGGCGCGCAACGCCTGCGGATAGAGTTCGCACGCTCTCCCCGGCGTGAAGATCGTCGCCTTGACATGGTGCGAGTCGAACAATTCGATCAGCCGCCAAATGCCGACCCGACCGCCGAACTCGCCTTTCGCCAGCTGCATCGGCGGCTCGTTCAATAGGCGGCGCAAGAGCATCGAATCGAAGTCGAGGGTGAAATTGACCGCGATTCGAATGCCGGGCGGATAACCGAAATCGGGAATGCGCCGATGCCGGGCCGCATATGCCCCGGCCGCCTGCTGCAGCTCCGTGAGGTCGCGGTCGAGCTGGCTCATCATGATGTCGGGTCCTGTGGTATGCTCCAGTCAGCCATATTACAGAGAGTTCGGGGGAAGGAGACGGATTATGAAAAACGGGTTTCGCGTCTATGATTCGGACACTCATGTCAGCCCGGCCGCCGAAGTGCTGGAGCGCTACGTCGACCCGGGCTTTCGACCGCGGCTGGCCGAATTGGCGCCCTATCGTCAAGCTAGCGGCGACGGTCTCCACCACTACGGCTTCGGCAGAAAATTCTATCGGCGGGTACTGGGGGAGGCTGCGCCGCGCGAAAGCTTCACAGGACGTGAATCGCGCTGGCGCGGCGGCAAGCTGCCGCGACCGGGAGTGCAGAACGATCAGGCCCAGAACCGCATCAAGGACATGGACGATGAGGGGACCGACATCCACTTCCTGATCCCCGGCTCGTTCATGAGCCTCGTCGGACTCGAAGATCCGGTGTACGAGGTCGGGCTCGCCCGCGCCTACCACCGCCACATGGCTGATTTCTGCGCGGAATTCCCGAACCGGCTCAAAGGCTTGATCGTCGCCTCGACGCGCAACGTCGAGGCTGCCGTGCGCGAGATCCGCGAATGGGGAGATTCAAAATGGGCGGTAGCGGTCAAGCCGCTGATGCCCTTTGAGATTCCGCCCGACCACCCCGACCTCGACCCGATCTGGCGTGCTGCAGCAGAGCACGATCTGCCGATCGCGCATCACAGCTCGACCTGGAACCCGCCCTACTACCCGGCCTACCGCGACGTCTGGGACAATATCTTTCTCGGCAGAATGGCCTCGCATCCGTGGGGGGCGATGCGGTTCGTGGCGGCCTTCGTCGGCGGTGGCATCATGGACCGCCATCCGAGCCTGCGGATGGGTGTGCTCGAATGCGGCTTTGGCTGGTTGCCGTTCTGGGCAAAGCGCATGGACGAGCAAGCGGTCTATGTCGGTGGTACGGCGCCGCTCAAGTGCAAACCCAGCGAATACCTGACCAGTGGCCGTTTTTTCTGCAGCATCGAGCGCCAGGAGGGCGAGGACATGTTCAACACCGTCACCGGCTATCTCGGCGACGGTGTGTTGATGTACGCCTCCGACTACCCGCACTCGGAGTGTCAGTTCCCCAACTCGATCGACAACATCCTCGCCTGGACGAGCCTCAAGCCGGACACGCGCAAAAGGCTCCTCTGGGACAACGCCGCCCGCTTCTTCAAGCAGAGCTAGACATCGGCGGCCTGCAGTGACCTTGCTTCGCGCCGGTCGCAAATGCGACTGAAAGATCAATTACAAAAACGCCCGGTTGCTGGTGCTATAGCTATAGCATCGTTTTTCATTTTACAAAGTCTGCTAACAATATTATTCGACGAAGTGCTCGGCCCGGTAAAATGCCGTGATGGTTACGCCTCTTCGTCGATTGGTCGTAGCGGAGCCTGCTCATCGCATGGCGGCGTGGATAGAAGTCGGGACGCGCTGATCGCATTGCTGAGCGTGGCCGGGGCGGGTGCCATATTCATATGGTGCGCGCCGATCGGCCGGGCACCGCCGCCTCCTATAGGCTCCGAAGCGCCGCCGCCTGCTTTGCGAAGGAAACGCGGCGGGGGGCCGCGCCGGGGTTGACGGTCGGAAGACAACGATGCGACCGACTGGGCTCGATTGCCAAACGGTTCGGAACGGGAATCAGCTGCCTCACACAAATGGTTGCGCTACAAAGCTACGCAGCCTCATGGCAAAGCGGGGTCACGGCTCACCTAGTAGGCGCCGGTCGGCCCGTGTGACAGAAACGTATCGACCTCACGCGCCTGCATTGCGTCGTGACGGCGAGGCTGACCGCCAAGGACGGCTTGCCGCCTATGCTCAGGATCGGCTTCAATCGAACAGATCGTATTGCCGCCTGACATGATATAACACGGCGTGATATAGTTTATAAAATTTAATTATCAATCTGGTGGAAATTTTGAACGTCTTCGTGTAAATCTTCTCGAACTTCGCGATATGGGGGAAGACACTTACGAGATCTCTGGGAACGGGCTCCGATGTTCTCTGTGGAATTTACCCTAGGCAGGCGTAGCAAGAGTAAGTCTGCATCCTCAGCAGCACAAATTGAGCGGCCCCCATGCGATCGGGGTAGCAGCGCGATCGGCGGGCAAATTGACGGAAAGCAACACTCTGGTTTGGGATACCGGGCGCGTCTGATGGCGACACTGCGTATTACGGCCATTCTGCCCTCCGGTCAATGCGGCCCAATAGATCGTGATGGCGCGGAACCTAACCTCGCGAAAGATCGCCGATCGTAGCGAAGCGACGAGCAGGAAATCGGACGCGAGGACTCAATCGGCGGGTCCCGCAAAGAGCAGCAGGTTTCCGTCCGGGTCTCTGACGATGAATGTCATCGCACCCCATGCTTTCTTTCTCAGGGTCTGGAAAAACGTGACGCCGGCCGGTTGAAACTCGAGACCGTCAAGTCAAAGCTGGCCGAGATCCGCGGGCGCCAGGCCTGAGCACCGCGGCAGAAGTCGGTGCCGGGAGCTGATCGGAGCCTCGTTTCTGCTCGCCATTTTCACGCGTTCCAGCACCTGCCGGGCTTGTTAAGACCCTTCGGTCTAAAGCATCTGAAGGTTAACCTCATAGTCACTCATCGGAACTCGTGACCGCGAGGGGCGAGCGGAGAGATCCAGCCGGTGCAGTACAATGAGCTGATCCCAATGTTGCTCGACGAATTGCAGTGACAAGGGCGGAAGCCCGAGGAGCTGAAAACCCACAACGCGGTCTTGACGGCCGATTGGCGCTGCTGGAGAAGGCCACCCACACTGCTCAACTGACGGGTTCCTAAGAAGCGCGGCTTCGATCCGGCACTCACGATCTGGCCATGGCCGCGAACGGGATTTCGCCTGTGACGCCTGCGCTGTTTCACCAGCGTGAAGTTTCACCTCGGCCAAGGTTGCCTTTCGGCGACGGGCACAACTATGGCTTCGGCAACACGAGCGAGCCGCGCGTCCAGCAGCCGACGCGCGAGAGCATCTGGCCAGGGTTGCGAGCCAATACGATAAGCAGAGCAAATTCGGAATGCGCCAGCGGCACCTCGTTTCACCGCGGTCGAGCATCGAGCGGCCCCGCCAAGTCGATAGTAAAGCCATCGAAGGACAAAAATCTCCGCCGCCCTCGTCCTGCTTCGCCCCGTCTTGACGGGCTGATGCAGTCGATATCAGCAACAGGCCGGACTCGGCGAGATGATGCCAAAGTCCCCGACTACGAGACGGGGATTTTACACCGCTGTTACATCCGCAATATACGCCGTTCACCTCATTCTGCCATTCACACGCTGACCCGGCAACGGCCGGGTGGAAGCGGGCCCCATGTAATCGTCAGGTGTACAATCCTGGACAATGAAGATGCGCAAGTTCGCTCTGTTGATGTCGTTCGCTGCAGTGTTGGCCATCGGCTCGGCCGGGTTCGTTCCGGGCTTGATGCCAGTGGCCTACGCTTTTCCAACTGGCCCCATCGATCCCTGGTAGGGGCGGCTGAAGCCGCAGACCCCCACACAAACAGAGGTATTTAGCTTTCGGCTCAGGGGACGCAGCTATCATGCAGGAGCGCATTTTGATCGGTCGTATTACCGGCCTGCGGGTCTTCAGGGTCCCTGATTTCGGCACGCGCGCCAGCTTTAGAATCGAGCGCACGGGACAGTGCCCCGTCATCTGCTCTGTTGCCGGCGATGTCGCCCGCGAATTTATCGCCTATTATTGTGAAGGCGATATCATTGCAGTCAGAGCAATTACGAACCGCGACCAGCGACGGCCTCCGCCAATACACCATGGGCCGGCCGCTTTCGAGTCCGCGCCCTGCGCGTGCTGGAATCCTCAAGCCTTGCCGCATGAAGACGGTATGAGCGGCTAAGGAAGGCTCCAATGGCGGTGATCGATCGAGCCTTGATTGAGTGTGGTCGGTTTTTATTGAGTGTGAGCCACTTCACATTTCGCCACGCGTCTGTGAGCTATTCTCTTCTCGTCCGATAGAGCTGCGATCTGCGACCGGTGAGGTTCATCATGTCCTAATTTAGTGACGATCTCAGCCAAAGCAGTTCAATAAACCGACCCAATGATCGGCAGGAGGAAGCCATGTGTTCGGAGTTTCCGCTCCGTCATTTCGCTGCCCGACCACGCGCCAGTGTCGCGGAGGTGCGAAGGCAGGGGCGCGAAAGGGCGGCGAGTTTGCGCTGTTCCGAGTTGGTGACGCTACCGGCCCTGGGGGCGCTGCTCTTTCTCGCGGCGGCAATGGCTCACGGACAGGAATCCTCACCGCCCATTCTGTCGAGTGGCCTGCATGGCGCGGCGCCTGTCCAAACACAGGCCATTGCGAACCTTAGCCAGCGTCCTGCAGCCGAAGCCCTTTTTGATTTCGTGAACCTGCCACCGATCCAATCAATTGGCGCCGGGACCGACATTAGGCCCTTTTTGGCTTTGGGCGTTCCGGAAGATTTGACGCGTGCGGCGCTACGTCGAGCTTGGTCGGCCGATCCAGCGATCCGCGACTTCATCGGTTTGTCCGAGAATTCCGGGGACTCCAATGCGCCAGCCGGTGTTCCCCAATTTGCTTCGCCGGCGATGAATGCCATTCCGCAGCCTCTGGCCGGGACGACGAAAGAGACTGAGAGCTTGGATCCCCAGCACCTAGCCGGCGAGAGGTTGACGCTCGATCAAATCCCGGTGTTGAGCGGCGAAGCCTTACAGGCTCCCAGTTCTGCCCAAGGGAGGTAATTCATCCTCGAAGCGTCGAGCAAATCGCCGACAGCAAGGACAAGCGTCTGATCGGGTTTGCCTCGTGTATGGCAACGGCCGCTCGATTCGATCATTCTGCTAGAAAAATTGTCTGCGGCTGATACAAAGCGCTCGGTAAAATCGTGATCGGCAGGAGGTTTGCGATGGTGACGAGGGCCCCGTTCCTCAAGACTCGCTACAGTGGATACCATCATCGCCAAGTGCCGCAGGAAGATGCCGAGCTGACGCATGTCGGCCCGGAGACGCCGTGCGGCGAATACATGCGCCGCTTTTGGCAGCCGGTCTGCTATGCGGACGAGCTCAAGGACCTGCCGCTCAAGCTCCGGATCCTCGGTGAGGATCTCGTCGCATTTCGCGACGGCAGCGGCGCCGTCGGCTTGTTGGAGCTGCATTGCCCGCATCGCGGCACCTCGCTCGAGTTCGGGCTGGTCGGCGCCAAGGGTATCCGCTGCTGCTATCACGGCTGGCTGTTCGACGTCGACGGCGCGATCCTCGAAACGCCGGGCGAGCCGCCGACCAGCACATTAAAGGACCGGCTATGTCATGGTGCCTACCCGGTGCACGAACATGCCGGGATGGTCTTCGCCTATATGGGCCCGCCCGAGGAGAAGCCGGCCTTTCCGACTTACGACAGCTTCAATCGGCCGGGCTATCGGATGATTCCTGGGCAGAAGTACTTCTATCCGTGCAACTGGCTGCAGATCCTCGAAAACACGATGGACGCAGTGCACACCGCGTTCCTCCACACGATCGTCAGCGGTGCGGTGTTCACCGACGAGTTCGGCGTGCTGCCGGAACTGGAATTCGCCGAAACCCCGGGATCATCTACATCGCGACGCGGCGCGTCGGCGACAACATCTGGGTGCGGAGTGTCGAGAACGTGCTGCCCAACCTGCAGCAGGTCGCGCCGATCTGGGAAACCGGCCATCAGGAGCACCCGTTCAGTGGCCCGATGATGAGCCGCTGGATCTTACCTCTCGACGACACCAACACGATGCTGATCGAGTTTCGCTATATTAGCGAGACCAAAGGCGTCGTGACGCCCGATTGGTGGGCCGATCGGAGCATCATGCTGCCGGGTCAGCTCGCCGCCGACAGCTATGAGGAGGGCCAGCGGCGGCCCGGCGACTTCGAGGCGCAGGTGTCGCAGCGGCCGATCGCCGTCCATGGCCTCGAACACCTCGGCACGACCGACCGAGGCATCACGCTGTTTCGCAAGCAGATCCGGCGCGGCATCCGGGCGGTCAAGGCAGGCAAGGACCCGGTCGGCGTATTCCGCGACGGTGGCGCCGTGATTCCAACCTACTGCAACGACACGGTGGTGCGCGTGCCGCCGGCGAAGACCCCGGAGCTCGACAAGAAGCTGATGCGCCAGACCGGCCGACAGCTGGCGGAGAGCTATATCGCAGCGCCTCCGCTGCTCGCTGCTGCGGAATAGCAACCGTAGCGGCCGCCGCGCCGAGCAGAATATCGCGGCAACTCATTATTCGATGACCTCGTCGGCGCGGGTGAGGATCGCGGGCGGGACCGTCAGACCCAGCGACTGCGCGGTCTTGAGGTTGACGATAAGCTCGAAGGTCGTCCGCTGCTGCACCGGCAGGTCGGCCGGCTTGGCGCCTTTGGCGATGCGATCGACATAATCTGCCGCCAGACGATTCATGCCGGTGAGCCTGGCGCCGTAGGACATCAGCCCGCCCTCATCGACCCATTGCCGAAACGCGAACATCGACGGCAGCCGGTGATCGAGCGCCACCGCGACGAGGCGCTGGCGACCGACGAAAAAGAGTGGAGAGGTCATCTGCAGCAGAGCGTCCCGGTGCCCTCCCTCGACGCCAGCGGGGGCGCGCTCGTAGTCGTAAGGCGGATCGGCGCATTCAATGCCATCGAGCGGGATTTTCAAGGACCGCGCAGCCTCTCGTGCGGCTTCGAACTGGTCGGCGGAGAAGCGGTCCCACAGCGCGACCACGCGGGCCAACTCGGGGACTGTCTGGGTTAGGAATTCGAGCCGCTTCGGGGTCAACTCGATCTGCTGCATGAAAACGCCGGTGACGTTGCCGCCGGGTCGGGCGAGGCTGGCGACATAGCCGCGGACCAGCGGATCGTAATCGATCGCGACCATCACGATTGGCACCGTGTGGGTTGCTGTTACCGCCGCTTTGAGCACGACTTCCGGCCCGCCGGCGTATATCGCGTCGACCCCGTGACCCACCAGCTCCGCTGCCATTGCGATAGGACGATCGGCGTCGGTGTTGCCGAGCTGCATAAAGTCGATCTGCAGGTTGCGGCCTTCGTCGTAGCCGAGTACCTGCAATTGCTGTACGAGCGCTAGATAACCGGGGCCCGGCGGTAGATTCTGGAGGACGCCGAGGCGAAATACCTTCGCCGGCTCGCCGGCCGCGAACGGCAGGGGCATTGTGGCGCCGGCAAGTAGCGCCAGGACCGCTCGCCGTTTCACTCGATGACCTCGTCGGCGCGCGCGAGAATCGACGGCGGGGTCGTCAGGCCCAGCTCTTTCGCCGTCTTGAGGTTGACGACCAGCTCGAATTTGGTCGGCTGCTCGACCGGCAGGTCAGCCGGACTTTCGCCCGTGAGGATCTTGTCGACGTAAGTGGCGGCGCGGCGCCACAGCTCGTAAAAGCTCGGCCCGTACGACATCAGGCCGCCGGCATCGACATAGCGCCTCCAGACGTAGATGGCCGGCAGCCGGTTGGTGGCGGCGAACTCGACGATCCGCGTTTGGTTGCTACCGTTGACCGGATCCGAATCGACGATCACCCCCTCGGCGTGCTCTCGGATGATCGCAGCAAAACCGTCGTCAATGTCTTTGCGGTCGCGCAGCTCGACGGATTGCAGCGTTAGCCCGAGGGTGGGCGCCAAGCCTTGCATTGTCTTCCACGACGAAGCGCTGCTGTGATTGGCCGGGTTCCAGAGATAGGCGATCCGGGCGAGCTGCGGCGCAGCCTCTTTGAGCAGTTCCAGCCATTTTCCAGCGAATTGCTCCTCGATCGCCAGAGACTGCCCGGTCATGGTGCGGCCAGGATGGGCAAGGCTGGCGACGACCCCGGAACCCACCGGATCGGCCATTATAAAAACCACCGGGATCGGCAACGCCGCCCGCTTGGCGGCAAGCGTGGCCGGGACGCCGCCGGTAATGAGAACCCTGATGTTCAGGCGCGCCAGGTCCTGGATCTGTTCGACCAGACGATCGCCGCTTTCCTCCGGGGTCCGGACCTCGATCGCAATGTTCTGGCCTTCGACATAGCCGTGCTCGCGCAGACCCTGGCGGAAGCCGTCGAGCCCGCCCTCCCCCGCTTCGAAGACGAGCCACCCGACCACCGGTACGTTCGCCTGCTGTTGCGCGACGGCCGGCAGTGCAGCCAATAGAACGGCAAGGATCAGCGCCAAGCCCGCGGCACGCACCGCACTCGCAAAGGGCTTCGAGATCATTCGATGACCTCGTCGGCACGGTCGAGGATTGTGGGCGGGATCGTAAGGCCGAGCGCGTCTGCGGTCTTCAGATTGACGATCAGCTCGAACTTGACCGGCTGCTGGATTGGCAGATCGCCGGGCTTGGCGCCCTTGAGGATCTTGTCGACGTACTCCGCGGCGCGCCGGAAATTGTCGGGAACATTGGCGCCGTAGGCGAGCAGTCCGCCGTCGTCGGCGTATTCGCGCTCGGGGTAGATCGCCGGCACCCGGTGCTTCGCCGCGAGGCCGACGATCCGCGCGCGCTCGTTCCAGAACATGGCATTGGGTACGATCACGAGCGCCTCGGCGCCGCTCGCGATCGCCGTCTCAAATCCGCCGGAGATACCATCGGCGCTGTCGATCTCGACGGAACGGAGCCGCAAGCCCAGGGCGCGGGCCGCCTCCTGATTGGCGGGAAGGAACGGCAAGAAGGTCACCGGATTCCACAGCGCGGCAATGTGCGACACCGCCGGAAACGCATCTTTCAGGAGCTGCAACCATTTGCCGAAGAGCCCCACGGGATGCAAAGTGAAGCCGGTGACGTTTCCGCCAGGGCGCGGGAAGCTCTGAGCAAGACCGGCCGCTACTGGGTCGCCGCTCGCTGCCATGACGATGGGGATCGTCTGCGTAGCGTCGTGCGCGATGCGTGTGACCCGGTCTCCGCCATCGGTAACGATGACGTCAACGGAGAGCCGGACCAGATCGGCGGCCATCGCCGGCAGCCGGCTGAAATCTCCGGCACCAAGCCGGTACTCGATGGCGATGTTCTCGCCGTCGACGTAGCCGAGCTCGCGCAATCCTTCTCGGAACCCGTCGAACACCTTGGCCGATGGGGATCCCGCCAGCGATAAGATGCCAATGCGGAACGGTTTCCCCGCTTGCTGCGCTGTACCGGGAAGCGTTGTGGCCACTCCCAGCGCCGCCGCGAGAACGAAGGCGGCTGCAAGCCTCATTCGAGGACCTCGTCGGCGAGGTCGAGGATGGCCGGTGGGATAATCAACCCCAGCGCTTTGGCGGTCTTCAGGTTGACAACCAGTTGGAACCTTGTCGGCTGCTGGATGGGCAGGTCGGCGGGCTTGGCGCCCTTTAGGATCTTGTCGACATACCCCGCGGCCAGCCGGAATTGCTCGGAAACGTCACGCCCATAGGTAAGCAGCCCGCCATCCGTGGCATATTCCCGGTCCTCGTAGATGGCCGGCAGCCGGTGCCGTGCGGCAAGAGCGATGATGCGCGCGCGCTCGTGAAAGAACATCACATCGGGAAGCACGGCGAGCGCCTCCACGCCCGCCCCGACCGCCGCTTCGAACCCGGTGAGGATGCCCTCCGGGATGGCAACTTCGACGGTGCGGAGGTCCAGCCCGAGGGTGCGGGCCGCCTCCTCGGTCGCCTGGAGGGTCGCCATAGGGGTCGCCGGATTCCACAACGCCGCAACACGCGAGGCTCCCGGGACAGCCTCTTTAAGGATTTCTACCCGCTTGCCGCTGAGCTCGACACCCGCCCCGGTAAAGCCGGTGAGGTTGCCGCCCGGGTGCGCGTAGCTCGCGGCGAGGCCTGCCTCCACCGGATCGGCGCCGGCGGTTGCCGCGACGATCGGGATCGTGCCGGTGGCCTCCTGAGCGATCTGCGCAACTCTCGTTCCACCGTCGACGACGATGACGTCGACGGGCAACCGGACCAGCTCGCGAGCCATCACGGGCAATCGGCGGTAATCCCAGGCGGCGAGGCGATACTCGATCTTGATGTTTGCGCCCTCGACGTAGCCCAGCTCACGTAGCCCGTCGCGAAAGGCGTCGAATGCCTTCGTCGATGCCGCGGCCGCCGGCGACAGGATGCCGATGCGGAATACCTTCGCCGGCTGTTGTGCCGTGGCGGAGGAAAACGCGGCGGCCGAAATCGCGATCGCCGGCCAGCATGAAGCCCAACGTTTCACTCGATGACCTCGTCGGCGCGGGCGAGGATCGCGGGCGGGATCGTCAGCCCGAGCACCTGCGCCGTCTTCATGTTGACGACCAGTTCGAGCTTGCTCGCCTGCTCGACCGGGAGGTCGGCGGGCTTGGTCCCCTTCAGGATGCGATCGACAAAATAGGCCATGCGCCGCGTCGTATCGAAGAGGTTCGGACCATAGGACAGAAGCCCACCGGTTTCGGCGATGCGACGCAGTTCCGAGACCGCTGGAACCCGGTATTTCAACAGGAGCTCCCCGGTCTCCCGAGGGTAGCTGGTGAAGGGTTGGACCGGTTCGATGTCCACGCCATCGACATTCTCACGCGCTATAGAGGTGATGATCGCCTCGAGTTCGTCGCTGGCTTGCACCGGAAAAGCGCGAATAACAAGGCCGAGCCGGCCCGCCACCTCCTGTGCCTGGGCAAGGCTTCTGACAGTGCTCGGGCTGTCGGGGTAAAATATCAGCCCTATTCGGGTTGCCGCCGGCAGCGCATCCTTGAGAAGCTCGACGCGCTTACCGGCCAGCCCTTCGAGACCTTGCATCATCGACACGCCGGTGATGTTGCCGCCTGGCCGCGCCAAGCTGGCGATCAGACCGGTGCCGACCGGGTCACCGGCCATCAAGACGACGGGAATGGTCGTGGTGAGACCCTTGACGGCGCGAACCGGCCCGTCACCGAGCGCGACCAGGACATCCGGCCGGAGCCGCACTAGCTCGGCGGCGAGATCGGCAATTCGGTCGATCCCCCGGTCCTCGGCGAAGCGGTAATCGACGCTGATGTTCTGACCCTCGATATAACCGAGCTCCTTCAGCCCTTGGCGAAATCCCGCCGCCTCGGTCGGATTTCCCGCCGATCGTCCACCCCAGATCCAGCCGACCCGCGGGATCTTTGCTGGAATTTGCTGTGCGAGCGACTGTTTGGGCACGACGGGCAGGCTGGCGAGCCCGGTAATCACGACGCGGCGCGTCAAGCCATCACCGGGTCGGCGCAGTGCCGCGGTATCGCTCTCCCTGTCCCCGGTCGTCATTGCGTGTCCCCGACGACTCGCCAGTTAGGCGCAGTTTAATCCCGCGCGCACGCTTTCACACGTCATTCCGCCGGGTCAGCGCACCCGGACTTCGCCATGTTGTCGTCAGGATCGAAGCTTATGCTATGCGACAAGAAGATGGCGCGCGGCAGCAGAGCCGCTCGCCGGACCCGGGTGTCCCAAATCCTGTCAAGGCCTCCCTCAGGCCTCCCTCAGGGGGCGTCAATGAAGCGTCCCATTCCTGTTCCTAAGTATTTGATCAAACAAATTTATTCTAGATCTGGCCGACCGCCGCCGAAATTTTTACCCTGAGTTACCCTGCGCGGCAGGGAAACTGAGGCCGGAAATGGACAGGCGCGCGGGCCAGGAGTAGCCTCTCCCGGAGAGAGGTGTTTGACGGGAGGAAGGACGATGGCGGCGCTCGATGACATCCTGGAGCCGGGGCCGGCGGAACGCCTGGCGACAAACTTCGTCTTCACCGAAGGCCCGTCGTGGCACCCGGACGGCTTTTATTACTTTGTCGACATCCGCCGGAGCCTCTTGTTCCGGCTGCGGCCGGGTCAGACGCCGGAGGTCGTGCGCAGCGAAACCGGCGAGGGCAACGGCACGACTTTTGATCTGCAGGGCCGGCTGGTGATCTGCGAAGGCGGCAACCGGCGGGTCGCCCGCATCGCCGGCGACGGCAGTGTCGCGGTGCTGATGGACCGCTATCAGGGCAAGCGGATCAACCGGCCCAACGACGTCGTCTGCCGGTCGGATGGCAGCATCTGGTTCACCGACCCCGGGCTGCGCATCCCGCTAGCCGACAAAGAACTCGCCCATTCCGGCGTCTATCGGATCATGCCCGACGCGACGAAGCGCCTCGTCGCCGAATTCGAGTATCCGAACGGCCTCGCCTTCTCACCGGACGAGCGCACCCTCTACGTCGCCAATACCCGGCAGGCGCAGTACATCCACGCGATCGAGCTCGATGCCGCCGGCGACATGGTGCGGCGGCGCATCTTCGCCGACATGTCGTCCGAGGAGACCGACGGCGTGCCCGACGGCATGAAGGTCGATGTCGAAGGCCGGGTCTTCTGCACCGGCCCGGGCGGGACCTGGGTGTTCGCACCCGACGGCACCAGGATCGGCATCATCCGCACCCCGGAGATCCCGGCCAATCTCTGCTTTGGCGGCTCGGATCTAAAGACGATCTTCTTCACCGCCCGCACCTCGGTTTACACGATGCGCAGCAAGGTCGCGGGGCAACCGCACCCCTGGTACCGCGTACGGGCGAGGTAGGCCGAGGAGAGCCATCATGAAAGTCGGCATTGCACTCAACATGCTGGCCGAGCCGCCGCGCCCCGACGTGGCGGTCGTCGCCGACCATCTGGCGATGGGCGATCTTGCCGAGCCGCTTGGCTTCGACTCGCTGTTCGCGCTCGAGCACCATTTCACCGGCTATGCGATGTCGCCGGCGCCGCTCGAACTGCTGGCCTATTTTGCCGGCCGCACCAAGCGCATCACGTTCGGGACTGCGGTCATCGTCTTGCCGTGGCACGATCCGATCCGCGTCGCCGAAGAGATAGCGCTGCTCGACATCCTCTCCGGCGGGCGCTGCCTGTTCGGCTTTGGCCGGGGTGCCGCGAGCGTCGAATACGCGGGTTTCCGCATTCCGATGGGCGAGGCGCGGGCGCGCTTTGCCGAGGCGGCCCAGCTGATCCGCAAGGCATTGCGCGAGCCCGAATTCGAGTGGCAGGGTGAATTCTACCAGATCCCGCGCACCTCGATCCGGCCGCGCCCGATCTCGCATCCCGAGGAACGCTTCTTTGCCTCCTCGGTCAGCCCGGAATCGGCCGAGATCATGGCCAAGCTCGGCTTCGGCATCCTGGTCGTCATGCAGAATGAATGGGCGAAAGCGGCCGAGAGCATCGTCAACTACCGTGAGATCGCGCTCTCCGTCGGCTACGATCCGCCGCCGCCGATCATCCTGACCAACGTCTCCTGCGCCGAGAGCCGCGCCGAAGCGCAGGACCGCGCGATGAAGTGGCTCGGCGAGAAATGGCAGTCGATCGACGACCACTACCATTTCTCCGACGGGCACTTGGCCACGGTCAAAGGCTACGAGACTTACGGCAAGATGGCCAAAACCTATGCCCGTCTGCAGGACGAAGCCGAACGAGTCAGGGCGACCGAGTTCTACGTCAAGATCCAGATCGTCGGCACCCCGAAGGACTGCATCGAGCAAGTCGCCGAATTGCAGCGGCTGACCGGTACCGACCACCTCGTCACCGAGTTCTCCTATGGCCGCATCCCGCATGGCGACGCCGAGAAGAACATGCGGCTCTTTGCCGAGCGCGTGCTGCCGGTCTTGCAGACCGACGCGGCGTTCGCGGCACCGCCCGCGCCGACACTCGGGACCTTGCGGGACGCGTCAAAGACGGACCTCTTCGCCCCGGCTTAGACCCCTCACCCTGAGGAGGCCGCCCCTTCGAGAGGCCGCCTACGGCGGCTCCTCAGGATGAGGCGGCCGTCTCGAAGGGCTCATCTACTCGCGGAACTGCGCGGCACGCCACCGGACGGCGGCGGGCACGCCTTCGCGGGCGACGATCTCCCGGAAGCGCTGGCCGAATTCGGTCTTGGTCGCGTAGAGCGGGCCGACGGCGTCGAGCCCAGCGTAGAGTGCGGTGCGGAAGCCGGCGGCGTCGGCGCCCCGATTGATCGCACGCTTGGCCGCGCAGAGCGCTTCTGGCGAAATCAGCGACAGCCGCTTGGCCCATTTGAGGCTCGCGTCACGCAATTCGGCGCGCGGCACGACGCGGTTGACCATGCCGAGCGCCAATGCGGCCTGGGCGTCGATCGTATCGCCGAAATAGAGCAGCTCGCGCGCTTTCTTGTAGCCGATGATCATCGGCATGACGATTGCGGGGCCGACGCTCGAAAAACGCACCTCCGGCTCGCCGAAAGTCGCGTTGTCGGCGGCGATCGTCAGATCGCACAGCATGACGAGCTCGCAGCCGCCGCCCATCACGTGGCCTTGCACCGAGGCGATGACCGGCTTTTTCATCGTCCACGGCAGCATCTCGAATTCGAGCTGCGGGTGCAGATGATCGTGTGCTTTGGTCGGATCGCTGCGCCAATCATCACTTCCCGGCTCTCGCGCCGAGATGTCGTAACCGGCGCAGAAGCTGCGGCCCTCCGCGCGGAGCAGGACGACGCTCGTCGCAGGATCGGCATCGGCCCGAGTGAAGGCTTCCGTCAGCTGGAGCCGCAATTCCGGACTGATGGCGTTGAGCTTATCCGGACGGTTCAAGGTGATGACGCTGACCTTGTCGTCCACCTCGTAGAGAACCACGGGATCGGGCATGATCACCCTCCTCTCGTTGTTGCTTGGCGCGCTAGCCGGTCGATCGCCCTGAGCCCCTCGCGAAGGCCGCCGACGACGGCGATGCCGGCGTTGCGAAGATGTGCCACCTGCTCGCGGTTCATCAGCCCGGGCCGGGTGTGCAGCAGGTAGTGCGGTTTGCCGCTGGCCGCCGCCGCGCGCTCGAACAATTCGAGGTAAGCCCACCCGACCGCCGGGGACTCGAAAGGTTGGCCGTCGCAATTGTCGCGGCAGAAGACGACGATGTCATGGTCGGGGCTCGCGTCGAAGACGCGAAGGGCGTGCGGCAGGTTGACGAGAAACGTACCATTGCCCCAGCCATCGAGCGGGTTTCCATCGCCGGTGACAAATCCGATCTGCTGATCGATTGCGGCCTTCACCTTAGCCGGCAGCGGAGGCAGCTGCAGGTCTGTCGATGCGGCGATGTCGAGGATCAGCTCGGCCAATCCGCCGGATGAGGTGATGACGCCGAGCCTGCGTCCCGCCGCGTGCTTCGTAGTCTGAGCAGCGGCTATCGTCTCGGTAAACTCGACAAGGTCGGATACTTCGATTGCGCGATGGGCACGAAAAAGCTCGGACGCGGAGCCGGGATCGCCAGCGATCCCACCCGTATGGGTGGCTACGGCATGTTGCGTGCGCCCGGTCCGCCCGACCTTCAGTGCCACCACGGGCTTCCCTTGCGCCGCGGCATAATCGAGCGCGGCAGCAAAGCGATCCGGGTACCTGACGGTTTCGATAAAGCAGCCGATCACTTTCGTATGCGGATCATCGGCGAGGTATTCGAGATAATCCGCCGCCGCCAATACGGCTTCGTTGCCGGACGAGGCGACGTGACTGAACCCGAAGCGCCTGACGTCGTTCAGCAGGCCGATGCAGAATCCGCCGCTTTGCGAGACGATGCCGACATTGCCGGCGAGGCCGGCCGGATCGCGCAACTCCTGCAGGTAGGTCGTGCTACGGTGATGCGGACTGAGAACCCCCATGCAGTTCGGGCCGCAGAGCGCGATGTCGGCCTCGCGACAGATCCCTTCGATCTGAGACTGCAGCCGGCGCCCGTCCTCGCCGCGTTCGGCAAATCCGCCGTCGTAAATGACCGCGGCCTTGATCCCGCAGTCTGCCGCTGCGGCGAATGGCTCGAGCACCCGCTCGTGGCCCACGCAAAAGACGGCGACGTCCGGCGCTTCCGGCGATTCTGCGATGCTGGCGTAACACATGCGGCCCAGCACGGTCGAATAATTCGGGTTGACCGGAAATATCGACCCCGAAAAGCCGAACCGGTCTAACGAAGCGATCAGCCTGCGTCCGATCGTCGGCTTCTCCGACGCGCCAATGACGGCAATCGATCTTGGCTGAAAGAGCGCTTTAAGCGCCATCGGTCCCTCCCGATGATCGTTGCGGCGATGTTTACCTGCTGGCGTACGCGATGTCCCGCACAACAGTATGGGTCTACGCCGCTGCTTGTCGCGCTTGTTAACGGATGGTAACAATCGCCGTCCGTGCATCTCGCCCGGACCGAGGGCGGTGCAGTTGCCGAAGAGCTCGGAAACCGTTCAGCAGTCGGGCCTTGATCCCGCCACATCGCGCACGCTGGAAGCGCTGCTCGGCAACGAGTCGGTGCCGGCGGCCGCGCTGGGTGATGCGATCCGCAGGCTCTCGGTGCTTGTCGAGGTCGCCGACACGGTCACCCAGCGGCTTTTGCTCGAGCATCAACTGCCTCGCCTGATCGACCTGATCGTCGAAGCGCTCGATGCCGAGCGCGCGACTCTGTTCCTGCATGATGCCGACGCCGCGGAGCTGTTCTCGCGCGTGGCCGGCGGCAACGGGGTGTCCGAGATTCGGATGCCGCAAAGCGTTGGGATCGCGGGCTCGGTGTTCGGCTCCGGTGTGGGCGAAATCATCGACGACGCATACCGCGATGCGCGGTTCAACCCCGACATAGACCGGCTCACCGGATATCGCACCCGCAGCATTCTGTGCGTGCCGCTGCGCAACCGCGCCGATCAGGTCATCGGGGTGACCCAAGTGCTGAATAGGCGCTCGGGCAGGTTCACCGCGATCGACATGGCCCTGTTGGAGGCCATCAGCCGTCATGCCTCGAGCGCCCTCGAGCAGGCGCAAATGGTGGAGCGCCTGGAGCAGGCTCGGCGCGAAGAACTGGAACTGCTGGCGATCACCGAGGCGCTCTCGACCGAGCTGCACCTCGACACATTGCTCGTCCGCATCGTAGCGGCGGCGACGCAGCTTCTCGATGCCGAGCGCTCGACGCTATTCCTCTATGACCCGAGCACAGACGAACTCTGGTCCCGAGTTGCCGAAGGCACCGAGCAGCGGCAGATCCGCTTACCAGCAAATGCCGGGATCGCTGGCGCGGCTTTCGCGAGCGGCGAGGTGCTGAACATACCCGACGCTTATACCGACCCACGCTTTAATCGGGAAATTGACCGGCGCTCAGGGTTTCGCACCCGCAACTTGCTGAATATGCCGGTCATCGACCGAACCGGCGAGCGCCTGGGTGTGGTCCAGGTGCTCAACAAACGTGGCGGTCAATTCACTCAGGTCGACATTCGCCGGCTCAAGGCCTTTTCCTCGGGCATCGCGATCGCGCTCGAAAACGCACGTCTGTTTTCCGACGTTCTGGCGCTGAAAAATTATAATGAGAGCATCCTGAAGTCGCTCTCGAACGGGGTGGTCACGCTCGACCGGCAGTGTGTCATCGTCAAGGTGAACGAAGCCGCGCAGCGGATCCTTGGACTGTCGTCGGAGGCGCTGGTCGGTCGCCCGGCCCAGCAGGTGTTCGGCAATCTCAACGCGTGGATCAGCAGAAGCCTCGAATTCGTCCAGCGCATGGGCGCTACCGATTACCACGCGGACACCGACCTGAAGCAGCCGGACGGCGGCGACGCTTCGGTCAATCTGACGGCGGCGCCGTTCCTCGACACCGAGGGAAAGTCCATCGGCTACATGCTGGTGTTCGAGGACATCACAAGAGAAAAACGCGTGCGCAACACGATGGCGCGCTATGTGGCAAAGGAGGTCGTCGATCAGCTGCTCGCCAGCGGCGAAGATGTCCTCGAAGGGAGCGCCCTGGTCGCCACTGTGCTGTTCGCCGACATCCGGCGCTTCTCGCTGATGTCCGAAAGTATGACGCCGCGCAATACCGTGTCGATGCTCAACGAATTTTTCACCGAGATGGTCGAGGTGATCTTCACCCGCGGTGGTATGCTCGACAAGTACATCGGCGACGGCCTGATGGCGATTTTTGGGGCGCCGGTCGCCGGCTCCGCCGACGCGGACAATGCGCTCTATGTCGCAAACGACATGATCCGTGCACTCGCCGCCTTCAACTCGAGACGCGCCCGGCGCGGGTCCGACCCGATCGAAATCGGCATCGGACTGGCCACCGGCGAGGTGCTCGCCGGCTCGGTCGGGGCATCAAAGCGCATGGAGTACACGGCCATCGGCAACAATGTGAACCTTGCCGCCCGCCTCGAGGGCGCCAACAAATATTATGGCACGGCCGTGCTGTTGGCGGCGACCACCGTCGACGAGTTGAAATCGGCCGCCGTTTTGCGGCGACTCGATCTGATCCAAGCCAAGGGCATATCACAACCGACTTGGGTCTATGAATCGCTCGGCCACCACACTCGGGGGACCTTTCCCAAGCTCGCCTCGGTGATCAAGGCGTACGACGCCGGTGTCGATTGCTATCAGCGGCGCGACTGGGCGGGCGGCCTCAGCCATTTCGCCACCGCGCTCGAGCTGGCACCGCAGGATCGGCCGTCCCGGATCTTCCTCGACCGCTGCCGCTATTTTCAGACGAGCCCGCCGGACGAGGGATGGGACGGGGTCTGGATCATGCAAGAGAAATAGCGCGCCGGGACGCAATCGCGCCGTTTCGACGCGCATATCAGGCCTGTCTCGAACAGCGCGTTTGCTGCTTTACCCGCGCCCGCTCGCCCCGCACGATCCTGGCGATAAACCGCGGAAGAGGCCGTTTAGATGTCCGAGCATTCCGAATACTCGCGGCCTTGAGCGGGTTGCTGCTCGCTTCGGCCAGCGCCAATACTGCTCTGGCGCAGAAGCAGGGCGGCGTGCTCCGCGTCTACCACCGCGACAGCCCGGCCAGCATGTCGATCCACGAGGAAGGGACCGTCGGCGTCATGATGCCGATGATGGGCGTGTTCAACAATTTGGTCCTGTTCGACCAGCACGTCCGGCAAAACAGCCTGCAGTCGATTGTCCCCGAACTGGCGACCAGCTGGGCGTGGAGCGAGGACGGCAAGGAGCTGACCTTTCCTCTCCGGCAGGGCGTCAAATGGCACGACGGCAAGCCGTTCACCGCCGCCGACGTTAAATGCACCTTCGACCTGTTGACCAATAAAACGAAGGAGAAGCTGCGGCTCAATTTTCGTGAGACCTGGTGGGTTAACGTGGCGAGCACCACGACCAACGGCGATCGCGAGGCGACCCTTCATCTAAAGCGGCCGCAACCGGCACTGCTGGCACTACTCGCCTCGGGAGATACGCCGATCTATCCGTGCCATGTCTCGCCGCGCGACATGCGCCAGCATCCGATCGGCACCGGACCTTTCAAATTTGTCGAGTACAAACCGAACCAGGACATCAAGCTCGCCCGCAACCCGGATTATTGGAAGCCGGGGCGGCCTTACCTCGACGGCGTCGAATATACGATCATCCCGAACCGCTCGACGGCGATCCTCGGCTTCATCGCCGGCAAGTTCGACCTGACCTTCCCGTACGAAGTCACGATCCCATTGTTGAAGGACATCAAGACACAGTTGCCGAACGCGATCTGCGAAATCGGGATGGCCAGCGAGTCGATTGGCGTGCTGGTCAACCGCACGGTGGCGCCATTCGATAACCCGGATGTGCGGCGGGCGATGGCACTGACCCTCGACCGCAAATCCTTTATCGACATTCTGGGTCAAGGCGAGGGCAAGATCGGCGGCGCATTGATGCCGCCGCCTGACGGCGTTTGGGGAATGCCGCAGGAGATGCTGCAGAACCTGCCCGGCTATTCCGGTGATGTGCAAAAGAACCGGGAGGAAGCCCGCGCGTTGATGCAAAAGGCGCGCTATGGGCCGGACAAGCGAATTCCGGTCAAGATCTCGACCCGCAACCTCGCGGTCTACCGCGATCCTACCGCGATCCTGATCGATCACCTCAAGGAGATCGGCATCGATGGCGAGCTCGAAACCGTCGAGACCGCGCAGTGGGTGCCCAAGCTGATCAAGAAAGACTACAAGGTGGGCTCAATGTACTGGGTACCGCGGTCGACGAGCCCGACGTCTACTTCTATCTGAATTTCGTGTGCAGTTCGGCGCGCAATTATATGGGCTATTGTGACAAGGACTTCGACCGAATGGTCGACCGGCAATCGATGGAGGCCGATCCGGCCAAGCGCAAGAAGCTCGCCTGGGAGATCGACCACAAATTGCAGGAGGATTTCGCGCGGCCGGTCATCTATCACCTGCGCGCCGCGACTTGTTGGCAGCCCGAGGTCAAGGGTCTCACGATGATGACCAACAGCCAGTACAATGGCTGGCGCTTCGAAGACGTCTGGCTCGACCGGTAACCGGGAGGAAAGAAGGATGACTGAGTCTTTGGTCGAATACGAATGCCAAGATCAGATCGCGACGCTGACCTTAAACCGGCCCGACCGGCTCAACGCCTTCAGCGACGATCTGGTGCGGCACCTGATGGATGCGCTGCGGCGGTTCGATCTCGACCCCGAGGCGCAAGTCGCGATCATCTGCGGCAAGGGCCGCGCTTTTTCGAGCGGCGCCGACGTGCATCAGCGCCAATTGCGCCGGCGCGAGGAGTTCGAGGAGCATGGCGGGCCGCAGGGCTGGGGCGCCAACTCCGCCGATCTGTTGACCAGAGCAGTGAACTGGAAACCGGTCATCGCAGCACCGCACGGCTATGCGATGGGGCTGGCGCTCGGCATCGTCTTCGAATGCGACCTGATCGTCGCCGCGGCCGGGACCAAGTTCCAGGTGACCGAGACCTCGCGTGGGCTCGGCGGGTCCAAATATTGGGCCTTGCTGAATTTCCGCGGCGGGGCGGCCTTCGCCAACGAGGTGGCATTGACCGGCCGCTTTTTCACCGCCGAGGAGGCCTTTGCCGCCGGGCTCATCAACCGCGTGGCGCCGGAGGGACAGCATCTTGCAGTCGCGCGCGAGCTCGCGGCCGAGGTCGCCAAGAACCCGCCGCTCTCGGTGCGTGCGACGGTGCGCACCCGACGCTGGTACATGGAACAGCTCGAGCGCGAGGTCATCATGCAGACGGCACCGCTGAAGCTCTACCTCAGCGAAGACTTCCACGAAGCCGCCCGCGCCTTTGCCGAAAAACGGAAGCCCGGGCCCTTCAAGGGCCGCTGACGGACCCGCAGGGCGTACCATGCCGTTACCGGCCGGGGTGTCGCGTGACTTGGTCTTTATCAGCTACAGCCATCGTGACAAGGCGTGGTTAGACCGGCTGCTGATTTTTCTAAAGCCATACACCAGGCAGAACCTCAGGGTCTGGGCAGATCCATACATCGAGACTGGCGGCGAATGGCGACGTGACATTTCATCGGTGTTGTCACGCAGCTGCGTGGGCGTATTGCTTTTGAGCCCAGACTTTCTCGCCTCCGATTTCATCTACGATGAGGAACTGCCACCGCTGCTGAGCGAGGCCGGTACTGGAGCAGTCACCCTCGTTATCATCCCGATAAGCGCGTGCCCTTACGAAACCACCCTGCTGGAGACACGTCAATTTGTCCATCCGCCCGACAAGCCGCTCGACAGCTTGCCGGAGCACGAGCGGAACGCTGCTTTCGTGCAAATCGTCAAGGAGATCGCCAAGGCCGCTCAAAGAGCGGCGCTCGATACAGCCGTCGGGTCCACTCCACTCCTTCAGCAGAGGGAGGTGGCTCTGGCGCCCCTTGCGCCGACCGAGCGCGCGGCAGTGTTGCATGGCGTCCCGGGTCAGCGACCGAATTACCTCCGGCGTCAGGAATATCTTGATCAACTGAAGCAGTCAGTGTTGGGAACGACAGATCGGGCGGTCGGCATTACTGGAACGACATTCCGGATCGGCCTGCAGGGCATGGGCGGTATCGGCAAGACCGTGCTGGCCATCGATCTGGTCAATGACGACGAGGTCCGGCGTGCGTTTCCGGCCGGGATCTTTTGGCTAACCCTCGGCCAAGCCATCGAGCCATTGCAGCTGCAAGCCGAGCTAGCCCGCTACATGGCCGGCGAAGTCACGGCCTTCGCGACCGTCAACCAGGCCCGTGATCAGCTGCGGCAATTCTTCGATGGGAAGTCCTGCCTGCTCGTGCTCGACGACCTGTGGCGCCCGCAGGATGCCGAGCCTTTTGACGTGCTAGGGCCTCGCTCGCGCTTGCTGGTGACGACCCGCGACGCCGATCTGCTGGTCGCGCTTGGCGCCCGCGAGCTTCCCCTTGATGTTCTGAGCACAGAGTTGGCGCTCGAGTTGCTTGCGTCATGGAGCGGACAGCCGCGCGCCGAGTTGCCGGAAACTGCCCGCAAAGTCGCCGAGAGTTGTGGTTACCTGCCGTTGGCGCTGGCGCTTGCTGGCGCGCGAGTGCAAGGCGGTGCGCGATGGGAGGAAGTGCTGTCGGCGCTGGAGCGTGGGCGGCTCGAATTCCTCGATCACCCCTATGGCAGTGTCTTCAGCTCATTGCGGCTCAGCACCGACGCGCTGACTCCGCCGGAGCGCGAGCGCTATTTCGGGCTGGCGGTGTTCCCCGAGGACGCCGACATTCCGGTCGAAACAGTCTGCACCTTGTGGTGCCACACCAGCCAAATGCGGTCGGATGCATCGAGGAATCTCTTGCGCCGTCTGCATCGCAAAGCTCTGCTGACGCTGCACGTTGACGGCGTTGGCATATCGTTCCACGATTTGCAACACGATTTTGTACGGTTGAACATCGCGTCGCTGGTGGAGGCGCATAGTGCCCTTGTCGAAGCTTACCGGGCGAAAGCGCCGGCAGGCTGGGCGAGCGGACAGGATGATGGTTACTTCTTCCAGTAGCTGCCACAGCATCTGGCCGCCGCCGATCGGCTCGACGACCTGAAGAAGCTGCTCTGCGATTACGATTGGCTTACCGCAAAGCTGCGCGCCACGAATGTGACCGCCATGCTCGCCGACTACAATCTGATCTCGGACGAGCCGGATCTTGCTCTCATCCAGCAGACCCTGCGTTTGTCGACCCCCGCTATCTCCCGGGACAGCCGGCAATTGTCGGGCCAATTGCTTGGGCGGCTGAGGGGAATGGGCGGGCTATCGATCGGAATCTTGCTCGAAGGAGCAGAGCGGGGACCCGGTAGGATGTGGTTTTGTCCACGCTTCCCTTCGCTGACGCCGCCTGGCGGGGCGCTGCGCCAAATCTTGGTTGGGCACAAGAGTATCGTAGCGGCGGTAGCATTTCTTCCCGACGGCCGCCATGCCCTCTCCGGCTCATCTGACAACACGCTGCGGCTGTGGGATCTGGCGAGCGGCGAGACCCTGCGCATCTTCGAAGGGCACTCAAATTCGGTCAGCGCGGTGACGGTATCGGTCGACGGCCGCCTTGCCCTCTCCGGCTCAGAGGACAATACGCTGCGGTTATGGGATTTAGCCACTGGCGAGACCCTGCGTACCCTCGAAGGTCACACCGCTGCGGTCAATGCGGTGGCAGTGCTGGCGGATGGGAGCCGCGTCCTCTCCGGCTCTGATGACAATACGCTACGGGTGTGGGATCTCGCGACCGGCGAGACCCTGCGCATCCTCGAAGGGCACACCGCTGCGGTCAACGCGGTGGCAGTGTTGGCGGATGGCAGCCGCGTCCTCTCCGGCTCCGCGGACAAAACGCTGCGGCTGTACGATCTGGCGACCGGCGAGACCCTGCGCACCTTCGAAGGGCACTCAAATTCGGTCAGCGCGGTAGCGGTATACGCCGACGGCCGCCATGCCGTCTCCGGCTCCTGGGACAACACCTTGCGGCTATGGGATCTGGCGAGCGGTGCGACCCTGCGCACCCTCGAAGGGCACTCAAATTCGGTCCGCGCGGTGGCGGTATCGGCCGACGGCAGCCGCGCCCTCTCCGGCTCCTGGGACCAGACGTTGCGGCTGTGGGATCTGGCGAGCGGTGCGACCGTGCGCACCCTCGAAGGCCACGCGATTTTTATCGAGGCGGTAGCGATGCTGGCCGATGGCCGCCTCGCCCTCTCCGGCTCTTATGACCGCACCTTGCGGCTATGGGATTTGGCGAGCTGCGAGACCCTGCGCGCCCTCGAAGGGCACTCAAATTCGGCCGCCGCGGTGGCGGTATCGGCCGACGGCAGCTGCGCCCTCTCCGGCTCTTGGGACCAGACGCTGCGGCTGTGGAATCTCGAAACTGGCGAGACCCTGCGCACCCTCGAAGGGCATACCTCTTGGGTTACTGCAGTGGCGATGCTGACCGACGGCCGGCGCGCCCTCTCCGGCTGCCTTGACGATACCTTGCGGTTATGGGATCTGGGGAGCGGCGAGACGCTGCGCACCCTCGAAGGGCACACTCGTCCGGTTAGCGCGGTGGCGGTGCTGGCCGACGGAAGCCGTGCCCTCTCCGGCTCATACGACAGCACCTTGCGGTTGTGGGATCTCGAAACCGGCGCGTGCCTGCGCACCCTCGAAGGGCACACCAACGATGTCAGCGCGGTGGCGGTGCTGGCCGACGGCAGCCGCGCCCTCTCCGGCTCAAATGACAACACCCTACGGCTGTGGGATCTGGAAACGGGCGAGACTCTGCGCACCTTCGAAGGGCACACCTCTTGGATCCGTGCGATGGCGGTGTCGACCAACAGCCGTCACGCCCTCTCCGGCTCCGATGACAACACGCTGCGGCTGTGGGATCTCGAAACGGGCGAGTGCCTGCGTACTCTCGGGCACACCGATATCAGAGGGGTAGCGGTGTCGGCCAACGGCGGCCGAGCCGTTTCCGGCTCCTGGAGCAATACGCTGCGGCTATGGGATTTGGCAAGCGGCCAATGCCTCGCGGAATATTACGCCGATGCTGCAATCCACTGCGTTGCCTTTGCCCGGGAGGATCTGATCGTTGCCGGTTCCGCGGACGGCCGGATCCATATCCTCGAAATCCGCGAGCGCTAATCGATTTGGAAGGAGCTACGATGATCACCCCCGCCTATATCCGCACGATGGCCGAATACAACGCCGAGATGAACCGGCGGCTCTATGGGGCGGCGACACGTCTGTCGGATGCTGAAAGGCGGGCGCCGCGCGGCGCGTTCTGGGGCTCGATCCACGGCACCCTGACCCACATCCTGTGGGGCGACCAGCAGTGGATGTCGCGCTTCGACGCCTGGCCGAAACCGACCACCCCGATCAAGCAAAGCGCCGGCATGATCGAGGATTTTGCCCTGCTCAGCGCCGCGCGCGAAAAGGCCGACCGGGACATCTCGCGCTGGGCCAACAAGGTCGACGACGCTTGGCTCGCCGAGGACCTGACCTGGTTCAGCGGTGCCGCCAACCGCGAGGTCCGCGCCCCGCTCCGGCTGCTGTTAACCCACTTCTTCAACCACCAGACCCATCATCGCGGGCAGGTCCACGCGATGCTGACAGCCGCCGGCCAACAGACCGGCGACACCGACCTGTTCCTGTTGGTCCCCGAGATCGTCGGGCGCGCCTAGCTCGGCGTTCAGCAAACGCTCGTCGGCGGAAGGGGCACCCCGAGCAGGCGCGCCGTCGCGGCGATGTGCGATCGGCGCGACAGCTCGCGTGTGGCCTCGTAGTGTTCCAGCGCTGCCCGGTCAGCCGCGGGCACCGAGGCTTGCGTCCGCGCCAGGCAGGCGGTCGGACAACGGGTCACACCCCTATCGCGGATGTACGCTGCCACCGCTGCTTCATATTCGCTCGAAGACAGGGGTGCGGTCAGGATCGGCTTTTCTCGCCTGCGGGTCATGGCGGAGCCTCCCATTCGAATCGCTCGCCCATAAATGTTCCGCCGCGCCGTTAACCGCAATTTCGGAGGTTCCTGAGGGTTTCGCCGGCAATCGCCGGCCGCGATGTTGCGCCACCCTGCCCCTATTCTCTTCCGGCCGGAATGCTCTGCGAACTTGAGGCAGCGGCCCGGAATGAACATCATGGAAGTTTCCGATTCGTTCTAAGGCTAACTCCCTGGTGCCTCCCTGTTCGGCGGATTCGCTTCTCTGATCGGCCGATTTAATTCCCTGTTCGGGCGCTTAGGGAATTCCCGGTCGGGTGAGCGCAATTTCAACGGCTTAGGGGCACCGAAACGGCCTCCTGGACGGCTCGGAACCCGGTTTTGCCAGTATGTTCCCGCAGACGAGGGAAATCGCCGGTCGGGACGAAAGCCGGCAGGTGCGGTCGTGCGTCGCGCACAAGCGGTCTGAGCAATCGGCTGTTGGCCGCCACGGCAGATGTGTTGCATTGTCGCCCGAGCAACCCGCCAGCGAAGACAGGAGGACTCGGGTGACGGCGACACTTTCGCTCGACCGGCGGTCATGAGATTGAGCGTTGTGACCTTCATGCGCCCCGGCCCCGAGCCTCGCGGCCGGCCGCTTGGTCGCATCGTCGACTATGCCCGGCAGATCGAAAGGCGTGGCTTCCCGGGGATCTGGGTGACCGACTCGCTGGGGCGCGGCCGGCCCACCTTGGATCCGCTCGTAGCGTTGGGGGCGCTCAGCGTCGCGACCCAGCGGGTCGAGCTCGGCACCGCGGTGCTGCAAGTGTCGCTGCGCCATCCGGTCGAGCTCGCCCATCGCGTGCAATCGGTTCAGGCATTGTCCGGAGGGCGGCTGCTCCTCGGCGTCGGTAGCGGCTCGACGCGCGCGGACTTCGATCTCCTCGGAGCCGACTATGACCAGCGCTTTCGCACCCTGATGCGCTCGCTCGAGATCATGCGTCGCGCGTGGAGCGGCGAGGAGGTCAATGGCGGCGTGTTGTCACCCTGGCCGGGCTGCGAGGGTGGGCCGCCGGTGCTGCTCGGCGCTTGGCGCAACCCGCGCTGGATCACCTATGCCGCAAAGCAATGCGCGGGCTGGATCGCTTCCGGCCTGTACAGCAGCTGGGAGGATCTGGAGGCTGGGATGCGCCTCTATCGCGACGCCGGCGGGACGAATGCCGTTCTCGCCAACGTCATCGTCGACCTCAGCAACAAGCCCGAACCCGGGAGCCTTGGCGAGCGGGCCACGATCTCACTCGTTTGCCCGCCGGACGAGGCGCGGGTGCGGCTGAAGCGGATCGACCAGCTGGGTTTCGACGAGGTGCTCGTCGTCTCGCTCAGCGGCGCGCTCGACGAGCTGGAGCGGGTACGCGACTTCCTCTAGCCGGCGGTCGATCGGGTCGAGGCCGCCGGGTTTTTCGGGATCCGGGTCGAGGCTTCGCGCGGTCGGGAGCGACCGACTATCGATCCGCCGCTGTCTAAAGCTCGGTGCACCCGAAGGCAAATCCCCGCGGGCCGGCCCCGCACGGACGCGATCGAGGGATTGGTGCCGCCGGTTGGCGTCCGCGAAAAGGTTTCCTTTGGCATAGCACTTGCTGCGCTTCGCGAAGCCGTGCGAACGATCTCCAATATGATATGACACAAGATCCCGGGTTTACCGAGGAGCAGAAGCAGTATCTCGAAGGCTTTATCGCTGCGCTGGCCAAGAAACGCGGCGCCGAGGCGCCTACAGCTTCGTCAGCTCTAGAGGCTAATGCACAAAGCAAGAGCAGCGACACCAGACAACAAGAGCCGAGAACACCCGGTTATATTCATCGAGAGGCACAGGACCGTTGGATTAGGGACGGCCGCAAGCTAGTGCCAGAGGAGCTCGCTAAGCGCGCGAAGGATCCCTTCGACATGTGGGACGAGATGCTCGCGAACGCGGCAGCCGCCCGCTTTCCACAAGGGACCGACGTCTTTCTGCACAAATTTCACGGCCTGTTTTACGTCGCGCCCAACCAGGACGCTTTCATGCTCCGCCTGCGACTGCCGGGCGGCATCCTGTCGTCCTTTCAGGCAAAGGGATTGTGCGACATCGCCGAGCGTTACGGTGCCGGTTACCTCCACGTCACCACCCGCGCCAATCTGCAAATCCGCGAAATCGGCGCCGCCCACCCGATCTCCGTGCTGACCATGATCCAGGAGCTGGGGTTCACCTCGCGCGGCGCCGGCGCCGACAACATCCGCAATCTGACGGGCAGCCCCGCCGCCGGCATCGACCCGCAGGAGCTAATCGACACCCGCCCACTGACCCGCGAGCTCCATCACTACATTTTGAACCACCGCGAGCTCTATGGCTTACCACGCAAGTTCAACATCGCCTTCGACGGTGGCGGTCGTCTCGGCGTGTTGGCGGACACGAACGATATCGGCTTTGCCGCCGTTGCGGTTGCGCCAGGCAAGGTTGTGCCGCCTGGGATCTACTTCCGAATGCTGCTCGGCGGCATCACCGGCCACGGTGTCTTCGCACGGGACAGCGGCGTGCTGCTCCTTCCCAATGAGGTCGTGCCGGCCGCTGTTGCGATGGTTCGACTCTTTATCGACTACGGCGACCGCACCGACCGCAAGCGCGCGCGGCTCCACTACCTGATCGAGCGCTGGGGCATTGACAAATGCCTTGCAGAAGCGGCTGCACACCTGTCCTTCGCATGGCGGATCACCCCCCTGGACGGCTGCCAGCCCCGCGGGCCCGTCGATAAGCAGGGCCATGTCGGCATCCATCCGCAATCCCAGCCGGGTCTCTATTTACATTGGGGTGGTGCTGCCAGTGGGGCGGTTGGAGGCGCGGCAGCTGCGAGGCCTTGCCGAGATCGCCGAGCGTTTTGGCTCCGGCACGTTAAGGCTGACGATATGGCAGAACCTGTTGATCTCGGACATCCCGGAACCGCGGCTCGGCGAGGCTACCGCAGCCATAGCCGCGCTCGGCCTTGGAACCGCGGCCAGCGCGATCCGCGGCGGCATTGTCGCTTGCACCGGAAACATGGGGTGCAAATTCGCGCTCAGCGACACCAAACGGCACGGGCTGGCATTGGTGGAACACCTCGACGCGCGATTGTCGCTCGACCAGCCGGTCAACATTCATCTGACCGGCTGCCCTAATTCTTGTGCACAGCATCACGTCGGCGATATCGGGCTGCTCGCGACAAAGGTCGACAACAGCGAAGATGAGGAGGTCGAGGGCTATCACGTCATGGTCGGGGGTGGCAGCGGGGTCACCCTCAAACTCGGACGCGAAATCTACCGCTCGGTGCCGGCCGAGGAAGTACCAGGGCGCGTCGAAGCCATGCTGCGGGGGTATCTGGCCAAGCGCCGTCCGAGCGAGACCTTCCACAATTTTGCCAACCGCCACAGTGTGGAGGAATTGATCGGCGTGTTTGACGCCGAAGCGAGGGCGGAAGGTTGATGTCCTTCGGTCCGCGGCTGCCTGACAGCGCTCCTTTCACATCGAGCCAGCGCGCCTGGCTCGATGGGTTCGTCGCTGGCTGGTTCAGCTTCGAGAGCAATATCGTCGACCGACCGCCTCCAGCAGCGCTGATCGTCCCCTCCCCATCGCAGGATGAAGCTGAAAACTTTCCCTGGCACGACCCGACTTTGTCTCTCGACGACCGCCTCGCGCTCGCTGAGGGTCGCCCTCCCGAGCGGGTCCTGATGGCGGCGATGGCGCAACTCGATTGCGGCCAATGCGGGTATCTGTGCCAGACCTACGCGGAAGCGATCGCGCGCGGCGAGGAGAAAAGCCTTTCCCGCTGCGTGCCGGGTGGAAAGGCGACCTCGCGCAAGCTTAGAGAGCTGATCGGGGCAGGCGTCGGTGATGCCACAGCTCCGCCCGTCGCGGCTGCCCCCGTTCCGCCCCAGCCGGTGCCCGGTGATACCTCGGACAAGCCTTTTACCGCCGTCTTTTGCAGCGCGGCGTGCCTCAACCGTCCAGGCTCGGAGAAAGAGACGCGGCATGTCGTTCTCAAGAGCGAGGATGGCGAGGCGGATTACGAGGTTGGCGACAGTCTCGGCGTCTTTGCTCGCAATTCCCCCGAACTCGTTGCCGCGACTATCAAGCGCCTCGGCGCACGGCCAGAGACATCGGTCTTGTCGCCGGACGGGATCGAGCGGCCGCTCGCCGAGGCACTTTCCGAGGCGTGCGAGATCCGGCGGCCGTCTGACCAGGCGATCGAGGTGCTGGCCTCACGGGCTCTCGATCGGAACGAATCCGCGGTCCTCCAGGCAATCGCCGAGGGCTATCCCGGTGCCGGACCAGAAGACTTCGACCTGCTGGATTTGTTGGAAGGCTTTCCGTCGGCCCGCCCACCTCTCTCCGAGCTGATTTGCGCGCTCGAACCGCTGCGCCCGCGACTCTATTCAATAGCGTCCTCGCCAAAGCACACTCGTTCCGAGATCCACCTCACAGTCGCGGCGATCCGTTACGAGAAGCGCGCCCGTTCCCGCATGGGCGTCGCCTCGACCTTTCTCGCTGACAGAGTCGCCACTGGCGACCCGGTGTCCGTATTTGTGCGCCGCACGCCCGGCTTTCGGTTACCGGCTTCATCCGACGCGCCGGTCATCATGATCGGCCCCGGCACCGGGATCGCGCCGTTTCGTGCCTTTTTGCAGGAGAGGCGGGCTCTCGGGGCGCGGGGCCGCAATTGGCTCTTCTTTGGCAATCCGCGTCGCCGCTGCGATTTCTTGTTCGAGGAGGAGCTGAGTGCCTATCACCGTGACGGATTGCTGACGCGGCTCGATCTCGCCTTCTCGCGCGATCAGCCGAGCAAGGTCTACGTCCAGCACCGAATGCTCGAAAGTGCAGCTGAGCTGTGGTCATGGCTCGATGACGGCGCTCACCTTTACGTTTGTGGCGATGCTCAGCGGATGGCGCGCGATGTCGCTGCCGGGCTCGACTACATCGTCGCCAAACAAGGTCGCCTAGCTGCCGGCGCGGCCAAGGCCTATCTCGCCCGCCTCGCCGAAGAAGGTCGCTACCAGAAAGACATTTATTGAACCGGAGCGCCGGATGTTTCTCGATACCGTAGATCAATTTGCCACGATCGCCGTCGGGAAGGCCGCATTCTTGCGGCGTTCACCGCTCGGCTTCGGGATCAGTTCGATGATGGCCGGAGCCTACGTCGGGCTCGGCATCATTCTGATTTTCTGCGTCGGGGCGAATGTCGATCCGAGCATCCGGCCGGTCGTGATGGGCGCCTCGTTTGGGATCGCATTGACCCTGGTCATTTTCGCCGGGTCGGACTTGTTCACCGGCCATACCATGTTCATGACATTTGGCTGGCTGCGCCGGAGGACGAGCGTAGGCGATCTCACTGCCTGCTGGTTGGGCTCCTGGGTGGGCAATCTTGCCGGCTGCGTCGTTCTTGCCGCGATCTTTGTCGCCGGCGGCGGTGGCCTGGCCCTGGCCGGCAAGACCCCACTGATCATCAACGTTGCTGCTGCCAAGATGAACGCGCCCGCCGTCGAGCTCGTGGCCCGCGCGATGTTGTGCAACTGGCTGGTCTGTCTAGCGATCTGGACTTCGGCGCGGATGACGAACGATGCCGCCAAATGCATCGCGATCTTCTGGTGTCTCTACGCTTTCATCGCCAGCGGTTTTGAACACTCGGTTGCCAACATGACCTTGTTGTCAATCGCGCTTCTCGCCGCCCACCCGGCGACGGTGACCCTTGGCGGGATGGGTTGGAACCTGCTTTGGGTGACCATCGGTAACGTCATCAGCGGTGCGGGCATCATGGGTCTCGGCTATTGGGCCGCCTCGCGTGTGCCGGCTGTCGCCGAGCCGGTCGCGCAACTGGCAGCTGCCGAATAGCCGAAGCTAGGCTTGCGCGGCATTACCGAACGTGTCACAGAGCGCACAGGGAGACACGACGGGAGACGACGATGGCAGACGCGGCTCTGTCGGTCACGGAGTCGGCGCTAGAGAACCAGCGGATCGGCGCTTTGCAGATCCGCGTCGTGGCGATCTGTGGCTTGATCCAGATCTGCGACGGTTACGATGTCGGTTCGATCGGCTGGGCGGTCCCGTCGCTCACCCACGCTTGGAACCTGCCGCCGTCGGCGTTTGCGCTGGCCTTCCTATGGTCCAACCTCGGCGTTATGATGGGCGCCCTCTCCTCGGGACCGATCGGCGATCGCTTCGGGCGCAAGCCACTGCTTCTCGCCAGCATCGCGATCTTCGGCCTAGCATCGCTATTGAGCGCCTTCACCGGCTCCCTCGGTGTGCTGAGCGGGCTGCGCTTCTTCACCGGGCTCGGCATCGCCGGCGCGTTCTCCGGAACGACAGCGTTGACCGGTGATTACACGCCGCAGCGCCTGCGTGCGACGATGATCATGGTGACCTTCACCGGAGCACCGGTCGGCGGCTTTGTCGGCGGTCAGATTGTGGCAGTGCTGCTGCGGCATTACGACTGGCCGGTCATCTTTATCTTGGGCGGCGTGTTCCCGCTGATGCTGCTGCTCATCATGGCGGTATGGCTACCGGAGTCCCCGCGGTTCCTCGTGGCGAGAGCAGACCTCGCGCCGCGCGACCGAGCGTTGCTGGCGCGACTGGGCATCACGCCAGGGCCGGCTGAGCATCACGGTGTCGACATTGCCCGTGAAAACCCGGTGAAGATGCTGTTGGGCAAGGGTTACGCGCTACAGACAGTACTGCTGTGGATCATTTTCTTTTGCAGCCTGCTCAATCTATACTTGTTCGTCTTCTGGCTACCCG
>Ga0187846_10000031_pt1 | contig 76912 bp, 61 predicted proteins | sample TC_taG_FD_161473 | JGI IMG/M metagenome (GOLD analysis project Ga0187846, IMG submission 161473) | Biofilm microbial communities from the roof of an iron ore cave, State of Minas Gerais, Brazil - TC_06 Biofilm (v2) | ecosystem: Environmental > Terrestrial > Deep subsurface > Cave > Wall biofilm... | reverse complement strand
CCATACCTTCAACTTCAACGCCCACCATGTGCCTGCTATACTCCCGCGTGGCAACGGCGAGGGCGATCAAACCGTACACCTCCTGCGTAGGACGACCGGAGATCGGTGTCCATCTCTGGAGGGGGTAGGCAGTGCGAATATGGACTTCTGCCCGGAACGCTTTCTGCTTCTCAACAATAGTTTTAGCTATATGCTCGGCAAGTAACTCGATCTTTTTCCAGGCACAGCTACCGATGTGCTCCATAACTTCGTCGAGCGCGTCGCTAAAACGAGACATATGTACGCCAGCCTGTGTCGCATCCAGGTCAGCGTAGAGGTCAAACGTCGCATTGAACCATTGTTGCGGTCCTTCTGGATCTCCAATCAGAATGGCCTTGGTGATGCCAACAACACCGGCACGCCCTAGACGGACATGCACGGCCGGTTGACTGCTCTGAATGTCTCGATCAAGCGAGATGCGCAAACCTGGAGCCAGTTTATTCACACCGTCCTGTGGGACAGCATCCAAGAGTTGTTGCGCGGTCTGTCCACTCACAGGATCGATTACTTCGGGAGCGATCTCTGCCAGGGGAGCCAGCACAAATGGACGCTCAACCATACGAGGATGGGGCACGGTTAATTCTTCTTGCGTAATATGAAGGTCATCGTAAAAGATAATATCGATATCTATCGGGCGCGGGCCATTGCGAAAAGTTGGTTGCCTGCCTAATACTACCTCAATATCTTTGGCGTATTTCAGTAATTCATGAACTGAGAGCCTTGTTTTACCACGGCAAACTATGTTTAAAAAGCGAGGTTGGTCAAGATAGCCAACTGGCTCTGTTTCGTAGATTGACGAGACGCTTGAAATCTCCATCACTTCACGTAGACGCTGCAATGCCGCGGCCAGGTTGCCACGACGATCTCCCAGGTTGGAGCCGAGAGCCAGGTAAATGGTATGTGTGGCCATTGGCGTGTGTCCATTTTGAGAAAACGGAGGCAAAATTGTGGTATCAATACTCATTAGTTGTCTATCCTCTCTAAACGTTGTATCAGGTCTGTACTCAAATGCTAAGTATTCATTTTATGAAAACATGAGGCATGCTCATTTTTAATCCCTGTACGAATGCCTCCTATATAATTATATGTTTCCAGGATACACCTGGCAGGCATTTGTTTCGACTTCCCCCTTAGTATACCAAATGATCTGTTAAATCATCAAGAAAGTCAAGAGGTTATTTGACTTTCTGCCACCAAATATGGCCTGGAAATAAGCAGTGAGGAACATGTCAGGCTTGAGCTGTATGCTCTAGAGAAACCGTCTTTGATGCAGGAATACGCGTCGCCGATGAGCCACAACGATGCAGTTTGTTCTTCAGACAAGTGATCGCTACCAGCTTCCGAGAAGACCTTCTACTGAGTTACTTTCTCCAGTTGCATTCGTCTCCATAATAGACTGACACGCGTTCAAATTCCAAAGACTTCCGTCTCGCACCAGAGGGCTGCGTGTGGAGCAGAGAAAGACCTGTTTCGCCTGTTCTACCTGTCCCCCACAAGGGGTGCCACTCCATCGCGTGTACGGCAGACTCCTCACATGGAGTGACAGCCCTGGTGACCGCCAGGAGCAGGCACAGACCCTGGTCGCACCCCAGGAGGAAAGCTATGGTTCGTAACTATTACCACCTTACTTCTCTGGCCGTCAGTGGGTGTCTGCTGGTGCTGCTAGCTGCCTGTGGCCCCTTTGGGTCCTCGGGTTCAGGACCAACTCCGACAGCAAGCACAGGCGGCGCTCGTGCCACACCAACGACTGGCGGCGCTGCCTCGACACCGACAACCGCTCCGATGCCAGCCACACAAACGGCTTGTCCCCCCGCAGGCAGCGCACGGGCAGCTATATTCGCCCCGCTGGTGTTAGGGCCCCATCAGAATATCGTCTACCTCTTCAACCAGGGCACTTCCTCAAGCAGTTACATTGGAGAAATCAAACGCTACGACACATCGACCGGCCACAAGGCCATTATTGTGAATTCTCCCAAGAGTCGTATCATCGATGCGCAAATCTCAACAGATGGGCAATGGATACTTTTCACAACTCTGGTCTCAGGACAGTGGGCCTTGCAACTGGTGCGGATGGATGGTCAGGGGCTACAGACGCTGCACTGTTCCATGAATGAGATCAGAAGCATACAGTGGTCGCCTGATCAGAAGGCGGTGGTGTTTATGGCATCGGTTAGCGTGAGTTCAGCTACAGTTGACCTGCTTGATCTGGCCACCGGTCATCTCCAGGTGGAACTGCTGGAACCCACTACAGGAGGCAGTATCTTTGCTTCAGTTGCTACCTGGCTGGATGATACACACATCTATATGACGAGTTATGGTACTAACACAGAGGGAGAACCGCAGAGCCTCTATGCGCTTGACATCGCAAAGGGAGCAAATCAGCATGTCAGTGATCTCATCAAGGTGTTCGGTTATTCAGGCTACTGTCTGAGTTTCGATAGCAGCGTTGACAATTCCAAGCTCTTTGTCAGTACGTGCAATGCTTATCTTGGAGATGGTCCCCATTTCCAACAAGGGCCAAGCACCATCATTGCAGAACCGGTCCTGGGAGGTCCACAGACGACGGTGTATACCAACCCCACTATTGCGATTACGACGGTGCGTGTGATCTATCGCACAACCATGTTGCTGCTCATCCAGAACCTCGGCGGGGATACGAGTCACAATGGGCTTTGGAAGATGAATCTGGATGGCACAGGTCTAACCCGTCTTACAACGGCTGGCGCTGGGCAAATGAGTTGGCTCAACGTGACGTCTCTCACCTGGTCAAATGTCTCACGCGATGGCGGTATGTATGCGTTGAAGATCAGTAGCAACAATGGAACAACCCAAGCGCTGCTAATCGGGTCGCTGGGAGGCACCAGTCCTTCCGCATTTGCAACGGTTTCAGGCACTGGGGGTGTGGGTATCGTGGGTTGGACAACAATGTAGGTCTGTTGTGAAGCACGGTTGTAGCACTGGGAGCCAGGCCATCTCGTCAGGGTAGGATGAATCTTGCGGTTGCCCTGGTTAGAGATCACGACAATGTGAGAAGGCCCTCTCAAATCGTCGTCCACCCCACTACTTTCACCTCTCCATCTGTGCCCTGGGTAGTTGCGAACGTCTTGGGCGCGCCACCATTGAGCAGACCGATGAGCAGCTGCGTCGAATTGCTATTCTGAATGATGTACGTATTCCCGTCGGGCGCAAAAACCGGCAGCCCTGTAAAGTCACTGCCGATTTGCAGGCGGGTCAGGCCGGTTCCATCGGTGTTGATCTTCCACAACTCATTCTGGCTTGTATTGCTGTCCATGTTGCAGGCATCCAGCAGGAGTGAGGCGCTGGAGATCAGTCCTATGCTGCATAGAGCCAACTGCTGTGAGGTATATATCGTCTTCCAGGTTCCTCCGGGTAGGGACTCGACGCTAATGGTGCTTGGCCCAGTGTCTCCAGCGTTGGTATATATACAGTGAGCTACATAGAGTTGTGTCGTATCTGGACTGAAGGCGTAGTCCTGACAAGTTTGCTCTGAGAGAATCGTCTGCAGGCTCGTTTCCTGTTGATCGGGTCCCTTACTGGTATCCAGTACCAGGAGTCCAGGGCCCCCCGGCGGTCCAGTATAGGTCGACACTAACGCGCGTGTCGTATCCAACCACCTGGAAGGCGAGAGGCCGAGGCTAAAATTAGACGATACCATCACTTGCAAGTTTCCACTACTTAAATTCAACAGGTTCAATTTTAGCCCAGACTCATATTGATTGAACAGGAGCTGTTTCTGGTCTGGAGACCAGCTGGTTGCAGGAGCATAGTTGTCCGGGAAAAGCCCTGGAAGCGTTATTGATCCACAAAACAACGTTTGCAAATAGTGCCCGTCGATGCGTACCAGCTCTAACATCGTGATGAACGCTCCGTTTGAGAATGGATGCACATCCGTGTACGTCTCGAACACGATCCATTGACCATCAGGTGAAATCGACGCACTATAGGAATCAATCCTGCTGTGCGGCAAGGTCGCGATCACGGCTTTCACGCCGCTTGTCACGTCATACTGCTTCAGGAAGCTTGTCACGTCCTGCAGGGACGCTCCCTGATACTGATAATAATTGAAGCTTTGAAAGACATACACAAAATTTGCATGGCTTCCCTCTGCAAGTGAAGGCATGACGGCAGCGCGCGCCGTTCCCGCCGGAGGACAACTTGTCTGCGCCGTCATGGTTGGCGCTTTCGTACTGCTTTGGGTCGGCTCCTGTGTTTGCCCTCCACTTGTTCCTGATGGGGACTGTGGGCTGCAGGCGGCGAGGAGCACAAGGAGACAGCAGCACACTACCATTAGATGCATCTCGCGAAAAGATTGACAGGACATCATAGACCCTCCCGATACACAAGAGCATCTCTATACGCTACAGTGTCAGAAAGACTCCACTTAAAGAGACGTTCAGAGGACTGTGATGTAACTCACAAGAGGGCAAGAAGATGCTGCGCAAACTACCTCTCTTCCCTTTGCATATGCTTGCCCTGGATGGCCTGGAGACGGCCGAGGAGAATTATCCCTTGCCTGGCAAATTGGCGCAGGTCGATGTCGTGCCCCCCTTTATTGCCTGACACATGGGGATTACAGGCGGATTTGCCATTGAGTGAGGAAAGCTGATCAACGGTTCTGTCGAAATACCCTAGCCTGGCGAGCCACCAGGTGCTGTCCTTGCCCCGGTAGCGGCGAGGAAATCTTCCACATCTCGAGGTGGACAAATAGACCTGCCGCCCGCTCTCGTACAAATCCTCGGCGATCTGGCAGCCTGACTGGCCAGTGGCCACCACCAGAACCGCGCCGGAGGGAAGTGACTGCGGGTTACGGTACTCACTCGTATACATCTGGCAGATGTCTTCGGGCAGAGTGGCACTAGCTGTGGGAAACTTCGGCTTTGGGAAAGCGCCTGTTGCCAGCACCACATTACGAGCATTGAGCGTCGTCTGGTTTGCTTCTACCAGGTAGCCGTCCCCTCCTGGTTGCTGTCGGACAGCGGTGACTCGGACGCCGCAGTGGAGCGGGGAGTGAAAGGAGGCAGCGTATTGCTCCAGGTACGCCACAATGTCCTCCCGTGGCAGGAAGCCATCTGGATCGCCGCCCTGATACGCAAACCCAGGAAGCTGGGTCATCCAGTATAGAGTTAGCGTGCTGTCCAGTATCGCTCCAGGTGTACCGTTTCTACAGGCCGAATGCTATGTGTATAGTCGTCCATGGCTTTAAACATTGTTTCTTTATCGCCGAAGTTTAGCTCAATCTGGGAGGCATACATCTCTGCCGCTTCCTGGCGGAGGTGAAGCATTTCAGACATTTCGACGAATGTGGGTTCAAGAGTGCCACCAAATTCTTGCAGTCGCTCTTCCAGGGCACCTTCAGTTAATATATATGGAAGATCTTCATAGAGTTTGACGTTTGCTCCACGCTGGATTAAACGGTCAATGGCGGAGCATACGATCTGGTGATCAACATGACGACCTACGCCAAGAGGCGCATACCAGACCGAATCAGGGAGACGTTCATGTAGCGCGACCAGGTTTTGGGCCAGCTCTCTGTCAATCCACAGGTCGGCAGGATGAACCTCTCCACCTATTAGCTGGCTCTTTTCGGTATAGTAGGATGGCGCACCACGATAGATGGCGTCGAAGTAGTCAAGCCAGAGGTAATCGACTTTCAGGTATTCAAGCGCGCGGGCGTCCTCTTCACGCCGTGTTGTCGCTGCGATTTGCGGATTCAGCCGGAAGCCCATTTCTCTATGTACCTGTGCCGCAAGTGGGCTCAGTTCCAGGGTTGGGGAGGGGATGCCTGCAAATACGGTAATTACTAGCGGGCGCAATCGTGTATTCACCTGAACCCCAAGAGTCCCGCCACAGGAGTAGACGACGTCATCGAGATGTGGCGAGAGAAAAATATGACGGTGGTCCTTTGTAATTTCATCAAAACTTTTCAATTGCAATGTTCCGCTCCTTCTTGAATAACTAACCCCATGAACAAGATTTTGCTATATGTACTGCCTGAAGGGAGGACAAGCACCAGGCCCCTACTCAACCACTCGACCACCTCTTGTCCCTACGGGATTGAGTCGTGAACCATCTCCAGAGGCTTCGTTAGCGGTGATATGTTGCAAGTCTGTTGCATCCTGCAATCTAATTTTTGGCCGCTGCTTGCTTGCTTATGGGCACTCAAAGTGAGAATTTGAGTCGCCATAGAAGTTTCTCCTTCCTGAATTTAGACACTCCCTATCTTTCATATCTTTTTCTTCTTTTTCAAGCGGCTACGGAAAGGAGGCCCATTTCCTCAAAGTCCTACCTATGTCAGTTCCAAGAGGTGACGTCCCCTGGAGCCCTGCTATACATACTGTAGCATGCTGGTAAAGAGCATGCAGTATTATGGTAGGCGTACACCTTCCTCGGTATAATTAACAAGACCGTCTTTCTCCAGCCTGGCAATGAGTTGCTGTAGCCAGGATAAGTCGTCATCGCGGAAATCTGGTTTGATTTTTGGCCCCAGGGCGGCCAGCGGAATACGCTGGCCTGAGGGTAGAGAACGCAAATGATCGACGATGCGTCCACGAAAATAGCGGTTCGTGCTGGTGAAAGGCCTGGCCTGGTATGTTTCTTTTTTTTCCGCTACTTTTCGCAATTGACGCAGTACTGGCCCAGATGGAAAGAGACTATACTGGCGCATCTCCATATAAGCATTGCAGGTTGCTTGCAGCGGGCAACCTGTGCATTGCGGGTTGTTGCTGGTACAGATAGTCGCGCCAAGATCCATCAGCGCCTGGTTCCATTCGTATGCCTTGCCCCCTGGCAATACCTGTTCTGCCAGCGCTAGCATATAATGATGATTGAGCTTAGAGCCGGAATGTTCCAGGCCTAGAAAAATTCGATGCAGCACGCGGTAAATATTAGTATCGACCATGGCAACCTGCTTCTTGTAAGCAAAACAGGCAATAGCACCGGCGGTATAGCGGCCAACGCCTTTCAGTTTCAGCAGTTCCTCTATGGTGTCGGGGATATGTCCTCCATACTCGGCTGCTACCTGGCGCGCAATCGATTGGAGATGCACCGCTCGCATATTGTAGCCCAATGGAATCCAGGTTGAGATCACATCAGCGGTGGGTGCGGCGGCAAGATCAGCCAGTGTTGGAAATGCGGCCAGGAATTGCTGGTACTTTGGCAGTACCCTATCTACCTGTGTTTGCTGAAGCATGATCTCGGAAACAAGTATAGCGTACGGATCATCTGTAGAACGCCAGGGCAAATCGCGTTGTTCAGCAGCATACCAGTCCAAGAGGTGAGAATGAACCTGTGCTATTTGCTCAGGCGCAGGCTGTAAAGAAAAAGATAGTGGTAGAGTGTGCTTAACCATGCGTCCTCAGGGCTTGGCAGGTTGAGTTGCAGTATCATCCTCATGTGCTGCTATGCCTGCCTGCTGGCGCTTGCGATACATTAATGAAAAGATCGTATCACCGCCTTCTTGCCAGCACTTTGCATCAGGCGCTGGCAGGTTTTCACAAAGGATCCAATCATTCGCGTCTTTCAACACATGTCCTTTGATACACTTGGCATACATTATATGATCGTTTAAGTTGGGATTATCTGGCTTAATCCCGGGCGAGGCAATCTTGGGTATGAAGAACTTACACCACGGCACGATTCGATACCTTCCTTATGTTCGAGTAGTCCACCCTTCGTAATTGATCGATTCTTAAGATAATGACTGTCAATTACCGGGGCATGTGCACCTATTATAGCGCATTGCATAGCTTTTAACTAGTAGGAATTAATGGTGTGGGGTGAGGATGTAGTGTATACTTGTGGCAAAAATGCGGAGAAAGCCAATGGAACAGGTGACCTCGTTAATCTGGAATCCTATTTTAGGCCAGTATCTGGTAAATGCGCCTCATCGTATGAACAGGCGTGAAGGCTCTGCCACCTGCGCTTTTTGTGACGATATGACTGACGGCAGGGTTAGCCCTGATACCCAGGTATGGTTACACCTGAATGACTTTCCGCCATTTCAACCGCCTGTGGGTGAAGCTTATGTTGTGATTTACAACCGGGATCACCGGCGCACATTTACCGAACTGAGTGTTGACGAGGTCAATGCCGTTACACTGCTGTGGCGTGACCTGTATTGTGAACTCGCCTCGCGTTATCCTACCGTCATGATCTTCGAAAATAGCGGCGAAGCAATCGGACAAACGCAGTATCACCCACATGGCCAGGCATATGGCGTCTCCGTCATTCCACCAGTACTGGAGCGCGAATTAGAGACCGTAGTGCAAGATGCCAGCGAAGGGCGTGGCTGTTCATTTTGCCGGGAGCGCGCGGAACTCACGGATAGTGAATACCAGGTTGCTACAAGCGCTGGCTGGCAGGCATTCTTACCACCCTATGTTCGCTATCCGTTTGAAACCCATCTCTATCCCCGGCGGCACGTGGCAAACCTCGGAGAAATGCATGATGCGGAATTGCGTGATCTCGCAGCGATGTTATTGCAGGTGGTACGAGGTTATAGCGCCCTGTACGATGGAGCTATGGCTCCCATGCCGTACCTGCTGGGGTTACATCAACTAGCTGATACACGTTTTCATCTGCATGTTGAAATACTCGCCATTGGGCGTGCGCCAGGCAAACTAAAACATGCGGCATCTTCAGAATCGCTTTGGGGTCTGTGGATGAATGACTCCTCTCCAGCGCAGAAGGCGAAGGAGTTGCGCGAGGCAATCGCGAAGGTGAAGGAATGAGTGAACTGGCCTTTTTACCTCAGCCTGGTCGAGATGCGATTGAGAGATTTCCTATAGCCATAAATGATGGAGCACCGTATACAAGTGCGATGGGCGTTGCGTGGGCTGCAGGACGCGTGAACCTGATTGGGGAGCATACAGATTATAATGATGGATTTGTATTGCCGATCGCTATAGATCGCGTGGTAGCGTTTGCTGGCAGATCGCGCTGCGATGGTGTTGTGAGACTCTGGTCCGAACATTTTCAGGAATACGCGAGGTTTTCGCTGGAGGGGTTACCAGGGACATTTGAGCAACAGCGTATTACTTTGCCTCGCTGGGCACGCTATGTCCTGGGGGTAACAGCGGAGCTGACACGCGCAGGGGCGATACTCGGCGGATTTGATGCTGTAGTTACTGGAGATGTGCCCGTGGGTGGTGGCATGAGTTCGTCGGCTGCTATAGAGGTGGCGACAGCGCAGGCATGTATGCTTTTTTCAAATGGGCAATTCACCATTGATACAGAAGGAGCAACTTTGACACCGTTGGCAGTGGCAGCGGCGTGCCAGCGTGCCGAGCAGGTGGCATCAGGCGTGCAGTGTGGTATTCTGGACCAGGCCGCCTCGAGCCTGGGGCGACCCGGGCATGCTATTCTGCTTGACTGCCGGTCGCTTGAGTACCGGTACCTGCCTTTCGATCCGCCAGATCTAACTCTCGTACTGATCGATACAGGTGTGCGCCGCGAGCTGGCAGCCTCGGCGTATAACGAGCGGCGCAAGCAGTGCGAAGAGGCAACGCAAATGCTACGCGAGATTATTGTGCAACAAGAACCTGAAAACCAATCAGCTCTAGGTATTCGCGCTCTACGTGATATTACGCAGGAGCAATTCGCTCGCTACAGGCATCGACTCCCGGATCCCTGGCGCAGGCGTGCAGGCTATGTGATTGCCGAGGATGCTCGTGTGTTGCAAGCAGCCAGGATACTGGAAGAGGGAGCAATCGAGAAGGTTGGGCCGCTGCTCTGGAAGTCCCATACTGGCTTGTGTGACGAGTACGAAGTAAGTTGTGTGGAGCTAGATACCCTTGTGGAGATTGCGCGACAGGTTCAGGATGTGCTGGGAGCGCGCATGTTAGGCGGCGGTTTTGGAGGGAGCACAATCAACCTCGTGCGAAATGAGGCTGTGGAGGCTTTGCAACTGATGGTTGCTAGAGAGTATCCTGCTCGTACAGGCCTACAAGCGAAGATCGATCTCTGTAAGGCTGCGAGTGGGCCGGGAATTAGATGGGTGACTTAATAGGAGTGAAATGACCATGAAGTTATTTTTATCCACCGATTTTGAGGGAACCAGCGGCATTGTAGCCTGGGAGCAGATTATCGAGGGCAATGCTGAATACGAACAGGGCAGGCTTCTGCTTACCAACGAGGTCAATGCTGTTATCGCCGGGGCATTAGAGGCCGGAGTTACGGAATTTGTGGTTAACGATTCACATCACTATATGCGGAATCTGCACCCGCAGGATCTACTCGGTCGGGCGACATTAATCACTGGCCGGCACAAGCCGCTGTACATGATGGAGGGCCTTGATGCCAGCTTTGATGGTGTCTGTTTCGTGAGTTATCATGGCTCTATCGGTGCAGAACGGGCTGTACTGTCACATACCTATAACCCGGGAGCAATCTGGGAGGTACGCATCAATGGTGACGTGGTTGGTGAATCTGCTATCAATACGCTGGTTGCCAGCCATTATGGTGTTCCGATCATCTTCATCAGTGGAGATGAGGTGACGATACAGGAGGCACGATATTTTGCGCCAGACGCTGAGAAAGTGGTTGTCAAGCGCTCGCTTGGGCGCTTTGCCGCTGCTCATATCCATCCAAGTGTAGCCTGTGAGTTGCTGCGTAAAGGGGCTTTTCACGCTGTCAGTAATCTGAAAAAAATGCATCCACCTGTGTTCAAAAGGCCGATTTCGCTGGAGGTGACCTTTCTCGTAGCCGATATGGCAGAGATGGCGTTGTGGGTGCGTGGCGTTGAAAGGGTAGGGCCTCGCACTATCGCGTTAAGCAGTGAGAACTCGCTCGATCTTTACCGGATATTCGTTACCGTTGTTACCTTGACGCGGGCGTTGGTGGATCGATGAAAGAAAAGAACTAGTAATTCGTATTATGCACCAGGGTTGGTGCCTTCTGGCTGAGAGATAGCCGGTACTATTTGCAAGAACGGCTCGGAAGCCGGTTCAGTGGCAACATGAGCATTTACTTCTCGTTTGAGCACATGCTGAGATTCAGGTGACCGGGTTGACAACAAGGCGTTCGCGAATGCTAAGACGGCAGGATAACGATCCTCTGGGTACACAGAGAGCGCACGCAGTACCATAGCATCTTGCTCAACAGAGATTTTGGGATTGAGTGAAGAGGGAGGCGTGATAGTTTCTGTGAGCTTCAAATGTTCTATTTCTTGTGGTGTACCAACATAGGGTGGACGGCCAGTCAGCCAGAAATAGAGCACGACTGCCAACGCGAATTGATCACTAGCCGGTATAACGCGCTTGCCTAGTTGTTCTGGTGCGGCAGTGATGGGCAGAGGCGTACTGCCTTGTTCACCGAAGCGGCGCACGAAGTTCGTGAGGCCAACATCGGCAAGCAGGAAAGGAGCATAATCAGTTTCTTGCTCTACGTTCAGGCCGCGTAATACCAGTATATTGGAAAAAGTAATGGCACCATGCAAATATCCGCGATTGTGAATGTATTGGAGAGTTTGAGCCAGTTGATGGCCATATAGTATGGCATCTGATACATTTAGAGGAGCACGGAACCACATCCTACCATTGCTGCCCAGCAGTGAGCCATTGCTGACATAGCGGCGAGCTACATATAGTTTGCCATCGATCTCACCGTAATCAAGCATAGATGCCAGATAAGAGTGATTGAGGATACTGATGGCCTGCATTTCGCGGAAAAACTGCCTGCGAGCCGAATCTGGCAGAGTTGAATTTGGGTGGATGAGTTTGAGTGTTACCTTGCGCAGAAGTATGGTATCTTCTGCTTCGTAAGTCTCTCCTGATACTCCACTACCTAACCACTGTATAATGCGATAGCGTCCAAACATTTGACCTTTTTCCAATGTTGGCATATGTCACCATTTTGTGGCACGGAGGCCCCTTTCTTGAGGAATGGGGAGGAAGCGCTGCGCTTTCGCAGCTTCAGAGGAGCCCATAGGCATAGCCGTCTCCCCGTTGTAAGACTTGACAATACTTCGCGTTGATGCCGTCGATGTTGCCCACACGGAACCGTCCCGTCGCCCGCACCGCTACGCGTCCCACATGGACACCTGCCGTCTTGAGGGGAGCGGGGACCACAGCGCGCACCTTATCGCCTGTCTGGAAGCCTCTGACGCGCTTCTGGCGCATCAAGTAGCTCCGGGGGAAGCCTGATTCATCGACATTGGTTCGCTGATAGCTGCCCCGACCCTGTGCCATGATACGCAGCGTGCGCCCTCGTCCGGCATCCACTCCTGCGAGGTCTCCCACACATAGCGCGTCCAGTGCGTGCGTCTTCGGGAGGCCACAGCGCGCTCGATTCCAACGGGTGCGCCCGCCGCTCCAGGTCCCCACTGGCAAGCCCAACTCGCGTAGCGCCCGTACCAGGGCATAACGGGTGGCATTGATTGCTGCCGCATCACGCAGTGGCAGCTTGGCCCTCGCTTCGACCTGGGGATAGCCAAACTCTGCCGCCGTGCGATCTCCCTTGGCTTGATTGCATGCGTGGCACGCCAGCACCAGGTTTGAGACACGGTGAGAGCCTCCTCGACTCCGTGGAACCAGGTGGTCTAGCTCAAACGGGACAGTGGTGATGTGGCAGTAGGCGCAGCGCCGCTGCCATTTTTCGAGCAGATAGGCGCGGATTTCCCATCCGACCAGCTCCCCTCGCTGGTAGTCGACGCCGGAGAGCTCAGGATTCTGCAATAGCTGGGTGTCGAATTTGACCCACTCGACCTCAATGCGACTCTGCGGGGCAAATCGCTGATAGCGTTTGCTCCACTGGACGACCTGCTCGACGCGGCTACGCAGGGAGGGAGCCAGCCAGCCCGCCGCGCGCCGCCGGTTGAGAAAACGAGGCGCGCGATAGCGGAGGTTGGCGCTCCGTCGCCGGCGACGATAGCCCGCTCGCTGCAAGAGCGCCTGGTGGATCGTTTCGCCCCGGTGTTCGAGCTGTGCCAGGTGCAGCGCGTGGTGGACAGCGCCCTCTGTTGTCTGCTCCTCGCGCACCAGGGCCATCCCCGTCGTCTTGGAGCCTGGGTCCACCTTGAGCGCGACTGGCTGGAATGTGCTCTCCGCTACAGAGCGATCCCGGAGCCTGATGGTAAAGGGCACGAGCCGATGGACCACAGCACGCTGCCGCCCCAAGAGCAAGCGCGCACGTTTCTCCGAGCAGGGCATCAGCGGTTGTTTGTGTCTGTCGAGCACGAAAACCATAGCGGGCTTCCTTTCTTACTGCCTCTTGCGAGGCCCCCTTACGGGGCTGGTGACGCGCCTGGACCGGCGTTTCCAGGCGGCTCCTCTCGCCAAAGTTACCCGGGCTTGTTCGGCTGGTCGCACCGCCCGACACCCCGAACGGGCTTTTAACGACTAGCGGCAGGGCTGCGAACTGAGGAGGCATCCGCAGGTGCCATAACCCGGTCAACGGAGTCCTTTCCTCCCACTGCCGAGGCGGTCCAGGACTCAGGCTGGACAACGACAGGCTTGCGCTTCCACAAGCCCAGAAGCTTCACGCCAGGGGTCGTTGACCCTCATGGTCTATTAGCTTGCGCCCAATTCTTTGGTATGCTATCATACCACACGCAGAGTTAATACGCATCTATACGCCTTTTGTACTACTAGGAAAAATTTATCTAGATGCTGCATGATACTTTTCCTGCGACGCTTCCCCCTAAAAAAAGGGTGTACGAATTGTTTGGAGGTAATCAATCAAATTTCATACACCCCTCAGTGAGCTTTTGAGGCTAATTTGGAGGCATACTAACGTGTTTAAATTGAGCCATAGGGATGCCGGTACAGGTGCTGCACCCCAAGATCCAGGTAGCGTTCTAAACGAATCTGATAAGCAGGTATGGAAGTATCTACTGGATATAGGTATCGTGTTGGCGATGAGCGGGCTCTTAATGTATGCTGTCTGGTTTCAGGTTTTCAAACCGAGAACAGATGTTGGGAAATATCAATGTTATGCTCTGATATTCTGGAGGGGAGCGCATGGGATTGATGTGCTTCCGCCTGAACAATGCTCCTTTCTTCAAGGCTATTCTCCTAATGCAATTATTGAGGGCATGAAGTCGCGAGGTGTTCCCACCAGCCTTATAAACCTGGCAGAGTCCCAGGCTACATCAGAACCATTTCATTTTTTGCCTTATGAGTATCCACTTTTAGCCATTGTGCCTTTTAGCCTGGGTCTAATTGCGCCATCAGCCCTGTATCAGGTCGCTTTTGCAATATGGATGCTGGTGGTGGCAGCGATCATTTATTTTGTAATTAGAAAAACCAGGGATACCAGTGCTGGTATCGCTTTTGCTGTCTATTTAGTACTTTGTGGTTGGGCGTTGGTGGCTGCAAGATTCGATTTAATTCCAGCCGGTTTGACATTGGGAGCGGTGATCCTGGCCGGGCGCGCCAGGTGGAGATGGGCCTTTTCGCTGTTAGCTCTAGCAACCCTATTCAAAATTTATCCAGTTATACTGGCGGTGCCGTTTTTAATTGCGCAACAAACGCAATGTAGAGATAAATGGTACTCATGGCGTAGATGGAGCGCTTTGGGGGTGTACGTGGGAATTTGTGCCGTGGTGACGCTTATATCACTCGTTCTGAATATTGCGAACACGCTTAGCCCATTAATTTATTTTGTCGGTCGACCAATTCAAATTGAGTCAAGTCCAGCGACTCTGCTGTGGCTTGGAAGCTTTCTTGGCTATCCACTCCAGTTTGTACATTCCTTCGGGTCTGTCAACGTTATCGGTCCACTATCTAATAGTGTTTCTTCATTGAGTTCATTGTGTTTAGTTGGGGGATTGTTGTTTACATTCTGGTTACAGTGGCGCGGTAAGTTAGATGTTTACACCGCTAGCCTTTTAACGGTCTTGATTATCATGATTACGGGAAAAGTGTTTAGCCCGCAATATTTAATCTGGGTAATACCGTTGCTTGCATTTGTAGGAAAAGTCAACTTGAAATGGCTGATCACCTGGGGAATTGTGGGATTATTGACGATATGGATCTGGCCCAATATGTATGATTCTGTTCCCCTATTGCAAGTCCCGCTTCTACCAGAATTTTATCCAGTCGTTCTTGTACGCAACATTATTATTTTGGGATTTATTATCGTCTTACTCTATCAAGCTACTCGTAAATCATTCGTCTTGACCTCGTAGCCTGGAAGTGGATGATCTACTTGCGCTCCTCTTCCTTCTCCTCAATTGTATTTGCTTTGACAGATTACGAATCTATCTCCGATTTGTTAACGCCCTGGGAAGGATACTTTTGTTACAGATCGTCATGCAGCTAAAGAAAGCTAAACCATCCAACGGTTTAACACAAAGAGCACTGCCAGTGTTGCTTGCAGAAAAGGGAATGCCATCAGAAGCGCAAGGTGCAGGCGGGGATATTTAACGCCGAGCGCGGCTAATGTAATAAAGGCTGGGAACATTTCGAGCACGAAGCGTTGGTTGGATACAACTGCATCGGGTTGTGCAATCGCCGGGCTGATAAGCATATAGAGCAGTAAGAGGCCGATCCAGATGGTATAGCTTGTGCGTAACCTGCGCCATCCCAAGATTGCCAGTGCAATAAAGCTGACGGTGGCGGTTAGATCAAGTAGTACATGGACTTCAAAGAATGAGCCAAATGGCTGGATTACTAAGAGTTCACGCAGGGCTGTCCATATGCCAACCCAGGGCCAGGTTATATGTCGATCCCAATGATTTTGGACTGTTACGAAAGCAATCGGGTTCTGGAAGACTTTCCAGCAGTAAATACAATAGATCAAGGTGCCTAGCGGAATAAGGACGACTGGTAAGACCCTGGGTAACAAGCTCAGGAGCTTGCGAGAGGCGCTCTGGTTGCTACCTGCGACGCTTTCCCTGGAAATCCACAGTTCATAACAATAGGGAATGACAAGGAATATGCCTGCTGAGCGTGTCAATGCGGCGAGCAGGCCAAGGAGACCGGCCAGCCACCACTTCTGCCGGCGCATTGCCAGGAATGAGCTGGCGGTCAGTAAGAGGAACAGGGATTCGTTATAGGCGGCAAAGAAGAAAAAAGCTGTTGGGAAGATGCACAGGTAAAGCAGCGTACGTCGCCCGACCTGGTCGCCGAGAGCATCGGCTGCGATCTGGTACAGCACAAACAAGGCTCCAAGAAGCGCCAGGTTACTGAGAATCATGCCAATAGCTATGTAGCCTTGATTGCCAAAGAGAAATGCAATGCCCTTGATAAGCCAGGGAAAAAGGGGAAAGAATGCGGTATCATAGATTGTCTGGTAGCCGAACTGGGCAATGCGTGTATAATTGGCAGCGTCCCAATGATTCCATGAAGTGAGTAATGCGTTTATGTCTACTGGCGTGCTTGGGTACACATGTGGAGGCACTGGGAACAAAATAAAGCCAATGTAGGTAACCAGTACCAGTAACAGGCGAGTTGCTACAAATAACCAGATAATATCAGATATGGGTGCCCGTTTCATGAATGATTCACCTGTCGCAATTGAGTAATTCAAAGCGCCGAAAGGTCTATTTTATACTAACGTACCTGAGTGCCAGTAAGGAACATACAATCGAAGGTCAATATACCATACTTTTCATGGGCGAGTCGAAAGGTAGTACAAGCGGGGTGAGCAGAGGGATAAGAAATATAGCTAATAAGCTTGCATTCTCTGCCCTGTTTCGCTAAACTACCCGATGGGCCTTACGACTTAAGTATACAGAGGTTAGCATGAAATTTCATAAGCATATTTTTGCACCCACATTGCGCAGTTTTTCTGCGAACTCAGGTGGGAAGGCGTCTGATACTGTAGAGGTAGATAAAAGCCCTGCCCTGGCGACTCCTTCAACGAGCGAGGTAGCGAAAAAAGCATTTGCCAAATACGGGGTGTGGGTTACATTGCTTTTTTACTTGATAGTATCCTACTTGCTTTTCGCCTTTTCAATTGGCTTTAACCTGACCAAAGGCTATATAGGAGTATACCGTCATGATCAAATACAGTATATATGGACTATATATTGGTGGCCATACGCCATAAGCCATCATATCAATCCTTTTATTACCACGTATATCTGGCACCCGTATGGGACTGAATTATCAATTGTTCCCACAGCAATACCTGGAGCAAGCTTGATCGCTCTTCCTATAACCCTTCTTTTCGGTCCTGTGGCCTCTTTCAACCTGTTGATCATAATAGGGAGTGCACTCTCAGCATTCTTTACGTTTCTGATCATACACTATCTGACACAATCATTCAAAGCAGGAGTCATCGCCGGTCTCCTTTTCGGATTTTCAACATACCAGTTCGTTCAAGTGGTCCACTTGCATACGGAGCTGACATTTTTAATCCCTCTGATTGGATACCTATTTGTATTGTTCTGGGAAAAGAAGATACATCGCATAGCGTTTATCTTGCTCGTTGGAGCATGCCTGGCATTACAATATCTTTTTGCTATTGAAGTATTCGTTACGCTTACCTTATTCATAGGTATTTCTTGCATCATTTTCATGCTAGTTTGTCCGGAACATGTTAAGAAATTGCTTCATTTTTCATTATACTTGTCAGGCGCGTATGCATTTTGTATAATTATGTTATCACCATTCATATATACCGCATTTATAAATGGAATTCCCACGAACCCCTTTAATTCGGAAGTATTTTTTTCCATTGATCCATTAAATTTTATCATTCCTACACAGGCTACCTATATTGGGGCCAATGCCTTTGCACAACTGTCTAGCACATTTTTTGGCAGTATTTTTGAGAACAGCGGATACCTCGGCATACCTGCGCTAGGTATTATCAGTATTTATGCGGTTAAAAACTGGCATGAAAAAAAGACACGAGTGCTGTTTTTGACACTACTTTGTTTTATGATCTTATCACTGGGACCAAAACTGCACATCGCAGGCTACACCACAATAACTCTTCCAGAGTATTACCTGAGTAAACTTCCTGTCATAAACCAGCTTCTCCCAGATAGATTAACGGTTTATGTATTTTTTGTAGCCTCACTCTTAATAGGCTTATGGGCGGGGAAAAACTTAACAGGGAGAATAGATCTTACTCTCTATTTTAAATACCTGCTAATAGCCTTCACGTTGATCTTGATATTCCCAAATGTAAGAGGTGGGACAGCGCATACGGACATTCATATTCCGTACTTTTTCACAAGCGGTATTTATAAACAGTATATTCAAAAAGGGGACAATGTATTATTTCTTCCTTACGCTGGTAATGGGGATTCAATGCTTTATCAGGAATACACAAACATGTATTTCAATTTGGCCGAGGGATATGTAGCTCCCTGGCCTCTGACACCGAAGGAATTTTTAAACAATCCAATGACAACCAAGCTCCAATTTATATCAAAAAATCCATTAACTTCTAACGATTTTAATGATTTCCAAAAATACCTGACTGATTTCAAAGTAAATGAAATAGTTGTCCCCCAATCGGAGTATCATAGCTTTGAGCCAGTTATCTCCGGGCTTGGTATAAGTCCAGTTAATATAGAAGGAATATTAGTGATCAGGCTAGTTTGATTTTTGGGGAAGGATGCTTACGTGGGTTGATAGATAACATAGCCTTCAAAGTCGACACGCAGGTATTTCTGGCTTGCGAGATGGGCGTTCTGCACAATAGGAGTAGTGTCAGGATCAGCAACAGGCAGCACATAAGCCCTATGTTTTGCAAGTGAAACTAAAAGGGTTAGCTGGACTCCTAATCCTCTCATGGCAGAAGCAGAAAAGCGTCTCCACAGAGTCGTGTGATGAGAGAAAAGCTTCCCAGCGTCAGAACGACCCTCACGCAGCGAGTACTACTGAAACGCTTGTGATTGAGACCAAACAGCATATAGGTGAGCGCTGAGTACTCCTCGTCGTGCACTTGACATCATAAGCAGCATACCGTACACTCTTGAACCAAGAAGCATCCGCTGCCAGAGAAAAACTGCAAGAGGGGGACGCGCCTTGTAGGCGCATAATCTATGCAAGGCGCTCAACTATTATATTTTGAAGTATCTTAAATTCGGTATCTACGAACTATCAGCATTAGCCATCATCATATTTGCTACCTTACTGCGGGTGGTACTAGTAGCTCTGAATTGGCCGCAGACCAACAGCGATGAGGGCACATTCGGCATTATGGCGATGCATATTGCCTATCGCGGGGAACATCCTTCTTTCTTCTATGGTCAGAATTATTTGGGCCCACTCGAGGCGTATATAGGCGCGGCTTTCTTTCGTGTCTTCGGCGTCTCAGTATTCACACTGCGGCTAGGTAACATTATACTCTTTACCCTCTTTCTGATATTTATGTACCTTCTGACAAGTATGCTCTATAACAAAAAAATGGCTCTTGCTACATTGTTTTTGCTGAGCGTTGGATCGATCCCGGTCTTGACGATGGAATTCATCGGTGGTTATGCTGAAATCTTACCACTTGGCGCGGCTGCCTTTCTGCTGGCTTTCTGGCTCGCACTTTCCTACGGTCGAGATGTGGCTACACGCAGACCCTGGTTGCGCAACCTTGCTTTTGCCTGCTGGGGATTAGTCGTAGGACTCGGCATCTGGAGCGACCCGATTATTTTCCCAGTTGTCGTATCGGCTGGTCTGCTGCTGGCTGTGTTCTGCTGGCGAGAACTGCTGGAGAAATGGGGTGGGGTATGCCTGCTTTTGGGGTTCATAATCGGCGCATTCCCCTTGATCAGCTATAATCTCACGGCCCCACCAGGACAGACCACATTGTCCATTCTTTTGAATCTTCAGCATCCTGGTTCTTCAAGCTTGATTCACGGCCAAACGCTACTGGTGCAACAGATTAAAGGTACGTTGCTAGTTAGCATAGCTACTGCTACTGGCAACCCGATCTGTCTTTCTTCAGAATCCTTCCTTTGGCCTACAAGTCCTCCCAGTCTCCATTGCACCATAATTCGTGGGAGCTGGGGACTGGGATTCGTCATCCTCCTGGTGGTTGCAGTCTTCCTAGCTCTAAGGCCCGTTTGGAAATTACGGTATTTCTTCCGTGAGCAGCCATCGTTTTCCGAGGAGAAGGGCACAACCATACGTGAGTTTGCCCGACTCATGCTGCTCGCCAGTGCTGCAATAACCTTGCTAATCTTCGCATTGAGTACGATACCGGCGGTATCGCCCGCGACGTCCTCGCGTTACCTGCATTGTTTGCTCATTGCCACCCCAGCTTTCATCTGGCCCCTGTGGGTCGCTGCCAGCACTAGCGGGCCGCCAACCGCATTGTTTGCGAAGATCAGGGTGGCCTTTGGTCGAGGAATGCTCATGTTCATTGGTGTAGCTTTTGTGGTTGGGACCATCAGCACATTTTCCAATGTTCCCCTCGCCAATGCTGTCACCGAACAACAAGAGGCATTGGTAAACAAGCTTGAGAGTATGGGTATCAAGCACATCTACACTGGTGATTACTGGTCATGCAATCGCGTAGCCTTCCAAAGCAGGGAGCAGATTGTTTGTGACGTCATTAACCCTGACCTGAAACCAAGCTCCGATCGGAATCGCTATTGGCCCTACGTTCTCATAGTGCAGTCTGATCCACATGCGTCCTATGTGCTGCCCGTTGCTGATCCTAACACTACTCCCATTGTGCAGAACGCCCATCTCGCAAGCCAGAATTACCTGCGTGTCGACTTTGAAGGCTATGTTATCTATCAGCCCACGGAAGCAAGAGCACCAGGCTAATCTGCCCATGCCCCAATAGCTTCTATTCTTTCATCCTACCTGAACAGTTACTACCTTTCGCTGGTGCTGTTACGGCTACAATAAAGAGTTCGTTTATTTGGCTAGAGCGCTCAATTTCTAGCAGCTTATTTTGTCGAGAGAGGTAAATTTAATGCTATATCAGGGATTGGAAACATTGGAGGTACTAACAGAAGCAAGAAACTATAACAGGTGGATTACAGATAATTTTTTCCCTTATGTAAAAGCTCCACTTTTGGAATTTGGGGCCGGTATAGGCAATATTAGCGAGTTGCTTAGTTCTTATACACCTTTGTGTTTAACAGATACTGATGCGAGAATGTTAGCTCATCTAAAGAAAAAGTTTTGTCATATCAATGATGTTTCCGTGGATTTTCTTGACATCACTCAACCGCCTCCAGAGCAGCTGGTTGAAAGTTATCAAACGATTATCGGTATAAATGTCTTAGAACATATTGAGGATGATGAGAAAGCTCTTTTTCACTTACGAAATGTCCTGAAACCGTCAGGAAGACTACTATTGCTTGTGCCCGCAAAGAAGTGGGCTTATACCGATCTTGATCGGCAATTAGGTCACTTCAGGCGTTATGAAAAAAAAGAACTTGGAGAAAAACTTGTAAAGGCATCTTTTCAGATTGAAAAGCTCTATTTTTTTAATATTATCGGCTTAATGAGCTGGATACTTCGAGATAAAATCCAACGATCTGGAGGCTTGAGGCCCTATCAAGTTTCTCTCTTTGATACCATTGTTCCCATTTTGAAACGCGTTGAAGCGAGAGTCAGGATACCATCAGGTATTTCTTTGATAGCAATCGCTCAGAAAAAATAGCTACGATTGTCTTTGCTGATGGCAAATAAACTCCCTGGCCTATTGAGAAGCGAGAACCGGCTCTGAGGCCACGGCTTTATCCAACGCGCCTGGGGTTCGGCGGCTTCTGAGACGGAGCAACAGGGCACAGGCATAGAAGAGGATCACCGGTATAAGGAGCAGCCGGTAACCAAACAGCATGCTGAAGTACTCCAATCCGCCTCCGACCATGATACCGAGCAGGTTTGAGGCGAAGGCAATATCCGCCGTTTCACTATCGCGAAACGAATTCGTGAAGATAATGTTGGCAAGAAACACCGGCGTGAAAGCCAGTTGAAATTTGCCAGCCGCCAGCGGCTTCCACCTCGGGATACTCCCCGTCTATTCTCAACAATGCTGTTAGCAGGGGTTTCCTAAGAGTTCGATTTTAACGGGCCTATTGTACCTAATAGTTGGTAATGAGCGTCAAGTGAGATAGGAGAAGCGGTTGGGCAAACGCACCTACTTTTCCAGGTGGATTTGCAGAGGACGCTTAGGTTCGAATTACACTGGTTGGTAGATAAGGTAGCCATACGACTCAACATTCAGGTAATTGCCGTTCGTGAGATGCGCATTGCGTATAATCAAAGGAGTTTGAGGATCCTTCAGAGCTAACAGATACGCTGCATGTGGATCAGTCTGCACCTGTAAAACGTAGGGCCAATAGCGATTGCGGCTGGGAATTCTGGGGAATAAGTTAGACCCAATCACGGCACAGGTGATCTGTTCTCTGCTCGCGAAGGCAATACGATAGCAGGTCCAATAGTCCTCCGTGTAAAAGTGCTTGATATGCAGGCTCTCGAGCTGGTGAAGCACTGCCTCCTGTTGCTGCTCTATGCCACGAATGGCTTGACTATCACCAAACGCAGCGATGGTGCCTGCCAGAAACGCGATACCAATCAGCAGGAGCATGGCTCGACTCACGGCCACCTTGAGCTTGATCAGCAAGGCCACCGGTGGCTTGACTGTTCTTGCCCCAAGCCACAGAGGCCAGAGGAAAGCAGGCATGCTGATGAGCAGACAATGCAGGTAGCGTGAGTTGCCGGCTGAGGAGGGGATGGAAGCTGCACTGAGCGTGAAGAAGAGCAGGGTTATCCCCGCACTGACGAGCAGCAGCAGACGGGCGGACTCACGAATGAGGGTAGGCCTTTGCTCGGAAGATGATGGCTGCTGCCGAAAGGACTGATTAACGTTCACAAGAGCCATGAGCGCAAGCAGGGCTGCACTGAGACAGAGGACGATGAGTCCGAGTGACCAGCTTGCATTGACAATGGCGCATCGCAAGTCAGGCGTCTCTACCGGCCCTTGAGAAAATACAAGATTACATAGAGGATTCCCCGTAGCCGCAGGGATGTTAAACAGAAGCGTATTGACAATATGCCAGGATGGAGGTGTAGGGCTAGCGGGCACCAATGCCACTGGATGGGTTTGCCCGAAAAAAATCGACAGCGAATCCTGTCCAGGTGGGGCCTGGAGGTTATACAGAACTAAGGGAGACGCACCAACGAGCAGTCCGAGCAGCAGAGAGATGCCACCCCATGTGAGGAGAAGTTCCCGCCAGCAGAAGACGACCAGCAAGAGCGCAGCTGCCACCAGGTAGGGGAGGATCAAGGGGTCACTCCAAATGGCCAGCCCTGCAACACATCCCCACCCCGCATAACCAAGCAGCCGGGGCCAGGGCTTGCGTTGAGATCCATCCGGGTTGTAGGAGAGGGCCAGCCACGTGGCGAGTAGAAATGCAAAGGCGCCAAAGAACAGGATCTCCGGATAGACAATAGGGCTCAATTCCAGGATCAAAATCGGAATTGATCCAAGACTCAGGAGAACCAATGTGGCGAGAGCCAGTCTTTTTGTGAAGAGCGCACTCGTTAGGAAATACATAGCGACCATGAAAAGGGCATAGAGCAAAATAACGCCAAGGCGCAGCGTGAAAATCGATGGGCCAAATAGCTGAAACAGGCCGGCGCCGAGATAGGCATCTAACGTTCCCATATAGTTCTGACCATAATAGAAGATGGGATGTTCCCCTCGATAAGCAATATGCAGCGCCATAATGCCCATCGTGCCCTCATCACTGTTAGGGAGAGGCCATTTCAGAGCCGCAAGGAGCACACGCAGGAAAGTCCCAAATAAGATGATGGCAAGCGCATAAATCTCATAGATGCCTATTTTAAAATATTTCATCATGTGCAATAAGCAGCCTTCACTCAGCTATGGGAAATAAGGCATATTCTCCCCTCTCATCAATTGTTCTCTCAGGGTCAATACCGCATTGCTTGCGAGTGTACACGATCGTGCTCGCACTGTCAACGAAAACGCCATATGGGTTGGCTTCGCATTTCCTCAACGAGATTGCAGTTACTGTTTTCGTTACAACCCAAACCAAGCTGGGGTCACACCAGAGTGAACTCTGAGAGATCTATCTCTTTCCATACGCGGTTAGTTATGCTGGCTACAGTTACCCAAAGGTACAAAGAGATGCCTTTTAGAGCTCTCAATCGTTAGCAGTAAAGAGAGTTACAGCATATGCTCATACTTTGAGGTGATGTCTTCATTAGATACCTATCCGATTGAATTGGTGTTTTATGTTCATACTACTGCGTATGAAGAAGGTCAGGATTAGCCTGTATACGAAGTGCGCCGTTGTGATCATCGCTTTAGCCATGTTGCTGCGCATCGTGCTGACAGCTCTCGGCTGGCCAGTAACCAACAGCGATGAAAGCACGATGGGTCTCATGGCCGTCCATATTGCATCCTTCAAGGATTTTCCGATCTTTTTTTGGGGGCAGAACTATATGGGCGCATTTGAAGCGTATCTTGCCGCAGCGCTGTTTCATGTCTTTGGTGTTTCAGTATTTACACTGCGACTCGTTACCATGCTGGAGTTTGCCTTTTTCCTTGTAAGTATGTATATCCTGACAAGCTTACTCTATACAAAAAAATTGGCGCTTGTAACACTGCTTTTGCTAAGCGTCGGATCAGTCATGATGCTTTTCACAGAATTCATGGCCCATGGTGGTTACCCTGAAATTCTCTGCTTTGGCGCAGTAGCATTTCTTCTAGCCTCCTGGCTTGCATACTCCTCAGATCAAGACTTCTCTCAACACAAACAGCGGCTGCGTATGCTTGCCTTCGGTTGCTGGGGACTCGTTGTAGCGCTCGGCTTCTGGAGTGACTACCTCTTTCTATCGATTCTCTTGATGTCCGGGTTACTGTTAGTGCTGTGCTGCTGGCGTGAATTGCTGAGAGGAGCATTCTTGCCCTTGCTTCTAGGTCTCTTCACCGGTGCGCTCCCTTTGATTATCTACAACATCCACGCGCCCCCGGGGCAAAATACCCTGGCGGTAATAAAGGCCTTGCATAACAGTTATTGGAGTTATGCAGCTAGCAACCCCGCATACAGCCATTTTCCAATTTATTCCCAGGTTAAGGGTGCGATGCTGTTTACTCTCCCGCTGGCTATGGGTGCACCTCCACTCTGTATCGAATCAAATTGGATTGTCTTAGGACAAGGAGGTGTACCGGCATTTCACTGTTATGCTTTTATACATAGTAATGCAGGCCTGCTTTTAATAGCGCTCTGCTGGAGTATTGGTTTTATGTTGCTGTGGATGATTTCTGTTTTTCATGAACTCAGGATGCTCTGGAAACTCTGGCAATGGTCTCCTGGACAGCCAGGGCGATCTGCGCAACGACAGGCTTTTATATGTCACTTTGCTCGTCTCGTGCTGCTAGGAAGCGCAGGGCTAACATTGCTGCTATTTACGTCGGGTCCAGTCTCTGCAGCTTTTCCAGAATATGCACGTTATCTAGTCGGTTTGCTGATTGCTACCCCTGCTCTGATTGCGCCTCTTTGGGGCCTGTCACATGACAGTCATCAAGAATCCTCCTCAGCGAGCAAACAATATCCATATGCCGTACATCTTTCCGCAGTTTCGCTAGTTTTGAGGCGAGGGATATTGCTATTCATTGGGGTTATATTACTGCTAGGAACCATCAGTATATTCCACGAAGTACCAACAGCTCAGGCCGTTAACCAGCAACAGAATGCGCTCATTCGTGATCTCTTGCGCATCAAAGCTACCCATATCTATAGCACCGATTACTGGACTTGCAATCGCCTTGCTTTCCTGGCTAAAGAGCAGATCATCTGTGCCGTAGTTAACGATCGCTTGCAAAATATTGCTACTCGCCCTCCGCGCTATTACTCGATCGTAAAAGCTGATCCGCTTTCGGTCATTATGTTTCCCGAAGGTTCTGCCCAGTCCAGTGCTATTGCTAAGCGTGTGGCACTCTCGGCCGGACGTTACCGGCGTTTTGTCTTTGATGGCTACGTAGTATATCAGCCAGTGAACGGGAAAACACCATGAAACGTTTACAAATATAGCTAATAAGCTTGCATTCTCTGCTCTATTTAGCTAAACTCCCGTTGGGAGTTGCGCCTTTAGAAAGCAAAAGTTAGTATGAAATATTCAAAGCATCTTCTCATATCTACCTTTCGCAGTTTTTTCGCCAACTCAGGTGGGAAGGCGTTTGATACTGTAGAGGTAGATAAAAGCCCTACCATGACAACAGACTCTACGAGCGAGGTAGCGAAAAATGCGCTTACACATTACGCAAAGTGGGTTGTATTTATCTTTTACTTGATAGTATCCTACTTGCTTTTCGCCTTTTCAATTGGCTTGAACCTGACCACAAGTTATATAGGAAAATCCAGCCACGATCAACTCCAATATATATGGACTTTATATTGGTGGCCATACGCCATAAGCCATCATATCAACCCTTTTGTTACCACGTATATCTGGCACCCGTATGGGACTGAATTATCAATTGTTCCCACAGCAATACCTGGAGCAAGCTTCATCGCCTTTCCCATAACCCTTCTTTTTGGTCCGGTGGCCTCTTTCAACCTGTTGATAATTATAGGGAGTGCACTCTCAGCATTCTTTACGTTTCTTATTACCAAATATCTGACACAATCATTGAAAGCAGGAGTCGTAGCCGGTCTCCTTTTCGGATTTTCAACATACCAATTTGATCAAGTGGTCCACTTGCATATGGAGCTGACCTTTTTAATCCCTCTGATTGGATACCTATTCGTATTGTTCTGGGACAAGAAGATACATCGCATAGCGTTTATCTTGCTGGTTGGATTATGCCTGGCATTACAATATCTTTTTGCTATTGAAGTATTCGTTACGCTTACCTTATTCATAGGTATTTCTTGCATCATTTTCATGCTAGTTTGTCCGGAACATGTTAAGAAATTGCTTCATTTTTCATTATATCTATTTTGTGCATACATAGTTTGCATACTTATGTTGTCACCGTTTATATATTTTGGTCTCAATAATGAAATTCCCACGACGCCCATATATTCTACCATACGTTATTCTATAGATCCATTAAATTTTATCATTCCTACACAGGCTACCTATATTGGGGCCAATGCCTTTGCGCAGCTTTCTAGCACATTCTTAGGCAATATAAATGAGAACAGCGCCTATCTAGGCATACTAGCGCTAGGCATTATTATTATTTATTCCATTAAATATTGGCACGAAAAGATGACACGAGTTCTATTTTTTACACTGCTTTGTTTTATGATCTTATCACTGGGACCAAAACTTCACATCGCAGGCTACACCACAATAACTCTTCCAGAATATTACCTGAATAAACTTCCTGTCATAAACCAGCTTCTTCCAGATAGATTAACGGTTTATGTATTTTTTGTAGCCTCACTCTTAATAGGCTTATGGGCGGGGAAAAACTTAACAGGCTTACGGGCAGGGAAAAAAGCTCTAAGTCTGTATAGTAAGTACCTCCTCATCCTCTTCGCTTTGATCCTTCTCTTCCCCAACGTAAGAGGGGGGACAGCTCATACGGACACTAATATTCCGTACTTTTTCACAAGCGGTATCTATAAAAATTATATTCACAGAGGGGACAATGTATTATTTTTTCCTTACGCAGGTTATGGAGATTCGATGCTTTATCAAGAATACACGAACATGTATTTCAATTTAGCCGAGGGATATGTAGGTCCTTGGATTCTTGCACCCAAGGAATTTGTAAAAAACCCGATGACATCTAGACTCCAAAATATGTCACAAGAACCATTAACTTCTAACGACTTTAATGATTTCAAAACATTCCTGAAGGATTTCCAAGTAAATGAAATAGTTTTTCCCCAATCGGAGTATTCTAGCCTTGAGCCAGTCATATCGGGGCTTGGTATAAGTCCAGTTAATATTGAAGGAATACTGGTAGTCAGACTAGTTTGATTTTTGGGGAAGGATACACACGTTCGTTTGCTAGCAGTTTATTTTGTCGAGTGAGGTATATTGAAAAGCTCTATTTTTTTAATATTGTCGGTTTAATGAGCTGGATACTTCGAGATAAAATCCAACGATCTGGAGGCTTGAGGCCCTATCAAATTGCTCTCTTTGATACCATTGTTCCCATTTTGAAACGCGTTGAAGCGAAAGTCAGGATGCCATCAGGTATTTCTTTGATAGCTATTGCACAGAAAAAATAGCTACGATTGTCTTTGCTGATGGCAATTAAACTCCTCTGCCTACTGAGAAGCGAGGACCGGCTCTGACGCCGAGGCTTTATCCAACGCACCTGGCGTTCGGCGGCTTCTAAGACGGAGCAATAGGGCACAGGCATAGAAGACGATCACCGGTATAAGCAGCAGATGATACCCAAACAGCATGCTGAAGTACTCCATTCCGCCTCCGACCATGATACCGAGCAGGTTTGAGGCGAAGGCAATATCCGCCGTTTCACTATCGCGAAACGAATTCGTGAAGATAATGTTGGCCAGAAACACCGGCGTGAAAGCCAACACGCTTGCCAGCATATACCTGAGGATGGGATTGCTCAGCAACAGCGCTTCGGGCGGCAGGAGTATATTCAAAAGGAGTACCCCGAAGAGTAAAAAGTAAAACACGCTAATGCGCTTGAACTTGAAGCGCCTGTTCACCAGGATCGCCAGCAGCACGGCGCTCAGGATAGCGAAAAAGACTAGAGAGTTGACCAGCCACGTGCTGCCGAACAGGAGGGAGAAAGTGACCAGGCTTTTGACTTCAAGCAGCATAAAGGCCATGCCCAGGAAGAACATGTGCCAGTCAAAGCGGCGCAGCGTCTTTCTGGGAGCGAGCGTCACCGTACCAACCAGCGCATAGACCACAACCATCGCGAGGCCGAGGATGTAAATGGTCGGGAAGCTCCGATCTTGCAGGTAGAGGAACGGCCAGTCATCGGTTGCCGGGGTAGATGAGGACAAGGGATAGTAGCCTTGACCGATAATGCCCAGTTTTCTAGTACTCGCAGGCACAGGTCGCTCATGATAAGGGCCAAACTCGCCCTGCGGCAGCGTTGCCAGGCGCGGTCCCGCCATAATCGTTGCAGCGCGTCCCACGACGCCAAAGGACGTCACAAGTGGCTGCTGGTGGAAGACATTGCCCACCATGTCTGACAGTTTCTGAACCAGCCAGTCTTGTCTGTAGTAGTTGTACAGCACCACCAGGCCGTTACTGGTCAGGCGCGTCTTAGCTGTCGCAAGTGCGTCCTGTGTGAGCAGGAAACTTTCGAGACGCAAACTGGTGTTGCTTGAAGTGAGCGTCAGTGAGTCGGGCAAAGCGAATATAATCAAATCATAGTGATCGGTGGTATTCTGCAAGAAACTGCGGCCATCATTGATGACAACATGAACGCGGGGGGTGCTGTAGGGCTTATCCGGGTTGAGCTTTGCACCCAGTTGATAGATTGTGGGATCAATCTCGACCGCTGTGATCGAATCGACACCATGCGCCAGAGCGAGCGAGGTGTCAGATCCTGTCCCGGCTCCAAGAATCAGTGCGTGGTGGAACGACCCGCTGCCGAATATGCGGTATATCTCTTTGTAGAATGGCTCCTTGTACTGCCAGGGAATCATCTCCTGATGCCCAGAGCCGTTTACATCGACGAAGTAGCCATTGCCACGATCCGGGCGGAGAATGATCCTATAGTATGGTGACCAGTATGCGCCTGCCTGGAGCCGACCAACCTCGATGAGAGTGGCAGCCATGACGACTGCGACAAAAAGCACCGTGCGTTTCGCGCTGAGCAGCAGTACGAGGACGCACAGGACGGAGAACCAGGCCAGCGGTGGCAGAGAGAAGTAGGACATCGCGAAGAAAGCAGCGATTCCCGCCAGGCTGCCGATGATGTCAAAGGTGTATGCTGTCAATGGCTTTAACTGAGAGAACAACTTGCCAAAGGCACGAGAGAGCGGAATGAAGCAGAGCGTCACCATGCCGAAAATGAGTGGCAGCACGAGAAAGTTTTCCTGGGCGCTCTGCTGGTCGGCAATTCCGTAGTAGAGAACCTGCGTTGAATCGATGACAAGCGTGAACTTCGTCTTCGCGATGATAATGACCAGCAGCGCTACCAGTAGCGGGAATGGGGGAAACCAGAAACGCTCGCGGCGCGCTGAAAGCATGCCGAGGCCAATGCCCAGGAAAGAAGCCAGCAGCAGAAAGTTGTTAAAATAACTCAGGTAACGGACGTAAGATGTAATCCAACGAATGCAGAACAATTCGAAGAAGAGTATCGTGAAGGAAAGAAGGAAAGTACGCGCTCGCTTGTCAGCGATAAATGGGTGCGCTGGTGTGGACCAATCCAGGAAATTAAACAGGTCTACGAATAATTTTTTCAGTCGTTGAACCAACGACGCATTGTTCGTTGATAACGGGATATCTTTCATAAGATGTCCTTTCTGTTTGAAATTTGCCAGCCGCCAGCGATCTCCACCTCGAGATATTCTCCCGTCCATTCTCAACAATGCAGTTAGCAAGGACTTTGTACAAGGGTTTCTTAAAAGTTCGACGTTAACGGGACTATTGTACCTATAGTAGGTAATGAGCGTCAAGCGAAATAGGAGAAAAGGTCTGGGGGCGCTTGCAATTAGCCCTTTCTATTGATATTATGTTGCCACAAAGATGCATTATTTCATCGTACTTAAGGGTGTGTACATGAGCGAATTTACGGCCACGTCCATTAGCAAGACATTTGAAGATTTTTCTCGTCCCGAATCAATCCCCAAGCTTTGGCAGCGGCTAAGGTTTCTCTGGTCCCCTTTAACGGCCTGTTTACTACTAGCGGTGATTGTCCGGGTGTGGTTAATAGTCCATACAAATGGCGTCATTGCAGGCGATGAAGCCGAGGTAGGCTTCCAGGCCGAGCATATCCTGCATGGCGAACATCCCCTCTACTACTATGGCCAACCGTATATGGGGAGCCTGCAGATGTACTTCATCGCAGGTATATTTCTCTTGACCGGTGCCTCTGTGTGGGCAATCCGCATCGAACCTCTGCTCATTTCGCTTGTGATTGTCTACCTCACCTGGTGTTTTTCGGCAGCCCTTGCGGATGGTGCACATTTATCCACTCGCGCGAAGAAACTCTTTATGGTCATTGCCACGCTTGTAGCTGCATTTGCACCGCTTTATGATACCGTTGAGGAAATGCGGACCACAGGGGGGTATGTGGAAGCCTTTGCTATTATGCTGTGGCTGTTGTTTTGCGCATTTCGCCTGACACAGCGCTGGCGCGCTGGAGCTTCTACTCGTGAGCTTGCGCTCCGCTGGGCAGGCATTGGTTTTCTTGTCGGGCTGGGTTTCTGGATCGATCCTCTGGTGGTGTACGCACTGCTGACCATAGCTTTGTGGGTAGGGGGATTCTTGATTTCAGAGTTTGCTAAACCACGCCGACAAACTTCCACTAAGCCACGAATGGCTCTATTCAAGGAGGCGCTCCTTGTTGTGACAGCGATTCCGGCGAGTCTTGTTGGTTTTGCTCCTGGTCTCTACTGGGGAGCCAACAACCAGTGGGCGAATATCTACTATATTATCCACAACGGGGGACCTGTATCTCAGGGCCGTCTCCAAACTATTCTACAAGTGCAAAACCTCTATTCAACCTGTCTTGCACCGCGCGCGATTGGAGGAGCACTGCCTACACAACCAGGTGTGACGTTGGCCAATCCACATATAGTGACCTTTGGCCTGGTAGTAGGTGTCTGTTGCCTTGCCTTGTGTACAGCAGGTGTTTATCTCTCTGTTTTCTGGCGGCATGCCGTGCTCGTACGTATCCGGCAGCTTACTCTTCTCCCATTGCTCTTCTTCATCTGTACATCTATTATATTTTGTACCGCCTCCATTGCCGTCACTGCACTCTCTGCTGGTTGTGGCCCTTTCGATCGCATAGGACGCTATGTTGTACCATTGGTCATTGCTCTCCCATTCTTTATCGCCGCTGTCTTCACCATCCCTGCAATAATCATACAGGAAAGGAAGAAGACACAGGAGAAAGAAGATATAAAGGACATTTCTCCGCTCACTACAAGGCCGACCTCCACTCGATTGACGCTACTGGCAGCTATTCAAGCCAGTCTATTGGTTGTGCTGGTCATCTATTTCTGCTTGCAAGGTGCCGCGTATCTCCAGGCCAGCCCCCGGTACACGTTCCAGGGAACTGATTGTATTTCACCAAATCCCACGGATCAATCTCCCATCATCACCTACATGCTGCACGCACACATTCGGTATGCATGGGCGACTGGATGGCTTGGAGATCCGATAACGTTCAAGACAAACGGAGCTCTTCTGGTGACTGAACGACCTGGCCGCATACTGGCCAGCAGCAACACAGTATTACATGCAGATCGCCCAAGTATCTTCTTCCTGGCACGACATGACGATCTCCATCCTGCAATTTTAGAAGCGGTGGATGCCAAAAATATCACCTATCACATTGAACGGTTCTATGCAGAACCGGGGATCGACCTTTTGCTGGTCACTCCACTGAATCAGACAATTTCGCCGCTTGATCCAGCTTTTAAGCATTTGTTTCAGGTTGTATTTAGGGGTTGTCTTACACAATAACAATGGCCAATGCACACCCCGGCTCTTTAGTTTACTCCCTCAGCAGTTCTTCAATCTTTTCCTCGATTGTCTTTGCTGTGGGATAAAACGCATTCTCCTCTGGAGCGTTATAGGGAGCGGCTGGCGCCGCTAGCGCCGAGATGAATGCAGGAGTCGCATCGAGGTCGTAGAAGCAGTTCTGGACTATCCAGGAATGGAGATGGCGTCCGAAGCTCGTCAAGTCGTCTTCTTCTGTTACCACCATGACGCGGTTGGCCTCGCGCACGGCTGCAGCGACCGCCTCTTCGTCAAATGGGGCGAGTGTGCGTAGATCAACCACCTCGATAGCGCCGCCGTTGCGGTTAACTATGTTGGCGGCAGCTGTACAAGACTCCAGTACCATCGTGCCCCAGCTAATAATAGCAATGCTGCTTGGACCGTTGCCAATCCGCAAACGACGAGCTTTACCGATTGGCAGCGTATAGTAACCGTCAGGTATGTTCCAGTATTCGGCTATGACCTGGATAACGTTACCCTGGCTGTCTTTAGGGGGATCGGATCGATAGAGTCGCCCGCGCTCCAAGAATGTAACTGGAGACTGCGCTCGCGCCGCTTCGAGCAGGAGGCCCTTGGCATCAAAGGGTGTCGCAGGGCAAATCGTAATCATGCCGGGGATACAGGTGAACCACTGCTCGCCTGCATTGGAGTGACCAAAAGCACCACCGCCAGCGCCGCCACTTGAAATAGGGCCACCACCGCCGCTGCCAGACTTCGTGCGAATAATTAAAGGAACAGTCCAGTCGCCGTAGCTTTGATACGAGGTTCGAGCAGCCATGCGTATGGTCTGTGCTGCCGACTGGTGGTAGTCCACAAATTGAATTTCCGCGCAACGTGCCTTGAGGTCTACCATGCCTGCACCTGCAGCAATACCAACAATCACCTGTTCGTTGAGCGGGCTGCTGATAGCACGGCCTGGAAATTGGGTGACGAGTAGAGCGGTCGCGCCGAAAACACCCCCTTTGGGACTGCCAACGTCCTGTCCATAGACGAAGAAGCCAGGATCGCGCTGCGCCAGCTCAACCAACGCTTCGTTGATTGCCCCCAGCATAGACGACTGCTTTTTTGTTCCTCGCGGGGTATTCTCTTGCCACCTGGGCACGTACAGGATATGCTGCCTGACACGATCTGGCGTAGGCTCAGGTTCCTGTAAAACCTGGGTCTCGGCACGCTCCAGCTCTACTCGAACTTCTTTGCGGGTACGCTCGATATCGGCTTCCTGGAGGTATTCATGCTCGACAAGCCAGCGGCCAAAGTTTTTCACGGGGTCTTTGGTAGCTGTTGTTGCCTCGATCTCTTCCTTCGAGCGATAGGACCTGATATCGGTGCTACTGGAATGTGAATCGAGCAAGCCCAGGCAGAGATGCATCAGCGCGGGGCCTTGTCCTGAGCGAACATGCTCAACGAGGCGCACGCTAGCTTCATAGGTAGCCATAGTGTCAGTACCATCGACCTCTTCGGCGTAGACGCCTCCGCCTTTTGCCCATTCAACGAGCGACCCACCCCATTGAATAACAGAAGGAGTGGTAATGGCCCAACCATTGTCCTCAATCACTATGAGGACAGGCAACTGATGTACAGATGCCTGGCGAAAGAGCACATTAAAATCATTGGTTGCCGCTCCTCCATCGCCCGTGGTAAACATGATAATTTCTTTACGCTTATGCCGCTGCAAAGAGAAAGCAACGCCGCCTGCCAGTGGAGCCAGCGCGGCTACCTCACTAAATGTAGGCAGGATGCGATAGTGTTTGCTACTATAGTGTGAAGGCATGTTGCGGCCTGCGCCCATCGGTCCGGTTGTACGTGAGTAGGCTTCGCGTAAAGGGGCGTAAATATCACCTGTGCGTTGTAACCATGCCGCCAGGTCACGGTAATAGAGGGACATCCAGTCATCGGGATTTAGCGCCGCGACGACGGCGGCCATGCTTTCATGGCCTGCACACCCTATGTAGAAAGGGAAGCGGCCTTGAGTTTTTCGAGTTTTCAGCATATCGTTGGTCACTCGTGCTGTGACCATTGTGCGATAGAGTGCGAGGATATCCAGCGGCTCTGCTGTGGTACCGGCTTCCGTAGCTCGGGTGTTTACTGTCATGCTTCCTCCATGAGTCTGCGTCTAGTGTTCTGGCGAATCCACAGGGCGACCCCAAGGGTTCCCACTCTATGTCGCGCATTCCTTTGGTGGCGCGGTCATCACCACGGCGAATCCAAAGGGCGACCGCAAGGGTCCCCACTCCACCCCACTCCTCTCCCGCCCTTGCTATAGATTCGTAAAGATTTCGCCAGCAGTATTGATTATGTTGTTGCAAAGTCATTATAGAATCTGTGTTTACGAAAATGCAATCTTCACTTTTTCCCAGGCTTATTGCGCGGGTCGAAGCGTTGAGCATATAATACAGACGAAATTAAGATTGAAGGATTACTGGTCAGGTGGAGTATAGTTGGAGATAATGTCTTTCTCCGTGGCTTCAGCGTCTCTTCTAAAAGATCTCTATGCCCGTATGCTTTTGACGCGTATGGTGGATGACGGTGCCTATGAATTATGGCAAAAGGGGCGAATCGGGTTTGCTGCCACCTGTCGTGGCCATGAAGCGGCGCAGATTGGAAGCGCGGTCTGTATTGAGGTGGGTAGAGACTTTACATTACCCTATTACCGGGACCTTGGAGTAGTACTGACGATTGGTATGACTCCATATGAAGTATTTCGCACCTATCTGCTGGCGCATGGCCGGCCAACGGCTGACGGTGAGAGTGAAGCACTTAGCAAGCCTGCGGCTTCAGAGCGCCAGCCTGTGCTGCATTGGGGTTACCAAAAGCGCAATACGATTACGGGAGCTGCTCCTGTTGCTACTCAGATTCTCCACGCTGCCGGAATAGCCTTTGCGTGCAAATTACGCAAGGAGTCTGCTATTACCGTGGCGTACTGTGGAGATGGAGCGACTGCTGAGCCAGATTTTCTCGAGGGTATTACCTTTGCTGTGCAACACCAACTGCCAGTCATATTTATCTGCGAGCAGGATTGCTCTGATAGACATAGCTCTCCTTTAGAGGATTTACTGCTTCCTGATGAGCTTGAGCGCCGTTGTGTCAATGGGTCAGATGTGATTGCGGTCTATTTAGCTATGCAGGAAGCGGTGAAACGTGCGCGTAATGCTCGTGGGCCAGTCTTGTTGGAGATGCGTGTGAGTCGATCCCTTGTGGGGCAAGCTGAAGTTGTTCTGAATCAAGAAGATGGCAAAAGCGATCCGCTTTTGTATTGTGAGCGGCTTATGAGGGAGCGAGGATTGTGGGATGAGGAGTGGGCAGCTCAGTTAAATGCGCGTACAAGGGAAGAGGTTAAGCAGGCGATGGAGGATGCTTTGAGAGATGCTTCTTAGCGAGCTTACAGGCTGGCGACATTTTGTTCTAGCGACTGAGCTTGTGGTATACTTCTTACAGAAAACCGAGCGCAAAAGCCCCCGTCTTGATAAGCGGGGGATGAAGCGCCGTTCCTTGTGTCGGCGGGAGAAGGGGAACGCGCGCATGGCCTGTGATTCGCTTGACCCAGGCTGCAAGACCTGCTATACTTGGAATAGATGTTCAAGTTTGAGATGAAGGAATGGCCTCTGATGGGAAAGCGCAGCAAAACGCCCACCTTTCTGCTCGAACTGCCCTTAGTGGTGGAACAAGGGCAGGCTAAACGCATCCGGGCGCACCTGGAAGCGGGTCGGCAGTTCTACAATGCCGTACTTTCCGAGGGGCAGCGACGTCTGCGCCAGATGCGGGCCGATCCGGCCTTTCAGGCTGCGCGTGCTCTCCCACGCTCCCACAAGCAGGAACGGCAGGCTGCTTTCTCGGCCTTGCGCGAGCAGTATGGGTTCTCCGAGTATGCCCTGCAGGCGTTTGCCAAAGAGGCGCGTGTCGTGTGGCTGGCCGACCATCTTGAGGCGGTGCTGGCCCAAACCCTGGCCAGTCGCGCCTATCGGGCGCTCAATCGCGTCTGCCTTGGCAAATCCAAACGCGTGCGCTTTAAAAGCAAGGGCAGGGGACTGGATAGCATCGAGAACAAGCGCAACGATACCGGACTGCGCTTTGTCGTGCAGGCGAGAGAACAGGGCCAGGCCGGCTATCTGCTCTGGCACGATGAGCAACTCGCGGCCCTCATCGACGGGCACGATCCGGTGGTCACGTATAGCCTCTCGCACCCGATCAAATATGCCCGCTTGATCAGACGCCGTGCCTCCAGTCCCCGCAAGGAGGGAGCCGACTGCCAGGGGGACTGCTACTACGTACAACTTGCCTTAAAAGGGACCGCCTATCAGAAGCCCAGGCACCCGGTTGGCAGCGACATCGTCGGCCTGGATGTGGGACCCTCTACCATCGCCATCGTCCCGCGGGAGGCAGAGGCGAGCCTGAACCTGCTCTGCGCCGAACTTAGCCCTGACGCCAGAGCCATCCGCCGCTTACAGCGCAAGATGGACCGACAGCGGCGCGCTGCCAATCCCGAGCACTACGATGAGCGAGGCCGTCCCAGGAAGCAAGCCAAGCACGCTCTGCCCTGGAAACACAGCCGAGGCTATCTCGCCACCAGGCGGTGCAAGGCGGCCAGAGAGCGCAAACTCAAAGCTCATCGCAAGAGCCTGCATGGCCGCATGGTTCACCAGATCGTGCGGCTGGGCAACACCGTTCACCTGGAAAAGATCTCATACAAAAGCTGGCAGAACCGTTACGGCAAAAGCGTGGGCCTTCGCGCCCCAGGGATGCTCATCGACCACTTGAAGCGCACCGTTGTAAGCACGGGCGGCACCCTGATCGAAGTTCCCACGCAGAGCACCAGGCTCTCACAGTATTGTCATGGCTGCGGGCAGTGCGTGCGCAAGCCGCTGGCGCTGCGCTGGCATCAATGTCCCTGTGGGATTGGACCGATCCAGCGCGACCTCTATGCCGCGTTTCTGGCCGCCTATCTGCAAGCTCCAGATTATCGTCCCTCTTGTGCCCAGTATGCGTTGTACTGGGAAGGTGCGGAGGCGCGCCTGCGGGCAGCACAAGAGCGGGTCACCCAACGTGCGAGAGCGGGGCAGGTCATGCCCCAAAGCATGGGTATACCCCGTGTCCGAGCGCGTCTGCCTCAAAGTCCAAGTGAACCCACACAAGAGCCTGTCTTCCTCCTGCGTCGAGGGAGGCTGGAAGCGTGGAAGGAACGCTTGGAACCCCCATCGCTTTAGCCCGGGGAGCCGTCAGGAAGAATACATACACTTCGGAGAGAGATATAGTTGCAAAGTTTTTTATAGTGACTTGTGAGGTCACTGTTTATTAGTCAGCGCTTCACCCTGAGCAAAGTACCAGCATGAACGAGTTCCGCTTTACTACATACGCTCAAGAAATAATCTTTGGTCCCGGCTCAGTCGATCGACTGGGCGAAGCCGTTGAGCGCTTTCACTGGCGGCGTTTAATGCTCTGCTCGACTGGCTCGCTCAGCAGGGCAGGTCATATTGTGTCGATTGAGAAGGCGCTGGGGAGGCGATTAGTAGCAATCTATGAACATGTTCAGCCGCACGTCCCTGAGTTCCAGGTTGCAGAGGCCCTGGCGTTGGCGAGTGAGAAAGAGATTGATGCGGTAATTGGCATGGGCGGAGGAAGCCCTATCGGGATGGCAAAAGCTGTGAGTCTTGAATTAGAAGAGAAACGTATGGGACGGCCAGCACGCGCAGCGTTTCCGACAGAGCAGCCGCTTGTGCCTGTTGTCGCCATACCTACCACCTATGCTGGATCAGAGATGACGCCAATATATGGAATTACACATTATGCTGATGGCTCAGCTCGCAAGATTACTGTAACAGATGCCAAGATCACACCAAAACTAACTATCTACGATCCACTCCTGACACTTGATCTTTCACCAGAGATGACGGCTTCGACTGGCATCAATGCTCTGGCCCACTGTATCGAGGCATTGTACTCGATCACACGCAATCCGCTCTCCACGGCTGCGGCGCTTAGCGGTGTGCGTTTCATCAATCGTGCGCTGCCGCGTTGCTATACAGTTGGCAATGACCTGGAAGCCCGAACAGAGATGCTCGTAGGAGCGTTCCTGGCTGGTAGCGCGCTTGCTCATGTCACTATGGCGTTGCATCATGGCCTGTGCCATGTGCTGGGTGGCACGGCTGGTGTGCCGCATGGCGTCGCCAATAGCATCATGCTGCCGCATGCTATGCGCTTCAACCTGGATGCGACTGCTCCCCAACTGGCGCAAGCTGCCGAAGAGATGGGAATTGGGCGAGATCAATCTGGCGCCTGCATAAGTGATAAGGCCGCCGCAGAAGAAGCCGTGGAAAGAATCTACAATCTGATCGCGCGCATGAATCTGCCACAGCACTTACGCGATGTCGGAGTGCGCGAGGCTGATCTGCCTCGACTGGCACAAGCGGCCCTCCAAAGCCGCGCAGTGCAAAGTAATCCAAAACCGATTACCGATGCTGCACAGATCGAGGCGGTGTTGCGGGCGGCGTGGTAGCTGGCAGCAGCTTTACACAAGAAGGAGGTAACACGACGGTACGGTTTCGCTTTCGTTTTGCAAAGTTAAGGCTGTTATCGGTTTAGTGACACTCCCGTCCCCTAGAAGGGAACGGGCTTCTGAGCATCATCAGCAGTATGGCCTGCCCCCAGAGGGGCCCGCTCTTGAAGCAGTGGTTGACCTGCGGACTGACTCAGACAACTTCGGGGCGTGCCTGCCCGACTACTCCTTGACCTGACGTTGCCAGGACGGAGATACGTGAAGGAACGAGGAAACTTCAGATGGATGCCGTAAGCATCGAGATGCATATTGACCGAACCCACGAGGTCGCGATGTCCGCGAAACCCGCAGCGACGGCACGCCCAAGTTCTGCCCTTGGGCTTGTGTTTGTGCCCGCAGCACGGACACCGGCTAGATGTGCCTCGTTCGGAGCCGGTCGAGCACGAGATGCGGGCTTGTTTCGATTTGTGCGTAAGGTAGTCGATGTCACGGCCGTATTCCCACTGCGCCATGCGGCCATTGTGGTGACGGCCACTATCACGGGTGCGCACGCCATGCGGGTTGCCGATGAAGAGCGTCCCGACTTCCTGCTTGCTACAGAAGTCGATGACTTGGCGGGTGGCCTTATGCCGCAGGTCGCCGACGCGCCGTTCGGCTCGCCTGCATACCTTGTTCTTCGCCCTCTGGAGTTTCTTCCAGCGTCGGGAGTGTGTCTGGCAACGGCTTTGCTTTTTGGCAAGCCGCCCGAGTTGTTTGCTGCGCTGTCGCTTGATGGCGCGAATGCCACGTCCGGTCACGATCAAGGCAGCTCCCGTAGTAGTGGTGACGGCCGCGAGGTGGATTTCCCCGAGGTCAACGCACGCCTGAGCAGTGCCGGGAGCCTCACTTGCCTCTTGAATCTCGACGCAGACGTGCAGTTCAAAGCCATCGTTCCAGACGAGCGTGCACGCCCCGGCACCCGCAGGAAGCGCGAGGGGCAAGACCAGAGACGCTCGCCCCTTGCCCATCGGCAAGATCGCACGTCCTTCTTGCTTGCAGACCGCCTGGGCGGGCCAGTGGACGGGGTAGAAGCGCTTCGTGCGCCAGGGGTACTTCATGCGCATCTCGGGATGCTCCTGGCGCAGTTTGCGGGTAGTTGCGATGGTCGTCACAAACATTCGCACGACAGCCTGAATAGACTGGCTATGCAGCGCAAAGTGCCCCTTCACCACCTGACGGAGAGCGTGTTCGTCAGGCCATGGCAGGTGGGTGAGGCGCGCCTGCTGGTGGGTTTGCATACACTCGTTCCACACGCGGGCCGCCTCCATTTGTGCCGCTTTGAGCCGTTGAAAGCGCGTCGGCGACAGATGGGTCAGTCGGTACACACGAACTACTTGCATACACTGCTATTCTTTTTGTCTGCCCGACATACGGTAATATGCCGCGTGGCGGCAACGCGGGCGGGGTCGCTTTCATCCCGCCCCGTTCCAGGGGGCGGGGCTTCCCGCTCCCAGTGCTAAAGGATTAAGATGACAAAGTTTCATGGAGGTACAATTATGCCTAAACTCCAAGTTCAAGGCGTGCATCATCTCACCTTCGTCGGCTCTAACCGCCAGACGACGATTGACTTCTACCAGGGTGTGCTAGGTATGCCTTTGGTATTCGAGCAACCCAACCTGGATGTTCCAGAAGAAACGCATCTCTACTTCGATGCGGGTGACGGGCGTCTAATTACTTTCTTCGTACGTCCTACGCGGATAGATGACCCGGAACCCAATCCACAAGGCATCGGCAATCTACACCATCTTGCCCTGACCGTTTCGCATGCCGTTTACACGCAGGTCGCTGAGCGACTGAATGAGCTTGGCATCTGGAACACGGGGAACATCGACCGCGGTTTTATGGACTCGATTTACTTCCGAGACCCTAATGGACAGTTGCTCGAATTAGCCTGCTATAAGTTCGTCCCGCCAGAAGGCTATACCTATGCTGATGTTCTCTTCACTGCCCATCGCATCAGGGTAGCTGAGGGGGCCTACAACATCCAGGACTCTCACTTAGCTGAAGCAATTGCCGAACTGACTGCGCGAAAAGCCGGTTCCCTTGTAAGCGTGGAGGTATCCGCGATATGATGCCTGCCTCCGAGAGCGGCCCAAAGACCCTGGGTACCCTCTGGATGTTGAATCTTGAAGGGTTTTCGCTGGATGGTCCTGCACCTCGCGTCACGGCGACCTTCCAGCGTGTCGATCCGGAGGCTGCTCCATTGATCGCCCATGCGATGGAGCTAGAGGACCCGGCAGAAGTACTACAGCGTTTTGCTGGTGGGAAACGCTGTTATATTGGCAATGTCGAGGGTATGCTTGCCACTTATGGCTGGGTGACTTTTGATGAAGAATGGATAGGAGAGTTACACCTTCGCATTCGCCTGGCACCAGGCGAAGCCTACATCTGGAACTGCGCGACGTTGCCAGCGTATCGCGGACTGCGTCTCTATCCTGCCTTGCTGGGGTATATGGTCAATGAATTGCACGCTGAAGGAATGCAGCGGATATGGATTGGAGCAGATGCAGATAACCTGCCTTCCCAGAAAGGTATGGTACTCGCTGGTTTCCAGCCTGTAGTAGATATGGTGCTCGACCGTGCCCTGGCGCTGCGCATGACCTGGGTACGCGGATGCCCTGGCGTGCCCGAGAAGTTTGTAGAGGATGCTCGCCGTGCGCTGCTTGGCGAGCGCTACGAGGCGTGGCGAACTGCATTATCATTGACCAGCTCGAGTGCCACAGTTGGTCAGTTTGGATAAGGGGTAATTTGAAGGTGTTTTCCGATGACTGAACGCTCTGATCTAATTCAAGGACCGCACCAGGGTCAACCAGTGCTGTCTGCTGGTGAGCCAATCGACCGCGCAAAGGCCGCAATGGTGATGGTACACGGGCGTGGTGCTACGGCGGAAAGTATCCTGGAGCTGGCCTTTGAATTGAAGCAACCGGGTTTTATCTACCTTGCGCCGCAGGCGGCAGGGAATGCGTGGTATCCGTATAGCTTCCGTGCTCCCATTGCTAGCAATGAACCTGGCTTCTCATCCGGGCTGGCTGTTATTACCAGTATACTGGCCCAGGTGGAAGAGGCAGCTATCCCGCTTGAGCGCACGATGATCTTGGGTTTCTCGCAGGGAGCGTGCTTATCGTTGGAATTTGTTGCTCGCCATGCGAAGCGTTATGGTGGGGTAGTGGGTTTGAGTGGTGGACTGATCGGCCCAGATGGCACACCGCGTGACTATGCTGGTTCGCTTGCAGGTACACCCCTCTTTCTTGGATGTAGTGACATAGATCCCCACATTCCGAAAGAAGTTGTAGAACAAACGTCTGAAGTGTTGGAGAAGCTGGGAGGGAATGTGACCACACGACTTTATCCCAGGATGGGTCATACCGTCAACGGGGATGAGATACGATTCGTGCAGGGTATGATGACTATTTTTAAAAAATATACCTAAATATGGACAGATGTGGACTTTTCTTCCACATTAGCTTGACTCGGCTTTCTGATGTCGCGCAGGCAACTTTGGATGATGCGCGATCCGTGAAAGAAAAGGGTCAAGAAACTTTGAGCGAGGTGCTCTGAGTTACCGTTTTGGAAAGCAAGCAGAAGAATAAAGAGGCAGGAAACAAATTGGTCAAGAGACCACGCATTGGCAGAGAAGACAGAAGGCATGAAGCCAAAGGAACGCAAGCGAAAGAAACGTACAAAAAAGGGTGACCCGCAGACCATTACCAAAGCGGTCACACACATTCGTCTAGAAGCAGCTAATCCAGGGAAACTCGACGCCCTTGACCAACTTGCCGGGGAGTTCCTGGCACTCACGCAGCAGTACGTTACGCTTTTTTGCACCGATGAACTTCCCGATGGTTTTCGTGCTCCCAGCTTTCCTACTTCCCTCTCGGAACGCTGGCACCGCGTCGCGATTCAACAGGCCGCAGGCATCGCCAAATCGTGGCACACCAATCGGGCCAATGCTTATCAGGAGTATCTAAACGCATTAGTAGAACATCAGGAGCAACAAGCGAATGGCACGCTCGTAGAAGGAGCAAAGGAACCGGAGTGGCAGGAGTGGGACCTTCCCACGCTGCGCCAGCCATGTATTCAAGCCAACGCCAACGTCATCAAACTGGAGTTGTCAACCGATTCCATATTCGATTACTGGCTCAAGATAAGCACGCTGGCCAAAGGCCACCTGCTGCTGGTACCGATCACGTGCTCCGCCTACCACCAAGAGCAACTCACCGATCCAAAAACCGGCAAACGCCGCAAGATCAACAGCAGCGTGACATTGAACAAGCGAGACGGGGCCTGGTGGTTGACGCTTTCTTACGGCGAAGAGATCGCAGTGCAAACGGCCCCGGATGCCCCCGTCATCGGCGTTGATGTCGGGATAGCGAATTTCATAACCACATCTGATGGCAAAACCTACGGCACGTTCAACGGGCGTCTCAGGGAACGCCATCGTCGGGACCAGGAGAAACGCCGGAGGAAGGCCAAGCTCAGGAAGTGCCTGGAGAAGAAAGGAGTTGCCCGCGAAAAGCTACCGTCAACGTCCAGCGCCACGGGCCAGCGGCTTATCCGTCATGTGAGGCAAGAGATCAACCGAGCGGTCAACCTCTGTTTTGAGGAGCATGAGGGGTGTCAGTTTGCCTATGAGCAGCTTTCGGTCGCCTCCATGCGCCACAAAGCCAGAGCCATGAACGCCTATATGCGTGCCTCCAACCTCGGCCATATTCCAGACCAGATTGCCTGGAATGCCACCAAACGAGGGGTTGCGGCAATAAAGGTCAAGAGTGCGTATTCCTCTCAGGAGTGCTATGTGTGCCACTATGTGGCGAGAGAAAACAGGCCGAACCAGCAGACGTTCTGTTGCCAGGTCTGTCATCACACCGCCCACGCCGACCTCAACGCCTCACAGAATCTTGCCGCTCGTTTGCATGATGAGGAATTACACGCCTGCCAGAATCGAGCCGAGATCAAAGCACTGCTTATGAAACGACATGAGCAATGGAAGCAGAACTTCAGCTTGGTCGTAGTCCAAGCTCCGGCCCAGTTGGGTTTGTGGGATCACTTTACCAATGATTCCGGCACACTTCAACGGGCTTAGGTTAAAGCTGGTTTTGTGGGCGATGGAATAGTTGTCCATAAAATTAGCAACTATGATGACTGCTCTCTTAGAGGGGTGACGACTCCCCACGGCTACAAGCCGGGAGCTTCTTGAACGACAAGGCCGTATCGCGGAACGGATCGTTTGTGCCAAGGGGTCTCTTCATATGCCCTCTCGATGGTGCTCTACTTTGTCAAGACCGTCAAAAGCCACTTGCGAAGATGTAGCTTCTTCCTTCTGTCCGCTTCGCCCATCTGAATTTGGCTTATCTTTCATAAACGCTTCCGGAATACAGATGAAGTGACTATCTCGTACCCCATCTTTTGATAGAACTGGTGGGCATCTCTGCGGGTGACATTCGAGCGTAAATAGATGGCCCAACACCCCTGTTCGCGGGCCCACTGTTCGGCAGCCTGCATTAAGCGGTGCCCAGCGCCACTGCGACGAACGGCTGCATCCACCACCAGTCCTCCAACTTGCGCTTCCGGGTCTGTATGGACGAGAAAGCAGCGATAGATATGGACCCATCCGAGCAGCGGTTCGCCCGGTCGTTCTGCCACAAAGAGCGCATGATCAGGCTGCGGCAAGAGCTTGGTAAGCCGCTGCCGGAGACGCTGTGCAGAAACAGGGTATCCCAGCTGTTCACACAAGTGCGCGATCTGCTGCCTATCGTCTTGGGTGGCTAAGCGAATCGTTACCAGTCTGTGCTCATTGAACATGGTTTGCCGGTGTTTCTGTTACTCAAACGTTTTCACAAAACGGATTCCCGTTGCCTGGTAGCCCAGGTGCACATAAAAGCGATGGGCTGCCTGTCGATGCGTCCCGCTGTTGACGATGACGGTCTGGGCCCCACGCGTCTTTAGCCAGCATTCTCCCTCTGCTACTAAAGAGGAACCAATGTGCTGACCTTGATGTTCTGGCTCAACAACGAGGGCAACAATCTGCCCATAGACACCATTCTTCTCATAATAGCGTCCAAGATGGAGGCCAATCATCCCGACGATGCGACTGTTAAGTTCGGCCACCAGCGTGTGGTAATCGCTATGGGGGAGGATGCCTGTGAGCCGCGCTTCCATCTCCACAGCTCCTGTTGGGTAGCCCAGTTGCCCCATGAGGCAGGCGATGGCACTGGCATCGGCCATGCCTGCTGGTCGAAGAGTCAGTTGTTCCATCATCGCTGGGTTCCTCCTTGAAGGCCGTTCGCCTCACTGCTTGGTCCGTCAGGACGCCGCTCCTCCAGCTGAACTAGAGGCTGCTGGGACGTTCCCTTTGCCTGCTGCCAGGTGGTTTTTCATGCGATAGCTTGTCTATCTTATCCGATGTCAACCCGCTTTGCCCTAAAAATATATCACACCGAAGATGCTTGCTGCGCCGCCCGTGCAGGAACGACAATTGTACCCTACTGGTTTATCACCGTCCTTTCAGGGAACGTGGTTAGCTGATCCCTTGATCCTCCTCTGTGCTGGTGAGCTGCGCCCGTATAACAGCGCTTTGCTGGTGAAGCATTGCATCCTCCACACGCTGCCGATGTTTGGGGAGGGTATTATCAGGTAACGAATCGAGCGCAAAATAGCGACTTTCGCGTATCTCTTCTGTTGGTTGGAGAGTTCCACCAGTGATGCGGCAGCGAAAGGTCAGTACGACCTCCTGCTTTTGTGGTTTGGAATAAACACCCACGAGTTGTTCAAACTCAACCTCTAGTCCCGTTTCCTCGCGCACTTCACGGCGTAAAGCCTCATCGACCGTCTCTCCAGCTTCCATCCCTCCCCCCGGTAAATTCCACCAATCAATGTCACGTCGATGCCCTAAGAGCACTCGCTCTTGGGCGTCAAAGATCAGGGCAAAGAGACCGATGCGAAAAGCAGCTGAGCTGTTCGCTGCATCTGAGGTCCTGGACATCAACACTTCTCCTGAGGTTATGATTCTCTAGAGTCTATAAACGTTGTAGGCTACATCGTGTAGGATAAGTTGCGCAATCGAGTATGCTTGCTCCTCATCAATCTCGCCGGCTTCGATCATCTCGCTGAGCACTTCCCCGATTATGCTTCGTCCACGTATCGCACCTGCCCAATGCATCTCTGGAATAAAGATGCCGTCCGAACTGTACATAAGCTTGCTTGCTGGTGCTACACTTAATGCCTGTCTCGTGAAAGCCAGCATTTCCAGTTTTTCCAGAAAGGGAATAGTATACGAGAGGTCAAAATAGACATGCGGGTAGATGGCGGCAAGGTATGCTCCTAGCTGGCAGTATGGATAACTCTCGTGGAGCAGGACAACCTGCATCGCCTGGTAGCTGCTGCTTTCCAGCACATCCCGCAGGTGCAGCGGATTACCTAAGCGCATATCGGTATCGCTATCGCCATAACCGGTATGGAACTGTACCGGAAGTTGCTGCTCCGAGGCGTGACGAAAAGCGATATGTAGCAAGTAATCAATTAAAGGCTTGTGACTTATGCGTAACTGTCCATTTCTGACGGCCGAACGGGCCTCTGTAAAAGAAGCGAAAGCCTGGTCTTTGCTCCATTCGGCAATGTTCAAGCCTGTACGATAGGCGACTATGCTTTTGAGCGCACAGTAACCACCCCCGCGCACATCGCTGAGTTCGAGCGAGTAGTGTTCAACCATTTCGTCGAAGTCATCGTATTGTACAAGCAGGCGCTGCATCAGTGTTTCCAGGCGTAACATTTTCACTGCCCGGCAATGCCCAAGTTGTCCGATACCTTCGGGGGTGTAGCATACCGCGGGAAGTGGAAAAGCAGGATCGAGAATGAGCGTGTCGATGTTGGCGGCCCGGAAGAGGCGATCGATCAGTGTGCCGGCATCCAGGTTGTTCCGTGCTGCCAGTATATCTTCTTCAAGGTTCTGGCAACCATAAAACGTTGCCATCAGGCGCAGCATCCAGAGATAGTAGATGGTGTTGGGAATATGCTTCTCTGGTAAACTTGAATCGGTCCCTTCTGTGAAATAGCGCCGGAAGTGTAACGGTCCCATCTGTTGATTCGACAGGACGGGATGGCAATGGTTATCTACGAGGGGGATACTGGTCAGGTCGAGCATAGGCGTTCCTAAATGAATGGTAAATAATGATACTACCTTGTAGTCTTCATTTTACCATGTGGACATGGCTTCTGACAGGAAGAACCCGCCGCAAGCCCCGCCGTTTCTAACGGCAGCGGTGAGGAGGGTTTCTCGCTGGCTTCAGCCCTTGCGTAGCTTGAACAGATGTGCTATATTCTCATGAGATGAGGAAGCATATGCTCGCTTTTCTCAGAGAACTAGAGACTGATGCGAGCGTGCTACGCCAGTGCGGAGACAAGACTGCAAAGGCAGGGGTGGTATGTATCAAGTCCGCCGCGTAAAGATCGGCAAGAGCGCAGAGCTTGATGAGTTAGCCCGCGAATGTGGACGGCTCTATTCCGCCTGCCTCGTTTCCTTCTGGCGGACCGTCAGACACAAGGGGATATGGCTCTCACCGGCTCAAATGATGCGCTGGCACACCTCCAAGAAACTGCATGCACATACTGCCGACGCCTGTGTGCAGGCTTTCTTCTCTGCCCTCAAGAGTTGGCGGGCACGACGGACAACCGACCCCGATGCGCATCTACCCCGCCGCAGGCGCTGGTACTTCAGAGTTGAGTACAAGTCTACAGCTATCCGGCACAAGGATGGGCAACTCATCCTCTCCAATGGCAAAGGCAACGCCCCACTTGTACTCGATTGGCCGTGGGAGTTCCCGAGAACGGTCGTCATCCACTGGACGGGCAAGGAGTATGAGGCCATTGCCACCTACCAAGTGCAGACAGTGGTCCAGCCCTGTTTGCCAGTGGTGGGTGGCCGCGTGGCGGGCATTGATCTCGGAGAAGTCCACATGGCCGTCACTCACGATGGCGCAGCTACTCACATCCTCAATGGGCGACTCCTACGCTCTAAGCGGCAGTATCAGAACAAGCTCAAGGCTAAACTCCAACACAGAATCGATACGAAAAAACGTAGTTCAAAGCGACGCAAGCGTCTGGTCAAGTCCAAGCAGAAGCAACTCAGAAAGCTCAAAAATCAAATCAAGGATGTCGAGCACAAACAGACCACGCGGCTCATTTCCACGCTGCACCGAGAAGGCGTGCAAACGCTGGTCATTGGCGATGTGCGCGATATCCGCCAGGAGAATGATGTCGGCTCCACAAACAACCAGAAGATCCACCAATGGTCTCATGGGCATGTGCGTCACCTGCTCACATATAAGGCCGAGCGGTTGGGCATGGCGGTTGCCTTGCAAGAGGAGGGGTACACCTCTCGCACCTGTCCCGTGTGCAGGCATGTGCGCAAGAGCCGTGTGCAAGGGCGAGTGTTCCACTGTACGAACAAGCAATGTCGATTCGTCTGGCACCGGGATGGTGTGGGAGCCGTCAACATCAGACAAAAGTATCTGGACTGCGGTCCAGTAGTTGGTGGGATGGCACCACCCACGGGCATGCGGTTTCGGCCGCATACTCGCGTAACTCGCGCGGAGAAAGGGTACGTGCGAGAAACCGTCGGGCTTTAGCCCCTGCGGAGTGTCACTGAGCCTTATAATTCGAGATAGAAGGCAAAACCCTAAAGATGAAACATCAACGAAGCGCATCACTTATCAAACGACTGACACCGCCGACTGAGGTGAATACTGAGCCTGAGAAATACCTGGCACAAAGTGCGGCAGCCCGCAAGATCAGCTTGTTTGACATTGCCATCGCCATTGTAATCTTAATAGACTTCGTTTTAACCTTTATTGATTCCGTTACGAAGTGGTGGTATGTCGGATTTGTTGAACTGTTCCTATCTTTCTTGTTGCTCGCACTGCTGATCGGGGTGCGTAGCATGCGCCCTCTCCTGGGGAGACTGATGCTGGCAGGGTTGATTGCGGGGATTTGTGAGCTGTTTACTGATGCGTCGGGACAGCAAGTAGTTCATTCGCTCATCTACCCACCCGGAGAATTGACCATCTGGGCGTCACCAATTTACATGCCGCTGACCTGGATGGTCACTCTTACTTACCTGGGGTATCTCGGTTGGAGGTTACAAGCAATGCTGGGGTGGCCTATGGCGACCTTGCTCTGTGGGTTGGTAGGCGCTATTGAAATCCCTCTCTTTGAAGAAATGGCCTACTATGGAGGCTGGTGGCGTTATGCTCCTGTGCATCTCATGGTGGGTCATACGCCACTCTATGTCTCCCTGTTCGAAGGGCTGGTGGTGGCTGCTCTCCCGTTACTCTTCTACCGTATTGAGCGGCGTTTATGGTTTCAAGTCGCAGCAGTGGGAGTAATTATTGGCGCCTGGATAGCAATTGCTGCTCTTGTTGCATGGATATTGTTGGGACATTGAGGGGATCGAAATCTGTCACTGTGGAAATCGGGCCCGACGTTTCTTATAGTCTGCAAATGGTAAGGATAGGCCTATGCTCGTTGCCTACGGACCGGATGGTCGTCCTGTGGTTGCTGGAGAGGCGCCGTTAGAACAGTTACAACGCCTGTCACAAGAACATGAGTTATACTGCCCTAACTGTCGCGCTGTGGTGCATGTGCGCGGCGGGCCGGAGAAACGCACTCAACTGCACTTTGCGCACCAAAGGGGCGAGTGTGCCTGGAGTACTGAATCTGAGACGGTACGGCATATGCGAGGAAAAATGGTGCTGGCAGAGTGGCTGCGCAAGCAATTTCCCCTGGCAAGAATCTCTCTGGAAGAACGTTTACCCGAACCTAATCGAATCGCGGATATTTTTGTTGCTCATACTGATGGGCAACTCTGTGCGATAGAGTTTCAGTGCGCGCCTCTGGATGTAGATGCGTGGCGGCTTCGCCATGCTGCTTATCGCAAGGCGAGCATACAGGATACCTGGATTATTGGCAACAACCGGCGAGAGAAACAAGAAACCTTTATTGAAACCGTAATTGCTTCGGCGCAAGAGGTGATGTTCCTTGATCCGCTCGTTACACCGCCCAAAGTGTGGTTACGCTGGGTGGTCAGCCGTGAGACTGTCCGGGATTGGCAGGTTGAGACGGGATGGATTCCATCTCTAGAGGGATGGGGCGATCGTTCTCATGCGGGTTTTGGCGCAACTCTTAGCGGCCAATTGCAGGACGTGCGTTTGGGTGCTGATAGCAAACTGATTCACCCTGCCCGCTCGACCCTGGAGGCACGAACTGGCTTATTACGGACAATGAGAAATGCTCAGACCATTGATGAGATAACCCTGGAAGCTTATCTGAGTCCAATTGTTGGCGAAAATGCTTTTAACGTGGTACTATTGCCTTTGATGCGTGCCTATTTGCGCGATCCCGATTTGCTGAGACGCTATAACTATGGACGTGGTAATTGGGATCAACCCGTCAGCGATGAGGATTTGCGTCGAGTACAGAAGGCTCGTACCTGGCTGGAAGGGTTATCAGAGCAGGGATTTCTACCTTCCAGATTGGAGAATTTAGCAAAAGAGATTCCGCCTGTTGGTCCATATGCCGCTTTAGCGAGCTTTATGGAATTGCTGGTGTCTCTCGCAAGAAGTGAAACTGATAGCCAGGGTTAAAACGTATCTTTAGTGTGTTTGTTAAGGATTCAGCTACAGCAGGTGGATTTACCCTGCCAATATAAGGTATACTGACGTGTCAACCAAACAAATTTAAGAAAGGGAATTCGAAGATGAAAAGTTTTGTAAGAGGCGTGCTTATTGGAGTTGGCGTTGGCTTGCTCGTAGCGCCAATGAAAGGTGAGGACATGCGCCGCCTGCTGGCAGAGCGTTTCGCGGAACTTCGTGGGAATTTGTCACAAAATGAGCAGGTCAACCAGTACATGCAGCAGATTTCTGAGCGAGTCTCACAAACTAGTAGCAACCTGAAGGACTATGCCCAACAGGCCGTATCAAAGGTGAAAGATACTGGAAGTTCATTAGGTGATCTGGCTCAAAAGGCCAGCGCTGATGTGAAGCAGACAGGTCAGGATGTTGCCGACACGACAAAGCAGTCGGTAAAATCCGTGAGACAAAGCTCAAAAGATGTCGTTGCTGGTGACAGCACCAGTTAATATTTGTAGAAGTGCTGGCGAAATTCTTCTTCCAGGGGTCTGTCTTTAAAGAACGCGGCCTCGTTACGCTTGACTGCTATATAGGAAGTAGCCAGTAAAGGGCCGAGAGCTTCCTGTAGCACCTCGTCATGTTCAAGTTCGTCCAGAGCCTCATCGAGAGAGGTGGGTAATCGACGGATGGCGCGTTGCTCACGCTCCTCGTCAGTGTAATTGCCAGGGTCAATCTCTTCAGCTTCACCCGGGTCTATTTTGTTCTGAATGCCATCTAACCCAGCCGCGAGCAATGCTCCAAGCGCCAGATAGGGGTTGCCGCTGTGATCGGAGGGTTTTAGCTCCAGGTTGATTGACTCGGCTTCACGGCCCCAGAAAGGTGAGGGGACGCGGATTGCGCCCTCGCGATTGTCGAAGCCGTAGACTCCATAAGCAGAACTCCAGAAGTGTGGAAGCAGGCGGTGGTAGGAGTTTGGGCTGCCACATGTGATTGCTACCAGGGCGCGTATATGGTGCAATACACCGCCGATAAAATATTTCCCAAGCTGGCTTAGCCCACCACGCTGGTTGGGATCGTAAAACAGGTTTTTGCCTGCTTGCTGGCTTTCAGTATTTCCCCATAAGCTGAAGTGAATATGCGCACCACTACCGGCCTGGTCGGGGAAAGGCTTGGGGGCAAAAGTAGCAAGTAAGTTAAAAGGGCGTGCCACACCACGTACTGTCTCGCGCACAAGGCAAACGTTATCAGCAGCTTGTAGTACATTGGCGCGCTGAATCGAGAGTTCCTGCTGCGCGGGGCCAAGCTCAGTGTGGAATAGTTCGATGGAGATTCCTTCGGTCTCTAATGCTTCCAGGATGGCATCTATGACTTCAGCCTGTTCCTCCAGGCCGATACTGCTGTAACAAAGGCTGCGATCTGCTGGTACGTATTTACCATTCTCTTCACGGGCAAGGTAAAATTCGTGCTCTATAGCTGCTTCAGCACGCATGCCATGCTCGGCCAGCCGTGCCATCATGCTTTTGAGGAAGGTTCGTGGACATGCTTCCCAGGGTTTGCCATCGAGACGAATCATATCGCACATCATGCTACCGCTGCCTGGAGCATAGGGTAGAACCACAAATGTATTTGGATCGGGTATAAGGCGAAACTCTCCGACAGGCCCCATACCCTGAACTGGAGCAAGTGTTTCGACTCCAGTAAAGGCCTGCATCGCCAATGTCTGACCGATGCCTTCCTGGAGACGTGTGGGGAGCTTACTGGCGTGGGTAGCTTTTCCGCGAATAATACCGCCATTGTCACAATACAAAAATCGGACTAGTCGAAGATTAGCCTCGCGTGCCTGTCGCACAACATCTTGAGCATTCATGGCGTTGACTTCTCCTATCATGTATTGAAATGGTAGATGCCTTCCTTGTGGATGCATGTAAGAGGAAGAGAACTGCTATACAGGTGCCTGGCGTAGTATAGCAAAGAATCCACGATTAGACAAGAATGAGCTAAGGAAAAGTATGTCACTGTGACATTGCACCTTAAGCGAACGTATTACTTAATAAAGGAAGGTAGTCACCTTCTATCTTGATAATGCTTGATTTTTAAATTCTTGTCTCTCACTGATGAGTATGATACACTGACACACAGGGTTAATCGCGTATTCGTTTTCTATTACACTACCCGTTTTTCAAGGCTCTGGAGCACATTCTGGCAGCATGTAAAAAGGCCGCAATCCAGGTCGAGGTAAACCGGACGCGAACACTCGTTGAGGTTCGCTGACGCTTCTTAATTTCATAGCAGACTTAGAGACAGAAAGGAGGGATTGTTAGCATAACGGTCACAATAGAAGGCAATGCTTTCGGTCAACCATTGTATTGTTCGGGTATAGGTGCATTCGAAGCAATGCGCTCCTTCCTGCTACGGTTTTTCGGGCAGAACAGCCGCTGTCAGGAAGATGATGTGTGAAAGGATAGGCTTACGATGAATTTATTTAGTCAAGGACGCAGAATGATTGCCATGATGGCAGGCATTCTCGTATTTTCCTTGCTCCTTGCTGCTTGTGGCGGGACTACAACTACTACGGGCACACCTACCACAAGTGTGACTAATGGCAAAAATTGCAAGAAGGTGGGCGTACTCTTGCCAGAGACGGCTACCTCCGCTCGCTGGGACGGCAAAGACAGGCCGCTGTTGCAGCAATACATCCCCCAGTTGCTTCCTGGCGCAATTGTAGACTATGCAAATGCGCAGGGTAGTGCTGATACGCAGCAGACCCAGGCGCAGGCGGCTCTAACTAAAGGGGATTGCATCCTGGTAATTGCGCCTTCCGATAGTATCAAAGCGGCTGCGATCGTGTCTGCGGCAAAGCAGCAGAGTGTACCTGTGATCGCCTATGACCGCCTGATTTATAGCAACGACCTCAACTACTACGTCTCCTTCGACGGTGTAGCGGTCGGTGAGCTACAGGGCACGTACGTAGCCAATAACTACCAGACCTATGTCAGCAAAAATGGTACCAATAACACGGTGATGATCAACGGCTCCCAGACGGACAACAATGCACTGCTGTTCGCTAAGGGCGCTCACAATAAGCTGGATCCATTGTTCAGTAGTGGAGCACTCAAGAATGTCTATGAGAAATTCACGCCCAACTGGGACAATGCGACTGCGCAGACCGAGATGCAGGCGGCGCTGACCGCTAATTCAAATAAAGTTGCAGTCGCGTATGTTGCCAACGATGGTATGGCAAACAATGTGATTGCCGCGCTCAAAGCCGTGAAGCTCAATGGCAAAGTGCTCGTCACCGGCCAGGATGCGACGGTTGCTGGTATCCAAAACATCCTCAAGGGTGACCAGTCTATGACCGTCTACAAAGCCATCACCAAAGAGGCCATGGCGACTGCCCAGCTCGTTGCAGCAATCAGCAATGGGACAAGTACCTCCTCGATTCTCAATGGATCGACCACTATCCCTCAGACTGGTGGCGCTGCCATCCCCTCGGTGCTCGAGACACCGGTGGCAGTAGACAAGACGAACATTCAATCGACAGTCATTGCCGATAATTTCGTGACGGTACAGGATATCTGTGCAGGCCTGCCCTCAGGCACCGGCGGTATCTGTCCATAAACTGATAGTGCTTGTTAGTATAGCCTGGCCCTGCAAGGAAGCAGCGCTCTTTCTTGTTCTAGGGAGAGAGCGTAGTGGGTATTTCCTGCTGGCGCCAGGTGAATGAACCTGGTATTCCAGGTAGCGAACATATAGTGGCACCCTCCTCCAAAGGGTGCCACCAGGTATATCACCACTATCACTTTACAGGCAGAGATGGTATACTTTGCATATACTCCTACTTCATGATGGAACATTGCCACCTTAGACTTGATTGGAGGGCCAGATGGCCGAAAATATTACTCCTTCGACTGGTGAAATGTCATCTCCTTCACCGGAGCATCCACTGAATGGCGAACCACGACTGCGTATGAGAGGCATTAGCAAATCCTTTGGCGCAGTTCGTGCCCTTTATCAGGCAGATTTTGAAGTCTATGCTGGCGAGGTTGTAGGCCTGGTCGGCGACAATGGCGCGGGTAAATCAACGCTGATTAAAGTCATCGCTGGTGTCGGGCCCGCTGATGAAGGCGAGATTTTCCTGGAAGGCCAAAAAGTCAGTATTCCCAATCCACAGGCTGCAAACCGCTTGGGTATCGAGACAGTCTACCAGGATCTCGCGCTGTGCGATAACCTGGATGTTGTGGCAAACTTATTTTTAGGTCGCGAAGAGCGGTCCTTTCTACAATCTTTGGACGAGGTCGATATGGAGAAGCGAGGGCTAAGCGTGCTACGTAGCCTCGATGTCAAAATCCCCTCAGTACGCTCGACTGTTGCCACCCTCTCTGGTGGTCAAAGACAGTCTGTAGCTGTCGCCAAGTCCATCTTACGCCAGGCTACGGTGGTACTGCTGGACGAGCCAACGGCTGCGCTGGGTGTAGCTCAGACACGGCAGGTGCTGAACTTGATACGCCGGCTTCGCGATCAAGGATTGGCAGTGGTCGTAATTTCACATAACCTGGCAGATGTATTCGAGGTCGTGGACCGGGTGATCGTCCTGCGCCTTGGCAGGAGGGTAGGCACATTTGACATCAAAACCACTACACCTGAACAGGTTGTAGCGGCAATTACGGGTGCGGAATTTGGCGAACTGCTGGCAACGAATGGCACGACTCCTACCAACGACTCGTCAGGAGGGAGATAAGCGATGAGCGATATTATCGAGAAAAATGATACTCCTGAGCCGTCAGAAGCTTCCCAGGTGGCCGCATTTGGCGGCGGGCAAGCGACTGAGGCTGCCGCTGTCGAAGTACCAGCTTATATGCCACGGCGCACCATAGGTCAAATGCTACGCGGCGAACTCGGCTTCCTTCCTGTACTATTCACGCTGCTTGTGATTGTGATCTACTTCCAAATCACAACCGGCGGACTTTTTCTGACTCCGGTGAATGTCTCAAATCTCATGGGACAGATTGCCTACGTCGGTATACTGGGACTCGGCGTCATCATGGTACTGCTGCTCGGTGAGATTGATCTTTCGATCGCTTCAGTCGCTGTACTTTGTTCTGTGATTATGGCGGACCTTTCGGAACGCTCTGGAGCGCCGGGATGGGTAGCAATACTCGCCGGTTTGCTGACAGGTGTTGTAATTGGTTTCATTAATGGTTTCTTCGTTGCTGTAGTACGCGTTCCCTCATTTATTGTGACACTGGCTGCATCTATCGGGTATGCAGGACTGCTACTCAATCTGCTGCATGGACAGGCTACGCTCATCATCAACAACGCTTTCATCCTTGCAATCGCGGGCACTGCTCAGAGTTTTTTGGATAATAATGTTGCGATTATCCTGTCTGTTATAGTTGTCGCGCTGTTTGCCGCGGGCCTGGTATTCAACTATGTGAGACGAAAGAGGGCGGGGCTAAAGACCTCGTCGCTTTTATGGCTGGTTGGCCAGATTGTGATAGTTGCATTGCTTGTTGGGGGCGCGGTTGCAGTTTTCATAAGCTACAAAGGGGTGCCTTATCCAGTTGCACTCTTCTTTGGATTAATAGCGATATTCTGGCTGATCATGACGAAAACCTCATTTGGCCGGCATGTCTACGCTGTTGGTGGCAGCGCTGAGGCAGCTCGTCGCGCGGGTATTAATGTCGTGTTTATCCGTATCGCGTGTTTTACCTTGTGCTCGACGCTGGCCGCTACAGGTGGTATTGTCCTGGCTTCCCGTGGTACTGCTGTGGCGAGCCAGATCGATCCGACGCTGCTGCTCAATGCAATCGCTGCTGCCGTGATCGGCGGAGTCAGCCTCTTTGGTGGTAGGGGATCGGTGTGGGCTATTGTACTTGGCGTGCTGATCATCGGTAGCCTGGTGAATGGCCTCGCTCTAATCAATCAGGGGACAGATGTATCAGAAATGGTTGAAGGTGTCGTCCTATTGATTGCGGTGACCGTTGATGCGCTTGTACGAAGGGCCCAGATGCGTACAGGTCGTTAAAGTATACGTTGGAGCAATAGTATGCGGTGGCCCGGCGACTGCCGGGCCATTTTTAGTTTGTAAACTGGCTAAAGAAGTTCCAGATCACATCGTTTGCGTCTATGGTGTGTGTGGTGTAGCCTAAGCCAGGGTTAGGGGTCGATCCCGGCCATGTATGGCCACCATCACTAATGCGGTAATGTTCAACAACAGTGCCACCGGCGCAATGAGGCCATGCGATGCCTGTAACATCGGACTTCTGAAAGATCACCTCGTTTGTTGCATTACATTTGTTGTGAGCTAGCCAGAAATTCAAAAATACTTGCACTGCTGCCATACCCATATAAGGATTGCCATTGTATGGCGCGTAGCGATCGGCTTGTCCATGAATTTCCAGCACTGGAACAGGTCGCGAGGGATTGCAGCCGCCGGGTACGCGGTAAAAAGCGCCTGCCACGGTAGCAAAGGCAGCGATTTGATTGCTAAGCTCACAGGCGATGCGATACGCCATGCCGCCCCCAAGCGAGTAACCGGTAGCATAAATGCGATGCGCATCGATGCAGTAATTGTGCTCGAAGTAGTTAATGAGGTCGCGTGTGAATTGTACGTCGTCTGCGTCGCCTGTGGGACCAAATGCCCCGATACCTGCATTCCATGAGGGTGGGCTATCGACGCCTTGCGGGAAGACCAGGATGAAGCCTGCTTTATCCGCCTCCACACTCATATTAGTATGCTGAGCTGAGTCCTGCGCATTGCCACTATAGCCATGATAGTTGATCACTAAAGGTTGTGGTTGATTACCGTAGGAGGGAGCAAGGTGAACAAGGAAGGTGCGATTGAGGCCACCAGAGCGAATTGATAACCTGCTGTCTCCTGGCTGATGTGGTGGAGCGTTGCATGAATTGCGCGGCTGGAAATCATCTATGCCTGGCGGACCAGGCGCCTGGGAAAGATTGGTTAGTCCTGATAGGATACCAGTATGTGTGCTTATGACTACGAAACCCAGGATCATAGCAAGTGAAACGCCGATACCTATTGAAATAAGAAGACGACGAATTTTGCGTGGAGGCTTATGATCAAAATCAGAATTGTACATTTACTCCGCTCTCGTGATGTATCGAAATTGATTGAACAAAACCGAGTATAGCACCTGAGGTTGATGTGTGGTATCAACTATAGCCCAGATTCTCTAACAAACCTGGACACAGTGTTCTCGCCGCCCTGAGTCGGCCCAGCATTCCCGGCGTTCCTTCCACATTCCAGGACGCTATCGACCCAGGTGATGTCCGAGAGAGCATGCGGGCTGGAGCGTGCCCCCGTTGGACCAACGATAGCCGTACCACATTGCGTGTCGCAAAGCGACCGGCCTGGCCTGCTTCATCGGGATTGCCCTCCGCAGGCTTCTCCTATCCGACCTGTAGCCGGACAGGGCGTCTCATCCGCTCCGGTTGGGGCGGAGTTTCCAGTGATATTCCTGGAAGAAGCTATGATGCCCATTGGCGCTGGCGTTGAAGTCAGCATTGGCCTCGTAGTGACAGTGCGGGCACCAGAACAGCTTGCCCCATCTCTCTTTGACGCGGCTTCCAGCTCGGTAGGAGAACCTCTCCCCTAAGCGTTCGCAGCGCGAGCAATACTGGCTGGTGCCCTGTGGGTTGACTTCGACCGTCACCGTGCCAGCCAGAAAAGCTTTCTCACGCGCATACCGGTTGATCTTGCCGCGCAATTGATTCGCCTGTTTGCGATTGGTGCGCCGCGATTTGCTGGCCCGGCTCGGCCTGATTTTGCGCAAGCGTTCGAAGAGCAGCACGCAGCCGGGGTACTTCGCACACACACGCGCAATGCTGCAGGCGACCTTGCGGGCGGCATCTTCATTCATGCGCCGCACATGGCGCCAGAGGTGCTGATTGCTGTGCTCGCCTGCAACCGCTTTGCCTGAGAGCCACTGCTTCTTGGCGATGCGCCTCAGATGCCGATAGCGCTGCTGATCGAGGCCATGATCGGTGACAAAGACCGTTTCAATGATCTTGTGGTGCGATCTCACCGTGATGACGGCCAGGTTCTTCACGTTGAGATCGACCGCCACCGTCACCAGGTCAGGATCGAGCTTGCTTTCCTTGACCTTTTTGGCCTGCACCTGTCTGGTCTGCGGGAAGTGCAGGGCCGCTGCCCGCCTGGTCAGGACCAGCAGGGGGCTGTCCTGCTCCCAGGCCGGATCCTGCTGTCGCTGCTGGAAGTAGCGGCTGCACTTGACCGGGTAGTTGACCCACTGCCAGGTGTGCCCGTCATAGACCTTGAGCCGCACAAAGCGATCCGCGCCTTTCGCTTCCTCCAGGATCAGCTCATAGCTGCCTTGATAGAGGGTCGGGTGGTCGGTGGCTCCAGGCAGCCCTGGCTTCCCTTTGTGCTTGCCGCTCTTTTCCCACCGCGCTTGCTGCGTCAGATACGAGCGCACTTTGCCAATCGCATCCTTGATCACGCTTCTGCGGTAGAGCAAAGGCATTGCGGGAAAACGTGCACTGAAGTTCCATCCCTCCCAGGGGTGAGGATGGGCTGCCGTCTCCACGGTACAGGCTTCGGCCCAGGTGAGCAGTTCGTTAGCGGAGATAGCCCGCTCGCGCATCTCCAGGTGCTTTTCAGAATAGTAGGGGATGCGCTCAGCGAGCTTGTCGGCATGAGCCAGAAAAAAGTCAATGTAGAAAGCGCGTGCTTGAGTGAGTACGCGGATGGTGGCATCAAGAGCGGCGCGTTTGGCCGTATTGGCTCCTCCCTGGTCTCGCCTGCCCAGGTGAAGCAACAGTTTGGTGGTGCGAATGGCCTGGCCCATCCATTGCTGCTCCTTCTGCGAACAAAAGTTCTTGGTGCCTCCAGTGTACTCCTCTTGGACCTTGCTGTCAAGCTTTTTCGATTGGCGCACAGGGCAATCGCATCTAATTAAACTCATCAGTATGTTTTTCGTGTGTCCAAGCAAAACCGTCCTTGGTCATTGTGAACGAGCGACCTCCAATGTTCTCTTAGCACTCCACGCAAAGTCCTTCCAGCGTTTTGTATAACATTGATAGGCCATAGAATCTAAACCAATATGCATTTGATAGCACCGTAATCTTTCGTGAAAGTCCGGCAAATCCAATTGCTGTGTCTTGAAGTGCTGCTCGATTTCTCCCAGGATATCGATATTGCGCCACTGAGTAAACCACGGCCACCAGTACAGTAAATGTGCGATATCGTAGAGATAATCACCGTAGCGCGAATCGCCCCAATCCAGCAGAGCGGTTACACGATGCGTATCGACTAAAACATTGCGGTTCAGAAGGTCGTTATGAATGAGATGTCGTTCGTTTGGACACGGAGGGACCTTCGTTGCAAACAAAGCCGCGGCTTGCTCAAATACTGCAAGATTCCCAGGTACTGCTTCGAGCGACTTGCGCCATCCGTGTATCCGGCTCTCTGGTCGGTCAGTGACGACATCCAGCAGCGCTTCCTGCCAGCTTGCGTGGGGGGCTATTCCTCTTGCATCCCAGAGACCAAATCCGCTGGTGTCACTCAGCTCTATTTCTTTTAGTACATCGAGTGTCGCAAGCAAGTTGGGAAGCACAGCGCGCATCGCATTTTCATCGAGTTTATCAAGGAAATTCCCATAGGCACGCTCGGAGAGGGCAAAAAAGCCGTTATTATACCGCCCAATTTCTCCTATTTGCGGTATGGGTAATCTTTCCGAGGCATACTTTGCAACGATCCGATCCTTCATGAAGTCCTCCTCGAACAACCCAAAGCGCGCAACATATTCGTGCCCGGCAAAACGATAAGCAAAGGCTACAGACCATTCGCCTCTGCCTAATTCCTGAATATGCTGGACATCTGTCCCAAAGCGCTCATGCAGAAAGGCTTCTGCGTCTGGGAGGTCGATCAAATAGTCTTGCATGTTTCCTTTCTGAGGGGCTGGAGGATCTTCCTGCTCTCGCCCGCTTCGATGTCTATTTTAGCAGGGACTGGACAAACTCTCCAATGTGCACTCTGATCCTGGGCAACCACATCTCATTCACCCCCATCCAAGTTGAGCTCATTAGATGCGATTGCCCTGAATTGTCGCAAGCGATGAGAACGTGCTATACTCGTACAGGTAAGGCAGGCAGTTTAAGCATATGCAAAATATACGTACCGAAGTCATCGTAGTTGATCCAGTTTATCCTGAGCCATCAGTGATTGGGCGTGCAGCAACATTATTACATGATGGTGAAATCGTTGTATTTCCGACAGAAACGGTATATGGCCTGGGAGCTGATGCTTTTCGACCAGCAGCATTGGAGCGTATTTTTGTGGCTAAGGGCAGGCCATTTAGCGATCCGTTGATTGTGCATATTGCGGAAGAACGCACGCTTGAGCTTTTAACGACTAGCATTCCTGAACAGGCAAAACGGCTGACTCAGGCATTCTGGCCCGGGCCTCTCACCTTGATATTGCCTCGAGGGCCTCACGTGCCGCACCTGGTGACGGCTGGATTAGAGACAGTTGCTATTCGTATGCCTCGACACGCTGTCGCGCTGGCGCTGATTCGCGCACTGGGTTCGCCGATTGCAGCACCGAGCGCCAATCGTTTTATGCATATTAGCCCTACGACGGCGCAACATGCGCTTGTTGATCTTGCTGGCAGGGTGCCTCTGATCCTGGATGCTGGACCATGCGAAGTAGGGGTAGAGTCTACTGTGCTTGATCTCTGTTCTGACGTGCCAAGGATTTTGCGCCCTGGAGGTGTTAGCCTGGAAGCGTTGCGTAAGGTGTTGCCTGATGTTCAGCCTCCGATGCGAAGCAAGAAGGCCAGCGAGAATGAAGATATTGTGGCAAAGAAGGCTCCTGGTCAGTTGGTTACTCATTATGCCCCTACAGTCCCGCTTCTGCTTTTTGATGGCGCTGTTGAAGCTATACGTGCTTCGATGCTGGCAGAGGTGCAACGGCGATGCGCGCAAGGAGAATGTGTCGGGGTGCTGGTAGCGGATGAAGATGTCCATGTATTTAGTGAGAGTGGCGCTCTTATTTATGCGCTTGGCAGCGCTGACGAACCAGTGGAGATAGCGGCAAAGTTGTTTGCTGGTCTGCGTGCGCTGGAGGAAGCGCATGTGCAGGTAATTCTCTGCCGTAATTTTGGAGAACAGGGCTTAGGGCTTGCGATACGAGACCGGTTGTTGAAGGCGGCGGGTGGCAAGGTGTTTGGGTGATTCAAAACCTGAGCTGGTTGAGAGAACGGTGCAAAACAGGGCCTGATAATACATTTTAATCGAAATATCGGAACATTCATCAAGGGCCGATAATGCGGTTTAACAAAATTATGCGGGATATTGGAACATCCATCGAAGGCCGATAAATCGGCGGTGGGCGCGATAAATCGGCCCCTACGAACAGAAATCCCCGGCCACGGCAGCGAGGATCTCTGCGCAACGTTCCACGTGATCAAGATTTGACCACTCAATCACCGCGTGGGCGCCCTCACCGCCTGGGCCAAAGACGACCGTGGGGATGCCTGCTGCAGATAGAAGTGCCGAGTCCATCCATCCTGTCTGGCCGATTACTGCCGGCTCGCGTCCAAGAATTGCGGTTGCCCAATGTTGAAGGACTTGTACAATCAGTTCATCTAATGAGACCTCGTATGGATGGCGCACCAGGCCGGTTTTCACAGTTGCTTTGAAGGTTGGGTCGGACTCTGCTATGCGTTTGAAAATGCCTGGTATTTCGGACTCGATTTTCTGCAAGGTTTCGCCGGGGACTGTTCTTCTTTCAACGCTCAAGGCGCAATGTTTGGGATAGCTCGAAAGTTCCTGCCCTCCTTCGATCAGAGAAGCATGGATTGAGCCGCTTACCAGCAAGGGATGCGATGGAGCTGACCGTAGTGAGCGATCTAATTCTTCCAGGCCAAGCAGGACTTTACCCATCTTCACAATAGCATCGACACCAAGATCAGGCCGGGAACCGTGGGCAGCAACCCCTTCGGTATCTATATCCAGCCAGACAAAGCCTTTGTGGGCAGTGCAAATATTGAGTTCGGTTGGTTCTGTGACGATGGCGCCGTCTGCATGCCAGTATTTGACTATCGAACTGGTGCCGATGCTCGCGTACTCCTCGTCTGCGACCGCCGTGACGATTACATTTCCACGCAGCCTTTGGTTTTTAACAGCAGCACCCGCAGCCATGATTGCCGCAAGCCCGCCTTTCATATCGTATGCACCACGCCCATATAGACGATTATCCTGGATGTAGGGGTCGTGTGGCTGCTCCATACCTACGACACCGACTGTATCCATGTGCGCGTTGAGCAGGAGTGAACGGCCACCGCCGGTGCCTCGTGCGATACCAATTACATTGGGGCGTCCTGGTGCAGGTTCATCCCATACAACCTCCAAGCCTGCTCGTTCGAACCAGCCTGCTATGAAACGCGCAATCTTCTCCTCACCGGCGCCTTCTGGCACAAGGTCGGGATTGATGGAGTCGATAGCTACCAATTGTCGTAACAGCTCAACGATTTCACTCATGCTGGGATTCTCCATCCTTTATAGGGACGGCGGGCGACCATAAAGGCTCACCTTGGGCGCGATAAATCGGGCCCCTACACCGCCCTCGATCCTATGGAACGGGTTTTTGTCTCCTTGCTTATTTCGACTCTTTTTGCATATGCCGTATCTTCAGCGCAATCTGCAATGACAGTCTGAATTCTGGGTCTTCTAGCGACCTGCCCAGCAATTCCTCAATACGCCCCAACCTGTATAGCAACGAATTCCGGTGCAGGTGCATCATCCGTGCTGTCTCGCTTAGATTGCCATTGCAGCGAAAGAAGCCTTCCAGTGTTTCTATCAGCGCGCTACTGCTATGGCGGTCAGTATCGAGCAGGGGGCCGAGCGTCTCCTGGTAAAAATCAGAAAGCTCTTTTTGGCTGTGAAGATGAAAAAGCAACCTGTATACACCCAACCTGGCAAATGAATGCAGTCTACCGTCGCCGAAAAGTCGACGCCCGATCTCCAGAGCTTGCTGTGCTTCACGGTATGATTTAGGAATTAGCTGCACGTCTTTCGCGAGACGACCAATACCACCTGTATAAACGGGTAAGTCGTCGTGGCCTGCTTTGCCCTGCTGCAAACGCGCCTGTACTCGTTCCATGCGAGTGAAAATGGCTTTTTCATAGTCTGCTTCTGCTTTGCTCTCACTGATGGGAAGGAGAGCAATGACGCGACGGGGTTCACTGGATGCCCAACAAGCAGGCCATGTTCGTAGTAACTCGTCACGCAATCTTTTACTCCATTGCGCTTGAGCGCTGCCCGGTGGAAATTCAGGTTCACCAGGAGCAAGTTCAAAAATGGTGACTACCTGGGGTACAGTGAGGTCAAAGCCAAGTAAGCGAGCTCGTGCTAACATGTCGTCGGGTTGCTGATAATTGCCCTGCAGGACATCCATCAATGCCTCTGCTGAATAGCGGCTCTCTACTTCGCTACGTTCACGCTCGCGGGCGAACTCAAGCGCCAGGATGGGCGCTACCTGGCCCAGGATGAGACGTTCGAGGTAGTCAAGGTCGCCGTCTTTGCCAACTAGAGATAAATACCCTACGACTTCATGGCGTATCTGAATAGGAACCATGATGCGTGTTAAGCCTCTATGCCAGAGCTCCTCATCTGTCAATGTTGCAGGCTGAAGTGGATTGCTGCCAGGTGGGGATGCCTGGAAGCGTACCTGCTGATTGGCATCCTGTAAGATCACCCATTTATTGGAAGTGCGAGCGAGGTGCTCACATACTCCTTCTGAGCCGGCTCCCTGTGCGCTTAGCTGCATCAGCTGATGGGCGATCTCGGTAGCTTTGCGCTCGATCTCGCTGCGGAAACTGATAACGAAGGTGATGACCTCGCGCTCAATCTCTTCAAGTGACGCTGATAGGGGAAGTAGGATCAATGGGAGGTGGAGTTGGTCTGCTATGGCTATGGCTTCAGTTCCAAGGATCTCAAGAGAAGGAGCAACAACTGCTACTGCAGCTACTCCCTCTTTGTGAAGGCTTGTGAGCAGGTGAGGGAGAGTTTCTTCCAGGCGGCGCAATTGCGATAGCGCAAGTAGAGCGAGTTCTCCCCCACGCACGCTTTCGAATGCCGGAAGGCGTGCCCTCATGCGAGTAGCCCATGTTACCCGGCGGTCCAACCCTTCTCCTCCTGCAACAAGTTGTGCATCTCGAGAAACGAGCAGGGTGAGAATGTTACGTACTGACGCCGAGGATATTGAAGATGCTGAACTGTTCATCACACACGCTAAAAAAGGGAAGCGCGGCGATTATCGCCGCGCTGGAGGTGTGGCAGTGGTGCCACTGGTTTTTTGCGCTTTGCGCTTCGCTTCGTACTTTTTGGCTTTGATGCGATGTTTGCGCCATGCGACTCGCTTCGTCTTGTTCATATTACTCTACCTTTCAAATTCGATTATTCTTCGGCCTCGATGCCGCCCTCGAAATCGATTTCTGTCATTTCTTCCGCTTCATCGGCACCATCGTAGTATTCGTCATCGCTCACCAGGTCTTCCTCGTCTTCACGGTCATAGCGCAGCATACTATCCTTGATATAGGCACGAATCGTATCCCCGCTACCTTGTGATGGGAAGCTGACTTTGCCAAACATGCCAGAATGCTGGTATACTTCGCGAATAAACAGGCGTACTTGCCCGTTTTCCATGGCAAGAATAGCAGCCGCATAACGGTTGCCGCCTTCCATGAAGTTAATCAGTCGGTTTGCGAGACGCGGCTCTACCTGTCCGATGTCTTCACCAGCGGAATTGCGCACAAGTATGGTATGGCCGATCACATGTAATTGTACTCTGTCGCCAACGCTGACCTTAGCAAGGACCGAGGCCGGAGCAATGTTGATCAATTCGGTCGCACCTGTCTTGCCGGTTTCTTCGATGAAGAGCCGGGGATCGATACGTTCGGCTCCCAAAGAAATCTGCACAGGCTCTTCATTTAGCTGCGAGAGCCGCTCAAGATTCTTCCTGGCAATGGTATTATTCGGACTATATTTCAATGTTTGTGAGTAGGCTTGCCTGGCCTCGGCATACTGCCCCAATTCGCTGTATGCCTTACCCAAGCGGTTATAAGCATCGGGTTCATTGGGAAAGAGGTTCAAGATATTCTTGTTCGTAATTACCGCTTCTTCCCATTGACTTGCCAAAGCCTGTTGAATGGCCAAATCTGTCCATTGTTTCTTCAGCCGTGCCTTCTCTTCAGCCGATTGTGTTTGTGTCATCGAACACCTCCTCCATCCATACAGGGATGTGTAATGTAGTCAGCATATTATAACGCAACCGCGCAACCCTGCAAGGACCAGGCGGTTGCGCGGTCGATGCGCACTTTCACCAGGTCGCCAGGTATAATAGCACGAGGAGTCTGTCTTTCTATAGGCTCTTCCTCTCCAGGCTGCGGGAAGAACACCCATTTGTTGGTTCGGTTTCGTCCTTTCCATTGTCGACGCCCGTGGGTGTTGTTCGTATCCTCAACCAGCACCTCTTCAACTTTGCCAACATACTGCTGGTTCAGTTCAAGGGCTATACTTGCCTGCACCTCTTCTACCCTGGTCAGGCGATGCTTCTTTTCCACCAATGCTACGTCATCCTCCCAACGCGCCGCCACAGTACCAGGACGCACGGAGTAAGCCGCCACGTGCACAATATCAAAGCGAACCTCTTCAAGCAGATCGAGTGTGTGCTGGAATTCTTCCTCTGTTTCGCCACAGAAGCCCACGATTATATCAGTGGAAAGCGAGACGCCGGGCCATAATGCGCGCAAGCGCTCAATACGATTGCGGTACTCATCGAGTGTGTAGCCGCGTTTCATACGCTTGAGCGTGGTATCGTCACCGGCCTGTACAGGAATATTTACATGCTCACAGACTTTAGGCAGCGCTGCCATGCGTTCGATCATACTGTCGGTCATATGGCGTGGATACGAGGTCATAAAACGGATGCGCTCCAGGCCGTTGATCTCACTGAGGTGACACATTAACATGGCAAGATCTGGCTTATCTGGTAGATCCAGCCCGTAAGCTTCAACAGTTTGCCCGAGCAGCGTTAATTCTTTTGCGCCCTTGGCAACCAATGACCTGGCCTCGGCGACCAGTTCTTCAATGGGGCGACTGCGCTCGCGTCCCCGGCGATAGGGAACAATGCAGTAGGTGCAGACCTTATTGCAGCCGAGGATGACGGGAAGCCAGGCGGTTGGACTGACCTTTGCTGGTTCGATCTTCGTCGGGTAGTGGGCTATGCGCTCGCCAGGTCTGGGCGTAATCGCCATGGGCAGCACAGTACGCTTCCCCAGGGTAGCGGTCGAGGTGGCAAAGGTTGGCAGGAGGCGCTCGATAGGCTCTTCAGAAATTACCTCATCAGGAGGCATGTACTCAATGTCAAGACAACCAGCACCAGAGATAGGTGTCCAGCGCTCTTCCAGGAAGCGAGGCAGGATATCGGCCTGCTCGACCTTCATGAACAGGTCGATATGCGGGTAGCGCTTGCTCAGATCATCGATGGTTTTTTGATTGCCAATCATGCAGCCCATGAGTGCGATAAGCAGGTCGCTGCGTTTAGCTTTGGCATGTTTCAATTGGGCAAGCTGGTTGTGCGCCTTCTCTTCTGGCGCCTTGCGCACACTACACGTATTGAGGATCACGAGGTTAGCCTGATCCATACTCGTTTCTTCCCAACCCAGTTCATCGAGGATGGTTTGGATGCGTTGGGAATCAGCCTGGTTCATCTGGCAGCCAACAGTCCAGATGTGATATTTCCCTCGCGCAATACTGGTGATCATCGTGTTGCACCTCTCCGAGCATAATGGAATATCTTTAATTAATCTTATGCAAACTTCGTGTCGTATTTCTAAGCACGGTATTATACACCAAGAAAGGGGTTATGTCATTAGTTTTCTGTGTGCTATACTATAGAGCGTTATCGATGTGTGTATAAGCCCCGAAGGTGTAATCCAATCGTACGGTTGTAAGACTTTACAAGATTCTACGTAAAGCGGCATTTATTTCTCCCACAGACAAAGATATGAGTTTGTAGATCACGAAAGGAGCATCAATCGATGGCTATTCCTCAGGTCGCTCCCACAAAACCTCAATGGCGACCTCCGATCGGCACCATCTACGTCTATGACCCCTCGCCGTTGAACTGGCTATTTATCACCTGGAATACGATGGAGGAGCCGATCCGAGTGGACCAGGATGGGCGCGTAGTCAATGCCCTCGCGACCGGAGCACGCTGGTTAGACGATCATACCCTCGAGCTTGACCTGCGCACGGGGGTGCGCTTCCAGGACGGGGAACCTTTCACTGCACATAGCGTTAAGCAGAATTTCGACGAGATGCAACGCTGGGTAGCTCCACACCCACCTGGAACCTGGCTCAACTTTCCGCCAGAGTCAGTCTGTGAAGTAGTGAATGACCACACCGTTCGCTTCCACTTTCCTGGTCCAGACGGCCTGGCGCTTGGCAAGATGCGCGGTTTCCACATCGCCAGTTCGGCCTTCTGGCGAGAGCAGGGGTTTGGGTACACCAAGCTCGGCAGCGGCGAAGGTCACTGGTGAGCGATCGATGCACCGGGCCCGTGGGGCACCGGACCATTCACCCTTACTGAGGGATACTCTAGCATTAATCAGCGCATCGTGATCATGCGGGCGAAGCCGTTTGCTGGTGCGGGGATCATCGAGAGCGAAGATCGTTCTCCTCGCATGGTCCTCGAAGCGAACCGTAGCCATTGGAACATAGAACGTGGGCCACGGCTGGAACGAGCGATCTTTCGCAGTGACCTAACCCCTGCTGAGGCCCTGGAGCTTTGCATCTCTAGCGAAGGGGAGATGGATATCGTTACCGAGGTCTCTCCTGCAGATGCAGCTCGGGTTATTGCTTCTGACCACGCGAAGCTGGTAGTATGCGACGCCAATCGTGTGCTTGTGGGCATCATCAACCGCTATCCCTCAGATGTGCCGCTGCATGACAAGCGAGTTCGCAAGGCACTCAATCTCGCGGTTGATCGCCAGAAAGTGATTACCCAGGGACTTGGAGGCTATGCCAATCCGCTATGTGCGCTCACACCATCCTGGTGCGGTGGCTTTTCTAGCGACATGGAGCCATATGCACACGATCCTGAGCAAGCCATGAGGCTTATGAATGAAGCCGGTTGGCCTGCAGGACGGAATTTGCGCATCGCCGCGCCTGCGCCTTTTGAAGGCATCGCCCGGCTGGTGGCTTCTGATGTGCATGCAGGACTGGGCATCGAGGTCGATGTGGTAGCCGTTCCACAGGAGAAGTTGCTGGCTGGCACACGTGTGCTGATGGAAAAGAAGCTCGTACCACCGTGGGATATGCTCATATTTGGGTGGTTCGATCTCAGTTCCGAGGCTCCTCCAGCCGCAATCCACCGGGAGTTTTTTGGCTCCGACGGCGCTTTCAGGGCTGGGCCGGAGCTACCTGAATTCGACAAGCTCTACACAGAAATGGCAGCCCAAATCGATGGTCTGAAACTCGTCAAAGTGGCTGAGCAGATCGACCGCTATGTCTTCGACGAAGCGCTGGCCTTGTTCTTGTGTGCTCCGCAGGCACTCTACGCAGTTAATAAGCACGTGAGCTTTGGCCCATATCGAACGACGTTCGAGCTTGCAGAGGCTGAAGTTGACGAGCAGCATTGGTCTCGACATAGCACGAAGGAAAGCCAACAAGCTGCTCAAGCTACACAGACCTCAAGCACCGGATCGACCAGTTTCGTTAGCGGGTCGTCTGGGAATGCGTGCTAGTATCTGTATAGTAAGTGGGACTTACACGCAGGTTGTTGAGCACCAGGGAGGATTCGACCAGAAAAAAGTAACAGAGCGCTGCATGAAAAAAATGTAGCGCTCTGCTCATCCTTTCACTCCCGTTTCGTTCGATCCGTAGGGTTAGGTCCGGTCTGTTCTTGACCCAGTGGCGCTTTCGTCATCGCTCCGTCCATCGCTTGCCATTCCCAATCGAGACCTTTGAGTTCATCGTAATGTGGAAGATGGGAACAAGCGCAGGATAACCTGATTGATGCGCTCTGGGTTCACACATCTCCCAATGTGCCAGCTAGAGATGAACTGGGCCAACGCTGCTATTCAGCTCTTTCGCACCTCTCTTTCTGCTCGGTGATGGTCTACTCCTGTGCATGCACGGCGTTCGCGCTCAGCCGTAGACTCAGCAAAAGGAGGAGCAGGGCCAGCAGCGAGCTGCTCGCACCCACCCAGCCTAGCTGGGTAACTGGAAGCACATGCAGTGCTAACCCACCTAGTATGGCTCCCCCAGCCGTGCCCAGGTAGAGCGCGGCGTTATTGAGGGCCAGGATCACATTCATATGGGTCGGAGCCAGGCTCAGCAAGCGGTGCTGCTGGGGCGTGAAGATGCTCGAGCCTGTCCCTGCCCACAGAAAGAGGGCTGGCAGTCCGGTGAGCAGGCCGGTGGTCGCCCAGGAGAAGATGGCAAGGATGATCGTAAGCATGAGCAGGCTGACCACCAGTGCGCGCGTCGTCCCGAACCGGTCCGCCACACCACCGCTGATCCAGCTTCCCACCACGAAGCCCAGACCAGAGATGAGGAGCAGCCCACTGATCTCGCTGATGTGCATATTCTGCTCCAGCAAGGGCGCAATATAGGTATAGACCAGGTAGAAGCCCAGACTTGACAGCAAGGTGGGGCCGAGCGCCAACAGCAGCCGCGCTTCTCTCATCGGAGACAGGCGTGCTTTCAGCGAGAGTGAGGGCTGGGCGGTTGCTCTGGGTAACCGGCATACCAGCAGCGTTACACAGGCGCTGCCCGAAAGCAGAGCCACCAGGGTGAAGGACAGGCGCCAGCCCCCGTGTTCACCCACCCATGTGCCCAGCGGAGAGCCGAGCACGGTAGCCAACGTGAATCCGCTCACCACCAGGGCCAGGGCTCGCCCCCGCTTCTCCGGCGGAGAGAGTTGCGTGCTGGTTGCATAGGCGAGCGGGGAGTGCGTCGCGGCGCACGCCCCGGCCAGTATCCGCGTCAGCAAGAGCAAGGGAAAGGTAGGGGCGAGCGCTGAGCCGATGTTGGCCAGGCAAAACCCAAAGAGTGCGATCACCAGCACACGGGTGCGCGACCAGCGACTGGTCAGCGCCGCCAGCACGGGCGCCCCCAGTCCATAGGTCAAGGTGAAGGCCGTTACTAATTGTCCAGCCAGGCCATCCGAGATCATCATGGTATGGGCAATCTCAGGTAGCACTCCAGCTACCACTAGGGCATCGGTGCCCAGCGCGAACATGCCCAGCACAAGCAACAGAACGCGCGGATCGATCCTGTTGGCCTGTGCCTGTGCGGGAGCATTCTCTAGCGTTTTTGACATGGACAAAGATCTCCTTTCACGCATCGTCTGCTCTCCTTCCGCCCTCACGTCACAACGCGTCAAACCACCAGCCCTGCAGGTGCCGGATCGTGGTAATCTCACAGGTATGGTAGCTATTGTGGGCGATCATGCTGTAGATGAGATAGCGGCTTGTATTCCACACCTCACCTTCTGCGGCGGGCTGATTCAAATCAGCATCGGTCAGGGTCGTCACATACCGGGCCAGTGGCGCATTCGCCTCCAAGACACGTCTGCGTGCTTCATGCCAAGCGGCTTCATCCGTTGGATCACCGATTGGAGTCCATCCGCTTCCATCCTCTGACCCGAGTGCTGCACCATCGACCGGAAGGTGCTGGAGTTGGAGCAATGCCACTTCTTGGAAGTCACGCACGTGATTGACCACTGCCCAGACACTGTTAAAGCGCAGCGCTGGGACGGTCGCTGCTTGTTGAGCCGTCAAGCCATCGGTCGCCGTCTCGAAAGAGGAGAACCAGCCAGGAGTAGTGCTCGTGAACAGCAGTTCGAGCGCCTCAGCTGTATAGGGTGCTTCAGACATAGAACCTTCTCGCTTTCTCTCATGTAGTAGGGAGGGAAGCAGCCACAGAACGGTCAGTACTGCCTATCCCTCTCAGGAGATACACCCCTGATAAGAAAAGGATAGCGCAGGAATATTGTCAGCTGTCTGTCATATTTAAGGAGACTTTCTCAGTGCTGTTGACAAGACGCGTAATCTGCTGTAGGTTCTATCATGAGCATTGACTATCCAGGTCTTTGTCTGTCACCTCTTTGTCATATTTTTGCGAAAGGAACCCGTCAAGCAGATGCAACGCTTCGACCGCATATTAGGGATTCTGCTCTTTTTGCGTAGTAAACACTCGGTCTCTGCCGCACAGTTGGCACGCCAGTTTGAGGCTTCCACAAGAACCATTTATCGTGACCTGGAGACTCTCAGTGCCCTCGGGGTGCCGCTGTATGCTGAACGTGGACGACAGGGAGGGGTGCGGCTGTTGCCAGGCTACTTTCTGCCACCCCTGATGTTCACGCAGCAGGAGGCGATTGCCCTGCTGCTCGGACTGACCCTGCAAAGGAGCTTGCGCGCGACTCCCTTTCCAACCGAGCGAGAAATGGCCGAGAAAAAACTGCTGGCAGCTCTTCCCGAAACCCTGCGCTCACTGCTGACAAAAGCAGAGCAGTTCGTCTGCTTTGAGAAGACCCCCGGCGATATCTTTCACCCCGAACCTGCAAAGCCTGAGCCGGAGGTAGTCACCATACGTCCTGCCGAACAAGCGGACCTGCAGCAGAGCCAGACGGTCAGTACTTTTTTTCAAGCCGTGCTTGACGGCAAGCTGGTGCTCATGCAATACGCCTCACCCTATCGAGCGCATGAAAGCGTGGTCCTGGTGGAACCGCTCGGACTTCTTTGGGATCGTGACCACTGGTATCTGGCTGGGAGGCTGGCGGAACAGAAGGGTTTGGTGAGGCTCTGGCGAGCGGATCGCGTCGTCCAGATCAAACCCCACCAGCCACTGGTGCGGGTCCAACCTGCGTTTGATGTGCGCGAACTCTTAGGGCGCAACTGGCTTGCGTCGGCGATGGAAGAATGGAGGGATCTGGCGCCCGTAAAAATTCGTCTCTCATGCGCACAAGCTGAGCGGCTTCAACAGGATTGGTATTATCGGCATGCCCATTTTGAGCCGGAAGCTTCGGATCAGATGATCATGACTTTTGGGGAGCAGAACCCCACAGTCATCCTGGAATTGTTGCGCTGGTTAGGGCCGGGGGCAGAGTTGCTGGAGCCAGTTGCATGGCGAGAAAGGATGAAGGAGGAGTTGAGACAGATGTTGGCCTATTATACCTCCCAATAACCTCACCTGACACCTTGCTCCATCGAATGTGCGCTTGTAGTATGTGGCGTGCGGCTGCAAGCCTATTGGGATAGGCTCTTAGCTCAGAATCAACGACACATCGTCAACATACATGTAAGTATAGTAAGGGCCTCCGCCTGATTCTTCGTGATCGAGGAACTGGATGTCGACAGTTTGTCCTGTGTAGGCCGAAAGATCAAATGTCAACTGCACCCAGACTCGATCGTTTGTAGTGTTCACGAAAAGCTGTTGTAACACGTTTCCGCTACTATTCATCACATCAGCCTCCTGCCAGCCATACGTGCTCGAGTCGTTGCTTGCAGGCCAGTAATAAAAACTGAGAACGGCGTTTCTCGCACTGGCTGGAATAGTGACGACCTGGTACGCGATGGAGTCTCCTTCCTGGCCGCTACTGGCCCCCAATCTTAACGAATACTTCCCACTATGCGCAATCATTTGACTACGTCTAGGGTGATATGCTCCAGCGTACACCCAGCCAGGGGAGCTTGACTCAAAACCGCCGTTCTGGATAATGCCAGGCCCTTGAGTAGGTGTTGACGTGCTGGTTGGTGTAGGTACCGGTGTGCCAGTCGTCGTGGAAGTGGGTGTGACTGTTGGAATGGAAGTAGGTGTGTCTACCGGCGTTGCTGTCGGATTAGTAGTTGGTGTGGGCGAAAGCGACCCTGTTCCAGTGGGTGTAGGTACAGGCGTTCCTCCTGTGGTAAAGAAATTGGGAATCACATGTCCGCGACTGTCAACAGGAGCTGGTAAGCCAAGCGCATACATGTAGTTCGCGCTCATGTCGTCGATGCCCATCGTAGCTGAATAGGATTGCCCACTCACTATCCCGGGTCCGGCTAAAACGAATGGTACATGTCGAGTTGTGCCCATACCTGTGCTGCCCAGGCCGTAGAAATTGTCGAAACTGGTATGATCGTTTTCCGCCTCATCAGCGGTAATCGAGATATCCGTGTTGCCAGTGTAGTTGTTCTGCTGCAGCCAGGTGTACAGCTGGCTAAAAGCTTGATCGTCCCAACTACTCGCCTGCTGGTATAGACCACCTGAGGAGTCAGGACTTGTGCTTTCGACAGAGCGGCCTTCGGCTTCGGTGACGGGCATATAGACGAGGAAGCCGTTAGGATTGCTCGCATTTGCCGTGATGAAATTCTGGACCTCAGTTACCCATTGGGTCGGCACGCCGTTGATGTTCTGTCCCAGGGTGATCTGATCAACGTTGGCATCGGTAATATGCCCGGTCGGATAGTCATTACCCCCGATAACCGCTGTGCTCATACCGTGGCTTTTAGCAACGTCGAAGATTGATTCCTGCCCAAAAACCTCGGTTCCACCGTACCAGATATTCGTGTCAAGACCATCAGGCTGCCCCCATACTTTGGCAGGAGCATCGGGAGTGCGCCAGGCGGGGTAAGAGCCAACGGCAATCTGGTAGTGATCGATGGGTGACCAGCCATACTGCGTCCATGTTTCGGAGGCGACAACGCCATTTTGCGCGAGCTGGTGTGTGGCTAGTGAATTATTTGCCATCGATTGAGCGTCTGTGAACCACGACTCGTGATAGGTTTCGTCATAGTCTACAATAATCAGATTTTTCGCTCGTCCTACTGGGATTGTGCGCGAACCAGGAACAGGGATAGGAGCCAGGCTAAAATTAACTGTAGCGCTTCCACTGACGGTGACCTGCATCCGCTGCGCATCTTTGTAAAAAGGCTGTGTGCCGTTGATGGTGTAGCGGTCCGCTTCGAGGTTGTAAGTACCAGCGGCAATGCCAGTGAAAATGTAGGAACCATCGCTGGCTGTGTTTGTGTATTGTGCTCCGCCACCGACTGTGCCAATGCTAATTCCCACCTGCGCATTAGCGACGGGGCTGCCGGTAGCAGCATCTGTAACGATGCCGCTTACGGTTGAAGAGCCTGCAGCCATGCTGAGTCTTGGTGATCGAAGCGCGCCGCCTGGCAGATCGTCGGTGTCACCGAAGGCAGTTGATGGAACATACTGAGCATTTGGGCCGCTGGCTTGCCTGGCATGGATAGATAAAGCGCGAGGGATGATGGCAATCGATGAAATAAGCAAAGCGACGATTGCCGCCAAAGATACGATAGCAAGCCGATGCCGGCTTAGCCAATTGCTTTTTGTTTCTTTCAATCTCTACTCCTGTCTAGTAAATACTAATTAATCTCCTCCTGAGCCGTTGATGTTCTCGCTGACATTAATAACAGCCACTTCCACACTGGCCCAGTTGGGTTGGGTCGTTGTCCCTTGAATAGCGTAATTTATGGTTACACCGCCCTTCACATTGTCAACCAACCGGGTTGCAGTTGCGATGACTTTCCCTGACGAATCCAGCAATGTTACTCTCAAGGTAAAATCGTGCTGATACGTGTCATTATTTTTTAGCTGTCCGTCCGCTTCAAAGGTCGTTCCAGACAGCATTTTTACATCCGGCTGGCCGACCAGCGATACCAATTTCTTGATTGTAGTCGCTGTTGCTGCCGTAGCGGCATTAGCGCTGCTGGCTGGAGAAGACGTTGAAGACGATGTTGTTGTGTTTGAGGGTGTGCTTTTATTGCCACCACACGCGGCGAGCAAAAGCATCATAAGAAAGAGACTTGTAACAGTAGAGAAATACGCTTTTCGCGCTGGCACAGGCACTAGGATCAATTGCGGTACTCCTTTTTTATTTGAAGTCCATGAATATCTCTACAGCTAATAAACAGGCAGACAGAGATTGATTAGCAGAATCTGACGACCGATTTGGCGAAGGTTGTGGAATTTTACATCAAGGCGGCGTTTAGTTGGGCAGACTGATTTTTTTACTTTGAAAGGCTATAGTTGTGCCGCGCATATCCCTGTTACTGGCACTGGGTGGGATGTTGATGCTTACAGCTTGTGGGTCAATCTCAACTTCCACCACTCCAGTAACTAATCGTAATCGAGCAATCAATGCAAGGTTATTGTTGGGTTCCACCAGTGGTGATTGGCCAGTATTTGCTTATGACCCAGGACATACGGGCTATGTCGATCAAATAGCAAATCCACACGCTATACAGGGCAGGTTACTATGGACACGGCATACCGGCCCTATCTTTTCCTCATCCGTGGCTGGTCTTGGTATGCTTTTTGTCTCCAGCACCGACGGCTATTTGTACGCACTTCAGCAAGATTCGGGTAGGATAGCCTGGCGAGTGCGCCTGGCTAATCTTTTAACTGATGCGACTCCGGCTTTAGAGGGCCAGGTGTTATTTGTATCGGTGCATAGCACCGCGTTAGAGGCGCTCGATGCGCATACCGGACAAGTTTACTGGATATTCGAGACCGGCGAGAAGATACAGGCACCGCCGCTGGTAGTGGGAAGACGTGTCTTGATAGCATCAGGGATGACACTGTGGGTGCTGGATGCTACCAGCGGGCGAGATATGTGGAAGTTCCACCGCGGGGAGAGCGGCTGGCCTACCACTGGATCGCCTGCTGTAGGGGGTAATGTGATTTATGTTGGACTGGGAACGGGCACGCAACTTTGGGCGCTCGATCTAAGCGATGGACATATCCTGTGGTCGTTTGATACAGGCGACCGTATCACCAGCGAGGCGCTGGTGAAAGCAGATACGGTTTATGTTGCCACCTGGCGTGGGAACATTTTTGCAATTAATCGCGCTAATGGTACGAAACGCTGGGTCTATGCGCTCAACTCGAGTCATAATCAGAATGTTGTTGATGGAGTGGCGGGAAGTATGGCCCTGGCGAACGGCCGTCTCTACGTGGGAGACTACCGCGGCGTGATTTCATGCATTGATGCGCTGCAAGGTAAATTGACCTGGCGCTTTGCGACTGGCGCACAAATCCTGGCTACGCCGGTAGTGTCTGACGGGCGAGTCTATGTAGGCTCAGGCGATGGCAATTTCTATGCCCTTGATACGCAAACGGGCAGACCCGCCTGGCATTGATGC
>Ga0187846_10000030_pt1 | contig 78941 bp, 72 predicted proteins | sample TC_taG_FD_161473 | JGI IMG/M metagenome (GOLD analysis project Ga0187846, IMG submission 161473) | Biofilm microbial communities from the roof of an iron ore cave, State of Minas Gerais, Brazil - TC_06 Biofilm (v2) | ecosystem: Environmental > Terrestrial > Deep subsurface > Cave > Wall biofilm... | reverse complement strand
CGGGCGGTTTGCGGCAAGTTCAAGCGCGAGAACGGGCTCGATTACGAGACCTCGCAGATCACGATCAGCTCGGGCGGCAAGCAGGCGCTCTACAATGCGCTGGTCGCCACGGTCAATCCCGGGGACGAGGTCGTGATCCCGGCGCCGTTCTGGGTGTCCTACCCGGAGATGGTGCTGCTGTGCGACGGCACCCCGGTTCCGGTTGCGTGCCCGCAGAACAACGGCTTCAGGCTCCGGCCCGAGGATCTCGACGCGGCCATCACGCCGCGCACTAAATGGTTGATCCTGAACTCGCCGTCCAACCCCACCGGAGCCGCGTATTCTGAGTCCGATCTGCGGGCCGTCGCCGAGGTGCTGCTGCGCCACCCGCAGGTCTGGGTCATGACCGACGACATGTACGAGCATCTCGTCTACGACGATTTCGAATACAGGACGATCGCCCAAGTCGAGCCGCGGCTCTACGAGCGGACGCTGACCGTCAATGGCGTCTCGAAGGCCTATTGCATGACCGGCTGGCGCATCGGCTATGCCGGTGGGCCGAAGCAGCTGATCAAGGCAATGGGCGCGATCCAGTCCAACTCGACCGCCAACCCGTGCTCGATCAGCCAGGCGGCGGCGATCGAGGCCCTCACCGGACCGCAAGATTTTATCCCGGTCCACAACCGCAGCTTCAAGGAGCGGCGGGACCTTGTCGTCGACAGGCTCAACCGGGTGCCCGGCTTGTTCTGCCCGCTGCCCGAGGGCGCGTTCTACGTCTACCCGTCCTGCGCCGGTGTCATCGGCAAGCGTACTCCGGCCGGCACGACCATCGAAGACGACGCCGATTTCGTCCGCTATTTGCTTGAAGAGACCGGGGTCGCGGTGGTGCACGGCCAAGCCTTCGGGCTGTCGCCGCATTTCCGCATCTCGTATGCGACCTCGACCGAGGTATTGCGGGAGGCTTGCGCCCGCATTGATCGCGCCTGCCGCGCGCTGATCGCCTAGCTTTCGCGCACAGAGCACCGCCGCGCCAGGCGCGTCAGCCTTTCTCCAGATTTCGATTGCCATCGCGCAAGCCGGCGCGCAACTTCGGGACCAGATAAGGGCTCCGCCGGGCCCGCGATTCGGCCTTGGCGGTCGCTACTCAGCATGATGGAGGCGCCCCAATGGCGAATACATCCGCGAATGGATCTGCGGCACCGCGTTGTGCCGCGCTGATCGGTCCCTATCTTTCGGGCAAGACGACGTTGCTCGAAGCCTTGCTGCATGCGAGCGGCAGCACCACCCGGCGGGGCAGCGTGCGCGACGGCAATTCGGTCGGCGATCATGCCGCGGAGGCGCGGGCTCGCCAGATGTCGACGGAAATCAATGTCGCGAGTGCCACGTTTCTCGGTGATCCTTGGACGATCCTGGACTGCCCCGGCTCGGTCGAGCTGCTTTACGAGGCTCAAGGGGCACTGCTGGCGAGCGATGTCGCGGTGGTCGTCGTCGAACCGGAGGTCGAGCGGGCACTGACGATCAGTGCGCTGCTGCGGTTTCTCGACCGGCACAAGATCCCGCACATGATCTTCATTAACAAGATGGATACCGCGAACGCGCGCGTGCGCGACGTGCTCGCGGCGCTGCAATCGGTATCCGAGCGGCCGCTCGTGCTGCGCCAGGTCCCGTTGCGCGGGCCCGATTCCGAAATCACCGGCTATGTCGACCTGGTCAGCGAGCGCGCCTATCGCTACCGGCCGGGCCAGCCTTCGGATCTGATCAAATTGCCGGACGATTTTTGGGATCAGGAGCGCCCCACCCGAACCAATCTGATCGAAAAGCTAGCTGATTTCGACGATGCCTTGCTCGAGCAGCTGCTCGAGGATGTCGAGCCGCCCAAGGAGGAGATCTACCGGCACCTGACGCGGACCTTGAGCCAAGTCCAGGTGGTGCCGGTGTTTGTCGGCTCGGCTTTGGCTGATTGGGGCATCCGGCGGTTGTGGAAGGCGTTGCGCCACGAGACACCGGCGCCGCAGGTAACCGCCGAGCGCTTCGGGGTCCCCGCCGACGGCGAGCCGCTGGCCCAGGTGATCAAAACCTACAACCTGCCGCATACCGGCAAGCTGTCGTTGGCTCGGGTCTGGCGCGGCTCGATCTCCGAGGGAATGGTTCTCAACGGCACCCGCGTCGCCGGGCTGCTACGGCTGACCGGCGCCCAGCAGGAAAAGATCCCGTCCGCCCAGACGGGTGAGGTCGTCGGGCTGACCCGCATGGAGGACATCGCGACCGGCGCGGTGCTGACCCCTTCCGGCAAAGCCGGGCCCATGATGCGGCCCGAGCGTCCCCAGCCGGTCTTTGGTCTCGCGATCCACTCGGAACGGCGGCAGGACGACGTCAAGTTGACCGGCGCCATCGGCAAGCTGATTGAAGAGGATCCCACACTCGAGCTCGAGCAGAACGCCGATACGCAGGAAATGGTCCTGTGGGGGCAAGGTGACATCCACTTGCAGATCGCGCTCGACCGCTTGCGCAACCGCAACAACCTCGCGGTCAACGGCAAGCCGGCCGCGACACCATACAAGGAATCGATCCGCCACAGCGCCCAGCAGCACTCCCGCTTCAAACGGCAGAGCGGCGGGCACGGCCAGTTTGCCGATGTCACGGTCGAGGTGAAATCGCTGCCGCGCGGCTCCGGCTTTACCTTTACCGACAGGGTCGTCGGCGGAGCGATCCCGCGCAACTACATACCCGCGGTCGAGGAAGGAGTAATCGAGGCACTGCGCCGCGGCCCCCTCGGCTTTCCGGTCATCGACGTCGCGGTCAATCTGATTACCGGGCAGTTCCATAGCGTCGATAGCTCCGATCAGGCGTTCCACATCGCCGGGCGGCAGGCGGTCCAGGAGGCGTTGCCGAAGTGCGAGCCGATCCTGCTCGAGCCCATCGACCTGGTCGAGATCTCGGTGCCGAACGCGTTCACCGCCCGGGTTCAGCGGTTGGTCTCCGGCCGACGCGGCCAAATCCTGGGCTACGACGCCAAACCGGAATGGAGAGGCTGGGACGTCGTCAGCGCTCATATGCCGCAAAGCGAGCTGCACGATCTGATCGTCGAGCTGCGTTCGCTGACACTGGGGGTCGGCAGCTTCGCCCATCATTTCGACCATATGCAGGAGATGACGGGACGGCCGGCCGAGAGAGTGCTCGCTATGCGCAGCGCCGAGGCCGCACAGTAGCCGGCAGGCAACTCGCGAAAGCGTGACTTGGCGCCAGCTGCGGGTATACCGATTTCTCGGTCGAGAGGATCGGGAGGTGCCACGATGCCGGTTCGACGCAGAAGAGGATGGGAGCTTCGCGAAAGCGAAGCGACGCCGGAAGGCGTATTCCTGAGACGGCGAGAGTTGCTCAAGACCGTAGCGGCGGGGTCGATCCTTGGCCCCGGGATGCTCTCATCTCTCGCGGCGGCAGGGGAAGATCCGTCGGCCGGGCTTTATCCGGCCAAGCAAAACCCACGTTACACGCTCGACCGGTCGCTGACCGACGAGAAGTTGGCGACGTACTATAACAACTTTTACGAGTTCGGCTCGCAAAAGACGATCGCCGACGAGGCCCAGGCGCTGAAGGTCCGTCCATGGACAATCAAGATCGACGGGCTGGTCGACAAGGAAATGACGGTCGACCTAGACGATCTGTTAAAGAAGATGACGCTCGAAGAGCGGCTTTACCGCCACCGCTGCGTCGAGGCGTGGTCGATGGCGGTGCCGTGGAGCGGCTTTCCGATGGCCGCCTTTGTCGATTTCGCAAAGCCTTTGAGCTCGGCGAAATATGTCCAGATGGAAACCTTTCTCGATCCCAAGACCGCACCCGGCCAAAAGCAGGTCTGGTACCCCTGGCCCTATATCGAGGGGGTGACGATCGCCGAGGCCGGTAACGAGCTCGCCTTTCTGGTGACCGGCATGTACGGCAAGCCCGTTCCCAAGCAGGACGGAGCGCCGTTGCGGCTTGTGCTGCCATGGAAATACGGGTTCAAATCGGTAAAGTCGATCGTGCGCTTTTCATTTACCGACAAGCGCCCGGTCTCGTTCTGGGAAACCGTGCAAGGCGACGAGTACGGCTTCTGGGCGAATGTCAACCCCGACGTGCCACATCCGCGCTGGAGCCAGGCCACCGAGCGCGTGCTCGGCGTCGACGGCCGCCGGCCGACGCTCAAATGGAATGGCTACGGCGAGTTCGTCGCCCACCTCTATGACGGCCTCGAAAAGGAGCGCCTCTTCGCCTGAGGTCGAGCCTCCTTCCGCGCGACTCGCGGACGTTCGAGGGGCCATGCCGCCTTCTACCGCGCAGCTTGCGGGTTGGGAGCTCCAAGCCTCAATTTCGATACGTCGCGTAGGCCGGGCGACTAACAGTGGGGAGCTGCAGGGTCTGGCATCCTCGCCACCCCGGCGGTCAACCGGGAATCGGGCGAGCACGTTATCGGCTTGGATTACCAGACGAAAAGCAGATCGAATTGACTGTCCGCGGGCACAAAGCCTTTGCCAAAGCAGTCGACCGTCGCAGTGAAATCTGTGACGCCTGTTTCCCAGCTCCCGACGTGGCAGAAAGTGGCCACGCCATCCCCGTAAGCCGAGACCTCCACATGCCCGCCGGGACCCCAAACCGTCGCGCCGCCGACGCCGGTGCACGTCACTGAATAGGTGCCGGTCGCGGTTTTGGTGACGCTGATCCCTTCGGGTCCGTTCTTCACATTGAACGAATAGGTGGCGTCTGGCGTGTAAGGTGTGTTGATCGTCGGCGAAGCTTCGTTGGCCCAAACATAGCACAATGTTGCTGCCCCTCGCCCCGCATCGGCGAGCGCCGGCGTGACCCCGACCATGCAGCCGAGGGTGAGCGCCCCAATAGCCATCCCAAGAAACGCTCGGGAACGATATTGCGTTTCCGCTGTCAACATTTGCTTGTCCTTCATTGCGCTCGACTTGTGTGAGGTGGATCAGATTTGGAAAAATAATCATCAGCACATCTACCGTCAGAACGGCGACCCGATCGCGTCCCGGAAAACGTCTAAACGGTCGTCACCGAGGTCGCTGCGGCGTTGGCATCCGCGCTGAAGCCAAGCGACCGAGCGGGTGCTCGGCACCAATGATCGGCGGCCGACCCTCAAAAGGAACGGCTGGGGTCGTCGCCCACCTCAATGACGGGCTCGAAAAGGAGCGCCTGTTTGCCTAACGGCCCGGCGAATTGCCCCTCACCCCTTCCTCTTCCCGCGCGCGGGGAGAGGAAGGGACCCGCAAAGCGGGAGGATGAGGACGGTAAGCGGCAAGACCGGTACGACGCTCAGTCGTCCTGCTCCGAGGCCACCTTCCAGAAGTCGACACGAGTCAACGTGGACGTCAGCACTCCTCCCAGAGTGAACCCGGCAACGACACCATGGATCGAACGGCCGCCATTGCTGATCACAATAGCGTTCTCGACGGTCCCGACGGCGTTGCCGAGATTGATCGTCATGAAGCCGGTGCAGTTCGGATTGACCGTATAGCTGCCGGTCTGGCCGGTTCTGAAGTTTTCGTCCAGGCCCATCAGAATTCCGTCGCCAGGGTAGTCTATCTGCTTGAAACCACCCTTGCCGTCAAACGTACCCAGACCCACCACAACGTTTTGTCCAAGTGCTGAGGCGATTGTGAGAACGGAAAAGGCGTAATCGCCTTTCAGCGTCGCATTTGAGCAGCCTAAATCGTCGCTTCCTCCTGCCCAAGCCGCGCCGCTCAGCGCGGGAACAACGATCGCCGCCGCCAATATTCTCTTCCAAAACCAGCTATTCATCTTCCCCTCCGTTCATTCGGAACGGCGGATCGGACCCGGTTCAACGAAAGCGCGCTATGAGCTCGGGATAAAAAGTTATAAATTCCGATAAATTCAGAACATTCGCGGGCGCGGAAGAGATGAGCGCTCTTACGGGGAGTGGCGCCTTCCTATTCGAGGGCTTCCATCTCGACCAGCAGGCCCGGGTTTTGTTCCGGCGAGCCGCCGCCGGCTCATTCGTGCCGGTCGCGGTCGGCTCGCGGGCGCTCGACGTCCTCGGCGTGCTGGTCGGTCAGGCAGGAGACCTCGTAACGAGAGACCAGTTCATGGCTGCCGTATGGCCGGCGACGGTGGTCGAGGACACGAATCTGAACATGCAGATCGCCGCACTCCGCCGGGTCCTCGACGAGGGGCGAGCGGACGGCAGCTGCATCCAGACGATCCCCGGCCGCGGCTATCGCTTTGTCAGCAGAGTGTCGCGGGAAGACAGGGACGCACGACGACGACGCTTGTCGATAGTTGTGCTGCCCTTCGCCAACCTCAGCGACGATCGCGAGCAACAATATTTCGCCGACGGGATCACAGACGATGTGACGACCGATCTATCGCGTCTCGCGGACATGTTCGTAATCTCGCGCAATACAGCGTTCGCCTATCGGGACAAGCCCGTCGATACGAAGCAGATCGGGCGCGAGCTAGCGGTGCGCTATGTGCTGGAAGGCAGCGTCCTCCGATCCGGCAATCAAGTGCGGGTAAACGCGCAGCTAATCGACGCCGAGACAGATGCCCATCTCTGGGCGGAGCGGTTCGAGCGTGAATTCGGCGATGTGTTCGCCTTACAAACTGAGATTACGAGACGGATCGCATGGGCGCTCCACCTGGAGCTGCTCGACACAGAGGCTGGCCGACCGACCGACCATCCCGACGCCCGGGAGTACATTCTCCGCGGACACGCGGTCTACGCCAAGCCCCCGACGCGCAACAACTATGGCGAGGCGATCAGCCTGTTCGAGCGAGCGCTGGCGCTCGACCCGCACTCCGTCGGCGCCCAGAGCTTGTTGGCGGGCGTGCTCCTCTTCCGCGTGCTCGAATTTCCAGCTGATTCGTCCGACCGCGATATTGAGCGTGCGGAAGAGTTGGCAGCAGAAGCCGTCGCGGCGTCACCTCGCAGCATGCTGGCGCATTGGGCGAAAGCCAACGTCCTGCGCTTACAGCGCCGGTGCGCCGAGGCTGCACTTCAATACGAAACGGTGCTCGCGTTGAACCGCAACTGGGTGGGCGCAATAGCTGCTCTCGCCTGGTGCAAGCTTCTGATTGGGTCCACCGAGGAAGCAATCCCGCTTTTACAGCAAGCGATCCGGCTCAGTCCCCGGGACCCGTACATCAGTGTTTGGTATTACCGAATCGGGTTCGTGCATTTGCTGCAAGCGCGTACCGACGAGGCGATCCCTTGGTTGGAAAAGTCGGCTGCGACCCATACCGGATTAGCGACCGTTCATGCGGGGCTCGCCTCGGCTTATGCCCTAAAGGATGAGATTGAACGCGCTAATCACGAACTCGTCGAAGCTCGGCGATTGGATGGCGGTGATCGGTATTCCAGCATCGCCCGGTTGAGGGCCGCTGAAGATTTCGGGGTGCCGAAGACCCGCGCTCTATTCGAATCCACTTATTTGCCCGGGCTGCGCAAGGCCGGCGTGCCGGAGGAATGACCGCCGCGAAAACCTGTCGCCTCCGTGGCGGCGGTTGATGAGACGCCCAGATCAGGATAGCAACCGCAGCGAGGGGAGACAGCCATGGCCATTGCCATTCGACGCGCTGCGGCGGCGGATGCCGCAGAATGCGGCCGCATCATCTGCGAGGCCTTCGGCGCGATCGGCGATCAGCACAATTTTCCGCGTGATTTCCCGTCCGCTAAGGTCGCGACCGGCGTTGCCGCGATGCTTATCACCCATCCCGGCTTTTACGGGGTCGTGGCGGAACGGGACGGCCATATCCTCGGCAGCAATTTTATGGACGAGCGCTCGCCGATCGGCGGCGTCGGGCCGATCACAGTCGATCCTGCGGCACAGAACACTGGCATCGGGCGCCGGTTGATGGAGGCCGTCATCGAGCGCGCGGCGGCGCGCCAGCTGCCCGGCGTTCGGCTGGTGCAGGACGGCTTTCACAACCGTTCTCTGTGCCTCTACACGAGGCTCGGTTTCGTGACCCGCGAACCGCTGTCGGTCATGCAGGGGCAAGCGCTCGATCTGCGTCTTCCCGACTACGCCGTGCGCGCGGCAACCACGGCGGATGCGGACGCCTGCAATGCCTTGTGCCGGCGCGTGCACGGCTTCGAGCGGAGCGGCGAAGTCGACGACGCAATCGCGCGGGACACCGCCAGGGTGGTCGAGCGTCTCGACCGGATCACCGGCTACGCCACCGAGATCGGCTATTTCGCGCATGCGGTCGGCGAAACCAACGAGGACCTGAAGGCGCTGATCGGCGCGGCGCCGAGCTTCGCCGGGCCCGGCTTTCTGGTGCCGACCCGCAACCATGATCTGTTCCGCTGGTGCCTCGACCGGGGACTGCGCCTCGTCAAGCAGCAGACGCTGATGACGATCGGCCTCTACAACGACCCGGCCGGCGCCTATCTGCCTTCGATCCTGTACTGAACGAGAGCGCCGAAGCGCACCGGCCCTCGACAGGAAAATACCGGCGGGCGCCACACCCGTTCTACGCCAAAACCTCCCCGACCATGGACCGAGGCCGCCGAACGCGTGCTCGGCACCAACGAGCGGCGGCCGACGCTCAAATGGAACGGTTACGGCGATTACGTCGCCCACCTTTATGATGGGCTCGAGAAGGAGCGCCTCTTCGCCTGAGGTATGTCGCCACGCGCTTTCCTCGCTCGTCATCGCTCGCCGGTTCAGGAAACTACAGCGAATACCGCTGTCGCGCGCCCGATTAATGCGTGTAGTTTTCGAAAACATGCAGTACTCTGGTAATTTATGAACATATTACTGTCTAGAAACAATAGAAATTCTGCATAATAAACGACAAATTGGGAGCAAACCAACAGCGAATTAACGATGAGGTCGTGTTGCTTGTTGGTAAGTGATTAAGTAGGTATGTTTTCTAAAACGGAAGGAAAAGGGCGACCTTCATGAGCATCGAGATTTCACCGGAGATCGAGGCACGCCTTGCCGTCGAGGCCCGAAGACTGGGCATTTCGGTGGACGCATTGTTGGCGCGCTTGATCAGCGAACACGCGGCGCTGACCAAACCGGCACAAGCCGTCGCCGCCCTACCGGTGCGGCATCTCGGCGGTGCAGGCGCGCTTCACCGGCGAGATATCTACGACGATGCCAGTTGGGCCAGGGATCGTCGATACGAACGTTCTGGTCTATGCGCTCGATGCCGACGCCCTGCAGCACGCCGCCGCCCGCGCGCTCCTTGAAGCCGCGCGCGACGATACGTCGGCGACCCTTTTTGTGTCCCCGCAGATACTCTGCGAATTTTACTCCATTGTAACTAATCCGCGCCGCGTTCCCAAGCCGCTGTCTGCCGCCGAGGCTACGGCCGCGATTACCGGTCTGGTTGCTTTTCTCCATGTACTGCCCGTCCCGGCGCACGCAGCTCAGGGACTGCTCGACCTGCTCCAACGGCACCCTGTGACCGGCGGCGACGTATTCGATTTGTTGATAGTCGCTACCATGCAGGCTAACGGCGTCCACAGGATCTACACCTTCAACGCCGCCGACTTCGCGGTTATTCCGGAGCTCTCGATCGTGACGCCACGATGCGCACGGCGCCGGGATGAAGGAATTGGCCCGGACGGCTACGGCAAATTCGTCGCCCACCTCTACGATGGCGTCGAAAAGGAGCGGCTCTTCGCCTGACCATCAGCACAACGGGGACTCCCCGTGGCCGGGCGCGACCCGGCCACCCACGTCTTAGAAATAGCCCTCGGTGAGCCGCCGAAAAGGCGTGGATGATCGGGACAAGCCCGGTCAAGGGGACTTCGCGTTGTGGGTGCGTCGCGAAAGACGCATCAGTCGTCCTGCTCCGAGGTGACCTTCCAGTCATCGGCGCTCGTTTGCGTGGGCACGGGCACGGATGCGGAAGAGAACGGCGGAAAGAACTCTGAAACAACCTCGTGGATATGACGGCCGCCATCGCTGATCACAAACTTGATGTTTATGACGCCGGAGGAGCTGCCTGCGGGGACGTGGGGGACGTTCAGGTTGATTGTCATGCTCCCGGTGCAGTCGGAATTAACCTTGTAGGTGCCGGTTTCCTGCCCCGGCGGCGAGAAGTCGTCGCCTGCGAGGTTGTCGCCTCGTAATCACGTTGGGTGAGAGTGCCGTCGCCGTAGAACACCTTGATGCCGGTAACTACCTCCGGCGGACCATTTGGAAGACCTGGCGGAGTGTAGGCGGTAACGCCGAAGGCGTACTTGCCACTTGAGCGTCGCGTTCGAGCATCCTAAATCGTCGCCTCCTCCTGCCCAGGCCGTGCCGCTCAGCGTTGGCAATATGATCGCCGCCGCCAAGAGTCCTTTCGAAACCCAGCTGTTCATCTTGGACCTCCATTCGTTCGGATCGCAGCCGGATCGAACCCCGCTCAACGAAAGCGCGCTATGAGCCCGGGATAAAAAGTTATAAATTCCGATAAATTTCAGGACATTCGGGGGCGCGGGAGGCAATGGGCGCTCTTGGCAGGGGTGGGATCTTCCTATTCGAAGGGTTTCGGCTCGACCGCAATGCCGGCGTCCTGTTCCGGCGGCGCGAAGACGGTGCTTTTGTGCCGGTGGCGATGGGCTCGCGGGCGCTCGACGTCCTCGGCGTGCTGGTCGGACAGGCGGGAGGCCTCGTAACGAGAGATCAGTTCATGACCGCCGTATGGCCGGCGACGGTGGTCGAGGACACCAATCTGAACATGCAGATCGCCGCACTCCGCCGGGTCCTCGACGAGGGGCGAGCGGGCGGCAGCTGCATCCAGACCGTGCCCGGGCGCGGCTACCGTTTCGCTGCCCCGGTGACGCGGGTCGAGTCCTCCGCCCCGTCCGCATCCGGCCGACGATCGGGTAACGCTGCGCCCCGCCTGTCGATCGTGGTGCTGCCGTTTGCCAATCTCAGCAATGATCCCGAGCAGCAATATTTCGCCGACGCGATCGCCGAGGATCTGACAACCGATCTGTCGCGGCTCGCAGGCATGCTGGTGATCTCGCGCAATACTGCGTTCACTTACCGGAACAAGCCGATCGACACAAAGCAGATCGGCCGCGAGTTGGGGGTGAGCTATGCGCTGGAAGGAAGCGTCCGCCGGTCGGGCAACGCGGTCCGCGTCGCTGCCCAGCTCATCGATGCCGAAGCCGATGCGCATATCTGGGCAGAGCGGTTCTACGGCGACACGGGCGATCTGTTCGGCCTCCTAGACGAGATTGCGAGCCGGATCGCTGTCGCGCTCAACCTTGAGCTGATTGGCGTGGAGGCCGCCCGGCCGAGCGAGCATCCCGATCCGCTGGATTACATCCTCCGGGGACGCGCCACAAATTTGAGGCCACCGTCGCATGACAGCCGAACGGAGGCAATCAGCATGTTCGAGCGCGCATTGGGGCTCGATCCGCGGTCTGTCGAGGCGCGCAGCTTGTTGGCGACCGCGTTGATGGCACGCGTGCTCGATAATATGAGCGACTCGGCCGCGACTGAAATCACACGCGCGGAAGAACTTGTCGGGCAAGCCTTGGCGGCATCGCCCCGCAACCCGCTTGCACATTACGCCAAAGGCCAGGTGCTGCGCGCCCAGAACCGATATGAGGAGGCCATTCCCGAATACGAGACGGCGATCGCGTTCGATCGCAATTGGGTCAGGGCAATAGCCATTCTCGGCGAATGCAAGTTTTACTCCGGTCCGATAGAGGAGATGGTTCTGGCCCAGGAGCAAGCCATCCGCCTCAGTCCCCGCGATCCCGTGATCGGCACTTTTTATTACCGGATCGGGATCGTAAATCTGCTGCAATCGCGCACTGACGAGGCGATCCTCTGGCTCGAGAAGGCGTGCAACGCCAATCCGGTACATCCGCTACCTCGCGCCCCCCCTAGCTTCCGCCTATGCCCTCAAAGGCCAGACCGAACGCGCCGCTGCCGAGCTGGCCGAAGCCCGGAGGCTGAGTGGCGACAACCGTTTTTCGAGCCTTGCTCGCTTGATGGCCGCCCAATATTTCGGGGTACCGAAGGTCCGTGCCCTATTCGAGACCACTTATCTCGCTGGCCTGCGCAAGGCCGGGATGCCGGAGGATTGATCCGTTTGCCCGTCTCGCCACCGTCGTCAGCGCCGAACCCTGGCGCTTAGGTTCCGGCGCGCCAGCTCAAGAAACCTTCGCTTGATTTCGGCGAACAGGCGCGGCGGGATGAACCCGTATGAGAAGATCCCAGGCCGACCCGGCAGGGGCTGGAGGCCGGCATTCGGCCATTCGTCAACATTATGCTCAGAGACGATCACCCAGCACGGCTCGTCACTCAGCCCGACGGCGCGCCGGACCTTCGGCGGAATTTCGATCCCGACCGTGTCGCCCGCCGGAGGCGAATGCGTGATCGGCAGGATGACGAGAAAGCGGGGACGAGACGACGAATCGCTGGCGGCGACCAGACAAGCCGGACGGTCCTTTCCATGATCGCGGCCTGCGGTGGCCTCATCCAGCCATAGATAATCGTAGCGTACGATCAGGCCGGGCTTCGGCTCCGGCACCGTCACGGCGGCGGCTCATTCCATCGACTCGTCGAGATGCGCGTGCTCGGGGTCCATCTCGGCGCGTTCAACCGCTTCGATGACGACCGCAGCAGCATCCTCGGTGCGATATGTCCGGCGCGCCGCTGCGATGAGCCAGTCGTAGTGATCGGCCGACAGCAGCACGAGCTCTCGGCGTCCGTGCCGGGTAATCTCCACAGGTTCGCGCAAGGCCCTGTGCTGGAACTCGCCGAACTTGCGCTGAAACTCCACCGCCGTCGTTTTCATATGGCCGCCACCCGACATTAAAACAAAGTATCTGGAGTATACGTACTTGATGCCACGATTGGAAGGCCCTCGAGCCGGATACCACCCCGAAGCCGTTTAACACGCAGAAAACGATAGCCTCCCGCGAGGCAGGGAACGCTATCGCTCGCGCGTCTGTTGTGCCTTGGGTGAGCGAGTGTCGATTTGCAACATATGGGCTGCCGCATAGCCTTCGAGCGGGCGCGCGGGAAGGCGGCGACCCCGCGCAGGTGCGGGAGCGGTCTTCGCCCGGACCTCTCCCGTCGCTGACGCCGCTGCGCGGCATCGCCGCACTCTGGGTCGTTCTGTTCCACTATTGCTGGCATTTTCCGGCGGTTCACGCCGACCGCTACACCGGGGCGGTGTACAAGGGCTATCTGGCCGTCGACCTGTTCTTCATGCTGAGCGGGTTTGTCATCAGCCACGTGTATCACCGGGTGTTCGCGCGGCAGGTGACCGGGCAGCATTACCAGGATTTTCTGAAGGCCAGGGTAGCGCGGATCTACCCCCTGCACTTGACAGTCCTGCTGGTGTTCGTCGCAACGGCAGTGGCCGAGCGGGCCGCGGTCTATGCCTATGGCGGATCGTTCGGGCCGATACCGCTCGTCGGCGAGCGGTCGCTTGGCGGATTTTTCGCCAATCTATTGATGCTTCAAGGTGTTTGGGCCCGCGAGCTGAGTTGGAACGACCCGTCCTGGTCGATCAGCCTCGAATTCCTGGCCTATCTGTTGTTTCCGCTACTGTTTGGTTGGCTTTGGCGGGCTCGTCCCGCTGCCAAGGCCGGCATTGCCGGGGTGTTGCTCGTTGCCCTCGGATCGCTCGCCTACCGCACCGGCGACGACTTCAACCAGTGGAACGGGATGGGCGCGACCATGCGGTGCCTGCCAGAGTTCCTGATCGGGGCGCTGCTATACAGTGCCTATCGAGGCCGCGTGCTTGGCTCGGTGCTGGCGACGGACACCGCGCTGCTCACAGCAATATTGCTGCTCTGCGGCATGCTCCACTTCGCGGCGCCGGATTTCGGCATCATCCCGTTGTTTGCCCTGCTGCTGTTGACCGCGGTCGCGAATGAAGGCCGGCTCGGCCCATTACTGAACTCGGCGCCGTTGCTGTGGCTCGGCAACATCTCCTATTCGCTCTACCTTATTCATTGGTTCGTGCTGTTCGTCACGACCGAGGCGATGCGGGCGAGTCCAAGCGCCGACACCGCCAAGCTCCCGGCCGGTCTGTCGCTGGCATTGATTATCGCGATGCTCGCGGTCAGCCCCGTTCTCGCGACTTTCAGCTACCGCTTTGTCGAGGTGGCCGGGCGACGCTGGCTGCGCCACAGGCTTGGTGTCGCGCGACGCCGCACGCGCGATTTGTCGGCTGCCGACGGGCAGGTTGCATGATAGACTTTTCGACTTGGCTACGGAGGGTCCCGATGCTCGAGGCGCTGACCATCATTCGCCATGCCGAGCGGCCGACCGTCGCATTTTCCGGCGGCGCTACCTACCAGCCGATCATCGGCGACGACACCGGCGCTGGTCTGCCAATCCGCACCGGCATCCCGACCTCGCCGCCTGGCTATCAGACTGCGCTCCACTCCCATCCTTATGCGGAGGTGCTGACCGTGCTCGAGGGCCGCGGCGAGGCGTGGCTCGCCGATGAGGCCGGGGTGGTCGGCCTCGAACCCGGCGTCTCGATCACCTTCCCGGCCAATCGGGTGCACGCATTTCGCGTGGTCGGCGACCAACCGCTCGTCACCCTTGGCATCCACACGTTTGGCAAACGCATCGTCAATTACCTCGACCCGCCCGCCGGGTGAGGTTGAACCCTTCCCTTCCGCGCTTTGTCGCGGCACATTCGACCGTTCTTCGACTCAGGGAGACCAGCGATGGCCATCAGTCGTTTTGACAAAACACAACCGCCCGGCCCGCGCATGAGCCGCTGTGTCGTGCGCGACAATACGGTGTATCTCGCCGGGCTGACCGCCAGCGACGCGACGCAGGACATCAAGGGACAGACCAAGCAGATCCTCGACAAGATCGACGGCTACCTGGCGCAGGCCGGGACCAGCAAATCGAACCTGCTCTCGGCCAATCTGTGGATCAAGGACATGGCGCTGTTTGCCGACATGAACTCGGTGTGGAACGCCTGGGTCGATCCCGAGAACCCGCCGGCGCGCGCTTGCGTAAAGGCCGATCTGGCGCGCCCGGAGCTGCTCGTCGAAATTATGGTCACCGCCGCCAAGTAACGCGAAGCGGCAGCGCGGCGAATTAGCCCGACTACGTCATCCCGATCTCGCCGTCGACGACGTGCTCGACCCCGAGTTCCGGGATCGAGAGGGTGATCTTTGGCTTGAGCAATGCGTTCTCCTTGAGCCGGCCCTTGGCGAGCGCATCGCGCACCGCCGTCTCGATCTCGCGTTGCGAGGTCACGCCCACGACCTTGAGGAACTTGCGGATGTCCATGTTGAAGCGGTCTTCGTTCATCGTTCATCCTTCGCAATAAGACTGCTGACCGGCACCGGCTGAAGTAGACCCGCACCTCTTCCCCCGCAACACCTCCCTTCAACATGCCTTCTGAAATTCCCGAGCCGATAGCGGCTTATCGGGAAGCGCGCCAGCAGGGGCTACTGCAGCCCGACCCGGCCCAGCAATTGGCGGTCGAAAGGCTACAGAGCCTCTACCGTGCGTTGTTGGATTACCGGCCCGAGGCCGGGCTGCACGGCTGGTTGGCGCGCTTTGGCCTCGCCGAGAACGGCGGTACGCACGCGCCGATGGGGCTCTACTTGTGGGGCCCGGTCGGCCGTGGCAAGTCGATGCTGATGGATCTGTTCTTTGCCGCGGTGCCGGACATGCGCAAGCGGCGGGTCCATTTTCACGCCTTCATGCTGGAGGTGCACGACCGCATCGAGCACAAGCGGCGGGCCAGGACCGAAGCGCCGATACTCGAGGTCGCTGCCGACATCGCCGATCAGGCGGCACTGTTGTGCTTCGACGAGTTCCAGGTCGACGACATTGCCGACGCGATGATCTTGGGGCGCCTGTTTACCGCACTCTTCGAGGCCGGGGTCGTCGTCGTGGCGACATCCAATCTTCCGCCCGACCGGCTCTACGAGCACGGCCTGCAGCGCGAGCTTTTTCTGCCTTTCGTGGCGCTGCTCAAGGAAAAGCTCGATGTGCTCCAGCTCGACGGCGGGCGTGACTGGCGGCTCGCGCGGCTGATCGGCAAGAGGGTCTACCACCACCCGCTCGGCCCGGCCGCGCGCGCGGCGATCGAACGCGCCTTTGCCGAGCTGACCGACGGAGCATCCGGCGCGAGCATGACGCTCCCCGTCAAGGGGCGTTCGCTCGTCGTGCCATGCGCTGTGCGCCGGGTCGCCTGGTTCAGCTTTGCCGATCTTTGCCAGAAACCGCTCGCCGCGGCCGATTACCTGGCGCTCGCCGAGCATTTCTCGGTGGTTATCGTCGAAGGGATTCCGCGGCTCGGCCCCGCTGAGCGCGACGCCGCGCGGCGCTTCAACATCCTGGTCGACACACTCTACGAGGCGCGCACTTTACTGATCGCCTCGGCCGAAGTACCGCCCGAAGAAATTTACGCGGCCGGCGACGGCACCTTCGAATTCCAGCGCACGGTCTCGCGGCTGATCGAGATGCAGAGCGAGGACTACATCGCCAACCGCACGCGACGGCAATGATCGTGCTCGCCCCTCACCGATCCCTGGTGCTTCTCTGCTCGGCCGATTTGGCTCCCTGTTCGGCCGATTTAATTCTCTGTTCGATCGTCTAGGGAATTGCCTTTTGAGTTGGCTGAATATCAAGGGCTTGTGGGTGCAGATGCTATCCGCGAACCGTCCCTAAGGCGATTATTCCGAGTATTTTCCCGATGCTCAGGGAAAACCGCCTGCGCAGTGCCCGCCGGCCGCGCCGCCTTGCCCACCCTCCGGATTCGCGCTAAGACGCGCGCCGTTCCGCGCCTGGGGTCGGCGCCCTCAAAGACGAGGCATTGGCATGGCACGCAACAAGATTGCGCTGGTCGGGGGCGGGCAGGTCGGCGGCACGATCGCGCTGTTGGCCGGTCTCAAGGAGCTCGGCGATATCGTGCTGTTCGACGTGATCGACGGCATGCCACAAGGCAAGGCGCTCGACATCGTCCAGGGCTCGACGATAGAGGGCTATGACGCGGTTATCGCCGGGACCAACGACTACGCCGCGATCGCTGGCGCCGATGTCGTCGTCGTCACCGCCGGCATCCCGCGCAAGCCGGGCATGAGCCGAGACGATCTGATCGGCACCAACGCCAAGATCGTCGCCACGGTGGGCGCCGCGATCAAAAAGCATTGCCCCGCGGCTTTTGTCATCACGATCACCAACCCGCTCGACGTCATGGTATGGGTCATGCGCGAGACTTGCGGGCTGCCGGCGCAGCGCGTCGTCGGCATGGCCGGAGTGCTCGACAGCGCGCGCTTTCGCTATTTCCTCGCCGAGGAGCTGAAGGTCTCGGTCGAGGATGTCAGCGCCTTTGTGCTCGGCGGCCACGGCGACACGATGGTGCCGCTGTTGCGCTACTCGACGGTCGCCGGCATCCCGCTGCCCGACCTCGTCAGGATGGGCTGGACGACCAGGGAGCGGCTCGACAAGATCGTCCAGCGCACCCGCGATGGGGGTGCGGAGATCGTCGGCCTGTTGAAGACCGGCTCGGCATTCTACGCCCCCGCCAGCTCGGCGATCGCGATGGTCGAGGCCTACCTGCGCGACAAGAAGCGGGTATTGCCGTGTGCGGCGTTGCTCGAAGGCCAGTACGGGGTGCGCGGCCTCTATGTCGGCGTACCGGTGGTGATCGGCGCCGGAGGCGCCGAGCGCATCGTCGAGATCGAGCTCGATCGCGAGGAGCAAGCGGCATTCGACAAGTCGGCGGCCGCGGTGCACGAGCTGATCGAGGTCGTCAAGGGCATGAAGATCCTGGGCTGATCCGATGAACATCCACGAATACCAGGCCAAAGAGCTGCTGGCGAAATTCGGCGTCGCGGTGCCACGCGGCGGCGTGGCGTATTCGGCTGGCGAGGCGGTCGAGATGGCGCGTCGGCTCGGCGGGGCCGTATGGGTGGTCAAGGCGCAGATCCATGCGGGCGGGCGCGGCAAGGCCGGCGGGGTCAGGCTCGCCCGCTCGGAGGACGAAGTCGCGGCCGCGGCGCACGCGATGCTGGGTCAGAAGCTGGTGACCCACCAGACCGGCCCCGAGGGCCGCGAGGTCAAGCGGGTCTATGTCGAGGAGGGCTGCGAGATCGCCCGCGAGCTCTATCTCGGCATGTTGATCGACCGCACCACGGGGCGGGTGACCTTGATCGGCTCGACCGAGGGCGGGGTGGAGATCGAGGACGTGGCGGCGCTCGCGCCGGAGAAGATCCTGACAGAAGCAATTGACCCGGCGAGCGGGATCGCGCCGTTCCACGCGCGCAATTTCGCGTTCGCGGTGGGGCTCGAAGGAAAACAGATTGGCGTCGCCGTAAAGTTCGTGACGGGCCTCTATCGCGCGTTTTGCGAGCTCGACGCCTCGGTTGCCGAGATCAACCCATTGGTCGTTACCAAGTCGGGCGACCTGGTGGCGCTCGACGCCAAGATCGGCTTCGACGACAATGCGCTCTATCGCCATCCCGAGATCGCGGCTTTGCGCGACGAGGACGAGGAGGACCCGACCGAGATCGAGGCCGGCAGGCACGGGCTCAGCTACATCAAGCTCGACGGCAATATCGGCTGTATGGTCAACGGCGCCGGCTTGGCGATGGCAACGATGGACATCATCAAATTGCACGGCAGCAGCCCCGCAAACTTTCTCGATGTCGGGGGCGGGGCGACCAAGGAGCGGGTGACGACAGCCTTCAAGCTGATTCTGAGCGACCCCAACGTCGAGGGGATCCTGGTCAACATCTTCGGTGGGATCATGCGCTGCGACGTGATCGCCGAGGGAGTCGTCGCGGCGGCGCGCGAGGTCAATCTGCACGTCCCGCTCGTCGTCCGCCTCGAAGGCACCAATGTCGATCTCGGCAAACGGATCATGCGGCAATCGGGGCTGCCGATCCTCGCGGCCGACAACCTCGCCGACGCCGCGCAAAAGGTGGTCGCCGCGGTCAAAGAGGCCGGCTGATGGCGATCCTTGTCGACGCCTCGACCAAGGTGATCTGCCAAGGCATCACCGGGGCCCAGGGTACCTTCCACTCCGAGCAGGCGATCGCCTACGGCACCAAGATGGTCGGCGGTGTGACGCCGGGCAAAGGCGGCACCCGGCACCTCGACCTGCCGGTCTTCAACACCGTGCACGAGGCTTGCGACACGACCGGTTGCGACGCGAGCGTGATTTACGTGCCCCCGCCCTTCGCAGCCGATGCGATCCTCGAGGCGGCCGATGCCGAAATCCCCCTGATCATTTGCATCACCGAAGGAATCCCGGTCCTCGACATGGTCCGGGTCAAACGCAGCTTGAGCGGCGGCCGGTCGCGGCTGATCGGCCCCAACTGCCCGGGTGTTATCACGCCGGACGAATGCAAGATCGGCATCATGCCGGGGCACATCCACCGCCGCGGCAAGATCGGCATCGTCTCGCGCTCCGGCACCTTGACCTATGAGGCAGTCGCTCAGACGACGGCGGTCGGTCTCGGGCAGTCGAGCTGTGTCGGCATCGGTGGCGACCCGCTCAATGGCACGAATTTCGTCGAAATCCTCGAGATGTTTCTCGCCGACGACGAGACCGAGGCGATCGTCATGATCGGCGAAATCGGCGGCACCGCCGAGGAGGACGGCGCCGATTTCCTGAGGGCCGCGCGGACCAAAAAGCCGGTTGTCGGGTTTATCGCCGGCAGCACGGCCCCACCAGGTCGCCGAATGGGCCATGCCGGCGCGATCATCGCCGGTGGTAAGGGCGGCGCCGGCGACAAGATAGAGGCGTTGCGCACCGCCGGGGTGGTCGTCGCGGCATCGCCGGCGGCAATCGGCACGACGATGCGTGAGGTGCTGCAGGGATGAGCGTAGTCCTGCATCCCGCTTGACATTTGGGCGATTGAGCCATGCCCGATCACTACGACGTCGTCATCATCGGATCAGGCCCCGGCGGTTACGTCGCGGCGATCCGGGCTGCCCAGCTGGGTCTCAGAACCGCTTGCATCGAAAGCCGCGGTACACTCGGCGGGACTTGCCTCAACATCGGCTGCATCCCGTCGAAGGCGCTGCTGCAGTCCTCCCATAAATTCGCCGAGGCTGGACGCGACCTCGCCGAGCACGGGGTAAAAATCGCCGACGTTGGACTCGACCTCGCGGCGATGATGGGCCGCAAGGACCGGGTCGTGACGACGCTGACACGCGGGGTCGAGTTCCTGTTCCGCAAGAACAAGATCGATTGGCTCAAGGGCAAAGGGCGGATCGCGGCGCCGGGACGGGTCGTCGTCACCGGTGCAGATGGTGTGTCGCAAGAAGTCGAGGCGACATCGATCATCATCGCCACGGGTTCGGAAGGCACCCCGTTGCAGGGCATCGAGATCGACGAGAAGCGCATCGTCTCATCGACCGGCGCCTTGGCGCTCGACCGCGTGCCCGACCAGCTCGTCGTGATCGGCGGCGGCTATATCGGGCTCGAGCTCGGCTCGGTGTGGCAGCGGTTGGGGGCCAAAGTGACAGTGGTCGAAGTCCTCGACCATATCGTCCCGAACATGGATCGGGAGCTCGGCTCGTCGTTGCAGCGCGTGCTTACGCGATCCGGAATCGAATTCAAGCTCGCCACCAAGGTTGCCGCGATACACCAAGGGGAGAACGAGCTGACCTTGGAGCTCGATAGCGCCGCGCCGCAGACGCTGGCGGCCGATGTGGTGCTGGTCTCGGTCGGCCGGCGGCCCTACACCGAAGGGCTCGGCCTTGAAGCGATCGGCGTCGCGTCGGACGAGCATGGCCATATCGCGGTCGATGACGGGTTCGCGACCAACGTCCCCGGCATCTATGCAATCGGTGACGTGGTCCGCGGGCCGATGCTGGCGCACAAGGCCATGGATGAAGGCGTGGCACTTGCCGAACGGCTCGCCGGGCAACGGACATGTGTCGATTACGATGCGGTCCCGGCGGTGGTCTACACCTGGCCCGAGGTCGCCTCGGTCGGCAGGACCGAAGAAGAGCTCAAGGCGGCGGGTATCAGCTACCGCACCGGCAAGTTCCCGTTCACCGCCAACCCGCGCGCCCGGACCAACGGTTACACCGAGGGCTTTGTGAAAATACTCGGCGAGAGCGCGACCGGCCGGGTGCTCGGCGTGCACATCATCGGTCCTGATGCTGGCACCTTGATCGGCGAAGCAGTCCTCGCCAAGAAATTGGGGGCTTCGGCCGAAGACATCGCGCGCACCTGCCACGCCCATCCGACCTTGAGCGAGGCGCTCAAGGAGGCCGCGCTCGCGGTCGACGGTCGGGCGATTCACATCTGACGCGCCCTGTCCTCCTCGGCGCGCGGCGGAGGGTCAGGATGCCGGCAACTTGTCACCGTCGGGCGGGGCCGTGATCTCGAACGGGTTCACCATTCCGGACAGGAACGCGAAGTAGTTCGCGACCTCCGTCAGCTCGACCATCCAGCGCGCGTCGTGGCGGTTTTTGAGCCGGTCAAAGACTGCCTGGTCGACACGATTGGTGCGCAACAGCTGGCGGACATACGTGACGATGTCGCGCTCCTCGTCGGAGAGCCTGGCCGGGTCGCCCTTGGCACGGATCAGGTCGATGACCTCCTCACGCACACCGGCGCGGCGCGCGGCACCGACCTGAGCCGCCCAGACATAGGCGGCTTCGCGCTCGCGCACCGCCGAGAGGATCGCCACCGAGCGCAGCTTCGGCTCGACCACATTGTCCTCGCGATTGAAGGTGACCAACGGGAGCAACCGCGAGGCCAGCTTCGGGCTGTGCAGCAAGATGCTGAACGGGCCGCGGATGCCGCCGAAGACCTTGATGACGTCGTCCACGACACCGTGGTGTTCGGCGGGTACGTCGGATTTGCCAGTGATTGGTGCGATTCTCGGCATGATCGGCTCCTTTCTCAAATGCCCGGATAGGGCTTGCCCCACCCGTCGAGATAGACGACTTCGGCGAGCGGTCCGCGGCCGACCGGCCCGAAGCGCCCCATCGGATAGCCGATCGGCAGGATGGCATAGGAGTGGAAGCCGGGCGGGATGCCCATCGCCGCTTCCGTCTCTTTCTCATACGTCAGGTGCCGGGTCGTCAATGTCGCGCCGAGGCCGAGCGCTCGCGCCGCGAGCAGCATGTTTTGCACCGCCGGGTAGACCGAAGCGCCGGACGAACGCGTCCCCGAAGCGCCCTCGAGGCAGGCGACGATCCATACCGGCGCCTCGTGATAGTGATTTGTCAAATATTCGTTCGCCGCGCGTGTCCGCCGGTGGCTGTCAGCCGACTGGCCGGGCGGTGTCGGGCCGGTTAGGTAACGCGGTCCGACCACCTCATCGAAGGCCTTTTTGTAATAGACCTGCACCTTCTTTTTGATTTCCGGGTCCTTCAACACCAGAAAGCGCCAGCGCTGGGTGTTGCCACCGCTCGCCGCGGCTTGGCCTGCCAGCAGGATGTTGCGGATCAGCTCGTCGGGCACCGGGTCGGGCTTGAGCCGGCGCATCGCCCGCGTCGAGTGGATGATCTCGAATACGTCCGTTCCTTCGGGCATCCCGTTCTCCTTCTCACTTCCGTAGTTCGAGCCTGACCGCTACGGCGGCGCTGGCGATCACCGCGACATCGCGCGCTTCTTCATCGGTGACGTCGAGGCCGCCTTTGACCACGTTCACGGTGACTTGGCCATGGGGCAACGCCGCCTTGACCACCGCCGCATCGACCTTCTCGGGCTGCTGGACGCCGATCGTGACCTCGACCTGCATCGTCCGCGGGTCGACCCCGAGCGTCCGGATAAAGGTCAGCGAGCTGTGGTGGATCGCGTCTTCGACCGCGCGGACTGCAGCCTTGGTGTAGTCACCACCGTGCAGATCGTTGCCGCTGCCCATCTCGAGGATGATGCGCTTTCCCCTCATCTCCATCCACCCTCACGGAAGATCGAGCCGCACGACCGCGGCGGCATTGGCGATCACGGTGCTGTTGCTGCCCGCGTCGTTGGCGATTTCGAGCCCGCCTTCGACGACCCGCACCGTCCCGGTGCCGTGCGGCAGCACCGCCAGAACCGCCTCTTTGTCGACCCGCTCGGGGCGCGGGACGCCGATCGTGACCTCGACCTGCATCGCATCGACCGGCAGGCCGACCGCGTCGGCGACGCTGAGCCCATTGTGCCAGAGCGCGTCGCGCAAGGCGCGGACCGCCGCCTTGGTGTAGTCGGCCCCTCGAATGTCGGTGCCCATGCCGATCTGCAGAACCATGCGTTTCAGGGCCATATCCGCCTCACTTCAACCCGCCCTATACTCTATTCGCCCCGGTCCTCACGGGCGAGCCGCGCGCGGGGGTGCGCGGCGTCGTAGATCGCCAGCAGGCGCTCGGTCTCGACCGAGGTGTATCGTTGAGTAGTGGACAGACTGGCGTGCCCCAGCAGCTCCTGGATCGCCCGCAGATCGCCGCCGGCGCCGAGCAGGTGGGTCGCAAAGCTGTGGCGCAGGGAGTGCGGGGTCGCCGATTCCGGAAGACCGAGATAGCCGCGTACCGCTGCCATCTGGCGCTGGACGAGGCGGGGGTTGAGCGGCCCGCCTCGAGCGCCGACGAAGAGCGGTCCGTCTCCCGCCAGCGCATGGGGGCAGGCGGCGAGATAATCAGCGACCGCCGCGCGCACCACCGTCAGGACCGGCAGCTGGCGCTGCTTGCGGCCCTTGCCGGTAATCACCAGTATCTCGCCCAACGGCGCCTCACCGCGGCTGAGCCCGAGCGCCTCGGACAGGCGCAGACCGCAGCCATAGAGCAAGCTCAGGATCGCAACGTCGCGCTTGCCCTGCCAGCCGCTTGCTGCAAGGTCGCCAACAACATCGACAGCGGCGGTGGCATCGCCGACGGTGAGCGGCTTAGGCACGCTCCCCCTAGGCCTCGGCGAGCGTAGTGCGGCAAGCGCGCTCGTCGAGGCGAGCCCGCGCCGATGCAGAAAGCGGACAAAGCCACGCAGCACCGACAACCCCCGTGCCAGCGAGCTTCGTTCGGCGTGATCCTGTACGCGGCGGGCGAGATAGGCCCGGAAATCGGCGGGGCGAAGCCCATCGATCGCCGCAAGACTGGGCAGCTCTCCCAGATGCTCGGTCAGAAACTCGAGGAACAGCGCGAGGTCGCGCCCGTAGGCGGCGACTGTATGCGCCGAGGCGCGGCGCTCGCCCGCCAGCCAAGCGACCCACAGACCGATCGCTGCGCGCAGGTCGTCGGTCGCCGCGAACCGCGCCACCGGCAGTGGTTCCGGTAATCTCGGAAAATCCGCGCGCTCCAGAGCTACCGGCCGCGTTCGAGCCACTGGGCGATGGTGATTTCGAGGGCGCGGGCGAGGAAGGTCAAGAGTTCGGTCCCGAGGCCGGGATAAAAGGTGTCCGGCTTGCGGGTTCCTATGCACATCAGCCCGGTCGGGCCCGAGCGGCTGATCGATAGCCGCAACAACGCCTGCGAGCGAACGAGGCCGGCAGCCGGGCCGAACAAAGCCCGATCGGCGCGGACATCGCTCGACAGCAGAGCGTCACGATTGGGCCCGAGCAGAGCATCGACGGTCCCCGACGGCATCAGATGGATGCCTTGCAGCGGCAGACGGGTCATCCGTGCCGCAGTGCTTTCGACACCGAGTGTCACGACATCGACATCGATCAGCACGGCGAGATCGGTCGTCACGATCTGCAAGAGGTGCTCGAAGCTGGCGGCCCGCAGCATCGCCACAACGGCCTTGTGGACGCGGCATTGGCCTGCGAGGTTGCCGCGGCTTGTCGAGATCAGGCTTTTCTGTTCGTCCTGCAGGCGCACCACGTCGCGACGCAACCGCTCGAGCAGAAAGTGCTGAAAATCGAGCACGCCATCCCCGGTCTTGCGGGCTGGTGGCCGCACCAGCTGCAGAGCTTCGGGATGCCGGTCGAGAAAATCCGGATGCTGGCGGAGATAGGCAATGACATCGCGGGCCCCGATCTCGCTCGGCTGCGGCGGCAACGGGCCGCCGGTGCGGGTCGGCTTTGGCTGGTCCTGCGGACGGTCGGCCACGTCTAATTCCGGCCCGACGCGCCGTGGCTCGGACGGTGAAGAGACAGGACGGTAAGGCGGTAGGCGACCATGAAAGACCATCCGAGACCATACCAGCACAGGGCGTACGCGCGCCAAAGGGAGCTTGCTCCGCGCCGGTTCGGCAGCAAGTTTAGCGGATGCCCGACGATCACGCCAGTTCCACCGATCCGGAGATCGTATGTCCTGCGGCCCGGCCGAGTGAAAAATCTGCCGTCCGCCACGTCCGCGTCTTGCTGCCGCTGCCGCTGCCTGCAGCCCTAGACTACCTGGCACCCGAAGGAGAGGCGCCACCCGAGCCCGGCAGCCTTGTTCGGGTGCCCCTTGGCGTGCGCAGCCTCGTCGGTGTGGTTTGGGGTGAAGCGGACGGCGAGCTTCCGATCGAGCGGCTGAAGCCTGTTGCCGAGGCGCTGCCGATCCCGCCGCTGCGGCCCGAGCTGCGCCGCTTTGTCGAGCGCGTCGCCGCCTACACGATAGCGCCGTCCGGCGCGGTATTGCGCATGACGATGAGCGTACCGGCGGCATTGCAGCCGCCGCGCCCCCGGCGGGTCTGCGCCGTATCCTCTGCCGGGCTGGCAGTGCTGTCGGGCGCGGCGCCAGAGAAACGGCTGACCCCGACGCGACACCGGGTGCTCGAGGCGTTGCGTCAAGGGCTGCCGCTCGCGGCAGCCGAACTCGCCCGAATAGTCGGCTGCGGACCGGGTGTCGTCCGCGCTCTCATCGCCTGCGGGCTCGTCGAGGAACGCCTCGCACCGGCCGAGCCTTCCCTCCCCTCGCCGCCAGGCTGGCGGCTGTCAGGTCCCCCGCTCTCCCCCGACCAGTCGATCGCCGCGCGACGGCTCGTCGACAGCATCGCGGCCGGCGGGTTCACGGTGACCGTGCTCGATGGAGTCACCGGCTCCGGCAAGACCGAGACCTATTTCGCGGCGCTCGCCGCCGCCCTCGCCGCCGGACGGCAGGTGCTAGTCCTATTGCCCGAGATCGCCCTCGGGGCGCAGTGGCTCGAGCGTTTCCGCGAGCGCTTTGGCGTGCTGCCCGCGCAATGGCATTCCGACATCGGGCAGGCTGAACGCCGCGACACTTGGCGGGCGGTCATCACTGGGCGGGCGCGGGTCGTCGTTGGCGCCCGTTCGGCGCTGTTCCTGCCGTTTCCCGAGCTCGGGCTGATCGTCGTGGATGAGGAGCACGACTCCTCCTACAAGCAGGAAGATGGGGTAATCTACCAGGCGCGCGACATGGCGGTATTGCGCGCCTCGCTCGCGCAAATCCCGATCGTGCTGGTCTCGGCGACCCCGTCGCTCGAGACCGTCGTCAATGTCTCGCGCGGCCGCTATCAGCGGGTGGCGCTGCCGCGCCGCCATGCAGCGGCCGAGCTTCCCGCGGTGCGGCTTGTCGATATGCGGCGCGAACGGCGCGAAGCGGGACGATTCCTGGCGCCGCCGCTCGTCGCCGAGCTCGCCGCGACCTTCGAGGCCGGGGAGCAGGCGCTGCTCTTTCTAAACCGGCGCGGCTATGCGCCCTTGACCCTGTGCCGCGCCTGCGGTCATCGCTTTCAATGTCCGAGCTGCACGGCCTGGCTGGTCGAGCATCGCTTTACCGGGCGCCTGCTGTGCCACCATTGCGGCCACGCCGAGGCGGTCCCGGCCTGCTGCCCGGAATGCCTTGCGGCGGGCGCACTAGTGCCGTGCGGACCGGGTGTCGAACGCCTGCTCGAGGAAGTGACGGCGCGCTTTCCGGAAGCGCGTGCGGCGCTGATGGTCAGCGATCTGTTGACCGGGCCGCGAGCTGCAGCCGAGCTCGCCCAGGCGATGACCGAACGGCGCTACGACCTGCTGATCGGCACCCAAATTGTCGCAAAGGGTCACCACTTTCCGATGCTGACCCTGGTCGGCGTGGTCGACGCCGATCTCGGGCTGACCGGAGGCGATCTGCGCGCCGCCGAGCGGACCTATCAGCTGTTGCACCAAGTCGGCGGCCGCGCCGGGCGCGCTGAACACAAGGGTCGGGTGCTGATCCAGACCTGGATGCCCGACCAGCCGGTCATGAAGGCGCTCGCCGCTGGCGACCGCGACCGGTTTCTCGAAGCCGAGGCCGCGGCGCGGCGCAGCGCCGGGCTGCCGCCCTTCGGCCGGCTCGCGGCGCTGATCGTCAGCGCCGGCGACGCCGAATCCGCCGATTTTGCCGCCCGCGCGTTAGCGCGCTCCGCACCACAGCTGCCCGGTGTCGCCGTACTCGGTCCGGCACCGGCGCCACTTGCCGTGCTGCGCGGCCGACACCGCCGCCGGTTCCTCGTCAAGGCGGGACGCGAGGTCAACTTGCAGGCGGTGCTGCGTAGCTGGCTCTCCCGAGTTCGGGTTCAGGGCTCGGTGCGCCTCCAGGTCGATATCGACCCGTACAACTTTCTGTAGGACGCGGGGTTTCTCCCTGAGAGCAGGGAGAAAACTCGATTCCGCCCAATAATCCTCGTAAGATCAAGCACTTGGGGATTTTCTGTGGGAGACTAACAGGGAGGCTTTGCGGCACCCTGAGGGAGGCAGCAGGGAGAGGTTGGAAGCGCCCTTCCCTCCCTGATCCTATGGACTAAGATACGCCTCGATTCCGGCGTCGATATGGCAAGTCGATGCGTCGGTGGTTAGGCGTTATGTTTGGGAGGACAGCCATGGCGAAGAATTCCGGCATAGGTCACATCGCGCTGGCCGGGCTGGCCGCCGGCGGGCTTGCGCTTTTGGCCGTGGGCGCCCAACACAACGTGGCGCGCGGTCAGGGTTCGGCTTCGAAGGACGAGCTGGCGCAGAATTTCGCGGCCGAGCACGAGATCGGCCGGCGCTTCCATATCGATCCCAATGACCTGCCGGCGCCAAAGACGCCGCCGATCGTAACCAACCGGTCGCTGACCGTGCCCTTTAACGGGCAAAGCCTGCAGGTCCCGCCGGGGTTTGCGGCGGCACCGTTCGCGACCGGGCTCGCCAACCCGCGGCGCCTGCTCGTGCTGCCCAACGGCGACGTGCTGGTCGCCGAGCAGAGTGCCGGCTATCTGACGTTGCTGCGCGACGATGGCGAGGGCCATGCCAAATGGATCGATCGCCACGTCGAGGACCTCAACAAGCCGTACGGTCTCGCGTTGCGGGGCGACGAGATCCTGGTCGCGGACCAGGACGGCATCTGGCGCGTGCCGCATATCGTCGGCGCATTGCGCGCCGGCCGCCCGGTACCGCCGCAGCGCGCCGATCAGGTTCCGCCGGACGAGCGCAAGCCGGTGCCCGGCGCCTATGGCGCCGAGCTGCTGACCAAAAAGGGCGTCTTCGGCATCGTTCAGGGCCACCAGAACCGCCATCTGGCGATCGACCCGAAGACCGGAGCTCTCTATGTCGGGGTCGGCTCGTCGGGCAATGTCGGTGTCGAGCCCGAGCCCAAGGCGACAATCCAGCGTTTTGATGCGGACGGCTCCAACCAGACGACCGTCGCCTCGGGCACGCGCAATCCGACCGCACTCGCGTTTCAACCCGAAACAGGCGAGCTGTGGGCCGTGGTGCAGGAGCGCGACGGGCTGGGCGACAATCTGCCGTCCGATTTTCTGATCCGGATGCAGCAAGGCGGGTTCTACGGCTGGCCCTACGCCTATATCGGCAAGCACCCAATGCCCGGCTTTGCCAGTCTCGCCCCCGACAAGGTCGAGGCGACGATCACCCCCGACCTGCTGTTCACCGCGCATTCCTCGCTGCTCGACCTGGTCTTTTACGAGGGCGACCAGTTCCCGGCGGAATACAAGGGCAGCCTGTTTGTGGCCCTCAAGGGCTCGTGGAACCGCTCGATCCCGACCGGCTACAAAGTCGTGCGGGTGCCGTTCAAGGACGGCCGGCCCGAAGGCTATTACGAGAATTTTGCTACAGGCTTCTGGGTATCCGGCGAACAGCGTGCCGAGGTCTGGGGCCGGCCCGCCGCTCTTGCCGTCGCCAAGGACGGCTCGCTGCTTGTCGCCGACGACACCGGCGGGACGATCTGGCGCATTTCCTACAAGGGCACCGCCGAACACGCGGCCGCACCGGCTGAGACCGGGTCGGAGGGAACGAGCCGAGCGGCCGGCCGGTAGTCAGCGGCTGAGGCACACCAGGGACATCGAGGAACTGAGTCCTCAGCCCTGCGAACCGGTCAGGCCAGCGCCGGTATCTCGTCGTAGGTGTGATGAGGCGCCGGCGAGGGAAGCTGCCACTCCAAGGTCGTGGCCCCCTCGCCCCAAGGATTTGCGGCGGCACGCTTACCGGCGAACAGCGTGTGGAACACCACGAAGACGAAAAAGAGGGTCGAAGCGAACCCGATATAGGCGCCAATCGAGGCCACGAAGTTCCAACCGGCAAAGGCCTCGGGGTAATCGGCGAGGCGCCGTGGCATGCCGGCGAGCCCGAGGAAATGCATCGGGAAAAAAGTCAGATTGACGCCAATGAAGGTCGTCCAGAAGTGGATCCTTCCGAACGTCTCGTTGTATTGCCGGCCGGACATCTTCCCGATCCAATAATAGAAGCCGGCGAAGATGCCGAACACCGAGCCGAGCGACAGCACGTAGTGGAAATGGGCGACGACATAGTAGGTGTTGTGGAGAACCATGTCGACGCCGGCATTCGCAAGAACGACGCCGGTAACACCGCCGATCGTGAACAGAAAGATAAAGCCGATCGCCCATAGCATCGGGGTTTTGAATTCGATCGAGCCGCCCCACATCGTTGCGATCCAGGAAAAGATCTTGATCCCGGTCGGCACCGCGATGACCATCGACGCGGCAGCGAAATAGGCGCGCGTGTCGATCGAGATCCCGGTCGTGAACATATGGTGCGCCCAAACCGCACAACCGATTACACCGATCGCCACCATCGCAAAGGCCATGCCGAGATACCCGAAGATCGACTTCTTCGAGAAGGTCGAGACGACCTGGCTGACGATGCCGAAGGCCGGCAGGATCATGATGTAGACTTCGGGATGACCGAAGAACCAGAACAGATGCAGGAAGAGGAGCGGATCGCCGCCACCCGCCGGATCGAAAAACGCGGTGCCGAAATTGCGATCGGTGAGCAGCATTGTGATCGCGCCGGCCAGAACCGGAACGGCCAGCACCAACATCGCAGCCGTGACAAGCTCGCCCCAGACAAAGAGCGGCATCTTGAACAAGTCCATGCCCGGCGCACGCATGTTGCAGATCGTCGTGATAAAGTTGATGGCGCCCAACAGCGAGGAAGCGCCGGCAAGATGGAGCGAGAAGATCACCATGTCGACGGCGGCGCCAGGATGGCCGACCGGTCCGCTTAGCGGCGGGTAAAGCGTCCAGCCGGTGCCGGCTCCGCCGGCGACAAATATCGAGCCGAGCAACAGCGAGAAGGACGGAACGAGAAGCCAGAAGCTGAGGTTGTTGAGGCGCGGGAAGGCCATATCCGGCGCGCCGATCATCAGCGGGATGAACCAGTTGCCAAAGCCGCCGATCAACGCCGGCATAAGCGTGAAAAAAATCATCGTCAGGCCATGGGCCGTGACAATGACGTTGTAGGCCTGATGGTCCGTGCCGAATAGCTCGCCGCCGGGCCGCATCAGCTGGTAGCGCATCAGCATCGAAAGCGTCCCACCGATCAGGCCGGCACAAATCGCAAAGGTCAGATAAAGCGTGCCGATGTCCTTGTGGTTCGTCGACAGAAACCAGCGCCGGAAAAAACCGGGAAAGCCGTGATCCTGGTGTGTGAGCGATGCATCTATGCGTGCATAAGTCATCCGTCGAGCCACTTGCCGGATGGCGCGGCCAATGGCGCGCCACATTGAGATCGCAGAAGGATTGTAGCTGGGAACACCGGCGTTCCACCGCGGTTCCGCGACGCCGCGTCCAATGCGGGCAATAAACTTTCGTCGGCGCGTGAGTGGTCTCCGATCGCGATTTGACTCCTGCGATCCACCGTCCTAACGTGCCAAGCCCTCGTGACGATCAACCGACGATTGGGGCGGGACATGCCACCGCGACCGATGACCGCGAAGCCCCGCGTTGCCAAACCGCTTACGCGGAAGCTCAGCCGGTTGGTCACGCTGGCGCCTGACGAGATCGCTATTCTCGACGACCTGCAATCGGCGACCCGGATTATTCGGCGTAACCGCGAGATCATGACCGAGGGGCGAAAATACGACGCTTTACTGATATTGATCGACGGCGTGTCGATCCGCTGCCGCATCCTCCACGATGGCCGACGCCAGATACTGAATATCGCGCTGCCCGGGGATTTCATCGGGTTCCCCGGCGCCTTTTCCGAGCGAGCGCTGTATTCGATCACCGCGCTTAGCGATTGCGTCGTGGCTTCGGTCCCCTTTTCGCGACTGCTCAGCCTCTTCGACGGGCAGCCGAGACTTACCGCCGCGGTGTTCTGGTCTTTTGCCTGCGAGGCTGCGATGTACGCCGAGCACCTGATCGATGTCGGGCGACGATCGGCACTGGAACGGGTTGCCCATTTCCTGCTAGAGCTGTTGACGCGGCTGCAGGTCATCGGCTTGGCGGACGAACGCTCGTTTCGAATGCCACTGACCCAGGAGCTGATAGGCGATGCGCTCGGGCTGAGCGTCCCGCACGTAAATCGAACTTTGCGGCAGCTCCGCGGTGACGAGCTCGTGAGCATCGAGGAGCACATCGTGATCATAAAGGATGTGGAGGCCCTATCGGCCCTGGCCGATTTCGAACCGTCGTACCTCGACCAGTTCCGTCTGCCCGACATGACTGCGAAATGCTGACGGCGGTCAGCATCCACCGGGCGATGCTTGCTGCGTCAATGCCAAATGAGATTTCCCGTCAAGGCGCCGGATATTTCGTACACGGGCAATCAGAAGCTTCTGAAGCCTATGGCGGATCCGATCATCGAAGACGCGCAGAAGGTTGGTTTCCAGCTCGTCGGCTACGTGAATTTGATCTCGTCCAAAGAGTGCCAGTCGCGACGCGAGCCCACTCCCGCCTGCAGGCTCGTCAGCAAGCTCGTTGCCGTAGTTGGGCCGACCTCCGAGGCTTTTTATCAGCTGAATTAAAACAGCGCTCGCATAGGCTTCATCGCGCTGAATATCGAGCATCCGCGTCGCGGTCCTCTGGAGGATCGCCTTAGCCTCTTTGATGGTGGTGCGACTGTTGGAAAGGAGGCTATTCAAAAAGCTCAGCAGTTCGGCATGGCTCATTTTCGCGGCAGTCGCTTCCAGCCCCGGGCCGCCGCACAAGACCTCTCGGAGCACTGCCGCGCCGTTATGAACCCGGTCGCGAGCGGAGAAGAGAAGCGTCACCGGATGCTCCGCGGCCTCAGTCTGCAAACAGACCAATTTTTCGCGATGCTGTCCCAATTCGAGCGCATACCGCGTGCGGAACTCGGCCCATCGTGCACGCCGACCGCCAAACCAGCGATGCAGTTCGGCGCTGGGCGCGACTTGCTTCTCCCAACGATCGATCGCAGCACTCACCTTGTCCAGCCGCCACGGCCAGCGGCGCTCGACAAGGACGCGCAAGCCATCCTCCGGGACGGCGGGTTCATAAACTCGCTTCAGCGTCAGCATGCCCAAAGCTCCTCTGTCCTCGGCGACGCAGGCGCGACAGACCCCATATCATCGTTACAAAGCCGAACAGCCAGGACGCCAGCGCGATCCAGATGCATACGCGCGGTATCACTGCGAGAAATTCGGCACCGTTTTGGCGTGACAAAGCCCAGGTAGCTGCCGTGTACATGCCGAGCGGGAATACCATGGACCAATACTCCAACCGGAACGATGGCCGGATCCCGTGCACGATATGGCGCCAGATCAGAAGCATCACGAGCAGCGGAACCCACCAGGTCGCGACCGCCCAGAACAGCACGGTCGCCGCCTCGATCAGCTGGGCGAGCCCCGCGGTCAGCGGATTGGCGCCGGCAATCGACACGAGGCGCGCTCCCGCCAGGGTCGTGATCGCCGCTGCGCCCATGTTGATCCAATAGGGCGCCGTGAGCTGCTCGGGCCGCATCGACTCAAACAGCCAGCGCTGAACGATCAACGAGATCAAAATCAGATAGAGGACGCCTCCCAACAGGAACAAGCACAGGCTGACGAAGACCACGATGTCGGGCCGAGAGAATACGCCTACCACATGGGTGGCGAGGATCGCGATCGCCTCGGTCGCGACGACAGTGAGCAGCCACGCGCCGTCCAACCCAGTGACGAGTGGCGGCTTTACCCTCTTTACCGTCATCGCTACGAAAAAAGTGTAGATGAGGCCGACCCACAATACCAAGGAAGCGAGCCAGAGAGCAGCCGCAGCATCCCTATTCGACCGGAATAGGACGAACTGGCTGCCCAATATGCTGGTGGCCGCGACAGCGGTCAAAAACCCCGCTCCAGTTCGATGGTTACGCAATTCGGAGAGAATGGCGGCCGGGTGCCGGATCAAGCGAACGAGCATCAACACGCAGAGGCTCGGAAATGCGAGGAGGTTAACCGCGAACAATGGCACAGCGACTTCGCCGTGTCCTAGCCGCTGGGCCGCGATAGAAACGATGCCGGTGGCCATGACGAATGCGAAACTGCCTCCGCGAAGATCGAACACCAGCGCCGCGAATGGCGATCGGTGAGGTGAGCGGTTCGACCCTTTACAGCCGACATCGCCAGCAGCGGGCGACCGCTGGCGTTCAACGGGCGAAACACCTCCTAGGCGACTATTGTCCGCAGCTCTTTGAACTAGTCCCATTTGCGCTAGGATTCTTCTCGCTTCGTGACATGCCCGCCTTAACCTGGGTCATTCGCTTAAATTAAAGACGTCAGCACTCGCTGCGGATAATCGCTCTTTGAGGTTTGACGCCGTTTGGAACCTTCATAGTTGGTCAGCCGCAGAGGGAGGAGAACGTCATGACCGCGACCGGTGCCGTGGGAATTTCGGTGGCTCCCGCTAGCCATGTGCTCGGACACAAGCTCGACAGTATCCCGTTTAGCGCCTACCACGTCGTGTTGATCGTGGTGCTCGGGTTTGTCGGCTTTATCGAGGGCTACGACTTGGCGCTCTCGGGCTCGCTCCTCGTGCTGGCCAAAGCGCCGCTGCACCTCACCCCCGACGAAGTTCGTTGGCTCGCCGTTGCGCCCACCTTCGTGGTCGTGCTGGGAGGCTTTGCGGCTGCGGCAATGTCGGACCGGGTCAGTCGTTTGACGGTGATGCAGATCGGCGTGATCCTCAGTACGTTGTGTACCTTGCTGATCTTGCTGGTGCAGAGTTTTGAGCAGCTGCTGATCCTGCGCCTCATCACCGGCATCGGGTTGGGCTTTACGATCTCGGCGCCGTTTCCGATCGCCGCCGAGCTGATGCCGGCGCAGCATCGGCGCACATACGGGGCAATCTACGAGGTCATGCTCGCGACCGCGTTCACCTTGCTGCCGTTTGTCGCCTTCGTGCTGGCCGATCATCCGAGCGGCTTCCGGCTGGTCGGGCTACCGGGCGGGGTTACGCTCTTTATCGCCCCAGTGCTGGTCTATTTCCTGATCCCGGAGAGCCCGCGCTGGTTGTTGCGCAGAGGCCGGCCCCAAGCGGCGGTCGATGCGGTGAACCTGATCATAAGGCGGTGCGGCAGCCGCGTTGCACCGCTGGCGGTCGCCGAACTCGGGTCGGATCCAGCGACGGCGCGTGACGAACTGCCGCCGTTTATCGCGCTCTTCCGCCCGGGCCAGCTCCGCTGGACGGCAGTTGGCATTCTGTGCGGCCTGTGTGGCGGCACCGCCTATTACCTGGTCGCGATCCTGCTGCCGAAGGCGCTGGTCGATCAGGGTGCAGCAGTCGCCTTGAGCTTCGGACTGAGCTCGCTCGTATTCGCGGCGAGCATCCCGGGCAAGCTCTTCAACGGTTTCATCATGGAGATCATCGGTCGGCGGTGGACAATCACCGGTGCGTTCGTCCTTTCGATACCCGGTATCCTCTTGATGATGCTGGCCCATCGGACGGGGGCGGCGGCAACCGGAGTGTTCAGTGCTGGAGCACTGATCACCGGCTTCACCGTGCTGTCGTGCTTCCCCGCCGTGCGGGTTTATCTCTCTGAGCAATTCCCGACGGCGCTGCGCGGGCGAGGACACTTTTTCGGCGAATCGTTCGCGCGGATTTTCGCCGGTGTGCTCGCGCCGTTCCTATTGGCGCCGTACACCGGCTCGCCATCGATCTTCTTCGGCACGATGGTGGTGGTGGTCGCAGTCGGCGCCTCTATCCCGGTGCTGTACGGCAGAGAGACACTGGGTCAGCTCGAGACCTTCACCGAGGCGGTGCCCGAGCTGGCGTGACCAAGAGGCATCATCATGACAGCGATAGACATCACAGCGGGCCCCCTGTCGGAGGTTGATCACCGCTCCCAGCTTCGTCGAGCGGTGATCGCCAGCACCGTCGGGACGACGATCGAGTGGTATGATTTCCTGCTCTACAGCGTCGTCACCGGGTTGGTTTTCGGCAAACTCTTCTTCCCCAGGTCCGATCCGCTCGTTGGCGTACTGGAAGCGTTTGCTGTCTATACAGTCGGCTTTATCGCCCGCCCGATCGGAGCGGCGATCTTCGGTCATTTGGGAGATCGCATCGGGCGCAAGGCGGCGCTGATCGCGACGCTCCTGATCACCGGGCTTTCAACCTTTGCCGTAGGTTTGTACCCGGCTATGCGAAGATCGGCATCTGGGGAGCAGTTATCCTGACGATCATCCGCTTCATCCAGGGGGTCGGGGTCGGCAGCGAATGGGGCGGTTCGGTGTTGCTCGCGATGGAGTGGGCGCGCACAAACAAACATCGCGGGTTCATCACGTCGTGGCCGCAATTCGGCGGGCCGGCCGGACTGTTTTTGGCGAATATGGCCGTGCTGGTATTCAGCGCGATTTCCGGCGACCAGTTTCTGGTCTGGGGATGGCGCATCCCGTTCCTTCTCAGCATCGTCATGGTCGGCGTCGGGCTCTACATCCGGCTGGGCATCCTCGAGACGCCAGTCTTCCGGCGCCTCATCGCCGAGGAACGGATCGAGCGAGCACCGGCTCTCGAAGTAATCAAACGCCAACCGAGAGAAGTCATCTTGGCGGCATTCGCGCGCATGGCGGAGCAGGCTCCAGCATACATCTATTTGGCCTTTGTCGTTGCCTACGGAACTCAGGTATTGCATCAGCCGCGCGATTTCCTGCTGACCGCACTCGTTACCGCAGGGCTGGTTTCGTTTGTCACTATCCCGGTTTCCGGTCATCTGTCGGATCGGTTCGGCCGCAAGCGCATATATCTGATCGGCTCGGTCGCGACCGGGATATTCGGCTTCATCTACTTCGCAATGCTGAAGACGATGGTCCCCGCCTGGATCTTCCTCGGCATCGTGCTGTCCTTTGTCCCGCACGATGTGATGTACGGTCCTCAGGCAGCGCTGATCGCGGAATGCTTTACGCCGCGGCTGCGCTACAGCGGCTCCTCGATCGGCTATCAGCTCGCCTCGGTGATTGCCGGCGGCCCCGCACCACTTATCGCCACAGCGCTGCTCGCCGCGACCGGATCAGGCTACGTGATCGCCGGCTACATAGCCTTCTGCGCCGTCGTCAGCATAATCGCGACGGTCCTACTGCCCGACTACACCAACCGCGACATCTCGCAGGAGCGCGCCTAGGTCTCCTGACAGCGCCATCTGCCGCATGCGACCGGGGCCCAGTCACGGCCCCGTTGCGGCCCGCTGAGATCTCTCCATGCTGATATCGGAAGAGCGCTGATGCCCAACGGAATGTATCTCACAGGTCGGGAGGTCGGATTGGTTCCCGCCACCAAGAAATAGATTTTGACAGTGCCGCTTCGGTTGCGCTTGTCATTGCCCGTTTCTCCGGATGATTGTCTCGACTACTTGACCGCCCCACCAGTGATGCCGGCGATGAAACGGTCGAGAAATAGATTGTAGGCGATAGCCACCGGCACGCTGGCGATCAGCGCCCCGGCCATCAGCTCTCCCCAATAGTAGATATCGCCGCGCACCAGATCGGTCGCCACACCTAGGGTGATCGGCTTCTGCGCCGAGGCAGAGATAAACGTCAGTGCGTAGACGAATTCCTGCAAGGTCAAGGTGAATGTAAAAATGACGATGGTCAGGATCGCCGGCAGCGACAGCGGCAACACCATTTTGACAAAGCTGCCAAACAGGCTGCAGCCGTCAACGATTGCCGCCTCCTCGATCTCCTGCGGCACCGCCTTGAAGAATCCCATCAACAGCCAAGTGCAGAACGGGATCGTAAAGGTCGGGTAGACGACGACCAGTGACCACATCGAATTTTGCAAGCCGATCATCGTGATGATCCGCGACAGCGGCAGAAAGAGGAGGGTCGGCGGCACCAGATAGGTCAGAAAAATGCCGATCCCGAGAGTTTCGGCGTTGCGGCCGGCGAGGCGCGCCAGCGCGTATCCGGCGGGGATCGCGGTGATGAGAGTGATCGCCACGACGCAGACGCCGATGATCAGCGAGTTCAACAACCACCGCGCAAACAGGGTCTGATCGAACAGATAGCGGAAATGGTCGAGGGTCGGCGCCTGGCTGAACCAGAGCGGGATATTGCTGACGTTGTAGAGGTCGGCATTGGTTTTGAACGCGGTGATCAGCATCCAATAGAAGGGAAAGGCGGCGAGGACGACAAAGAACGCGACCGCGGCATAAAACGAGCCTTCCTCGACAGCGGTGTTGACAATCCGCGGCACCTCAAATCTCCCGCCGCCGGATGAAGCGCAGCATCAGGATCACCAGAACGAAGAGGACAGGGAACATGAACAGCGACACGGCAGCACCGTGGGAGACGTCGCCGGAGAGGATACCAATTTGGAAGCCGAGATTGCCCAAGACTTGGGTGGCGTTCACAGGGCCGCCCATTGTCAGCAGATAGACGACGCTCAGGTCAGTGAAGGTAAACACGGTGCCGAAGATCAGGCCGACGACGACGATCGGGGCGATGATCGGCAGGATGATCTGGTAGTTGCGGCGCCAAAAGCCGGCACCGTCGACCGTTGCCGCATCGAGCACGTCCTGCGGCACCGCGGTGATGCCGGCGAGAAAGATCACAATCGCAAACGGAAAAAAGCGCCAAGCGTTGACGATGATCACACAGAGCATCGCCAGATGCGGATCGCCGAGCCACTGGGGCGCGCTTGCCCGGGTCACCACCCCCAGCGCCATGAGTACCCAGTTGATCACGCTGTAAAGCGAATCGAACATCCACTCCCAGGCGACGGTCGCGAGGGCGATTGGCACCGCCCAGGGCAGAACGATCAGAGCCCGCAAGATCTTGCGTCCCGGGAACGGACGCAGCAGCACCAGCGCGCCGAACTTGCCGAGGATCAGACCGAGGATCTGCGAGCCGATCGTGAAGATGAAGGTGTTGAGCAATGCCCGGCGAAAGATGCCGCTCTGCACGACCTCGACAAAGTTTCGCAGACCGACGAAGTGGTGGCTGGGATTGTAAACCGTGAAGGCGCTCAGCGCATAATAGACGGCCAGAAGGAACGGCAGACCCACCAGCACCAGCACATACAGGACTGCCGGAGTAAGGAAGAGCGAGCCCAGAACGCGGGGGCGATCGAAGACAAATTCGAAGCGGGAGCTCCGCCAGCCAATCTTCTCGGCAATCGCAGCCATCGATTCGTCCTCGCATCAGTGGCGGCGCGCCCGCTTTCCCTCTTTGTCGAAGTAGCAGAGCTGGCTGTTGCGGACGGCAAAGGCGTGCCATTCGCCAGGCCGGATGCTTTCCAGCGGGACATGCGCCGGCGGCAGCTTGGCCGTAACCTCCTGGGCCGATGGCAAGCCTTCGATCTCGCCGTAGACGATCCGCTCGGATCCCAGGTACTCGGCACGATCGACGCGAAACGAGAATTCGCTCACTACGCCATTGTCGATCATCTCTCTGGGTAGGAAATGCTCGGGGCGAAAGCCTAGATGTCCGCCATTCCAGGCGACCAGATTCATCGGTGGCGTGCCGACAAAAGTGGCTACAAACCGGTCGGCCGGGTGGTCGTAGATGACTGCCGGCGTCCCGACCTGCCGCACCTTACCGTGGTCGATCACGGCGATGCGATCGCCCATGCCCATCGCCTCGACCTGATCGTGGGTCACGTAGATCGTTGTCGTACCCACCCTTTGCTGGAACTGTTTGATTTCGTTTCGTGCGGAGGCACGCAATTTGGCATCGAGGTTGGAGAGCGGCTCGTCGAGTAAAAACGCAGTCGGCTCGCGCACGAGCGCGCGCGCCAAGGCAACGCGCTGTCGCTCGCCGCCAGAGAGCTGGCGCGGTCGGCGGTCGAGCAGATGCTCGATGCCAAGCAGCTGCGCCGCCCATTCGACCCTCTTCTTGATCTCGGCTTTCGGGACGCGTTGGGTTTTGAGTGGAAAGGCGATGTTGTTCCAGATTGTGAAATGTGGGTAAAGGCCGTAGCTCTGAAACACCATGGCAATGCCGCGGGCGCGCGGGGGTATATCGTTGACCACCTCCCCATCGATCGCGATGTCGCCCCCGGACTGCCTCTCGAGGCCGGCAATGATCCGCAGGAAGGTCGTCTTACCGCAGCCCGACGGCCCGAGAAGAACCATGAACTCGCCGTCGCGCATAGTAAGGCTGATCCCATCGATGGCGGTCACCTCACCAAATTTCTTGAATATCTCCGTTGCCGAGACCGCCGCCATTGCAATGACCTTGATGTGACGATTTTAGCTGCGGACGACGGTCCGGATCGCTCCGAGCGTCGGCCGCAGGCCGCCGCTCAGACCTCCCATTTCTTGAAGATCAGCTTGGTTTCGTTGGTTGCCCATTTGACCGCCTCTTCGGGGGTCATCTGGCCAATCGCCGCTTTGGTCATCATGTCGCAGAGAACAAAATCGTTGTAGACCTCGTCTGTTGCCGCCCAGGCGGGCCCCGGCCAGCCGGAGACGGCGCACCATTCGTCCGACGTTTCGGTCACCGCCAGCTTGGTCGGCGGATGCGAGGTCGGGTCATTGCTCAGAATGGGCATCGGTTTCGGCACAATGTTGGCGTAGATCGGCATATTGTAGCCGGTGCTGGCTTTGAATGCGTCGACCCAGTTATCCGCGTAATATTTGAGGAAATCGAGGGCCGCCTCTTTGTTTTTGGCGAATTTCCAGATGCCGTAGGAATTCGAGGCGGCACCGATGAGCCGACGCACCGGACCTTTGGGGCACTTCCAAAGAAAGAGCTTGTCGGCGAGCTCAGGGTTGATCTGCTGCGCCGAGCGGTATGCTGAGATCGGATTGATGATGAACGAGCCTACCCCCGAGTCAATGTACTTGTTGTCGCTGGCATCGTCCCAGGAGAGAACTTCAGGGGTAAACGCCTCTTTGTAAAGGGCAGCGGCGAACTTCACCGCCTCCACCGCCTCCTTGCTGTCGAGCGTAACGTGCTTGCCGCTCTCGTCCTGGACGCTGGCGCCATAGCTCCACAAGAGCCCGCGCCATTGCAGGTTCGGATCGTTGCCGTGGAAGAAGGACAGACCCGCCGGATGCCCTTTATTCTTCAGCTTGGCGCCGCCGATCCGGATGTCGTCCCAGGTATCCGGGGTCATCCCGATCTCCTCCCAGAGATCCTTCCGGTATGTGCCCGGGTTGTTAATGTAATAATCGGGATAGGCAGACCAGGTCTTGTCATCAGCGTTATAGGCGATCTGCCGGCCGATGACGCTGACTTTGCCGTATTTCTTCTCGACATAGTCGACCAGCTGGGTCATGTCGATCAGATATTTGCGGTAGAGATGAGGTCCCCCGGCACCGTTCCACATGAAGAGGTCATGTCCGGACCCTGCCGCCACCTCCGCGGCCGCGCGCGCGGCGACGTTTTGCTCTGGGATGTGGTCGACTGTGACGGTCACACCGTTCTTCGTCCCCCAATCAGCGGCGAATTTGTCGAACCACGTGTCAAACACAGGGACAAAGTGGCTCCACTGCACGATCGTCAGCGTCTTCGTCTGCGCAAAAGCGCGCGAGATAAACGGTGCCGAGATGGCCGGAGTCATCCCGGCCGCGGCAACTACGGTCCCTGCGCTTGTCAAAAAGCCCCGCCGCGTCATCGGCAGAACACCTCTCGCTCCTCCCACTGTCATGTGACTGCCTCCTCCCAGGTATTGCTGAACAGGTCGCTCTTCTGGTTGACGTGTTGCTCCGGCGGCGCGCCCTGCCTCGCGCCCCGGCGCCTTCTTAATGATCAGGCAGTAAACAGGCGCATCACGGCGCCGTTGAACGTCGCGCTGGCCAGCAGCAAGGCAGCGCCCACCGCGAGAAACCCGACCAGCAGGAGAACCCAAGCCCCGGTCAGCAGCGCCAAGATACCCAACACAATCGCTGCGAGCCCGATCAGGATCTCCATTCCCCCTGCTGCAGCCGAGCCGTGGTAGGTGACCGACATCGCCTCGCTTCCAGAGGCAGACGTTGCCAGCGTAGTCCTCGGCCGCATTGAGACCGTCCCACCGACGAGCAAGGCACCGCCAAAAACAATCAGCGCGGGCGGCAGCAGATGCGCGGAGCTCATCCCGACGAGGGCGAGGATTCCGAGCACAATCCCTTTGAGACCGCACATGGAGTCGACCATGACATCGCCGCCGAACTCTGCTGGATTTGTGCCCGCCGCGGCGTCGGCAGTCATCATCCGGGGATGTTCTGCGGCGCTGTTGAACGCCTGAACCGTCAGGCCGACGCCTATGACGATCGCCGCAATCGACGTCAGCGCCTCGACCGATACGCCAGCAAGGGCGATAATCGCGAGGACGATCACCGCTATGCCCGCAGCACCTTCGGTCAGCAGACCTACCGGCTCCGCCTCATTGGCGAACCCTCTCCTTTCAACATACGTAGCCATATTCGGCCTCCTATTCTCGTTGCCCGGCGCAACGCTTACGCCGGGTCAAAACCAACGTGTCGGCGGGATAGCTCTTGCCACAGCAGATGTGGAACGTAGGATCTCTCTTCTCCGGCAGGCCCACCGGATCACGTCTTCCACTTCGAGATGTGGCGCGCAGGTTAAGGTTTCCCGTTTGTCTCATTAATTATTCGTTAGGTTTTGTCCGATTTCGCCGGTGCCTCTGCGCCAGCACCTCCGCGCATCACGGCACGAGGGCACTGCGACTGTGGTGTCGTCGGGCTCGACGTTCCAATCGAAGGGTAATTGTCGCTGGCAGTGGTTTCGCCGGAGGGTCGAAGATCTCGCTCGCGAATTCCTCGCTGCCGCCGTTCCCGAAATGTGCTTCGAAGATTACGGCTTCCTGTTCCTCCGATTAAATATTGCTCAGGATCCGGCTAACGGAAGCACCCTAACTTGCCGGTCGCGGTGTACCCCTTGCCGCTCCGGGCCGCGGCAACGATCTTTGCTTCAGGAACGGCAGCGGCGATGCCGGAGACGGTGGCGCCCCTGAAATGTTGAGCGCGGGTCGGCCGCCATGAAGGTCTTGCTCGTCGAGGACAACGAGAGAGTTGCGCAGTTTGTGCGCAAAGGGCTCGTCGAGGAAGGCCATACAGTCGATCACGCCGATAATGGCCGCGACGGCCTTTTTCTTGCTGCGACAGGCCAATACGACGTGATGATTCTCGACCGAATGCTGCCCGGCGGGATCGATGGCCTCGGCATCGTCGAAGCCTTGCGCCGGACCAACAACAAGACCCCGATCCTGATCCTCAGCGCGCTCGCCGAAGTCGACGACCGAATTCGCGGCCTGCGCGCCGGAGGCGACGACTATCTGACCAAGCCCTTTGCGCTCGGCGAACTTTCGGCGCGGCTCGAAGCGCTGGTCCGCCGCTCGCGGGGCACAGACATCCAGACCGCGCTCGCGGTCGCTGACCTGAGGATGAACCTGCTCTCACGCAAGGTGACGCGCGGGGAGAAGCCGATCCAACTCCAGCCACGGGAATTCAAGCTTCTCGAGTTCCTGATGCGTCACGCGGACCAGGTGGTGACCCGTACGATGCTGCTGGAGAATGTCTGGGAGCACCATTTCGATCCGCAAACCAACGTGATCGACGTCCATGTCAGCAAACTGCGGCAAAAGATCGACGAAGGATTCGACTGCCCCCTGGTGCACACGGTTCGCGGCGTCGGCTATCGGGTGGGGGCCGATGATTAAGGCGGTGCGCAACGCCGACGTGCTGAGTGCCTCGCGGTCGGGCTCATTCCCTGACCGACGGCAGCCCGTGCTTCTCGCCGGGCCGGCTGCTTCGGCAATGACCGTCCCCCTTCGCGGGCATCACCAGACAAAAAGCCATCGGCTTATCTTGCGCCGTCTTCTCACCCCCTTGCGTTCGACCTCGGTGCGGCTGGCGCTGGGCTACGCGGCGCTCTTTGCCGCCTCATCGTTGCTTATGGTCGGTTCTTTGTGGTGGCATACAACCGGTTATCTGGACCGGCGGATCGATGGCATCATTGCCGCCGATGCCCGGCAAATCTCGGATCAGCTCCGAGATTTGGGCTTGCCCGGCGCCGTCGAGGCTATCGACGAACGTGTGGCGGAAGCTCCCGATGAGCAGGCAATTTATCTACTCGCCGATGGGCAGCTGAAGCCGCTCGCCGGGAATCTGCCGGCTTGGCCGGCAGCGGTGATATCGAAACCGGGATCGTACCAGGTCGAGCTCGTCCGCCATGGGCAGTTGCGCGTGGTGCGGCTGAGGCTCGTTGCACTGCCGGACGGATTGAATTTGCTTGTCGGGCGCGACGTCGAGAATCGCGCCGAACTGCGCGCCCTGATCATCGACGGATTGTGTTGGGCCGCCGGCACGGCTTTCCTGCTCGCGATTGCCGGTGGCGTTCTCGTACGCCGGGCGGTGCTCAGCCGGGTTGGCACGATCAACGATACCGCGAGCGCCATTGTCCGCGGCGACTTGTCAGAACGAGTGCCGGCGCGTGACACGACCGATGCTTTCGACCGGCTCTCCCAGACGATCAATGCGATGCTGCAGCAGATCCAGCAGCTGGTCGAGCGGGTGCGCAACACCTCCAACGCAATCGCGCATGATTTGAGGACGCCGCTTGCCGAACTGCGAGCGCGACTCGAAGAGCTTCTGCGGACACGCCCGGAGAGGGAGATCGCCTTCGAGGAAATCCATAAGGCTGTCGCCGACATCGATCGCGTGATCGCCGTCTTCAACGCGCTGTTGCGCTTAGCCGAGATCGATTCGGGGGTGCGCCGGTCAGGGTTTCGCCGGGTGGAGCTTGCCGATCTGGCGACCGAAGTGGCCGAGCTTTATGGGCCTCTGACCGAGGAAAAGGACGCGGTCTTCGCCGTCGATGCCCAACGCGGCATGGCGGTCAACGGAGATCCCCATCTGCTGGCTCAGGCGGTCGGAAACCTTGTCGACAACGCCGTCAAATACGCACCGCGGTATGGGAGAGTCAGCCTGCGCATCGCGCCTTGGAGCGACGGGTGGATCGAGATCGCCGTCGCCGACAATGGGCCCGGCATCTCCAGCGGCGAGAAGGCCCAGGTGACGCAGCGATTCTATCGCGGTCCCTCGAGCGCAGGGACGAGCGGCATCGGTCTCGGGCTCAGTGTCGTCGAGGCGGTGGCGCGTCTGCACGAGGGTAGTTTGACCCTGACCGATAACGATCCGGGACTTATCGCGTCGCTCCGAATGCCAGCGGCGCCGGTCTCTTGAAGCGGCTGCCCTTTTTTCGCCGCCGCGACGCGACCACTCGCTGTAGATTCTATGGACGTCGACCTCGTTAACCCTTTGTGCGCTGGCAACGGCTATGATGGCTATAGGCTCAGCACAAAGGAGTATCATCGTGCAAGGTATCCGCGGGGTCATTTCGACGCTAACCAATGACGGCCAGGAGGTCATGGGGCCGGGTGTGCTGGTCTGGCACTATCCGGACAATTCGATCGTCAACAATTCTTTGCTCACCGTCGAAAGCAACCATTTCTGCGTGCTGAAATCGCGCGGCGCGATCCTCAACGTCTATGACACTGGACAATATCCGGTCACGACGCCAGATCGGCCGATCCTCGGTTCCTTCACGCAAGCCTTCTTTGGTGGTCAGAGCCCGTGGCAGTACGAGGCGCTATATATCAATCGCGCCAAGATGGTGGTGAAGGCCAGCGGACTCGCGTTGTCCTCGGAGATGGCCGAGCTGAGTTATGAGGTGGATTATTACTTCCATGTCGCCACCAAGGACGACGCGGTGGCGCTGGTGACCCACATGCCGGTCAGCGAGCACCTGATCACTGCCAAGCAGGTCAACGAATATGCGACACCGGTGGTCGAGCAGGCGATCAATCAGGTCGTTCAGGTGACCCCGCTCGAGCGCATCAACGAGAAGATCCATGAAATCGGCGAAGTCGTGCACAGCCACCTGCAGGACTTTCTGAAGGTGTTCGGGATCACGCTCGATACGGTTAAGGTGCTGATCTTTCCGCGCGACGAACGCATGCGCGCGCTGATCTCGCTGCGCGCCTTCGGCCTGCAGGAACTCGACGCGGTGCGCTACTATATCGCAATGCTGATGGCCGAGCACGGCCTCGTTTCGGCGCCGAACATGGCGATCGGCGAGGCCTTTCATATCGGCGCGCCGGTGCAGGCCACGGTCGCGCTGGGTGGCATTTCGCGCGGGCCGACCAATGCCTGATCCCGCGGACGACAGACCGTTGTCCGGCGAGGACAGCCGCCTCTACCGCATCGGGGTGATGCTGCTCAATGGCTACGGCTACAACTGGTATCGCTTGGACAACCAGATGCGGGCCGACGATCTGCTGGTCCGGTCGCGAGCGAGCGAGCACCTGGAGAGGGTGGCGGCGCGACTGCGCGACCTCGAAGCGCGCTACCGGAGCAAATACCTGCCGCCGCCGACCCGCGAGCATCCCGACCCCGATCCGCAACATCTCGCGACGGCGCGGCGGTTCCGCGCCGTTGCAGACCGGATCCTCGAGATCGATACCAAGCTGCGGGGCGCGGCGGTACCACCCGACGACAAAATATGGCTGCGCCAACGTGGCGAGCTCGAGACGCTGCAGCGGCTCGGAAAATGCGATGTTGCCCTGGTCGCGGGCGCAAAGGAGTTGGTCGAAATCGCTGCCGGCTTGCCCGCCGATGTCAGCATCGATCCGGAAATCGAGCAACAGATCGATCAGCACCTCAGTCAGCTGACGGCAGCTTTGACCCGGCGGGGCGAGATCCTGGCGATATTGAGTTAGCGCCACCGGCCGAGGCACCCGCTGCGAGGCCATCCCCATGAACGCCCGGACCTTTACTAACCCATTGTAATTAAATCGCCCTGCCAGAAAATACCGATGGTTGCACGGGCCGTGGATCTGTGTTAGGAACCGCCCGGGCCGCCGAGGTTCGCTTGCCTCGGCGGCGGTGTTTTGTCGCGACCCGAAATCGACGAGGAGATGCTGCTGCGGCCCTCCCGCCGGTGCGGCAATTGAGGACTGCGTTCAATTGGCCTCCGAAACGACAGGCGTCTCCGGCTTGGCTGAGCGTTACGCCGCGGCCTTGTTCGATCTTGCCGAAGAGCAGCGGGCGCTCGACGACGTCGCGTCCGACCTGCGCCAGCTACGGGCAATGCTGGCAGCAAGCGTGGATCTCTCGCGCTTGGTGCGCACCCCGGTCCTGACACGCGATGAGCAGGGGAGGGCTATCTCGGCTCTGGCGGCGCATGCCGGTCTCTCGCCGCTGGTCCGCGATTTTCTCGGTGTCGTCGCTAAGAACCGCCGCCTATTCGCCGTTGCGCCGATGATCGAAGCTTATCTCGAAAAACTTGCCGAGCGGCGCGGCGAGATCACAGCGGAGGTCATCGCGGCACGTCCGCTGACCGAAACTCAACTTGCGCTACTCGGCGATCAGCTTCGCCGCAGCGTCGGACGCAGGGTTTCGATGGACGCCAGGGTCGACCCGGGGCTCATCGGTGGAATGATCGTTAAGGTGGGTTCGCGAATGGTCGACGGATCCCTCAAAAGCAAACTGCAGCGGTTGCAAATTGCGATGAAGGGCGCCGGCTGAGGCAGCTGGACGGACAGTGGCCACCCACCGGGCGTGATCCGGTGATCCACGCAGGCGTGGATGGCCGGATCAAGTCCAGCCATAACGGTGTATTCGGTTGCTCGTATTCGAAATTCGGCGGAGTAGATTACAGAGGTCGTTATGGAAATTCGCGCGGCAGAGATTTCGGCGATCCTCAAGCAGGAGATCGCCAATTTCGGCAGCGAGGCAGATGTCGCCGAAGTTGGCCAGGTGCTGTCGATCGGCGACGGCATCGCCCGCGTCTATGGTCTAGACACGGTCCAGGCCGGCGAGATGGTCGCGTTTCCGAATGGGATGCGCGGCATGGCGCTCAACCTCGAGAGCGACAATGTCGGGGTCGTCGTATTCGGTGAGGACAGTGGCATCCACGAAGGCGACATTGTCAAGCGCACCGGCGCCATCGTCGACGTCCCGGTTGGGCGCGGATTGCTGGGTCGGGTAGTCGACGCGCTCGGTGAGCCAATCGACGGCAAGGGTCCGCTGGCGAATGTCGAGCGCGCGCGGGTTGAGGTCAAGGCGCCGGGGATCGTCCCGCGCCGTTCAGTGCACGAGCCGGTGCAGACCGGCCTGAAAGCGATCGACGCATTGGTGCCGATCGGGCGCGGCCAACGCGAGTTGATCATCGGCGACCGTCAAACCGGCAAGACCGCACTGATCATCGATACTATTCTCAATCAAAAACAGATCAATGTCGGCACCGACGAGTCGCGCAAGCTCTATTGCATCTATGTCGCAATCGGCCAGAAGCGCTCGACCGTCGCCCAGATCGTCAAGACGCTGCAAGACTACGGTGCCCTCGATTACTCGATTGTCGTGGCCGCAACCGCTTCGGAGCCGGCCCCACTTCAGTATATCGCTCCCTATGCCGGCTGTGTCATGGGTGAATATTTCCGTGACAACAGCATGCATGCGCTAATGATTTACGACGACCTGTCCAAGCATGCCGTGGCGTATCGCCAGATGTCGCTGCTGTTGCGCCGTCCGCCCGGGCGCGAAGCCTATCCAGGCGATGTGTTCTACCTGCATTCACGCCTGCTCGAACGGGCGGCGAAGATGAACAACGACCACGGCGGCGGCTCGCTGACTGCGTTGCCCGTCATCGAGACCCAAGCCGGCGATGTGTCGGCCTATATTCCGACCAACGTCATCTCGATTACCGATGGTCAGATCTTTCTCGAAACCGAGCTATTTTTTCGCGGCATCCGCCCCGCCATCAATGTCGGCCTCTCGGTCAGCCGGGTCGGTTCTGCGGCGCAGATCAAGGCGATGAAACAAGTTGCCGGGCGCATCAAGCTCGATCTCGCCCAATACCGCGAGATGGCCGCCTTTTCGCAATTTTCTTCCGATCTCGACGCGTCGACACAGCGCCTGCTCGCCCGCGGCAGCCGCCTGACCGAACTCTTGAAGCAGCCGCAATTCGCGCCGGTCCCGGTCGAGGAGCAGGTGGTGGCGATTTTCGCCGGCACCCGCGGCTATCTCGATACGGTCGAGGTCTCGGATATCGGCCGCTTCGAATCGTCGATGCTGACCGAACTCAGGTCCGCGCGGCCGGAATTCCTCGAGGCGATCCGTGACGCGGGCGAAATCTCGCCCGAAGTCGAGAAGGGCCTCGGCGAATTCCTCGACGGCTTCGTCAGGACCTTCGCATGACGCGAGTGGAGCCCGCCGGATGCCAAGCCTGAAAGACCTACGCAACCGCATCCGCAGCGTCAGATCGACCCAGAAGATCACCTCTGCAATGAAGGTGGTCGCCGCCTCGCGGTTGCGCCGCGCGGTCGAGCAAGTACAGGCGGCGCGGCCCTATGGACTGCGGATGGAGCGCGTGCTCGCTTCGCTCTCTAGCCGCATGACGGGTCTGCCCGGCGCACCGCCGCTGCTCGTCGGCACCGGCAAGGATGAGACGCACCTGGTCGTCGTCGCGACATCGGATCGCGGTCTCGCCGGCGGGTTCAACGCTTCGATCCTGCGCGAAACGCGGCGCCGCATCCGCGAGCTTTTACCAGCCGGCAAGACCGTGATGGTTCTAACCATCGGACGTAAGGGGCGTGACGGATTGCGCCGCGACTACGGCCGGCTCATCCACGACAGTCTGACCGAAATCGGCCGACGACAGGTGTCGTTCGACGAGGCGCGCGACATCGCCCAGCGTATCCTCGTCCTTTATGAAGCCGGCCGTTTTGACGTCGCGACGATCATCTACAACCGCTTTCGCTCGGCCATGACCCAAATCGTGACCGCGCGGCAATTGATCCCGTTTCGGGCGACCTCCGGTGAAGCGGATCCGGTAGTTGGCGGTGCGATTTATGAATTCGAGCCTTCCGAGGAAGAGATCCTCTCGGAATTGCTGCCGAAGAGCCTCGCAATACAGATATTTACGGCGCTCCTCGAAAACGCGGCGAGCGAGCAAGGCGCGCGGATGACGGCAATGGACAACGCGACGCGCAACGCCGGCGAGATGATCGACCGCCTCACCCTCAACTACAATCGCACGCGTCAGGCCGCCATTACCAAGGAGCTGATCGAGATCATCTCCGGCGCCGAGGCGCTTTGAGGCACAGGAATTTCGGAGACATGCCCAGGAACAGCATCGGCACGATTACCCAAGTCATCGGCGCGGTCGTCGACGTCCGCTTTGACGGCGAGCTGCCACCGATCCTCAATGCGCTGCATGTCGACAATGCCGGTCGCACCCTGGTGCTCGAAGTGGCGCAGCAACTCGGCGAGAACACCGTGCGTACGGTGGCGATGGACACCACGGATGGGCTGGTGCGCGGCACCCAGGTGGTCGACACAGGCGGGCCGATTACGATGCCGGTCGGTCCGGAGACGTTGGGTCGCATCCTCAATGTAGTCGGCGAGCCGGTCGACGAGCGCGGGCCGGTGCAGACCAACCGCCGGTCGCCGATCCACAAGCCGGCGCCCGAATTCATCGACCAGTCGACCGAGGCCGAGATCCTGGTCACCGGGCTCAAGGTCGTCGACCTCCTGGCGCCTTACGCCAAGGGCGGCAAGGTCGGGCTGTTTGGCGGTGCCGGGGTCGGCAAGACCGTGATCATCATGGAGCTGATCAGCAGCATCGCCAAGGCGCATGGCGGCTACTCGGTGTTCGCCGGGGTCGGTGAACGCAGCCGCGAGGGCAACGACCTCTATCACGAGATGATGGAATCCGGGGTGATCAATGTCGATGGGCCAGGTTCCAAGGCAGCGCTTGTCTACGGCCAGATGAACGAGCCGCCTGGCGCCCGCGCCCGCGTTGGCCTGTCCGGCCTCACCCTCGCCGAATATTTCCGCGATGAGGAAGGCCAGGACGTGCTGTTCTTCGTCGACAACATCTTCCGCTTTACGCAGGCCGGCTCCGAGGTGTCGGCATTGCTCGGCCGCATCCCGTCGGCGGTCGGCTATCAGCCGACCCTGGCAACTGATCTGGGGGCCTTGGAGGAGCGCATCACCAGCACCAAGAAGGGTTCGATCACCTCGGTTCAGGCGATCTTTGTGCCGGCCGACGATTTGACCGATCCGGCACCGGCCACGACCTTCGCCCATCTCGACGCGAGGACGGTGCTGTCGCGGCGGATTTTCGAACTTGGCATCTTCCCGGCGGTCGACCCGCTCGACTCGACCTCGCGCATGCTCGACCCGCGTATTGTCGGCGACGAGCACTACCAGGTGGCGCGCGACGTGCAACGCGTCTTGCAGACCTACAAATCCTTGCAGGACATCATCGCGATCCTCGGCATGGACGAACTGTCGGAAGAGGACAAATTGACCGTCGCGCGGGCGCGCAAGATCGAACGCTTTCTGTCGCAGCCCATGTTCGTCGCCGAGGTGTTCACTGGCCTGCCGGGCGTGTTCGTCAACCTCGAAGACACGATCAAGGGGTTCAAAGGCATCGTTACCGGCGATTACGACGATCTGCCCGAAAGCGCCTTTTACATGGTTGGCACCATCGAAGAAGCTGTCGCCAAGGCGCAAAAGATGGCGGCAGAAGCGGCCTGAGGCCCGATCGAAGTCCATGCCCGACCGTCTGCAATTCGAGCTGGTCACCCCCGAGCGTCTGCTGCTCTCGGAAATGGTCGAGATGGTGGTGATCCCCGGGACCGAAGGCAATTTCGGCGTGCTGCCGGGTCATGCGCCGCTGATTTCGACGATCCGGCCGGGGATGATCGAGATTTACGAGGGCCAGACCGTCACGCGGCGGGTATTCGTCGTCAGTGGCCTCGCCGAGGTAACGCCGGAGCGCTGCACGGTGCTCGCCGACGAGGCGGTTTCCCCAGATGCGCTCGATCCGGGCTCGATCGACACCGAACTTGGGATCGTGGAGGGTAATCTGCCGAGCCTGCGCGAGCAGGTCGCGCGCGCGGCAGACACGGATCGTGAGCGGCTTCTGATTGAGCTGCATCGCCTTGAACGCGAACAAGGGGTTCTCCAGGCGAAGTTGCAGGCGCTCGGCGAAACGACGCGCTGACGGAGCGCTCCGGACGTCTGCGCCCGCGGTTGACGGGCGCCATGCCGTGGCGCACCCTCCGCTGGCGGCCTCGCGGCCCGTTAGAGGTAGGCGCAGATGCTGTCGAGGGGTCCAACACAGCAGAGGCTCACTCGGCGCGCACTCGCTCTAGTGCTCGCCGGCGGTCGCGGCAGCCGGTTGAAGCAATTGACCGACCGGCGCGCCAAGCCGGCCGTGTTCTTCGGCGGTAAGTTCCGCATCATCGACTTTGCGCTCTCGAACTGTCTCAATTCGGGCGTTCGGCGGATCTGTGTCCTAACCCAATACAAGGCGCACAGTCTGTTGCGTCATCTGCAGATGGGTTGGTCGTTTTTGCGGCCAGAAATGAACGAGTTCCTTGACCTATTGCCGGCTCAGCAGCGGCTCGACGAGGCGACCTGGTATCGCGGCACTGCCGATGCAGTTTACCAGAATTTCGATATTTTCCGTGCGGCTGAGGCGGAATACTTCATTGTATTGGCAGGAGACCATATTTACAAGATGGATTACTCGAATATGTTGGAGGACCACGCCGATAAGGGCGCCGATTGCACGGTTGCCTGTATCGAGGTGCCGCTCAATGAAGCATCGAGTTTCGGCGTTATGGCGGTAGACGACTCGATGAGGATCGTCGACTTTCTGGAAAAGCCAAAAGAGCCGCCAGCGATCAGCAGCAAACCTGCCTGGGCGCTGGCTAGCATGGGGGTATACGTTTTTACCGCCGAGTTCCTTTATGCCGAGCTCGAACGCGATCACCGAGACCCGACCTCCAGCCACGATTTCGGCAGGGATGTAATCCCGAACCTCGTGAGCCGAGGTCTCGCAGTCGCCCACTCCTTTGAGGAGAGCTGCGTCAAGACTACGCCGGAGGCCCAAGCCTATTGGCGCGATGTCGGCACCATCGATTCCTATTGGTCGGCCAATATCGATCTGGTTACGCCGGTCCCGTCGCTCGATATCTACGACCGCAACTGGCCGATCTGGACCTATCAGCAGCAGCTACCGCCGGCGAAGTTCGTTTTTGACGACGAGAACCGACGCGGCATGGCAGTCGACTCGATGGTTTCGGGCGGCTGCATTATTTCCGGCGCCACGGTCAGACGCTCACTATTGTTTTCCAATTGCCGGATCAATTCCCATGCCCGAACCGCCGGCGCGGTGCTGCTGCCCGATGTCGAGGTCGGCCGTCGCGCCCGGCTCAGCAACGTCGTCGTCGATCGCGGCTGTTATATCCCGGAGGATCTCGCAATCGGCGAAGATCCCGAATTCGACGCCAAGCGCTTTTATCGTAGCGAGGGGGGCATCATCCTCGTCAGCGCCGATATGCTGGCCGCGCTGGGGTAAGCCGAACGAAGTGCCGGATCTTCGGGATCGAAAACGAATTTCATTTCTCCTCCGCCATGTAGACGCCGTTCCAGTTGGCCGGCGGGGCTTCGACCTGGAATTGGGCGATGCGGCGGCGGTAGAGATCGTAAACCGGGGCGAGAAAGCGGGCTGCGGCAAGCCGGCCGTCATCGAGCAATCGCAGCGCCAACGCCCAATCCTGCCGGCGGTAGGCTCCCAGCAGCGCGGAATGCTGGTCGATAAACTGGTCTTCCGCGATGCGCTCCGGTGGCAGCGTATAGATTCGCCCAGCCTCGGATTTGCCTTTGACCGCGACGAGATCCAACTCGATCAATGCCGGATCGTCGAGGCCCACAGCGGTCTCCTCGCCGATCATTAGATCGACGCCGTAGACCTTGCCGAGGCTTTCCAGTCGCGAGGCAAGATTTACCGGATCGCCCAGCAGTGAGTAATCGAAGTGCTGGAGCGAGCCGAAATTGCCGACGACGCATTCGCCGGTATTGAGGCCGATGCCGATGCGGACAGGAAGAAAGACCCCGTATGCCGCTTCCGATTGCCAGAGGCGGTTGAGCTCTATGAGCTTGCGGCGCATCGCCTGCGCCGCCTGCACTGCATTCTTGACATGGTCGGGATCATCGAGGGGTGCGTTCCAGAACGCCATAATGCAGTCGCCGATATATTTGTCGATCGTACCCTTCCGCTCGGTGATGATCTCGGTCATCGGTGACAGAAAACTGTTCATGAAGTGGGTCAAACTCTCTGCATCGAGCTTTTCCGACAGGCTCGTGAACCCGCGGATGTCGCAGAACATGATCGTCATCATCCGCGCTTGGCCGCCAAGCGTTAATCGTTCTGGGTGGGCGGCGAGTTCGTCGACATAATGCGGCGACATATACTGCGAGAAGGCGCCGCGGATTTGCCGCTGCCGGGCCTCGGTTCGCAAGTAACCCAGCAGCGTCGCCACGAGATAGACGAGCGTCATCACTGCCCAGGGATAGACCGGGTCGATCAGCAGGTGCGCGTGTTTGAATAGAAGCCATGATGATCCGAACGCCAGGGCCACCGAAGTGCCGCCGAGCAGTGCGCTCGGCAACGCGCCAATCCGCGGCAAGGCGAGGATCAGACCGATCCCGACCAGCAGCGTAAACAAGACTTCCGCTCCGACCGCCCAGTCTGGCCGAACGAGAAACGCCCCTCGCAGTATCTGCTCGAGCAGCTGAGCGTGGATCTCCACTCCTGGAACGTCGCGCGCGATCGGGGTCGCCTGCTGATCGTTGACGACACCGGCGGCCGAGGTCCCGACCAGCACGATGTGATCGGCGAACAGGGCGGGATCGAATTTCCCTGACAGGACGTCGGCGGCAAAAACGAACCGGTCGCGCCGCGGTGCGGCGTAGTGAAGCCAAACGCGGCCCGCCGGGTCGGTCGGTATCGCCAGCTGTCCGATGCGGATCGCTGTCAACCCGGTTTTTTCGCCAAAGCTCTTCTCGGCGTTGGCGCCAGCCGCACGGCCGACATAGCTGGACGCGCCGAGTGCGACGCGGAGCGTCTCGGCGACGAGCGACGGATACGGCTTTTCGCCGAGCTTTAAAATCAGCGGGACTCGGCGAACGATATGGTCCCAATCGACGAATTGGTTGAGGAATCCGTTTCCTGTTGCCGCAGCTTCCAGCCCCGGCAGGTTCGAAACCGCGGCCGGAAAGCTGTCGACATGCCAAAGCGGGTCGTCCCCGACAAAGGCAAAGCCGGCCTTCGGGAGCGGCGGCTGGGCTTGGCCGCGATCGGTCAGGATGAAACCGGTCACGACCGGAACCTTGCGCATCGCTTCCGCCAGCCGTTGATCGGGATCGGGCACCGCGCTGAGAAGCTTTCCCGCGTCTTCCGCGTCGACGCCGTTCTTTGCAAGCAAAGGCAGCAGCAATTTGGGTGAGGTACGGTCCGGTTCGGCAAAGTCGATGTCGAAAGCGATAACCGCCGCACCGGCCTCGCGCAGCTTGTCGATCAGTTGCGCGACGATAGTGCGCGGCCAGGGCCATTGGCCGATTTTGCTGAGGCTCTTATCGTCGATATCGACGACGCGGATCGGCGCGTCTCCTGCCGCGCGCGGGGCGGCCTTTTGATAGAGGTCGAAGCAAACCAGCGACAGCCGCTCGAGCAGATCGGAGGCGGTGATGCGCAAGGTGAGCGCGACGAACAGGAGCGCGAGCGGCAACAGATAGATCAGGCCGCGGCGAGCCGCGAGGAGAGCTCTCATCGATGATTAACGCGCAATTCGCCGCTAATTATCGCCGAATTCGACGGAATTTTCCATCCTGGAACGGATGGTGGATGCTTGGCATCGTGATCGGGGAGAGTCACCAGGCGCTTGCCGCAACCCGACGAACGGGCGAGTGTTTGCACCGGTGACGGGAGGTGGAATGCAAACGCAGCAGGCAGCACCCGCGGGCGTCGGGTCGGGCAGCCGCGGTCGTGACAGGGCGGGTCAGACGGGGAGTGCACTGGAAACCCGGAAGATCGCGCTAGTCGAAAAGGCTCAGGCAATCGCAGCGGGAGCGCTCGATCCGGCACAGCCGGAGACAGGCGAAAGTCTGATCGCTGAATTCTACGAGCACGTGCCACCGGCTGACATTGCGGAACGAACCCCTGGCGACCTGTCGGGCGCCGCGCTGTCGTTCTGGCGCTTCGCCGAGCACCGGCGGCCTGGTCAGGCAAAGGTTCGGGTCTACAACACCGATCCCGTTGCGGACGGCTGGTCGTCACCGCACACGATCGTCGAGATCGTCAATGACGACATGCCGTTCCTCGTCGATTCAGTCAGCCTGGCGATCAACGCCAGCGGCCGCGTCGTCCATCTGGTGATCCACCCGATAGTGACGGTCGCGCGCGACGCGAAGGGGCGGCTTCGCGAGCTTTGCAGAGCAACAGCGGCCGGTTTGCATGAATCCTGGATGCAGATCGAGATCACGCGCCAATCCGATCGCGACGACCTTGCGAGGCTGACACAGACATTGTCGGGCGTCCTCGCCGATATTCGCGCTGCAGTCGCGGATTGGCAGCCGATGCGCCAAAGCTTGCGCGAACTCATCGATGAACTGTCCCGGCCCCCTGCCGCCCCGGTGCCGCCAACGGAACTTGCCGAAGTCCGGGATTTTCTGCGGTGGCTCGACGACGACAATTTCACATTTCTCGGCTATCGCGAATATGTGTTTGACGGAGCAGCCAGCCCCCTCTGCGGCCCGCTCGGGATCCTGCGGGAGGAAGCTCACCCAGTCTTTGGGGGGCTGCGCGATTTGTCGTCGTTGCCGCCGGACGTTCAGGATTTCGTGCGTCGACGTGAACTTCTCGTCATTACAAAATCGAACCGGCGGGCCACGATCCATCGCACTGCGCATATGGATGCAATCGGCCTGCGCCGCTTCGCCCCGAGCGGAGAGGTGGTCGGCATTCGCCTGTTCCTGGGGCTCTTTACCTCGCTTGCCTACAGCCGCAATCCACACTCGATCCCGCTGCTGCGGCAGAAGGTCAGGCGGATCGTCGAGCGCGCCGGGCTGGCGCCGACGACCCATGACGGCAAAGCCCTATTGCACATCCTCGACACATTTCCGCGCGATGAGCTGTTCCAGACCGACACAGACCAGCTGTTTGAAACGGTCCTCGCCATCCTCAACCTTCAGGAACGGCAGCGCATCGCGCTGTTCGTCCGGCGCGACCCGCTCGAGCGCTTTGCTTCTTGCCTCGTCTATGTGCCGCGTGAGCGTTACGACACGGCACTGCGCGATCATTTCGGGGCGATCCTCGAAGAAGCATTCGCCGGGCGGCTGTCGACTTCTTACATTCAGCTCGACGAGTCTCCGCTGGCGCGGATCCAGTTCATCATTCGTACGACCCGAGGTCGGGTGCAGACGATCGACAATGCGAGCCTCGAAAGACGACTCGCGGATGCCGGGCGGAGCTGGTCAGATCGGCTGAACGAGGCGGCGGCGGCGGCCTTTGGCGAGGAGGAGGCGCGGGCTCGGCTGCGCCGCCTCGGGCCCTTCCCGATCGCTTATCAAGCGCGGACGCAGACCGAACAGTCGATTTCCGATCTGCGTCGCATCGACACCGTGCTGGCGGGTTCGCCTCTCGAAGTCTCGCTTCACCCCGCCGCAGATGGCGGCCTCCCCGGACTGCGGATTTATCGCGCCAAAGAACCGGTCGTGCTCTCGGACATGCTGCCGATTTTGGAGAATCTCGGAATACGGGTTGTTGCCGAGGAGCCGTTTCGCATCGACACCGTCGACCGCGCCGCGGTTTGGGTTCACGAATTCCAACTCGACGGGGTGGTGCTGCTGACCAGTGTGTCTCCGGTCGTCAGGGCGCGGTTCGAAGAGGCGCTCGTCGCGGCCTGGACCGGCCGGGTCGAGAATGACGGGTTCAACCGCCTCGTCTTGGCGGCCGGCTTGGCGGTCCGCCAAGTCACTGTTCTGCGTCTCTACGCGAAGGTATTACGACAAGCCGGGGTCGCTTTCAGCCAAGCCTATATGGAGGATGCGCTGAGCGGTCATCCGGAGATCGCGCGCCGCCTCGTCCAATTGTTCGAGATCCGCTTCGATCCCACCCGCGCTGATGATCCCTCGCTCGCCGTCATTGCCGAGATCCAGGCCATCGATCACGCGCTCGACGCGGTCGAGAGCCTCGACGAGGACCGGATCCTGCGCAGCTTCCTGACTCTCGTTCTCAAAACCGTGCGGACCAACTACTATCAGCGGTTGCCCTCGGGCGACGGCAAGTCTTATCTGGCCGTCAAGCTCGCGAGCAACGAGATCGACTCGTTGCCGCTGCCCCGGCCACTCTTCGAGATCTACGTCTACAGCCCTCGCGTCGAGGCGGTGCACATGCGCGCCGGCAGGGTCGCTCGCGGCGGCATCCGATGGTCCGACCGCAAGGAGGATTTCCGCACCGAGATCCTCGGGCTAATGAAGGCGCAGACGGTCAAGAATGCTGTGATCGTCCCAGTCGGATCGAAAGGGGGGTTTGTTGTCAAACGGCCGCCCGGCGTAGCCGACAGGCTGAGCGCCGAAGCGGTCGAATGCTACAAGACCTTGATCCGCGGTTTGTTGGATCTCACCGACAACATCATTGCGGAAACCCCTCAGGAGCACCGGATTGTACCGCCGCCGGGGGTTGTCCGCTATGACGGCGACGACCCGTACCTCGTAGTCGCCGCCGACAAGGGGACCGCGACATTCTCTGATTTTGCCAATGCGATCGCGCACGAGTACGGCTTCTGGCTCGGCGACGCGTTCGCATCGGGCGGTTCGGCGGGATACGACCACAAAGCGATAGGCATCACTGCGCGCGGCGCCTGGGAGCTCGTCAAGCGCCACTTCCGCGAGCTCGGGCGAGACATCGAGAAAAGCGAGCTGAGCGTGGTGGGCGTCGGCGACATGTCGGGCGATGTGTTCGGCAACGGCATGCTGATGTCGCGCCATCTGCGGCTACTCGGCGCGTTTAACCACCTGCACGTGTTCATCGATCCCGCGCCCGATCCGGAAAAGAGCTTTGTCGAGCGGCAGCGTCTGTTCCACCTGCCCCGATCAAGCTGGGCGGATTACGACCGCGCGCTGATCTCGCCCGGAGGTGGCGTGTTCGAACGCAGCGCCAAGTCGATCCCGATCAGTCCTCAAATGAAGCGTGCCTTTGACATCGAGCCAGACTTTCTGACACCGGCCGAGCTGATCCGCCGGCTCTTGACCGCGTCCGTCGATTTCCTGTGGTTCGGCGGGATCGGGACCTATGTCAAGGCTCCTGACGAAAGCCACATCGAGGTTGGCGACCGCGCCAATGACGCCTTGCGGATCGATGGCGACAAGGTTCGCGCAAGGGTCATCGGCGAGGGCGCCAACCTCGCGGTAACCGAGCGCGGGCGTATCGCGTTTGCGCTCGCCGGCGGTCGCATCGATACCGATGCAATCGACAATTCGGCCGGTGTCGATATGTCGGACCATGAGGTCAACATCAAGATCCTACTCGACCGAGCGATCGCTTCGGGGATGCTCTCAGCGGCCGAGCGCGAGCCGCTTCTCGCCGCCATGGCCGATGACGTGGCGACATCGGTACTGCGCGACAACTACCTGCAAGGCGAGGCATTGTCGGTAGCCGAGGCGCGCGGTGTCACTGTGCTCGACCGGCAGGTGCGCCTAATGCGCGATCTCGAGCGATCGGACCGGCTCGACCGTGCGCTCGAGTTTCTGCCGGACGACGAGGCCCTTGCGACCCGGGCAGCACAATGTCGCGGGCTCGTTCGTCCCGAACTCGCGGTCTTGCTCGCTTATGCGAAGATGGCCCTTTACGGCGAGCTGCTCGCTTCTGATCTGCCCGAGGCAGCGGAGCTCGACGGAGAGCTTCGCGGCTACTTCCCGTCAGCGCTGCGCGACCGGCTCGCTGCGCAGATCCCCACCCATCCGCTGCACCGCGAGATCATTGCCACCGCCGTCACCAACGATCTCGTAAACCGTGCTGGCATAGCGTTTGTCAACGAGATGCGATCACGCACCGGCCGGACTCCGCCGGAGGTGGCGCGCGCATATATGATCGTGCGTGATGTTTTCGCCCTGCGGCCCTTATGGGCTGAGATCGAGGCGCTTGATAACGAGGTGCCCGCCGCGGTGCAGATCGACATGCTGCTCCAAATCATCGGTCTTATCGAGCGTGCGGCCGGCTGGCTGCTGCGCAACCGGCGACTGGATTTTGGCCGCGAGACTACAAAGCTTGCCTCGAGCGCGCACACGCTCGCGATATCGCTCTCCGAAGTATTGCCGAAGGACGATGCAAACCTCCTTGGCGAGCACACCCAGCGCTTCCGCAAGGCCGGGATACCCGAAGCACTCGCCGGGCGCATCGCTGCATTGCCTTTTCTCGCTTGCGCCCTCGATATCGCTGACCTCGCTGAGCGCTCGGCACAGCCGCTCGACCGCGCCGCCCGGACCTATTACGGGCTGGGCACGCAGTTCGCATTCGATGAAATGCGTGCCGCCGCCCGCCGGCTACCAGCCGAAACTGTGTGGCAGAAGCTCGCCGTCGAAGCCATGATCGAAGACGTGTTCACGCTGCAAGCGGATCTGGCGGCGCGGATTCTGGTGAGCGATTGTGCCGCAAAGCCGGATCCGCTCGGCGCGTGGTCCGTGGCAAACGCCACCTCTCTGACCGCCGCCGAAGCGCTCGTTCGCGAGCTGCGGGCTGCCACCATACCCGATCTCGCGATGCTCGTCGTCGTCAGCCGCCAGCTGCGGCACGCGCTCGGGTGAGCGCTACGCGCGGTTCATCCGATTTTCGACCAGCTCGTCGACGACACTCGGGTCAGCGAGGGTCGTGACGTCGCCGAGGGCATCGTGCTCGTTTGCGGCGATCTTGCGCAAAATGCGACGCATGATCTTACCGGAGCGGGTCTTCGGTAGACCAGGTGCCCATTGCACCAGATCCGGCGAAGCGATCGGGCTGATTTCCTGCCGTACCCAGGCCACGAGCTCACGCCTGAGCTCCTCGGTCGGCGCCTCGCTGACCCTTAGCGTCACATAGGCGTAAATCCCCTGACCCTTGAGGTCGTGCGGATAACCGACGACCGCGGCTTCGGCGACTTTGGGATGGGCGACAAGCGCGCTCTCGATCTCCGCAGTGCCGAGCCGATGGCCGGCGACATTGATCACGTCGTCGACACGGCCGGTCAGCCAATAGAACCCATCTTCATCTCGGCGAGCACCATCCCCAGTGAAATAGAGCCCTGGAAAGGTCGAGAAATAAGTTGCCACGAAACGGGGGTGGTCGCCGAAGACCGTCCGCATCATTCCCGGCCAGGATCGGGCGAGGCACAGATTCCCTTCACCGGCACCGTCCACCCTCCTACCGTCATTGTCGACGATGACAGGCTCGACGCCAAAGAAAGGCCGCGTCGCGGATCCCGGCTTCAGCGGCGTGGCGCCCGGAACAGGAGCGATCAGAATTCCGCCGGTTTCGGTTTGCCACCAGGTATCGACAATCGGGCAGCGCTGCTCGCCGACATGATCGTAGTACCATAGCCACACGTCGGGGTTGATCGGTTCCCCGACTGTGCCCAGGATTCGAAGCGAGCGCCGGCTCGTGCGCCGAATCCATTCCTCGCCTTCGCGCATCAACGCCCGCAGCGCCGTCGGCGCGGTATAAAAGATCCGGACATTGTGTTTGTCGACGATCTGCCAGAACCGCGACGAGTCAGGATAATTGGGTACCCCTTCGAACATCAGGGTCGTAGCGCCATTGGCGAGCGGACCGTAGATGATGTAGCTGTGTCCTGTTACCCAACCGACATCGGCGGTGCACCAGTAGACTTCGCTATCGCGGTAGTCGAAGACGTATTCGTGAGTCATCGACGTGTAGACGAGATAGCCACCGGTCGTGTGCAGCACGCCCTTCGGCTGACCGGTCGAACCGGAGGTGTAAAGGATGAACAGCGGGTCCTCGGCCGACATCTCCTCGGGTGTGCAGTCGGGCGAGGCTGCCGCGCAAGTCTCGTGATACCAGGTGTCGCGACCTTCTACCCAATCGATCGCGGCGCCGGTGTGGCGAATGACGATAACCTCGCGCACTTCCGGGCAATGCCGCAGGGCGTTGTCAGCGTTGCGCTTAAGCGGCACCGTTCGGCCACCGCGCCGCCCTTCATCGGCGGTAATCAGTACTGTCGAACGACAATCCTGGATGCGGCCGGCAAGACTATCGGGTGAGAAGCCCCCGAAGACGACGGAATGGACCGCCCCGATCCGGGCGCAGGCTAGCATGGCTACGGCAATTTCGGGGATCATCGGCAAGTAGATCGTGACGCGGTCGCCCTTTCGCACGCCTTGCGCTTTTAGGACATTGGCGAAACGGCATACGGCGCCATGCAGTTCTCGGTAGGTGACGCGACGGTCATCGCCGGGATCATCGCCCTCCCACAGAATCGCGGTTTGTTCGGCCCGCCGTGGCAGGTGCCGATCGATGCAGTTGTACGAGGCGTTGAGCGTTCCGTCCTCATACCAGGCGATATGAACATCGCCCTCGAAAGACGCGTTTTGCACGCTGGTGAATGGTTTAAACCAATCTAGGCGCTCAGCCTGCTCACCCCAAAAGCGATCGGGATCGGCAAGCGACTCTCGGTAAAACCGGAAATAATCGTTCTCGCTGATCTTGCCGATTTGCGGATGGGCCGAGATCGGGATCACGGTCCGGCTTGGCATGGCGGCTCCTCCTCGGCTGGCGACGATCCTGCGTCGCCCGGTCTCGCCGAAGGTTATTCCGGCCGGCTAAGCCTTTACAATACCCCTTCCGGACCGCCGAGGTCAGTGGCGGGCCGACTGCCAGCTCGCGCGGCTCGCGATCAATGCCGCCTGGGTCCGGTTCGCTACATGCAGACGCTTTATGATCTGTTTGACATGCGCTTTGACCGTGCTCTCGGTCATGGTCAAGGCGTCGGCGATAAGCTTGTTCGACTTACCTTCCGAGATCAATGCCAGAACATCGCACTGGCGCCTGGTCAGCTCCCGCCACGGAGTTTCCCGCGTCCGATCCGTCCGATCCGGGAGAACCGGCTCCGTCAATGACAATGGCACATAGGTGCCACCGACACGCATGCGCTCGAGCGCGCCCATCAAGACCTTGAGACCCAGGCTGGTCGGTAGGAAGCCCCGCGCGCCGGAACGAAGGATCACGCGCGCGCCCTCCGCGTCGTCACAGTCGGCGGTGACGAGGATCGGAGTTTCCGACGCCGTCGCGGACAACAAGGCGAGATCGGCAAGATCGATATGCGCGCAGGTCGATCCGCCGAGGAGGATTACCTCAAACCCCTCACCGCGCCGGATTAACTGCGCCAACTCGATTGCCGTTGCGACATCGGTGACGTGCCAGCGGCGAGGTTGTTGGAGAAGCGCCAATTTGAGGCATTCGCGGCGCAACGGGCTATGATCGACGATCGCGAGATGGCGTCGAATCGGGGCGACAAACCGCCTGCCCGCGCTGGAGGTAAAGCTCACCTCGGCTTCACGAAAATGATCCAGTCTGTCCAAGCCAACCCCTCCCCCATCGGAACACCTGCCGGTAGAAGAGAATGGCGTCCTCACTAGGCTATCAGGGTAAATTTTTGTAAATGCTTGTAACGGGCACGTAACGTGGTTGGCGACTGCTTCAAACGGGAATGCCAGCCATTTCGCAGAGCACGGTCCACTCTTGTGTGCTGACGGGACAGACCGACAGCCGCGACTGTCGGAGCAGCGACAGCTCGGAGAGTTCGCGCTTTGCCCTCATCGCCGGAAGTCCGACCTTGACCGCAGCAGGCATCAGCGGCTTCACGTCGACCATACCGAGCTTGCCGCTCTTATCGGCCGGATCCGGATAGAAGCTCTTAACTACCTCGACGACGCCGACAATCTCCTTGCCCTCGTTCGAGTGATAGAAGAACGCCCGGTCGCCGGGCTTCATCGCTCGCAGGTTGTTCAGCGCTTGCGCGTTGCGCACCCCGTCCCAGTGAGTGCCACCGTCGGCCACCAGCCGATCCCACGAGTAGCTCGACGGTTCCGATTTAATCAGCCAATAAGGCATTCGGGCTCCCTTCCGCAGATTCAGGACAACAACGGATAGTCGGCCTGATCTTCGTAGATTGAACCAGCCTTGGTTTGAAAGCTGGCGATCAGGCTGAAACCTTCCACCGGATACGGAGCGGCGCGGAATTGCCCATGCGCGGCGAGAAAGCCGCTGAGTTTGTCGAGCGCCGGCTTGTGCAGCCGCGCAAGAGTGATGTGAGGGGAGAACTTGCGCGGCTCCGGCGCCAGCCCCACGCGAACCAGCGCGTGCTCGATTTTGTCGCGTAGCGCAACAAGCTCGGGCGAGCGCTCGACCCCCACCCACAGGCTGCGCGGCTTGTCAGCGATACCGAATACGCCAGTCCCGGCGAGCTGCAAAGTGAACCGGCGTGCTCGCAGTCGCGCAAGCGCCTCGTCAATGTCGGCCGCGACGGCTTCGCCGGTCTCGCCGATGAACCGCAAGGTTAGGTGGAAGTTGCCGGGATCCACCCACTTCGCCCCAGGCATACCCGAGCGTAACAAAGATAGCTCGAGCTTGAGCGCGGGCGGAAAGCCGATCCCGACAAACAGACGCAGCATCTGATCCGTCTATGATCTACGCGCTCCCCGCCCATTCAGGTGAATAGGGTAAGGACGCCGGTGTGGCCATAAACGCGGTCGCGGGAGATCTCACCGTTGGCAAAGAAGCCGATCAGCGGGAACTCGCCCAAAGTCTCGCGGATCAGCCCGGTTTCGACTCCGACATCGCCGAACAATGCCGCGCCGCGGGCGACGCAGCTGACATACACGCCGGCTTTTGGTGGTCCGTTCAGCCGGCCGGCGAGCTCCCGGACCATGCGGCTCATGTCGCGCCGCGCACTCTCGGGATCGCGGCGGCAAAACACGATCCGATCGCCCACGCCGACCTCCGCGCCGAGCACGACCCAGCCGCGTCCGGCGTCGATTGCCACCAGATTGCGGACGAGATAGTCGCCGGTGTCGGAGCCGGTCACCGGCAGTCCGGCAAATATCAGGCCGCCGACACGGCGCAAATCCCGAGTGAGCTCCGGGCCGATATCCTCGCTGAAGACCGCGAGCGCTGGGCGTCCGTCGATGACCATCACAACGTTGTCGCGTGCCTCATCGATCCGACGGACTGGTCCAATTGGCATGCAGCCCTGGGTCAAAGCGGTCGCGACCGAGACCCCGGGAGCCAGCATCAGCCCCGCGACACCATTGCTGCCGAGATCCGTCGAATCCGGCGTTCGGGCCAAGAGAGGGCTCGGGCAACGGTGCGATACGAGACCGCCGACGAGGTAGGCGCCACTCGCCTCCGCGGTCTCCACTGCAGCTCTCTGAACATCGGGGCAGCGCGGGTCGGCATGAACCAGCGCCAATACCGGTTGAGCCGCCTCGATCCAGCCCGCGTGCAAGCGTGGCAAATCCGCTCCAGGGTCTCCCGTGGCCGCGAAGACCCGAAAATCCTCCGGCGGCAATGCCGCCGTCATCACCACCGCCGCGGGCTCCTCGAAGATTTCGGCCACTGCCGAGCATACTCCGAGCCCGACACCGCCAACCCAAGAGCGGATCCCGGTGTGCGCACTGAGGGCGCTGGTGATCTCGGGCAGAACAGTCGCCGCGGGCTCGGTGATATATAGAATTCCCAGCGTTGCTCCATCCACAACAGGCAGTGCAGCAATGCACCGCGCTGCAAGGCTCGCGGGGTCGCCGGTCGCCGAGGCAGCCGCGAATCGCGCGCTCATGACGATGGGCTCCTGACGAGCCGGACGACCACCGGTGTCAAACGATCTACGAGCACCTTGACGCCACGTTCATTCGGGTGGAGTCCGTCTGGCTGATTGAGCTCGGGTTTCATCGCAACACCTTCGAGAAAGAAGGGATAAAGAGCCACATCATGGACCTTCGCAAGCTCGGGAAAGATCCGATCAAAGGCACTCTGGTACTCCGCTCCCCAATTTGGTGGGGCAAGCATGCCAACAAGCAGCACCTTGGCACCGTTAGCCTCGATCTTTCCGATCATCTTGTCGAGATTATCGCGAACGGTGGCGGGGTCGATGCCGCGCAGTGCATCGTTGGCGCCAAGCTCCAGAATGACGAGATCGGGCTTGTCGGTGAGCGCCCAATCGAGCCGCGCCAAGCCACTCGCCGTCGTATCTCCCGTGACCCCGCCGTTGACGACACGCACCTCGATGCCTCGCCGGCGCAGCGCAGCCTCGAGCCGGACAGGGAAGGCTTGCTCGGGCTCCAGCCCGTAGCCCGCGGTCAGGCTGTCACCAAAATCGAGAATGACCGGAATGTGCGCCGCGGTCGGCGTGCCGCCAATCATCAGGCACAACCCCGCGGCTGCTAGAGCCCGTGATGACATGGCATTGAAGACCCGGGTCGCCACGCCATATCGTCGGGGCCGCCGATTACCGGGCGCCGCATCAGGTCGGGTGGTCTGCCGCGCCGCCTTCGCTGACCTGGACCAAAAATGACCAGCTCGCTTCATCCCGGCGACCCGCTCGTGGTGCTGGAAAATGTCCACCTGACTCTGGGGAGCGCGGCTGGACCCGTCAACATTCTCCGCGGTGTATCGCTCGAGATCGCCACAGGCGAGACGGTAAGTCTCGTCGGTCCTTCAGGCTCCGGGAAATCGACGGTTATGATGGTGATGGGCGGCCTTGAGCGGCCGAGCGGCGGACGAGTGTGGCTCGACGGAAACGAACTCGGCGCACTCGACGAGGATGCCCTGGCCCGGCTGCGGCGCGCGCGCATTGGCATCGTGTTCCAGGCCTTTCATTTGATCCCGACGATGACGGCGCTCGAAAACGTAGCGCTGCCGCTCGAGCTCGGCCGGCGGCGCGCCGCTTTTGCGGCGGCCGCCCGAGGTCTTGTCGCGGTCGGTCTCGGCCATCGCTTGACCCATTATCCAGAACAGCTCTCGGGGGGCGAACAGCAGCGTGTGGCTATCGCCCGCGCCTTTATCGCCGGGCCGAAATTGCTGCTCGCCGACGAACCAACGGGAAACCTCGACGCTGCCACCGGCCGGCTAGTCATCGATTGCCTCTTCGAGCATCAAGCACGGCACGGCACGACCCTGCTGCTGATCACACACGATTCGAGCGTCGCCGAGCGCTGTGAGCGGCAGATTCATCTGTTGGACGGCAAGATCATTGAGGATCGGCGCATGGCGCCGTCGCGGATTGCTGCCGCGCGGTACGCGCTTTGAACGCATTCTCGGCCCCCTACGCCCTCCGGCTTGCCCGCCGCGAGCTGCGCGGAGGGATCCGCGGTTTGCGTGTCTTTCTCGCCTGCCTGATTCTGGGAGTAGCGGCTGTCGCCGGCATCGGCTCGCTCGCCGCCTCCGTTGTCGCCGGCATCAAGGCCGATGCCCGCGCCCTGCTCGGCGGCGATGCCGAGGCCCGGCTCGCCTACCGCCCGGTCGACGCGGCCGAGCACGCCTTTCTCCTGCAGAGCGGCAGGCTGTCCGAGATCGCTACGATGCGAGCCATGGCACGCACGCAAGACGGCAACCGGCGCAGCCTGATCGAGCTCAAGGCTGTCGATCCGGCCTACCCGCTCTATGGTGCGGTCGCACTCGCGCCGGCGCAGAGCCTAGGCGCCGCGCTCGGCCGCCGTGGCGGCAATTTCGGCGCGGCGGTCGATCCGGCAATCCTCGACCGGCTTGGTTTGGTCCTCGGCGACAGCGTCAAGATCGGCGATGCGATGCTGCAATTGCGCACCACCATCGAGCGCGAGCCCGACGCCGTGGCCGGCGGCCTCGAGTTCGGCCCGCGGGTCATTGTCTCCTCTGAGGCCTTGCCCGAAACCGGTTTGATCCGGCCGGGGGCGTTGGCGACCTATCACTACCGATTGCAGCTTCCCGTCGGAGTCGATCCGGCTTCCTGGGCGGAGCGGGCGCGGAGCACGTTTCCTGAAGCCGGTTGGCAGATTCGTACCTTTGATGAAGCCTCGCCCGCGCTGCAGCGATTGATCGACCGGCTCGCGCTTTTTCTCACACTTGTCGGCCTGACTGCTCTCTTGATTGGCGGGGTCGGGATCGGCAACGCGGTGGGTGGCTATATCGCGGGCAAGACCGCGACCATCGCCACGCTCAAATGCCTCGGAGCTCCAACGCGGCTCGTCTTTGCGACGTACTTTGTCGAGATCATGGCGCTCGCGTTGCTCGGCATCTCTGCCGCTCTCGCGCTAGGCGCGTTGGTGCCCGTCGTGTCGATGTCGCTTCTCGCTCGCGTGCTGCCCGTCACCATCGGGCTCGGCGTCTATCCGGGTCCATTGGCGCTCGCCGCGCTGTTCGGCATCCTGACGACGCTCGTCTTCGCGCTGTGGCCGCTGGCCGGGATCGGCCGGGTGCCAGCCGGCGCACTGTTCCGCGATGCCATTGACCCGGCCCGGCGCCGAGTGCCCCGGCCGGCGCTCGGCGCGACCGCGCTACTGGCGCTCGGGCTCGCCGCCCTTGCGGTCGGGAGTGCGCAGGATCGGACCGTCGGGTGGTGGTTCGTCGCCGGCGCGATCGGCGCTTTCGTTCTCTTTCGGCTGGCCGGAGCAGCGGTAATCCACGGTGCCAGACAGATCGGCCGGCCGCATCGTCCGGCATTGCGTTTGGCGCTCGCCAACCTGCACCGCCCGGGCGCGCCGACCACACAGGTCATCCTCTCCCTCGGGATCGGTCTGACCGTGCTCGTCGCGATCGCGTTGGCAGAGGGCAATCTATCCCGCGAGGTCGAAAACCGCCTGCCTGCCGAAGCGCCCGCCTTTTTCTTTATCGATATTCAGCCGGATCAGCTCGCCGGCTTCGAGGCAATCGTGCGATCTATTCCCGGCGCACACTTCGACCAGGTGCCGATGATGCGCGGCCGCATCACACGGCTGAACGGAGTACCGGTAGAGAACGCGGCCGTCGCGCCCGAGGCGCAATGGGCGCTCCGAAGCGAGCGAGGCCTGACCTATGCAGCGGCGATGCCCAAGGGCTCGCAGCTCGCTGCCGGCGCCTGGTGGCCGCCCGACTATCGCGGCCCGCCGCTCGTCTCCTTCGATGCCGCTCTCGCGCGCGGCATGGGGCTCAAGGTCGGGGACACGCTGAGCGTCAATCTGCTCGGCCGCGAGATCACCGCGGTTATCTCCAATCTGCGCTCGATCGATTGGGAGCGGCTCGGCATCAACTTCACCCTGGTCTTCGCCCCGGGTACTCTCGAAACCGCGCCGCAGACCCACCTCGCCGCGGTCTATCTGCCGCAGGCCGAGGAGGAGAAGTTGGTTCGCGCAGTGACCGAAAGCTTTCCCAACATCTCGGCGATCCATGTCCGCGAAGCACTCGCCGCGGTCGACCGTCTGATCGAAACGATCGGCGACGCGGTTCGCCTGACAGCAATGATCGCCCTCGCCGCCGGTATGCTGGTACTCGGTGGGGCGATCGCCGCGGGTCATCATCGGCGCATCTACGACGCGGTGGTGCTGAAAGTGCTGGGCGCGACACGCGGTGATCTCACCCGCGCCTTCCTGATCGAGCACGGCCTTCTCGGCCTGCTGAGCGCGCTTGTCGCCTGCGCTCTCGGCACCCTCGCGGCGTATTTTCTGGTCACCCGGCTGATAAAGATCGAGTGGGTGTTTTTGCCGGCCCCGCTGCTCTGGGTGGCGGGTCTTGCGATCTTGCTGACGCTGGTATTCGGTTTTGCCGGGACCTGGCGCGCGCTCGGCGCCAAGGCCGCCCCCTACCTGCGCAACGAGTGACCGCTGGCCCTCAAATACAGCGAAATTTGCGTTTTCAGGCCTCAAGCCACCCAGAAACACACTAGAATGGGACAGCAATTCAAGGGGTTAGAACATAAATTCGCTAATCGGCGGATCAATGGAATTTTTCTCGCCTATCAACGAATTTCGGCCCGCTAACAAGCGAATAACAACCGAAAATCTCGCGAGCGGAAAATACGGCACGGTAGAGGTTGCGGGCCGGTGAGGGCCTTATTGAAAAGATCTCGTTTTGTGCCAATATCGCGGCGGACGAGGAATCGGCCTCGCTCTCGCTTCTCTCCTAGGAGGGGGTCTATGGCTCTAGGTTCGCAGCCCCGCTGGACGGTGCGGCCGGCGGACGCCCAGGTCGGCATCGATGTCGGCCTTCGGGAATACATGCTACGCATCTACAACTACATGGCGTCGGGGCTCGCGTTGACCGGCATCGTGGCCTACGCCTTCGCCCAATATCTCTACGCCAACCCGGCACTGGCGCATTCGCCGCTGATGTTCCTGATCATGCTGGCGCCGCTCGGGCTCGTCATGCTGATGAGCTTCGGCATTCAGCGCATGCAGGCGAGCACCGCGCAGATGGTGTTCTGGCTCTATGCAGGACTGATGGGGCTGTCGCTGGCTTCGGTGTTCTTGGTCTTCACCGGAGCGAGCATCGCGCGCGTGTTCTTCATCACCGCCGGCACCTTCGGCGCGATGAGCCTCTACGGCTATACGACCCAGCGCGACCTCTCGCAATTCGGCTCCTTCCTGTTCATGGGGTTGATCGGCATCGTGATCGCCGGGGTGGTCAACATCTTTATCGGCTCGACGGCGCTGCAATTTGCGATCTCGGTGATCGGCGTCATCGTCTTCACCGGGCTGACGGCGTGGGACACGCAGCAGATCAAGGAGATGTATTACGAGGGCGACGATTACGAGACGGGCAGCAAGAAGGCGATCATGGGGGCGTTGCGCCTCTATCTCGACTTCATCAACCTGTTTATGATGCTGATGCAGCTGCTCGGTACGCGTCGCGACTGAGCATTTCACCGGAACCACGTTCGATCGGCCGGGCCTCGAGGTCCGGCCGATTTTTTTGCCGGAGGGGGAGACAATTGAACAATCTGCCGCGGAGAATTCCGCTTGCACCAGTGTCGATCGCGGCGCTGCTGATCACGATCGGGGTGGCGTCGGCGGGTACCCTCGACCGGATCGGGCAGGAGAAGGCGATCCGCATCGCTTATCGCGAGGATGCGCCGCCGTTTTCCTACAAGGACAAGCTCGGCGAACCCGTCGGCTTCATGGTCGACCTCTGCCGGACGGTCGCCAAGAAACTCGCCGAACAACTAAATTTACCCTCGCTGAACGCCGCCTATGTGCCCGTGACCGCCGCCGATCGGTTCGACGCGATAGCACAGCACAAAGCGGATCTTCTCTGCGAGCCGACCAGCGCAACCCTTTCCCGACGCGAGCAGGTGGATTTCTCGATTCCCACCTTTCTCGACGGCGCCGGCTTAATGGTGCGCGCCAACGGCCCAAAGAATCTGCGCGATCTGGCGGGCCAGAAGGTCGGGGTGTTGGCCGGCACGACAACCGAGGAAGCGCTGCGCAACACATTGAAGGAGGCTGGCATCGCGAGCGACGTCGTCGCCGCCAAGACCCATGACGAGGGTCTGGCGATGCTGGACGACGGCAAGATTTCGGCCTATTTCGGCGACCGGTCGATCCTGCTGTTTCTGATAAAGGACAGCAAGGCGCCCGAAAAACTGCGACTCGCCGACGACTATTTGAGTGTGGAGCCGTACGCACTGGCGCTGCCGCGCGGCGATAGCGACTTTCGCCTCGCCGTCGACCGCGCCCTCAGCCACATCTATCGGTCGGGCGAGATAGCCGCGATCTTCCAACGCACCTTTGGCGGCAAGGCCGAGCCGAGCCAGATCCTGCGGACGCTTTACGTGATCTCGAGCTTGCCGGATTAAGTATCGCGACACACGGCGGGAACCATGACGACGGTCGGCGAGAGTAAACAGGAGGGAAGACTATCGCGGCTTGTAAGAGACGGCGTTGTCCGGCCGCGACGCGCCGTGGTACCCCCGACGCTGTTCAGCAGCCAACCCCCACGCCAGCGCCGGCGCGTCGGTTGACGACGCCCTCATCAAAGAGGGCTGGGTAGGACGTTGAAATTTTGGGATGCCCGGGCGATCGCCTAACAGCTCGCGGCAGGCTTCGTGGCTGCGGAGCGCCGACCGACCTCGCTCCAAATAGTCACGCCCGACGAGCGTCTCGCCCGACGCGGCGCGGAAGAAGGATTTCGCATTGTCGATGTTACCGGTTGCCGAGCGCTTGGCTAATGCGCCTCGTCCCAATTCGTGCCGCGGCCGGTCTCGACGACGAGCGGCACCGAGAGCTCGCAATGCGGTTGGCAGGCCGCTTCCATAACCCCCTTGACGACCGGCGCGGTGTCGTCGGTCTCGGCCTCCGGCACCTCGAACAGCAGCTCGTCGTGGACCTGTAAAAGCATGCGGGCCTTGAGCCCCGCGCTCGTAAGTGCGGCCGGGATGCGGCCCATCGCGCGCTTGATGATGTCGGCCGCCGAACCCTGCAGCGGCGCATTGATCGCCTGCCGCTCGGCCCCCGGCGCGGCGCATCGGGTTGGCGTCGCGGATCCCCGCGATAAAGCACTTCCGACCGAAGATCGTCTCGACATAGCCGGTACGGCGGCAGTCGGTCTTGATCCGCTCCATATAGGCAAGGATCGCCGGGAAGAGCTCGAAATAGGCGCGGATATAGGCCCCCGCCTCGGCTTGCGGCACGCCGAATCTGCTGCCCCAAGCCAAAGGCGCTGATCCCGTAGATGATGCCGAAATTGATCGCCTTGGCGCGCCGCCTTGTGTTGGCGTCCATCGTTGCAAGCGGCACGCCGAACACCTGGCTCGCGGTCAGCGCGTGAATGTCGACACCGTCGCGGAACGCCTGCTTCAACTTGGGTACCTCGGCAACATGGGCCGCTGGGGCACACCTCTTGAACCGGCGTACAATGCGGACTGAGGGCTCATCTCTCGGCTGATGTCAGCGGGATTTTATCCAGGCCCTTGTAGCGGTAGACGATGACTGAGCCGACCCAAGCCGCGGCGAGCAGGCTGATCACGGCGACGCCGAGCGTGGTGAAATTATCGTTCAGCGCGTCGACACCGTCCCAGAATGCACCCTTCAGCGCGAACTGATCTCCCATCAGCCCAAGCGTCTCGATGCCTCCAATCAGAGCTGCGATCACGACCGAGACTAAGGTGATGGTAAGGTTGTAGTAAAGCTTGCGGATCGGCTTGATGAACGCCCAGTTGTAGGCGCCCAACATCAGGATGCCATCAGTGGTGTCGATCAGCGACATCCCCGCGGCGAACAGCGCCGGAAAAACCATTATGGCCCAGATCGACACGCCTTTGGCGGCCGCGGCTGCCGAAACGGCGAGTATTGCAACCTCGGTCGCGGTGTCAAACCCGAGCCCGAAGAGGAAGCCGAGCGGATACATGTGCCAACTCTCGCCGATGAGTCGGAAGAGCGGGCGGAACCAGCGCGCGAGCAGGCCGCGGCGGTTGAGCAGCAGATCGAAATCCTCGTCGGCGTAGTGGCCCCCTTGGCGCACGTGCTGAAAGGTCCGCCAGACCCCGTGCAGGATGACCAGATTGGCAAGGGCGATCGCGAATAGGAACAACGCCGAGACGCTGGTGCCGACGACGCTGCCAATCGCCTTGAAGCGATCAAACGAGCCTGCCAGCGCCGTCGCCGTGCCCGCCACACCCGCCACCGCGAGAATCACGACCGTCGAGTGGCCCATCGCAAAAAATAGACCCACGCCGACCGGCCGCTTGCCTTCTTGCATCAGTTTGCGGGTTACGTTGTCGATCGCAGCGATATGATCAGCGTCGACCGCGTGGCGCAGGCCGAACCCATAAGCCAAAAATGCGGTGCCGAGCAGGACCGGCTGATCGCGAAATACCAGTACCGCCCACGCCCACACGGCCAAATTGGCGAGGCCCAGCAGGGCACAGACGCCGCTAATCCGCCGCCGGAGCACCGCGGGCTGACGAAGGATTCGGCTTAGCAGGGTTGGCATGTCGGTCTGTGGTCACGCAATGTTGTCGCGCAGTAAAACGCCGAGCGCGGCCGCGCCGGCGGCCGCCGCCCTCGGCCCAACCGAGAGCTTCCCGCGTGACGTAAAAAAACTGTGCGGCCGGCCGGCATCGAAAGGGCCGAAGCTCTCGATTACTTTATCTCGAACAGCAGCACCGCGCGGGCGACATAGCGGGCGTAATCTGCGGTTTGCTCCGGCACCGCATGCTGCACTCGAACCATCCAAAGGCCAGTGTGAGTAAATTTTACTTTCGCCGTGCCGTCCGTTTGTCCCTCGGTGTAATAGGCGTAGGTATCCTTTTCCTTCGAAAACCCATCATAGGTCGCATAGATGTTAGTGGCCAGCGGCTTGCCGCGAAACAGCACTTTCACCGTCATCTCATCGCCAGGTCTGATGCTGGCTGGATTTGTCAAAGGCTCGATTTCCAGCGCGTCGCCGATCACCGTCGAAAACCCGTTATCGGCTGCTGTAACGTTGACCAGCGCCTTGGCGAAGTTCTCGATCTGATAAGGATCGGATGCGCCGGGGGTCCTCCCCGTCACCTGTTTGAGACCTTCGGAGGTCGTCGCCCAGATTTGCGGGAGACGTGCGCCCGTGATGATGAAGGTGCCGCTCGTGGGGGCAGTCAGCGTGCCGTCATAGGTCAGCGTCTTGTCATTCGGCCTCACCGCGATGTCGGCGCGCTTGCCGTCCGCGTAAAAGCCGACCTTTACGTTCTTTGCAGCTTCCAACTCCTGACTGATCATGAAAACATGGGTCGAAACAACAGCGACCCGCAGCTCGGCCCCAGTCTGAACTGTCATCGCCTCTGGCTTAACGATGAGCTCGTGTGCTTGGACTGTACTCGACAGTCCCAGGGCTAGCGTCAGACCGACAACTCTCAAAAACCCGCGTATCATGAATTCTTTCCCGTGAGCGATCTGGAGGCATGCGAATGGAGAAAACGCGGTCGCCGGCGGGGCCAAAGCATCGGGTTCGGCTCTGGCCTGAGTTGGTTCAGACTTGGCGCCACTCGACCGTCGCAACCTCGCCCCCGACGATCGTGACGGTACCGCTGGCATTCGGGAAGTTTTCCCAAATGTCGTAGTCGCCCGCACGAAGCCCCGGAAAGACCGCAGCGAAGACCGGCTGGCTGTTAATTCTCCGTTCCAGGACCTCGACATGGACCCTCTTCGCGGGATTTCCGCGTGGGCTGACCTCGATTTCCCGCCCGTGTAACTCAGCCTCGGTGTAGATGATCAGTGCCCCGACGTCCTGTCCAATATCGAGCACAACAGTTTCGGGATGGACCCGAGCAGAGTAGCGTTCAGTCATTTGCTTTGGTCTCCTCTCGTTCGTTCTTTTCAAGATATTGTCTTCGATACAGCCTCGTTCCAAATCCACAGTTTCGCGCATGCGGCTGAGCACTGGGACGGCGAGGAGCGCGGGCACGGGCGCTCCACCGCGCTCCTATGAAGTAATCACAAAACAACTAGTCGCCCCTACGAACTCGGGTTGTCGAAACCGGAGTACGGTGTTCCGAGATAGGGGAAATTCGCTAAGAACGGGGAGGTGATGTCGCTCGGGGTGAGGCCATCGGTGAATTTGGACGCAGCCGCGTCCGGGGTGAAAGAGGGATCGACCAGAGGGATGGTGATGCCAGCGAGGGCGCGCAACTCGATCGTAAAGACGTCGTCGAACACCCGGCGCCCATTAGGGAACCCGGCGAGGTCGCCTCCCAAGATCCCGAGGATGTTCGGGGTTGTCGCCAATGGAATGGCCATGTTCAGCCGCAGCAGATCCGCGAGCGTCTTACCCGTGAAATTCTGGAAGCCGGGAATGACACCGGCCGGGATGCCGGTGAGAAAGATGGCGACCATGTCGGCTCGGGGTTTACTGTAGGCGGCCAGGTTGGGGAAAACTCCGGGATAGAACTCCGTCAGCCGTTGTGGAACCTCCTGGTGCTGAACAAAATTCAGGAACTCCTTGTCGTCCTTGGGAGGTTTCGTGTTCCACAAATCCTTGAGCCCGAGCGGGATCATGACTTCGTTGAACAACGGACTGCCGAGCCGCGAAACCTGCACCCATGGCCCGGCCTCGTCGATATCCGCATTAGGCCCGAGAATCCGCGCCTTCCGCCGACTGGCCGAAGCATAGACGCCGATGACCGAGCGCGGGTCATTTGGATTGGTGGGATTCGAGCCGTCGCGGGTCAGCATCCTCTTGGGCACTTGGATGGCCATGGTATGGACGTTTAGCCTGTTCGTCCCGTTGACACCTGGGGCGGCGGCCAAGGGATTTATATGCAAATCCTGAAACGGCCGCAGATCGACGAGGTCGAAGACCGAACCCAAATCGACATAAAACCCCTCCGCGCGCTGCCCGGCAAACACTGTTTCACCGTCCGGCAAACGGTGGACGGCTTCCTGGGCGAGCGCGGCATAATTCGGTGTGGAAAAGGGGCCGATGTTGCAGGGCGGAGAGGCCAACGCCTCGGCCAACACCGCCTTGTGACCGTTCTTCACTCGGGTCACTGAATAAAACTGGCGCTTGTTGAAATTCGGATCGTCCAGGGAGTTGATCGGTCCGGTATTGTACAAAAAGGTATCCGGATTCTGTAGCGTGGTCTGGAACCGGAATTGATAGGTGATGTCGTCGAGCCCGTCGCCGTCATTGTCGATGTGGATCTCATAGAGCACGTCGTCGCCGAACTCGAAAAAGTTCGGTCCGCCGGCCGGCCCCTCCAAGGGAATGTAATTGGCGATCAGGGTGACCGTGTTCGGATTGTCCGGGCTCACAAAGGCATAGACATCGGTGTTATCCGCGACCGGGTCCTTGGAAATCTCGGGGGCCTCACGATGGGATGACATGTTTCCGCTCTCTTTCCAGTCTTGCAGACGAATGCTGCACTATGGATCGGGCTTTGTTCGCCGCACTGCCCCTAGCGGGCAGCTTCGATGAGGTAGGCAACGAGCCCCGGATCGCGAAGGACGATTTCCTGCGCACCCACGAGAAGCGTAATCTCGCCCGTGGCAACGTCGTTGACATGAATCACCATCGAGTCGTTAGACGTGGCCGACCATCGGGGCGCCGCTAACTCCGGCGACTGGCGAATAGCTGCCAAGGACGGCGCCGCAGGCAGCAAGCTAAGGGTTGCCGCGCTTATTGGGGTTTGCTGCAGAAACGAGCGTCGAGTGAACTTTGGCACAATGCTCTCCTTTCCTTGTTATGCGGGTACCACTGCGGCACGGCGACACCAGCGGCATAGCGAAGGGTGGGGGCTTGAAAGAAAGCAGTGGTTTCAGAACGCGCCGCGACATGAGGCCGACGTCCAACCAGCCCGCGCATGGTGGAAGCCGGATGCGGCGTCTCAAAAATGCCTGTGTGATCGCTCTCGCGGTACCCGTGGATGCCGCGCGTCTCCCACCCCTGCTCATGCTGATCTCTTGCGGCTCAGCTGGACACCGCGCGAGTACAGCACGCTCCGCGGCGTTGGGTGAGTCACGTGTTTGTGAACCGATAACCATCCGCTTTTTTTTGAAACGCCGAATTCAGGCCGCTTGATACGGCGGCTAGGGCATCAGAACCTTGTCGATCACCATGATGACCCCATTGCTCTGGTACACATCGGGGATTGTAACCCGGGCGGTGTTGCCCTTTTGATCGGTGATCGTCAGCATATTGCCGTTCTCCGCCGCGATCAGCAGTTCGCCTTCCGCCGTCTTCAGCGAAACCTTACCCCCCGGCGTCGTGTTGATCGCGTGATCGAGCGACTCCCAAGTGTACCGGCCTGGTACCACGTGATAGGTCAGGATCTGGGTGAGCTGCGCTTTGTTCTCGGGCTTCAACAATGTGTCGACAGTACCCGCCGGCAGTGCTGCGAAGGCTTCATTGGTCGGCGCGAAGACGGTAAAGGGGCCCGGTCCTTCGAGCGTCGGCACAAGGCCTGCCGCTGTGACCGCCGCCACCAGTGTCGTGTGATCCTTCGAATTGACGGCGTTTTGGATGATGTTCTTGCTGGGATACATCGGCGCGCCCCCGACGATCGGGTCCATCGCCGCGATCGCGCCGGTCCCGAGCGTCAGGACGATTACCGCCGTCGTGCCGATAAGTTTGTTCATGTTACACTCCTGGCTGCTATTGGCTCTGCGACGTGGGCAACGGGGCGCTGCCGACGAGTCGTTTCGTTCAATACGCAGCCAAGACGGGTTTGGATGCGGCCGGAGGCAAATCTTTACGAAATTGCCGTCACGGCGGCGTAACCAGGACCTTGCCTTTTGATACAACAGGGCCAGTCGGAAGCCCGGTCGGGGATCCCTCCGGCGGCTCGACGCTGACCGCCAACAGGTCACCAGCCGGCGGCAGCTGCGCGGCGCGTATTATTGCGGCGCTGTTGGATTGCGGCTGCAACAGACCGAGCGGATGGGGTGTGCCGCCGGCAATGCCCCACAACTCGAACGAGTGACGGGTGTCTTCGGCTTGCGGTCGTACGGCGGAAACCGAGACCTCGCCGCGTTGCGGCCCAGCGATAGCGATCCAGTTAGGGTCGCCGCTCTGATCGGCGAGCACGGCAACTACGGTCGGTACTGGCGGCCCGGTACGACTGGGGAGCGCCACAACATATATGATCAGCGCGGCGGCCGCTGTACCGGCGGCAAGCGCCAAGCCACGCCAGAATGCGAGCGAGCCAAGCCAGCTATGCGCCGGAACTGGTGAAGCAGCACCGGCGGCGATGCGGGCCTCGACCGCTCGCCAAACCCGCGCCGGCGGCTCCTCGGCCGGGGTCGCCGCGTCGATCTCCGCCAACCGGTCGGCCCATGCCCCGACCGTTCGGGCAAGCGCCGGATCGCAGGCAATCAGCCGCTCGAAGCGCCGCCGCGACCGCCTCGGCATTGTGCCCAGGACATATTCCGCGGCCAATCGTTCGCGGAGGTCGGGGTCGTCGTACCTCATGCGTCCAAGCACCGCTTCAAACGTTCTAGGCTGCGCCGGATCCAGCTTTTGACCGTTCCGACCGGCACGGCGCAGACCGCGGCTATCTCCTCACGGGTGAAACCGTAGAGATAGGCGAGCAGAACGGCTCTGCGCGGCTGCTCCTCGAGCTCGCCGAGGCAGCGCTGCAATGCGCTGAGTTCGGCACCGCGCTCGGTCTTCGGGTCGGCGGCGAGACCCCGCAGCGACTCCTCCGGCGCGCTGCGGCTTTCGGGCCGGGCGGCACGCCGGCGGACGTGGTCGATCGCGCAATGCCGTACGATGGTCGTGAGCCAACCCGTAGCCGAGCCTCTCGCCGCGTCATAATCGCCCGCCCGCTGCCATACGGCGACAAAGCTCTCCTGCAATACCTCTTCCGCCTCCGCTCTCTGTCCGACGATTCGCAGCGCGACGCCAAATAGTTTCGCCGCCGTCCGTGCATAGAGCGTCGCGAACGCACTCTTGTCTCCCTGCGACGTTTGCCGGATGAGTTGCTGAAGCTGCAAAGGCGAATCCGGGCGTGACATTTGCTGGAGACGTTACACGTTGCCGGAGGAATGGACGAAAAGTTACGGCCGGTTGGGAAGCTCGAGTAACACAACGGGCAGGCCAGTCATGTATCATAGAGGATCGTATCGGGCGACAGCACGGCAAAGGATGCGTGTTGTGAGGGTAGCGGCGATCGCGTCGATGCTCATGCTGGCTCTCGCTGCCGCAGCGGGGGCGGACAACAGCGGCATCCCGAGCGTCGCCTTTTTCGGTTTCCAGCTCATAAACACCTCCTTGGAGCCGGCCAGCCCGAACGAG
>Ga0187846_10000029_pt1 | contig 79722 bp, 76 predicted proteins | sample TC_taG_FD_161473 | JGI IMG/M metagenome (GOLD analysis project Ga0187846, IMG submission 161473) | Biofilm microbial communities from the roof of an iron ore cave, State of Minas Gerais, Brazil - TC_06 Biofilm (v2) | ecosystem: Environmental > Terrestrial > Deep subsurface > Cave > Wall biofilm... | reverse complement strand
AAGACCGCGACATCCGCTGCGCGATCCTGACGGGCGCCGGTGACCGACATTTCTGCGGCGGGCACAATCTGGCGCCACGGCCGGATCTGACGCCAGACGATCGCGAATATTTGCGAACCGAGCGCATCTACTGGCCGCTCGCCGGCACGGTGCACGGCCAGAAGACCGGTGTCGACGGGCGGATGGGCGACCATTACCCGCGGGTGTGGAAGCCGGTCATCGCGGCGGTCAACGGCTGGGCTGCCGGCGCGGGGCTCTACATGCTGCTCGCCTCGACCGACATCCGCATTGCCAGCCTCGAGCATGCGCGGTTCAAATTCGCACTGCTGTCACAGGGCTGGCTCGGCCACGGACCCGGCGCCAGCTTGTTGATCCGCCAGCTCCGCTACATCGACGCAATGAAGATGCTGCTGACCGACGAGCCGGTCGATGCGCAGGAGGCGTTGCGGATCGGTCTCGTCAACGAGGTCGTCCCGCACACGCAATTGATGGAGCGGGCTGAAAAGATCGCTCGCCATATCGTCACCTTGCCGCCGGTCGCCGTGCGCATGATGAAGGAGTTCGTGGTCCGCTTTGGCGATCTGCCGACCGATCAGGCCTGGCATGTACAGAACCTGATCAACACATTGCTGATCCAGACCACGACGGACGGCGAGGAGGGACGTCGGGCCTTTAATGAAAAGCGCCTGCCAAACTTTACTGGCGCATTGCGCCGTCGCGGCGAAGCCTGGGAGGAACCATCCGAGGAGGACGCGCGGCGCCTCGATGAGGCCTATCGCAGCGGCGAGTTTTAGGCAGGTTATGCGCGTAAGAACATTAGGGCGGCGCGAATTCATTACCGTGGCCGGCGGGGCGGCGGTATGGCCGCTCGCCGGGCACGCCCAGCAGCCGGAGCGGATGCGCCGTGTCGGCGTGCTGATGGCGTTTCCCGAGAGCCACCCATTTGCCCGGGCATTTGTGGCGGCCTTCGCGGAGGCGCTGAGACGTCTCGGGTGGGTCGAGGGTGAAAATCTGCGGACCGACTATCGGTTTGCCGCCGGCGATCCGGCTCTGTTCAAGAGTTATGCGGCAGAGCTGGTCGGCCTGGCGCCCGATGCAATTCTCGCCAGCACTGCACCGGCGCTCGCGGCGCTGCAGCAGCAAACGCGCACGATACCGATCGTTTTCGTAGTCGTGCCCGATCCGGTCGGGCGAGGCCTGGTGACGAGCCTCTCTCGGCCTGGCGGCAACATTACCGGGTTCGCCTCCTACGATGCTTCGATCATCGGCAAATGGGTTCAGTTGCTCAAGCAGGCCGTGCCGGGGGTCACACGGGCTTGCATCCTCTTCAACCCGGACACCGCCCTTGCGCCGCCGCTCGATCGTGTGATCGAAGCCGCCCCGTCCATCGGGGTGACGGTGAGGCTTGCTCCGGTGCACGACGACGCCGCGATCGAGGAGGCGGCCACCGCCCAGTCGCGCGAGCCGGGGGGCGGTCTGGTCATTTTGCCGGACAGCTTCAATGTTACCCATAGCCATGTGATCGCCGCCGCGGCGATCCGCTACAAACTGCCATCGATCGGCTTTACCGAGCTTGTCAGAGCAGGCTGCCTCATGTCCTACTGGTACGACGCGATTGAACTGCACGCCCAGGCGGCATCCTACATCGACCGCATCCTCAACGGCGCCAATCCGGCCGACCTCCCCATTCAGTATCCGACGAAATACTTGCTGATCATCAACCTGAAGACCGCCAAGGCGCTCGGCCTCACCGTTCCTCCTGGCATGCTCGACCTCGCCGACGAGGTGATCGAGTAGCGCTGGCCGATGCCGAACACTAGATTTGGGTCTGGAGGTCCTGCATGAGTGAAGCTGCAGTCAAGCAGATGACGGTGGCGGAGTTTCTGCGCTGGGAGGACGGCACAGATACCCGCTACGAGCTGCTGGCGGGCGTCCCCGTGGCGATGGCGCCGCCCGCGCCGCCGCACGGGTTCCTCGCCGCCCGGCTCTGCGCCAGGATTGAGGGTGCTCTCCGATCTCGGCGCCCCTGCATGGTGCAAATCGAGGCGGGCATCGCGCGTCCGGACCGCGACGATACCTGTTACGTGGCAGATCTAGCGGTGACCTGTAAGCCCCCCGGCTCGGGAGATCAGCTCATCTCCGACCCAGTATTAATCGTCGAAGTCCTCTCTCCGACAACCGGACTGCACGACCGGCACACCAAGGTCGCGGATTACCGCCGCATCCCGAGCGTCGAGGAAATTCTCTTGATAGATTCCACGAGCATCTTCGCCGAGGTGCTGCGGCGCGAAGGCGACCGGTGGATCACCGAGATCGTCCGCGGTCTGCAGGCGACATTGTCGCTCGCCTCGATTGGGCTCACCGCAGCCATGTCCGAGCTTTACGAGGGGATCGACCTGCCCGACCAGGTCGCGGCGACCCGGCCCGCAAGTTGACCGGATGAAGCGGCGCGCGTTTCTCGCCGTCGCGGGCGGGGCGGCGGCTTTGCCGCTCGCCGGGCGAGGAGAGCAGGCAGAGGGGGTTCGTCGCGTCGGCGTGCTGATGCCGTTCTCCGAAAACGACCAGATCGCTCGGGAAGATGTAACGGCCTTTGCTCAGGCGCTGGGGCGTCTTGGATGGGTCGACGGCAGGAATATCCAAATCGACTACCGCTTTGCCGCGAACGATCCGGCTCTCTTCAAGACTTATGCGTCGGAGCTGGTCGGCCTGTCCCCGAACGCACTCCTCGCAAGCACCCCGCCGGCGGTTGAGGCGCTGCGGCAGCAGACACACGCGATACCGATCGTGTTTGTACTCGTGCAAGATCCCGTCGGGTTGGGCATGGTTCAGAGCCTCTCCCGGCCCGGCGGAAACATCACCGGGTTCGGCGCCGTCGATGCCCCGATCGTCGGAAAATGGCTCCAACTGTTGAAGGACATCGCGCCCGGCGTCACGCGGGTCGCCGTGATCTTCAACCCGGACACTCAGCCTTACGCCAGATTTTTCAACAGCGCGATCGAAATTGCCGCCTCATCTTTTGCGGTGACGAGTACGCTCGCTCCGGTGCACGACGACGAAGCGATCGAGAAAGCCTTTGCTGCGGAGGGACATGAGTCGGGAGGCGGTGTGATTTGTCTGCCCGATAGCTTTACCTTTTCGCATCGCGTTGCGATCACCGCCGCCGCCGCGCGTCACGCTCTGCCGCTGATCGGCTTGCCCGACTTGGTCAGAGCCGGTGGTCTGATCTCCTACTGGTTCGACCCGATCGATGTGCACGCGCAGGCGGCGTCCTACATCGACCGCATCCTCAAGGGCGAGAGTCCAGCCGACCTCCCGGTTCAGCGGCCGACGAAATACTCGCTGATCATCAACCTCAAGACCGCCAAGGCGCTCGGCCTCACCGTTCCTCCGGGCATGCTCGACCTCACCGACGAGGTGATCGAGTAGCGCCTATCCGAGCGCGCCCGATTGGCGCAGCGCGGCGATTTCGCCGGACGAAAAGTCTAGCATTTCGCGCAGCACCGCGTCGGTGTCGGCGCCGAGTTCGGGTGCCGCGCCAAAGGTCCGGCCGAAGCTGGCATGCCAGGGCAGACCCGGAAGAATGCCACCGCTATAGGATTCCCAAAACTCGCGCTCGCGCAGGTGATCGCTGTTGACGAGATCGCGCGAGGTGGCGAGCGCTGCTGCCGGTATGCCGGCATTCGACAACTCTGCCGCCGCGGCTTTGGCGGCTCTGGGGCGCGTCCACGAGGCGAGCGCGTCATCGATCATGGCTCGCTGCTCTGCGCGCTCGCGAAACCCCATGCCGGCCATCGCGAACAAGGCCGGGACGATCGCGCAGAGCCGGCCCCAATCTTCGTCGCTCGTGATGGCAATGCTGATCCAGTCGTCGTCGCCGGCGCATTGGTAGACGCCGTGCGGGACGTAGTGGTCGGAACGGTTCCCTTGCGGCTGCGGCGGCGCGCCGAGCTGTGTCGCCAGCAACGGCTCGACCATCGTCCACAGCATCGCCTCGATCATCGAGAAATCGACCCGAGCTACACCGTCTGCCCGTCGGCGATGCCAGAGGACCGCTGCGACGATAAACGCGAGCATCAGGCCACACATCGGGTCGAGCCAGGCGAAGCCGATCCGCGGCGCAACACCGGGGTGGCGGTTGAGCCCGGCGAACCCGGCGTAACATTGCAGCAAGGTGCCGTAGGCGACGGCGTGCGCCTCGGGTCCCGTGCGCCCGAGGCCGGAGGCCGAGACATAGATCAGATCGGGATTGAGTGTGCGCAGGGCTTCCGCGCCGAGCCCCAGCCGCTCCATGACGCCGGTCGCGAAGTTCTCGATCAGCACATCGGATTTGGCGGCCAACTCCCGCGCGACGCCAACGGCCTCCGGCTTCTTGAGGTCGAGGACGACGCTCCGTTTGCTCTGGCCGAGTACCGTGTGCAATTCCGAGGCCCGGCCCGGGTCGCCGCGGCCGGGCGCCTCGATCTTGATCACCTCGGCGCCCATCGCGGCGAGATACCGCGTGGTCGTCGGGCCGGCGATGACCCAGCTGAAGTCGAGCGCACGAATGCCGGAAAGCGGCATTGGGCCCGCGGGGCGGCGTTCCTTATGGCCGGTGGCCATCATCGCCAGCCCGAAGGGCGGACCCGGCGCCCGGATCGTCCGGCCGGCGATGTCGAACCGCCGCCAGAAGCCGCGATGCGAGAGCTGGGGCGAAGTCAGCTGTTCCGCCGGCTCGCGCAACGGGAAGCTCGGCACATGCGCCGCCTGCGCCTTGTCGGCGATCGATTGCTTGCCATACCGTCGGCTCCAGTCCGACATCAACGCATGGAGCGCATCCCAATTGGCGACCCGATCGGGCTTTCTGGCGAAGCGCGGATCGGTCGCCCACTCGGGCGAGCCCATCACCTCGAGCCAGGACGCCCACTGGCGGTCTTCCCGCGGCGAGATCGCCGCATAGCCGTCGCTGGCGGGCAGGATTGTCACGGTGGCCCCGTTGCCGTCCGTAAGTCTCCGGCGAGACCAGATTTTCCGGCCGAGCCCGGCGCGCGCCAGCTCGCTGATCGCCATGGTTGCGAGCGCCTCCTGGATCGAGACGTCGATGATGGCGCCGGGTTCCGCTGAGAGGACTGCATGCATGCCGGCGCAGGCGGCGGCGAGACCACCGATAAAGGCGGACTGCTCGCCGACCGGGCGCATCGGCGCCTCGGCGAGATCATCCACCTGGCCGGTCAGCATCCGGGCCATGCCGCTGGCGAAGAACAAGGTCAGGTCGGTCGCCGGGTCGGTCGCCCGCGGTCCGGTCTGTCCGAAGGGAGAAATGAAGACGAGCGCCGCCTTTGGGTTGAGCCGGCGCAGGCCGGCGGCATCGTATCCTCGGGCGCGGAGATCCTGTGGCCGGCCTTCGCAGACGATCAAATCAGCGTTCGAAAGCGCCGCCGCCAAGTCGTCGACGACGATCTTCTTGCCGTGGTCGAGATAGCCGGCGAGCGGGGTCGAATTGCCCGGGTCGATGCAAGCGACATCGGCGCCGAGATCGGCGAGCAGACGACCGCATACTGCGGCGGCCAAGCCCTCGCCGATCTGCACCACACGGAACCCTGCGAGCAGTGTCATGACCGGCGCCGATCCCACCACATCCGCCTGGGACTATTCCTATTCGTCATCACCGGGCTTGACCCGGTGATCCACGACCATCGCAGTGCGGAAAGACCTGGATGGCCGTGTCAGGCACGGCCATGACGCTGAAGGATCGCGGATGAATACCGCGAACGTCCCGATGGCTAAGCCAGCTTGAACCCCTGGCGGGCCAGCAGTTTCCAATTCCCGTCCTGCTTCTGCCAGACCTGCAATGCGCCGATCTTGACATTGGTGGGCTTGCCGTCCGTCTCCATTTCGGACTCGTACAGATGACGCGCGATCGCAGCATCGCCGGCCACCGCGATGCTCAGCTCGGGAAAGGCGAGTGATTTTATAATCGCCTTGCTCGTAATGACGCCGTCGACGAACTCTGCCTTTGTCTGGACCTTGCCGCTGGAATGGCCGTAGCTCAACTGGTCGGCCGCGAGCTGTTCCAGCCGGGTGTTGTCCTTCTCCATCAGCGCCCTTCTCAAGGCTTCGACCGCCTTCTCCACGGCGGCCTCCTCGGCGGACTCGGCACGAGCGGGTCCGCTCCGGAGCAGGCGCGATGTGCCGAGCGCCAGCGCGCCGGCGGCAGCCAGATGACGACGGGTGATTTCCATTTCTTCCTCCCGGGTACCAATGAATTTGTTAGGTGTATATTCGATCAGGACGCCTCATCGCGCAATTTTGCCGGTAATGGGCCGAAAGCGGGGGGCGGGATGCGGCGTCTCGATGCGGCTTCATAGGCCGCCGCGATCCGCAGCAGGACGTCCTCCCTTCCCGGTTCGGCGCGGAACACCAGCGAGAACGGCAGGCCGGGTGGGGGCAGTGTCGTGGGGATGTCACTGGGGGCCGGAACGTAGCGCGCGCGGTCGGAGTTCAGCGCGAAGACCGGGTCGTAGACGGTCGTCACATAGCCGGCCGGGATCAGCACCTCGGTCAGGCCGGCGTTGGGGCCGTAAAACGACTCCATACGCAGGTTGTTGCGGCCCCCGAGCGGGTCGTGGGCGCCGCCGATCTTGGCCGGCGGCAACGGGGTGTGCAGGCGCACCAGGGCATCCAGGTGGTTCTCCAGCATCACCATCATGTCGACCCGGCGCAGCAATTCGCGCAGCATGATGCGCTCGTCGACACCCTGCCGTCCTTCTAGCTTGTTCCGCGGGTCGGTGACTTCCTCCCAGTTCTTAAAGCCGGCACGGCCATCGTCGCCCCAGAATTTCGAACGCGCATTGAGGGAGGCGAAATCGGCGAGCGTCTCGGTAAAGCCGCATGCCCGCCAGTCCGCGGCGCGGCGCGACAGGTATTGGTTGACGTGGAAGCCGAACATCATCGCCAGCTCCTGTTCCTGGATCGTGGCGATATCGAGATTGGCGGGCGGCGCGATCTGCCCTTCGGCCAGCCCGACGCAGTAGTCGATTGGCGTCATCGTGCCGGTGCCGAAGACCTTGCCAGGGGCGAACTCGGTCGGGCGGATCGCCGCGGCGAATTCCTTGAAGAGCGGCAAACCGTCCGGCGCCAGGCGGAACAGCAGGTCGGGCATGAAGACCGGCACCAGCCTCGCGAGCGCCCGCCGGAAATCGGGGTTCATCGCTTCGAGGTCGGGGTCGCGTTCCCACAGCGGATCGGAGGATTCGACCAAAGTCGCTCCCAGCCTCTCGCCAAGGATCGCCTTGATCTCCGCGGCGGCGGCCACGCAGATCGGCACCGTCGCTTTCTCGCCGGGACGCATCAGCATCGATTCCCGGATCACCCCGATGCGCATGCCCGCGAGCGATCCGGGCGTTCCCAAAACCGCCGCGTGGCTGGCGTAGGGTGTCGCCAGCACCGACGAGCGCGGCACCGTCGTGTAGGGGTCGCGCGGGTCGTAATAGCCGGCCTCAGGGTCCTTCAGGGCATCGAGCACTTTGGCGGCGTCGCCGATCGTGCGGGCGAGGATGCCGGCGCGGTCGCAATAGATGTCGGCGCCGATCGCACCGCCGTTGAAGCCGAGCATCGCCTTGTGCGGCAGGATCAATGCCACCGCGTTGTGGTTGGCCGGGCCGCGGGTCGAGGCACGGGTCTCCTCGCCGAGGCTACACATGACGAGATTGGCGCTGACCGACACGCCCGAGCCCGAGCTCGAGCCTAATGATGCGGCGCGCGTCGTGTCGTAGGGATTGGCGGGGTTGCCGGCCCACCTCGAGCGCTGATAGCCGAGCACCGAGGGCAAGACTCTCTCGGCTTGTGCCGGCCGCCCGGATCGCCGGCGCGCCCGTTGTATTCGGTGCAGACGGCCTTGGCGAAAATGATCGCACCCTTGTTGCGCAACTGCTCGATCAAGACGTGGTCGCGCGCCGGGAAATCGATGTCGTAGGCCGCGTCGCCGCCGGCCGTCGTGCGCATGTCTTTGGTGTCGAACGGGTCCTTGAAGCTGAAGACGACGCCGTACGTCGGCATCTTGTCGAGATCGGGATTGCGGCCATAGGCGGCGTCGAGCTCGGCCGCGCGTTCCAGCGCGTCGGGGAGCCTGCGAAACATCTCGCAAACCGGCGGTGCGCCGGGCGGCAACGGCCCATCGGACGGGTGCCGGTCGAAATCGCCGCGGCAGGTCACCGAGCGTTCGCCCCTGATGTTGAGCGTGGCCAGCGCATTGAGCTGCCCGGCATGGGGCACGCCCGCGATCATGCCATACTGCTGCTGCACCGCAGGGTCGGAGGCGGTCGGCTCCATGCGGCCGAACTCGATGGGCGACCCGCGGTATTTCTCGAGATCGGGCAGGATCGCCGAGGCCTTGACGGTCTTGGTCGGGAAGCGAAGCGGTGCCGTTGCGCGCACCGCTCCGGTGACCTCGCGGACCGGCGCGCCATTTTCGGTGACCAAAACGCTGGCGACGCCGTTATAGGCTCGTGCCCGCTCGATGTAGTGCTGAACCACGGCGACGCGGGTCGTCTGACCGGCTTTGATCGCCTCGTGCAGCTCGTCGATCGTCGCTTCTTCGAGACGAAACGGCTTTTCGCCACTCACGAGGTCAAGCTCGGCCGCAATTAGATGCTATCGACGCCAGTGGCCCAGCGACGGCAGATCTGATGCGCGATCGCCACCGGCCCGGGTAGAGACGGCACGGTCGTTGCCGGGTCCGGATCGCCGGCCGCGGCGCGCGCGACCATGTCGCCGATCTCGTCGCGGTCGAACCACCGCGCCTCGACGAGCTCCTCGGGATCGACTGTGATCTCCTCGGTCAGCGCCTGGGTGAGGAAGCCCATCATCAGGGTCGACGGAAACGGCCAGGGTTGAGAAGCGAGGTAGCGGACGCGCCCGCAGTAGATGCCCGATTCCTCGCGGACCTCGCGCCGGACCGCATCCTCCAACGTCTCACCCGGTTCCATGTATCCTGCGAGACAGGAGAACCGAGCACCGGGGCGTCGTCGTCCGCGGCCGAGCAATGCGCGCTCACCCCTCACTGCGAGCATGATGACGACTGGGTCGACGCGCGGGAAATGATGCGCTTTGCAGCATGGGCAATGGCGCGCCCAGCCAGCGGACGCCACTTCGCTCGGCGTCCCGCATTGCCCGCAAAACCGGTGCCGCGCGTGCCAGTCGATGACCGAGCGCGCCTCCGCCAGGATGGCGGCCTCAGCCCCGGCGATTAGCGGGGCGAGGGTGCGGACATCGATGTTCTCGGTTGCCGGATCGGGCGACTGGTCGGCGGCCGTCGCGTCGAGCGCAAAATGAGCCCGTCCCTCCGCGATGCCGAGGAAAGCGAGGGTGGCGCCCGCTGCGATCACGTCGCGCCACGGGCCGACCGGCTGCCAGTCGAGCGCCATCCGGTGACCATTGCGGATCGACGGCTTCAGATCTCGGAGCGGGATCAAACGCGTCGCCGGCTCTTCGAGCAACGAGGCGATCCAGCCGGCATCACGCCGGCGCTCGCTGACACGGTCGAGCGGATTGCCGGCAAAGCAATAAATCTCTTCCATGGAGAGAACATATCCCCTTGATACGAGCCAAAGTCAAATGGGCCGCCGGCTCGAGCCGATCGTATTCGGTCGAGGATCCATCGAATGGGTGACGATCGGCGACCGGCGGGATGAGGCGCTCCTCAAGACGAGATAACCGCAAATCGCCGAGGTCACCGAGGCGAGTAGGACGGCGACGCGGACATCCGTGTCATAGGCCTCGGCAGGAAAGGCGAGCGTGCCCATGAACAGGCTCATTGTGAAGCCCGTACCGGTCAACAGGGCGACGCCATAGATGTGGCGCCAGTTGGTCCCTTCTGGGAGCGCGGCCAGCCCGATGCGAAGGGCAACCCAGATCGATGCCAGTACCCCGAGTTGCTTGCCGATAAACAACCCCAATCCGATCCCGAGCTGGATCGGTTGCAGCAGATCGCTCAGTCCAATGTCCGTGAGCCCCAGTCCGGCGTTGGCAAAGGCGAAAACCGGCAGCACCACGAAGGCTACCCAGGGATGCAGTGCATCTTCGAGATCGTGCGCCGGCGAGGAGCCGTCCGCCGCATTGAGCGGCATTGCGACACCGACGATGACACCGGCCAGGGTGGCATGGATGCCGGATTTCAGAACACACACCCATATGGCCCCGCCGACCAGCATGTAGGTCGCTCGGTGGGATACGCCCAGCAGGTTGAGCGCCACGAGGGCAGCAACACCGATGCCAGCCAAGGTCAGCGCGATCAGCGACAGCTCCGCGGTGTAGAAGACCGCAATGATGATAATCGCGCCGAGGTCGTCGATGATGGCCAAAGCCAGCAGAAATATCTTCAACGAAGGCGGCGCCCGCGATCCCAGCAGAGCCAGTACGCCGAGCGCGAAGGCGATGTCGGTCGCGGTCGGGATCGCCCAGCCCCGCAGCGCCTCTGCATCGTTCCAGTTGCAGGCGAGGTAGACAAGCGCCGGGCCGATCATTCCGCCCAATGCCGCGATCACCGGCAGCGCGGCATTGGACACGCTCGACAGCTCGCCTTCTACGACCGCGCGTTTTACTTCGAGCCCGACGAGCATGAAGAAGATCGCCATCAGCCCGTCATTGACCCACAGCAGCAATGGCTTGGCGATGGCGAGACCACCGATTTGGACCGCGACCGGCAGATCCAGGAGCTTGGCGTAGTATGCCTCGAGCGGCGAGTTCGCCAAGGCAAGAGCCATTGCGGCGGCCGCGCAAAGCACGACGCCCCCAGCCGACTCCAGCTTGAGGAATTGCTGCAGGGGAGACAGGATTAGCAGCGAATAAGAGGTGGGCTCTCACCCTCCGCCGGGCGGAGGGTGAGAGACTGCCCTGGTTACGCCGGAGCCGGGATCGCGCGTTGATTGTACATGATTTTTCGCATTTGCGCCCGCTCTTCGGCCGTCAGGGTGCTGGGGTCGACCCGCAGATTGTTGCCGACCTCCATACCGCGCTTGACCGCCGGGCGCTTGCCGATCTCTTCGAACCAGCGTTTGGAATATTTGAACTCGTTGATGTTCTGTCCCTGCGCCTCCCATCCGACGGTCCAGGGATAGGAGATCATGTCGGCGATCGTGTATTCGTCGCCGGCCAGATAGCGCTGATCGTAGAGCCGATTGTTCATGACGCCGTAGAGCCGGTTGGTCTCGTCGGTGAACCGGCGGATCGCGTAGGTCAGGTCGCCTGCCTCGGGGCCGGCACGGCGGAAATGCCCGCACTCGCCCAGTTTCGGACCCTGATTGGCCATCTGCCAGATGACCCATTGGGTGACCTCATATTTTCCGCGCGTGTCTTGCGGGAAGAAACGGCCCTCCTTTTCTGCGAGATACATCATGATCGCACCCGACTCGAAGATGCTGATCGGCGCGCCGCCGCCTTTTGGCGCATGGTCTACCAACACCGGCATGCGATGGTTCGGGTTGATCTTCAGAAAGTCCGGCTTGAACTGATCGCCGCGTCCAATGTTGCAGGGGACGATCTTGTAGTCGACACCGAGCTCTTCGAGCAGAATCGTGACTTTCTTGCCGTTGGGCGTTGGCCAAAAGTGGACATCGAGCATCGGTGTTCCTTTCTGGGTGGGGTGTATCGCTTAATGCGCCAGTGTAGATCGTCGCCCCGGTAAAAGCAGGTCAAGCAGCTCTTGCGCTGAGCGTGGGCGCGCCCGCCTGCGCGGCGCGGCGGATCAGCTCGGCGCCCTTTTCAGCGATCATGATGGTCGGCGCATTGGTGTTGGTCGAAGTGACCGTCGGCATCACCGACGCGTCGATGACGCGCAGTCGCTCGAGCCCATGGACCCGCAGCTGATCGTCGACCACCGCCATTTGGTCGCTGCCCATCTTGCAGGTGCAGGTCGCGTGGTAGACGGTCGAGCCCTTCTGCCGAGCATAATCCAAAAGCTCGTCGTCGCTCTCGATATGGGCGCCGGGGATGATTTCGGCGCCGCAATACCTTGCGAGCGCCGGGGCGGCGAAGAGCCGGCGGACAAAGCGCAGCCCGCCGATGATCGCCCGCCGATCCGTCTGCTCGCTCAGATAACGGGGATTGATCGCTGGCGCTTCTCTGGGATTGTTGGATTTGGCCTCGACGTAACCGCGCGAGAGCGGCCGCATCTGCCACGCCCCGGCGGTGATGCCCGGAAAATCGTCGAGCTCGCCGATCTGGCCATCCTTGAAGCTGCCCGGCGCAATGCTGCACTGGACGTCGGGCGTTGCCGACTCCTCCAGCACCTTGACCGAGGCCGCGGCCAACGAAGCGCTGTAGGTTAACATTCCCTTTCCGGTGACGAGATAGCGGACAACTTCACCGGCCAGCGCCAAACCCCGCGAGCGCTCATTGACGGTGCCCGCACCTCTGACCGGATAGCTTATTCGGGCGATGTAGTGGTCCTGGAGGTTCTGCCCGACCCCGGGCAGCGCGTGATGGACCGGGATGCCGACGCGGTTCAGGTGCTCGGGCGCGCCGACACCGGAAAGCTGCAGGATATGCGGCGAATTGACGGCGCCAGCGGAGAGGATCACTTCGCGCCGGGCATCTGCGCGCTCGACCGCCCCGCCCCGCTCGTATTCGATCGCGACGGCGCGACGCCCGTCGAAGACGACGCGGTTAACCCGCGCCTTGACGACGACCTGAAAATTGGTCCGCTTCATCGCCGGCCGAAGATAGGTACGCGCCGTGCTGGCACGCCAGCGACCGCCGCGCGTTTGCTGGCACCAGCCGATACCGTCTCCGGCGCCGGCTGGAAGGTCGTTCACGTCCTCGCGGTATTCGAGCCCAATCTCCTTGCCGGCCTCGATTACTGCCGCGCAGAGCGGCGACCGGTCCATCTTCGCGGTAAAGAGCGGACCGTCCCGGCCGCGAACCTCGGTCTCGCCACCCTCCCAATTCTCGGCCTTTTTGAAGAAGGGCAGAACCTCGTCCCAACCCCAGCCGCGATTACCGAGCTGCGCCCAATGGTCGAAATCCTCGGGCTGGCCGCGCACATAAATGAGGCCGTTGATCGAGCTCGACCCGCCGAGCACCCGGCCGCGCGGGTATAAGATCGCGCGTCCGGCGGTCCCGGGGTCGGGTTCGGCGTAGTAGCCCCAGGTCAGGGTCGGGTGGTCGAGCATCTTCATAAAACCGGCGGGCACGTGAATGTAGGGGCTCCAGTCGCGCCCGCCCGCTTCGATCAGCAGCACTTTGACCGCGGGGTCTTCGGTCAGCCGATTGGCGAGAACGCAGCCCGCCGATCCCGCGCCGACGATCACATAATCAGCTTTCATTACGTGTCCCTCTCTCGCGCTCCCGACGGGCGCAATTATTCCGCAGCTTGGGCGGCGATGAAACCACGATCGGCATCCGCCGACGGCCCGCTGTTTCCCGGCTGGCCTGCGGTCGCCCAACTCGACGGCGCAGAGCGGGTGATGCTAACAACTCCTGCATCGCCAGCGCGACGAGGAATTTGGCAGCTTGCATCAGCGGGTCTTCCGGCTACACGCTTCTGCAACCCGATCGATGGAGAGCAAAAAGCGAGCGAAATGTTATGATAGACGTGACGAGCGAAACACTCAGCACAAACCTGGCGCGCGCCATTGCGATCGCCGCGGCATTGACGGCGACGATCGCGGGCAGAACGGCCAATGCCGCCGCGGCGCTCGATCACGCGGCGTATGGCACAACGCAAGGCGGGCAGGCGGGCGAAATCTTTACGATGACCAACGACCACGGGCTGCGCGTGCGCTTCCTGAGTCTTGGCGGCGTCATCACCGAGATCGACGTGCCCGACCGGACGGGCCGGCTCGACAACATCGCGCTCGGCCTCAAGAGCTTGCGGGACTACGAGACGCTCCCAGGCCATTTCGGCGCGATCACCGGCCGGTACGCCAATCGCATCGGCGGTGCGCAGTTCACATTGAACGGCCAGACCTATCATCTGATCGCCAACAATGGCGCCAATACGCTGCATGGCGGCCCCAACGCGCTCGATCGTCAGGTCTGGACGGTGTCGCCCACACAAGCGCCGGACGGGGTCGCGGCAACGCTCAGCTATGTCAGCCCGGACGGCGACCAGAACTTCCCCGGCACCTTGACGACGCACGTGACCTACACGCTCGGCAACGATAACGCGCTGCGGATCGACTATGTCGCCAGCACCGACAAGGACACGGTGATCAACTTCACTAACCATTCCTATTTTAACCTGGCCGGCAACGGCACCGGTTCGGTCGCAGACCAGCTGCTGCTGGTGAACGCAGATCGCTATACCCCGACCGGACCCGATCAGATTCCGACCGGAGAGATCGCGTCAGTCGAAGGCACGCCGCTCGACTTCCGGCAGATGCTGCCAATCGGCGCTCGGCTCAACAGCGCGTTCCAGCAGATGGTCTATGCGCGTGGCTACGACCACAATTTCGTGCTGAACCAGCGCCCCGGCGACGGCACAACCTTTGCTGCGCGCGCTTATGATCCGCGCACCGGCCGCGTCATGGATTGCTTCACGACCGAGCCGGGTGTGCAGGTCTACACCAGCAATGGCATGAACGGCTCGGTGGTCGGGTCATCGGGCGTGACGTATCGCCAGACCGAGGCGTTCACGCTCGAGACGCAGCATTTCCCCGACAGCCCGAACAAGCCAAATTTTCCAACGACGGAGTTGAAGCCGGGCCAGGAATTTCATTCAACGACGATATTCCGCTTCGCAACCGATGCACCCCTGCCGCCACTGCCGCGCTGACGCCAGACCCCCGAGATCCGAATTCCGCCGATGCGTCGCCGTTCTCAAAGACCGCTTTTCCGCCAGCAGCCGAACTCTTCAGGCATCACCGCAAGTCGAGAAAGTGCCATGGAGCCGACATATGGCGAACCTCCCCTAAACCACCGGGGTCGAACCTTCGCGGTCGTTGCTCCAGATCGAGCCTCTGTGACAACTCATGCCCCAAAGCAGCCGTCCGACGCAGCATCGAGGGATCGAGCGCATCTGGAGTAAGCTGCCACTCGTTGGCTCTGCATTCCTCTAGTGGTCGGGGCAGGTGTGCCACTTCCAGATCTTTGCTGCCCAAGCGGATGTGAGCCAAAGCCTCCTTTGAAGGCGGTGCGCATCCTGTAGATGCCGGCGGTCAGACCTGCTCGCAGCTCGGCCATGGAGGGATGGAACTCAGGCTGCATGTCCGGATATTTTACCAAGATCGAAGTCGCCGACCCGCATCTGCTTGCGCAATCGGTTTGGGAGAACCTTCCACCGAGCGAAAAGGCCTTGCTGACCGAGGGTGAGTTCAGTTCACAGCAATGGGCGCCGCTCGACCAACGGCATTTTCGGATAGAGCCGGAAAGTTACCACACCGAGGTGTCCATCGCCAACGTTGGCGCGTTGCGCTTGTCTCGGAGCGCCCACAGCCAGGCGACGCGGTATGCAACACGGTCGCCGGCGGTTGATGGTATCGGAATCTCGGTGATCGAGCGGGGCGTAAGCCGACTGGTCCTCCCCGGAACGGGTGAACCGGTAACCGCTAATGCCGCGACGGGATACATCTTTAACCTCGAGCCCGGAATCCGCGCTACTCAGAGCGACCTCCACAGCCGATTCCTTCTGCGGCTGCCGACCGGGTTACTCCGCCAGAAGCTAGAGGCTCTCCTCGACGGGCAGAGGGTTGAATCGGTCGAATTCCAGCCGATGTTCGATCAGGCTCGTGGCGCCGGCGCCACGATCCGCCGCATGCTCGACTACCTGTTCGCTGAGCTGGAACACTCCGATACGCTGCTGACGAATGAAATCGCAATCCGCAGCTTCGAGGAGAACCTGGCACTCTGTCTGCTGCTCGGGCTGCCGCATAACTACAGCGCAAGGTTGGAGGGACAGAAGGCGGCCGCTGCGCCGGGCAATGTGCGCAGGGCCGAAGCGTTCATGCGCGCCAATGCCGCCATGCCGCTGACCATCGCCGAGATCGCCGAGGCGGCGGGATGCGGCGTTCGCGCACTGCAAATCGCGTTCAACCGTTTCCGCAGCACCACCCCGATGCGCGTGTTGCAGCAGGCCCGGCTGGAACAAGCGCGAAGAGAAATGCTGCGTCCCGGCCAAACGCAATCACTCGCCCGGATCGCCGCCGAGCACGGCTTCAGCAGTCCGACGCAGTTTGCCCAGTTCTTCCGGCGCAAATATGGCGTCTATCCATCGGAGATGCTGCGAGACCGGCTCGACATCCTCGCTGGCTAGTGCTCTGACGCCCTCATACAATTCATTTCGGCACTGCCTCCTCGTCTTCCCGGCGAAGGCCTGGAACCAGTTCTGCCCTAGACACCGGACGGAATTTATCCTCGGGCTGCGCGCAACGCGGACCCGTGGGCCGGTGTGACGGCACAGTAGCGATCCTCCGCCGCCAATGAAGCGTGTGAATCGGTCGGAGCACCAGCACAACGGCCGGCCTGACTGCCGCGCGGTCCCTCGGCGAAAGCGGTTTGCACGCGCCTATTGGTCTGATTGCAAATAAATTCGTTTTTCTTTTCTCCGATTCGCTTTTCTTAGCGACCGCCGGGAATCGGAGGGTTAGCTGTCGGCGAGCCGCGGTAGCTCGGATCGGGCATCCGCGGCGGCGAGGAAACAGAGGAGAGACGTCGATGGCAGTCCAAACCCGTTCACCGAATTTGCGGTCTTTCGCAGCGCGGTTGGTCCCGCTCGCTGGCCTGTTGACGCTCTCGTTGTCGTCCGCCTCGGCGCTGGCGCAGATAACCCAAGCATCCACCTCAGCGCTGGCGCAGAAACTACAAGAGTCGCCGATTTTTTGGTCGGCCACAGAGAACCCGCTCGTTCCCGTTCTGGCCACCGATGGCCAGTACCATCTCGAGTATCAACTCCTTTTTGTCAACGGGACAACTGGCGGTAAGGCGGACCTCACTCTGACGAGTGGCGAAGTCCTCGATCCGGAAACCGGGATGCCGACTGGCAACAACACCGCACTCAGTGGTGATGGAGTCGATATCAGCTTTAAGTGGCATCTCTTCGCCACCGCGCCGTCATACCTGGCCGAGAGCTACGCTGACACTATTCCCGCAGGCGGAGCCGGGCTCATGTACTTCTGGCTTAGCTATCCGAGCCTTGACGCCATTCCATCAAGCCTCCAACACCGCTTCTCTTCGGCCGTGACCACCGCAGCAGGGACGACCAAGAACTTCACGGCCGAGGATGACGGTTCGACGCCGGTCAGCGCAAATGGGCCGCTCGTGATATCGCCGCCGCTTTCCGGCGCCGGCTGGGTCGACCTCGTCGGCGCTGGACCATCCATCACCGGACACCGTTTTACCGCGATATCAACTAACGGCGCGCTACGTCCCAGCGAGCAGTTTGCTATCGACTGGTTGAAGCTGGACGCGCGGGGGCGTCCTTATGTCGGCGACAATACCAAGGTCGAGAACTATTTCGGTTACGGCCAGCCGATCATTTCCGCAACTGACGGCGTGGTGGTCAAGACGGTGGACGGGATGCCGAACCAGGTTCCACCCGGCCTACCTACAATCAAAAATCTGGAAGATTTTGGCGGCAACCAGGTCATCGTTGCAACGCAAAACGGTCAGTCTGTCGAGTATGTCGGGTACGCCCATCTGATACCCAATAGCGTTGCGGTGAAGGTGGGACAGAACGTCCATGTCGGACAGCGCCTCGGTCTGCTGGGCAATTCCGGAAACACCACCGCTCCCCACCTACACTTCCAGGTTTCAGACGCTCCGTCTCTAACCAATTCTAACGGCTTGCCATTTGTCATCGACCGGATGTATTACCAGTCGCACGTAGTGGGCCCATGGAGTGCCACAGTGGACGCGATGCTGGAGCAGGGTTTCATCCCCCCCTTTGACCCTACCGGCAGCGGTTGGCGTAAACGCCAGATGCCGCTGGAATTCGACGTGATTGATTTCCCGTAAAGAGCCGCATGGCCGGCATGTGTCGCGCGTCACTGCCACCGCTGCAAGCAGCCGCCGGAGCCAAATAGAACGCGCGTTTTTCTGCTATGTCTTCGTTCAAGGTGGAACTGCGCAGCGGTTTAGCCATCCAGCATCGCCCTCTCGTATTTCCAAAAATTAGAAAATCTGCATCACTCGAATCTCTCCGAAAACGGACCCTTTTTCGGAGAGATTCGGACGATGCAAATATGTTGAGACCTGCCCGGCGTCACTGTCCACACTGAAATCCCAATACGGATTCGCCGCGTCCATTGCCGGCGCGGACGCTTCCGTTTGCACACGATGATGATCGGGGGGCGTGAGCTTCACCAAGCACCGCTCGACCAGCGGCGTCCATCGCCAATGTTGGCGCGCTGCGCGCGTCTCGGATCACCGGCACCGGTGCGACAGCGGCCTTTGTCCGCGCGGTCGCTCGGCGAAAGCGGTTTGCACGCGCCTATCGGGCTGATCGCAAAAAGATTCGTTTTTCTTTTCTCCGATTCGCTTTTCTTAGCGACCGCCGGGAATCGAACGGCTAGCAGTCGGCGAGCCGCGGTAGCTCGGATCGAGCCTCCGCGGCGGCGAGGAAACAGAGGAGAGACGCTGATGAATGACGCCGTTCATGCCGACACCGCACCATTGCGGCGGTGCTGCCGCTTCGCCTGTGTCGTGGCCGCGCTTGCGGCCGGAGCCCTAATCGCTGCGGTGCCGCATCGCGCTCGGGCCCAGGATGCCCAGGATGCCCAGGCTAGCGCCGCGGAGGCCCAGTGCGAGGCGGCCGTTCAGAACGCGCCAGAGCCGCCGTCACGTTTGAGCCCGGTCTTGGTGCGGGTACTGCAGCCCTCGGTCGAACCGGTGCCCGCGACCGATGGGCTCATCCATCTCGCCTACATGGCTCTGGTGACGAACCTGAGTACGCTGCCGATCAGCCTCGTTGAGGTCGGGGCCGTCGACCCGACGGCCGGCTACACCGCGACCGGACGCAACATCCAACTGGACCACGCGGGTCAAGACGTCGCCGGCGAGATATTCCGGTTCGGAACGGATCCGTTCAATCCGACCTTCGTCACGAGCCTGCCGGCCACGGGGGCGGGGCTGATGCTCTTCGACGTGACCTACACGGGCCCAGCCCAGATCCCGCCGGCGCTCGCCCACACCATCACCTGGACCAGCGCCAAACACCCCGATCCGCCCCCGCCCGAACTGACCGACCCTGTGCCCGTCGGCTGCGTACCACTGGCCGTCGTCCATCCCCCCTGGTCGGGCATGGCTGGTATGCGGAAGACGGCTGCTGCACCTACGCGGTTTACCACCGCACATTGGTAAACAACCGCGACGACGAGTTATGGACGTCGGAGCAATTCGCGATCGACTTCTTCCAGCTGGGGACGAACAATTCCCCCGTCAAGCCCGACGCAACATCGCCGACGAACCCGACCTCCTGGTGGGGCTACGGCACGCCGGTCCTCGCCGTCGCGCCCGGCGTGGTCACCGAAAAGGTGGACATGTACCAGAACACACCGGTCGGAGCATCCTCCGACTTCATTAAGGACGAAGGCGCCGCCTTCGGCAACCACGTCATCTTGGACATCGGCGGCGGGCGCTACGTCGCGTATGCGCATCTCAAACCCGGCAGCGTTGTGGTGGAAGTGGGGCAGCACGTCCAAGTCGGACAGCTGATCGGCAACGTCGGCAACTCCGGGAGCACCATAGCACCGCACTTGCACTTTCAGGTGATGAACCGTCCGTCGGGCATTGTTTCCCATGGGCTGCCGTTTGTTTTCGATACACAGCTGTTCGAGGGCCACGTAGCCGAGGCAGACCTCGACAATGTGGATCGCGGCATGGTCGTGCACATCGACCGAACGGGGGCGCCGGCCGTAAAACGCAATCTGATGCCGGCAAGGAACGACGTGTTCGGCTTCAACCTGTCCCACTAGCACCGCCGGCGTTGCCGGAGGATTAGCCGCAAGCCTGCCCAAGGTTTGGGGTCGCGGGTTCGCATCCCCTCGGCGAGTTTGATCCGAGCCGAGGGGAGGCCCGCCGGGGTAAGCCTCCTCGGCGGTGGTGAAACCGAGGAAGCGGTCTGACCGGGTCCCGGCTTTTTCTTTCGGCGTTGCTTTCGTCCGGCCTGGTTTTCGTGCGCCGAAGTCAGTTAGGTGCGAGGATCCGCTCAAGGTCGATATGCGTGGCTCGGCTGCCGTTATACGAATGACGGGAATCGGCGCTCAGCCGCCCGTTCGCCTTGTATCCGTAAAGCCCTTTCGTAACCCGCTAGGTGAGACTACCCCGCTGCGGCGCCGGGACCGCCGGGCGGCGGCGCAAGTCTCGCGCCACAGGATGTAAAGGCCCGAGGCGACAACGATCGTGGAACCGACCAACAGCGCCGGGGTCGGCACGTCCCCCCACACCGCAAAGCCGAGAAACGTTGCCCATACCCGGGACAGGTAGTTGAACGGCACCACTGCCGAGAGCGGCGCCAATGAAAGTGACCTCGTCCACCAGAACTGGGTGATTCCGTTGCCGACCCCGGCAAGCGCGATCATCAGCGCGTCGCCCCAGTACGGGGCTCGGAACCCGAGCGTCAGCAGGCCGGCGGCGCATAAGGTCATCCAGGCACGGCCAACAGCAGCGACCACTTTCACGGCCGAAGACCTGCAAACCATGTGATGATCTCGGCATGAGGACGGTCTCTAGGACGGGGAAGCGACCAACGGAGCGGCGTGCCTTGTTAGGGCCCGATGGGCGCTGATCATTGTCGTCAGCGTGCGCCGCGACCACATTTTAGTATTATCAACACGGAGCCGCGTCTATGTCGGGGCAAAACCGGCCGCAGAGCGACGAATACGCCGAATACGACCCGCTTGAGGGATTGCCGGTTATCGCCTCGAATACCGCGGTTGCTGCGACCGGCGCCAAGATCAACACGCATGTGCCGACGCCCGAAGAGATCGCGTCGCGCAAATACGTCGTTCGTCGCTATTGGTCCGGGCCGCGCTGGCTACGCTGGCTGTTCGGCACCGACGAATATTCCCCGAAGTAATTATCGACCCCGCCGCGCTGTCGGGTAATCGGCTCAGCCGCCGGAAGAGGCCTCCGCCAAAACCGCGCTCTCGGCCAGCCCATAAACCGGTTCCTCAGAGATGTCGCGGTTGGTGTAATCCGGCAGTGGGATCGTCGCGGCGATGCTGACGACACAGCTCAACAGGACATAGAGCGCGACTGAATATCCCGATCCGGTCCAGGCGAGGAGCGCGGTCGCGATCAGCGGCGCCGGGCCGCCGGCGATAATCGAGGCCAGGTGGAAACCGAGCGAGGAGCCGCTATAGCGCAACCGCGCCGGGAAGCACTCGGCGATTAGCGCTGCCTGCGGCCCATAAGCCAGATCATGCGGAATAAAGGACAGGATGATAGCGACGAAGATCACGGCAGGACTGGCCGTATTTAACAGCGCGAAGTAGACGAAGGTGAACACCCCGATTGCTGCGATGCCGATGAGGTACATCCGCTTGCGGCCGAATCGATCGGAAAGGTGCCCGGCGAGCGGGGTGGTGACCGCCGACAGCGCAGTGGCGCACATTACCGCGGCCAGCAGCAGGTTGCGCGAGCTGTGCAGCACAGTCGTGCCGTAGGTGAAGACAAAGGCGGCAAAGATATAAAATGGGCCCTGTTGACCCATCCGGGCCAGGGCTGTCAGAGCAACGAGCTTAGGATGCCGTTTCAGCACCTCGATAACTGGCGCGCGCTCGACGCGCTTCTCATCGACGATGCGGGTGAAGGTTGGCGTCTCCAGAATGCCGAGCCGGATGTAGAGTCCGATCCCGACCATGACGATGCTGAGCCAGAACGGCACGCGCCATCCCCAGTCGAGAAACTGGTCGCCGGAGATCCAGCTGAACAACAGCACCATCACATTAGCGAGGAACAGCCCGGCCGGACCGCCCCATTGCGGCCACGAGGTGATGAAACCGCGATGGGCATTTGTCTTGGCCCATTCCATCGCGATCAGCGTCGCCCCACCCCACTCACCGCCGATGCCTACGCCCTGGATGAAGCGCACGACCGTCAGGATCACCGCGCCCCAGATGCCGATCGAGGCGTAACCCGGAACGAAGCCCACCGCGAATGTCGACAGGCCGGTCAAGAGCAGGGTCGCAATCAGGGTCACCTTGCGCCCGATGCGGTCGCCATAATGTCCGAACAGGGCCGCGCCGACCGGGCGCGAGACAAACCCGACCGCGTAGATGCCAAAGGCCTGCAAGGTTCCGACCAGCGGGTCGGATGACGGGAAGTACAGCTTCGCGAAGACGAGCGGCGCGACTTGCACGTAGAGCAGAAAATCGTAGGCTTCGATGATCGTTCCGACGGTGCCCGCGACGACCGCGCGGCGCAGCTGCACGCGGTGTTGCACGTCGGACGGATCTGTGGCGGAAGATATTGCCATCCCATGACCTCCCTGTTTTGCGCTCTCTTGGCGGACAAAGCCGATCGGACACTGTTCAGGAAGCCTGATGCTATCAGCCGTAGCAGTGCGCAAACAAGGCTCCCGAAACCATCCCGCGGGCAATTTGGATTTCTGCTTGCCGCCCACCCGGCAGCCTCAACGGCCGGGCTGAGCAAGCAGTTATCGACGGCCTGCTGTCCGTCCTCGCGCCAGCGGGCTAGCGCCGACCCAAAGGGAGCGACGAAGTCCGCGCGGACGAGCGGCCAACCTGCCCATAGCGGCCGTTCCCATTCCTGTGCCGACTTGTTTCCGCTCCAGGAGATCGTAAGGTGAGAGCGAAGTCGCAGCACAGATGGGGGCATTAGGATGAAGCAACCCAACCGCGTCAAAGCCGCGATGCGTGTCGGCCGCAAGGCGTACGGTTACAGCCTTTCCTTCCCATCTCCATGGGTGATCGAGATTTTGGGGAACCTCGACTTCGATTACGTCTTCATTGATGGCGAGCATGGCCCGTTTGGCCTGGACCAACTTGAGGACCTCTGCAGGACAGCCGAACGTTATAATGTGACAACGATCGCCAGGGTACCGGACATCGGCTCGTCAACCATCTTGCGCTATCTCGATCGCGGGATCATGGGCATATTGGGCCCACACATCGCTACGGAGGCGGACGCCCGCCAGCTCGTGCGGGGGTGCTACTTCGGTCCGCTTGGTGAGCGGTCATTCGGGGCCAACCGGGGCACCGACTACAATGCCGGGATTGCCGACAAGGCGGCGTACTACCGTGCGGCAAACGAACAGATGCTGGTGTGTGCTTTGCTGGAGGATGTCGCCGTGCTGGACAACCTCGAGACAATTCTCTCGGTGCCGGGCATTGACCTCTACAGCATTGGCCCAAACGATTTTGCCCAAAGTCTTGGCTATCCCGGCCAGCCCGACCATCCGGAAGTTGTCAAGGCAATGCAGGAAATCACACGTCGCATTCGACAGGCTGGAGGCACGATGCAACTGGATGTAATGCAGGGGGCGTGGGTCAGCGATATGCTGCTTGATGCGGGTCGTCGCGTTTTATCACTGTAGCAAACACCAGCTTTGCAGACTGCAATCGCTCCGGCGATCGTCGGGGCTGTCCACTGAACGGCGAGAAATCCGCGGTCAGCTGCCAGTTCGCCTTGTATCCGCAAAGCCCTTTCGCAATCCGCTAGGTGAGACTACCCCGCTGCCGCGCTGGAACCGCCGGGCGCCGGCGTCGCAGGGTCTCGCGCCACAGGATGTAAAGGCCCGAGGCGACAACGATCGTGGAACCGGCTAGCAGGCCCGGGGTCGGCACGTCCCCCCACACCGCGAAGCCGAGAATCGTTGCCCATACCAGCGACAGGTAGTTGAACGGCACCACTGCCGAGGGCGGCGCCAATGACAGCGAACGCGTCCACCAGAACTGGGCGATTCCGTTACCGACCCCGGCAAGCGCGACCATCAGCGCGTCGCCCCAATGCGGGGCGCGGAACCCCAGCGTCAGCAAGCCGGCGGTGCACAAGGTCATAATGCTCATCTGGTAGAGCGTCAGCGTCTCGGTCGACTCGGTCATGCTCATGCGGCGGATCGCGATCGCCACGGTCGAGATAAAGACCGCGCTACCGAGCGCGAACAACGCGCCATAAGTCAGCGTGCCGGCACTGGGATGGGTGATGATCAGGACGCCGACAAACCCGACGGTCAGCGCCGACCAGCGGTGGATGCCGACCTTCTCTTTCAGGATCACGATGGACAGCAGAGTCGTGAACAATGGCGCCGCGAAGCCGATCGCCGTCGCCGAACCGAGCGACAGCACGCTGACCGCAAGCAACCAGCACAGCATCGAACCGAACTGCGACAGGCCGCGCTGCAGATGCTCGCGGTAGCGTTGCGTCCGCAAAACGCTCCACCCGGTGCGCGGCAATACAATCATCGCGACGGTCAGGAGTGCGAACAGGGTGCGCCCGAACGCGACCTCGCCCAGCGGGTAGCTGGCAAGCTGCCATTTCACGACCGCATTGCCGCCAGCGAACATCACGGTCGAACCGACCATGTAGGCGACGCCACGCGGGATCTGGTTGCGCCGCGCCGCCACAGCCACATCGGCGACGGTCATCGCGCCGGGCCGACTGGCCAGATGTCCATCAGAACCCTCGTTATGAGCGGTCGCATACCTAATAGGGTCTGTCTTGGCAGTTCCTTGCCAGTGATCGGCATTGGCATTTCTGCCCGAGTGGATGAGCCCCTCGTATGACCATGTCATATTTGCCGGGTCATCACGGTTCTTGCGGCGGTCGCACTGTTCGTGGGAGCGGGACTAACCGGCGGAGGTCCGACGGGGAACCACACAGCAGCCCGTGATCTACCCCGCCTGATGACCACTTTCGGCGCGATGCTGTCGTAATCACCCGCGGCAAGACAAAATCTGCGATCGGAAGCGAGGACTAAACATCCGATTATGAGGGGCATCCGATTGATTGCGATCCGCGTCGGGCTTGCGGCACTCGCGCTGGTTGCGCTGTGGGGGCTGTGGCGCTTCACGGCAGAGCGGTGGTCCCTGCTGGTCGATCGGGTCTACACCGCGCGCATGCTGGTCATCCGATCTACCCCCTTCGGCTGGAACGGCACCTATCTTCAATTCGAGGACGCCATACCCGGCCTCGTTGGATCGAAAGGTTTCAATCCCGGCGAGCATCTCGTCGGCGCGCATTTGCTGGAACTCTCCGGACCTGGTCCCGAGTACAAGCAAGTCGCCACCTTGGAGGTCAACGCCAACGGTCAGCTCGAGCTTCTCGCCGGCGGCCGGCGTTTCGTCCTCGGTGCGCGCGCCGGCACGGTACCGGGTGACGACGGACCGACTCCGGCGTTCGCGGCCGAGCCCGGCGACAAGACCTCGCTCGTCCTCGAAAGCAGTCTGCTCGGTTGGCCGGCGCCATTCACCTTGGCGGGAACCTATTTGAGCGGAGCACCGACGACGTGGATGCGACATCTCTATTACCGGTTATCCTGGAGAAAGGCCTCGGGCGCGCAGCTTGCAATGGTGTGGCGGTGCGAGCAGGGATGGGAGCGGATAAACGGGTGGGATAATTTCGGCGTCGACGAGTTGATCCGGGTCGAGATCACCCCGGCGCCGCTATGATAGCGTTGAGAAACAGCGCAGCGGTGCTGCTGCTTCGTGCGGAAAGCGGAGACCGCGAGTGGCATGACATTTCGGTCAGGTGGTGAATGGGTGAATGCGGCCGCTTTCGGCGGATCCCTGTTGTTCCGACGTGGCCGCGCGACCACCCCTGCCGCTGAGATAGCCGAGTAGCCTGTGTAATCATCGTGATGACGGGCGAGGTGATCACCTATGCTTCGAAAAGACCCAACCACCGGGCCAGTGACGCGGTTTTCTGCTGCTCCGCTGAGGTTTTCGGAGGAACGAAAGCATGACGAAATTCGCACATACCACGCCACCCCCGGACGCGGCGGCGCGGCGCAGGGCACGGCCGGTGCTGACGTATTCGGTCGAGCAATTGCCATCGTTAGACACCGCATTTTACAACAGGGCGCGGGCTGAGGTGTCCAAAGTCGCCGAGCTTGCGGTGCCGCCGCGGGAAGCCAAGGCATTCGAGGTGTCGGCGGGCCACTTCCTCCGCATTGTGAGCATCGAGGGCCCGCAAGTCGGGGATCTCAACCTCTGGAACGCTCATGACCTGACTGAGCGCTTTTACAGTGGCAAGACGCGAGCTCTGCACGCGACACATCTAAGCACTGGTGACCGGCTCTGGAGCACGTTCCCGAAGCTGCGTCCGATGGCTACCATCACCCGGGACACCCTGGACTGGTATGGGTGGGACGAAGATGGCGCAGGGGTGCACGATATCATCGGCACCCGATGCGACCCTTATACCAACCTGTTATTGAAGCGGACGGAGTATCACCACTGCTGTCACTCGAATCTAGCGCGAGCTCTCGCTACAGAGCGGAACCTGCCGCTCGACGAAGCTGAGGTTCATGTTCACGACGTGATGAATGTATTCATGTGCACTGGTTATACACGCGACACGCATCAGTACTTCATGAAAGCGAGCCCCGTTCGGCCCGGTGATTTCATCGAATTTTTCGCCGAGATCGATCTGTTGGTTGCGCTTTCTGCCTGTCCCGGGGGCGACTGTGGCGCCAGTCATTCTGACGACAGTGCCAAATGCTATCCGCTCAAAATCGAGGTCCTACGGCCGCGCGCGAGCGCGTTGGCTGGCTGGCAGTCACCACCGCCGAACGAGTATTCTCGCTCGCATGGAGTTCGGTGAAGCGGCGACGCCGACTAATCAGCGGATAAAGAGGGGCCCATTCGGGTCAATCGCGCCCGTTTCGCCCATTGTAAGTGCGTGGCTCAAGGGCCAAGATCAGACCCTCTCAAAATGCCGGAGGTGACCCTCTCGGACTGGCCGGTGACGGCTCCGACCCGCCGCCGACCAGCTGTCGGTGAATGCAGACCCTTACACGCCCACCGGTCCTGATCAGATTCCCACCGGGGATATCGCGCCAGTCGAAGGCATACCGCTCGATTTCCGGCAGATGATGCCGATTGGCGCCCGGCTAAACGGCGCGCTCCAGTAGATGGTCTGGGCGCATGCTATGACCATAATTTCGTGGTGAACCAGCACCCCGGCGACGGCATGAACTTTGCCGCGCGCGCTTATGATCCGCGCACTGGCCGGGTCAGCGATTGCTTCACGACCGAGCCGGGTGTGCAGGTCGATACCACCAACGGCATGAACGCCTCGGTGGTCCGGGTCATCAGCTACGACCTATCGGAGCGAATAGACCAATCCGGCGAAGGCTTCCACAGGGTCCACTGGGGCGCTCCTTTGGATGAGGAATTATTAAATATTGCTTTGAATGAACTCCCAATGCGAGGTCTGGAAATAGATCTCTCCATTGCCGCTCACGAACGCGGCGTGCGCCGTCGGGTCGAGACCCAAGCGGTCGGCCATCCACGCGGTGGGGTAGCCGAGGTAGCCATAAACCCCGACCAGGCAAGGCGCCGCGGTTGCGGTGTCGCAGCCCGGCTGGCCTGTAATGTCGTTATGCGTCGGACCGATCAAGGTCGCGGTCAGTTTCGGCACGCCGCTCGGTACGGCGGCATAGAACGCGGCGAGCGATTGTTCGCCCACTTGCGCGGGCGGCTGCAGCTGGATCGGAGGCGAGATCGGGATATCGTTGGAGCCGTCAACAAAGAACACCGATCCCTGCGTGATGTGCGCGGTGTCCAACACCTGACTCGGGGAACAGAAACAAAATTGCTGCCCAGGCAATTCGATGGGTATCACCGTCACAATTTTACCAGTGGATGCGATCATCGCTCGAACGGCACCCCCCGCACCCTGGGAATGCCCTACCGCGCCGATATGGTTTGCATCGAGTTTGTGGAAAAAGGTGCTGCTGGGGTCGTTGTTCGCGCTCTGCATGAAATTTGCCGCATCCAAAATCGTCGTGCCGTCGCCAGTAAATCGATCCCTCGTCGCCACAACCACGAAGCCCCATGACGCCAAGTGACGCAGGAAGTACGCGGCGCCGCTCGAGACGCCGCCGGTGCCGTTGCCCCAAGTGATGATCGGGTGCGGGCTGCCCGTGGCTAGGTTCGTCGGGTAATACAGGTCATAGCGATTGCCTCGGTGGTCGCAGCATTGGGAACCGAGCGCCACTGTCACGGCTTGGGGGCCCGGTGCGGCGTATTTCTGTTCGATCGTGCCGGTTGCATGATCGTCCGTCGTCGTGCAGCTGACGAGCGCCAAAGATGCGATCAGCCACACCAAGAATTTGCAACTGCCGCGCAACATCAAAATCCGCTCCTGAAGGACGAAAATCCCGAGAATCGGCGAGCGTGCCACGCTTCTGACCGGCATTTTCCCGGATGGACGGTCTGTCCGCCCATGCTCGACAAAAAAGCTCAAGAAACCGGTCGAGGTGTATGAGGCAGTTCACATTTGGACAAAAAATTATCCAAAAGACCGTGTCGCGACGACGCCGGCCTTCTGCTCGGCGTCCTTCATCATGTCGAACAGCACGTTGGTCGCGCGCAAATCGGCCATAGTGGATTTGTTGACCGAGTTATGGCGGCAGCTTCGTGCTTGGTGATCTTGTGCCGTTCCCATAATCGTGATGAAGACCGGCTCGTTGAGCGCATCGGCCAGGAATGCCGGCAGGTCTTTTTTGCGGAGCCCGCCAGGCTTGCGTGACTGCCCCTCCTTGAAACGGGTGTGCTGGAGCGGCCGCCCGGGGCCCACCTTGTAATCGTGTTCGTCCTCCGCCATAGGCGGCATCCTATCTTGTGATTATCGCAAAACTTCCCATATTGGTGTGAGTGATAGACTCATTTCGGGATCTTGTCACGATAGCAAAATGCGGTTCGGTCACGCTCTCCCTGCTCGCTCCCTCAGAGGCCGACCGGCCTCCCTCAGGTGGTTCCCTCAGGGCGACGGATGTCGACTCCCTAAGTTGTTGGTTTCACGCGCGTTATCGGCAATCCCATCGGCGTGGATTTGATTTTCTCCCTGCTCTCAGGGAGCGAAGGTCAGGGCGAGGGCCGCTTGCGCAGCAGGATCTTCTGCTCGCCGGAGAGAACGAGCTCGCCGTTTTGGTTGTGCACGGTGACCCCGAGTGTGACGACACCGGTCGAGCGTTGTGGGGTCAATGCGGCGATCTCCAGCATCGGGTAGAGCGTGTCGCCGGCATAAACCGGCTTTAGAAATTTCGATGACTGCTCGACAAAGGCGATCAACGCTTCGCCGATCTGATGGGCGAAGGTGCTCGCACCCGCCGCGGTGAAAGCGAGGATCTGGAAGCCGTGGGCCAGCGGCCCTTTGTGCCCGCGCTCCCGGCAATATTCGACATCGTAATGGATCGGATGATTGTCGGCTGAGATCGTCTGGAAGGCGGAGAAGTGCGCTTCGGTCACGGTGCGGCTCGGAATATAGAAGCGCTCGCCGACCGCGAGATCCTCGAAATATCGGGGCTCCGCGGCGCGGCGCGGGGTACGGCTAAAGGTCTCGGTCATTGCGCCTTCCGTTGGTATAGTATTGGGCTGCTTGATGGGGAGCAGGTGGTGAAACACGCCGATGCGGATGCCCTCGCGGCGCTCAGCGATTTGATCGAGAACCTCCGGAGGCGCAGCGTTCTCGTCGAGAAGCGCCTCGGGATCTTCTATACCAAAGGGCGGGCTTTTTTGCATTTTCACAAGGATCCCGCCGGGCTCTTTGCCGATCTGCGTCATGGCGGCAATTGGGAACGGTTCCCGGTGAACCACCCTGAAGAGTGCGCGAGGCTGCTCGCTGCCGTGGATCGGGCATTGAAGCGGCGTCAGGGGACGGCAAAGTCATAGCGGCGGATTTGCGCGTTCATGACGTTGGCGTTGACCGCGATCTCGGCCGCGAGTGTATAGCGGCCGTTTGCCAGCTTGTCGCCGATATCGATCGCAAAACGCTGATCCTCACCAGGTCGCACAGTACCGGCGAGAACGGCCTGCCCGTCGCCATCGAATATGACATACCGACATTCGGGGGCGACACGCGTTAGCATGTCGGATGCGAGCGATTGCATGGGCTGGCGTTCGAGGCGGTAGCTGCGCCCAAACTTGATCGCCGTCTCGATGTCGGCGATGAGCTCGAGCCGATCGCCGTCGCGAGTAATGCCGGTGACCCACCCGCGGCGGGGGATTGCGTAGGTGTCGAAGGACCCGACACCCAACGGGTAGCTCATGTCGCGAAACGCCTCGAGCGAAGCACGGTCGGCCGACCAGCTCTTGAGCCGGTAGGGACCGTTGCTCACCAGAAAATGGCCGTGCTCTTTGAAGAAGGCGGTGAGCGCCGTCCAGCGGCCGCGCGCCTCCTCGGCGCTGACCTGGTCGCGCAGTGTCTCGGGCCGCCAGCCGCTGGCCGCGAATTCGTCGGCTAGCCCGAGCAGCTTTGCGTTGAGCGTCGGAGAACGAGCGAGATCGAGCCATTCAATGCCGCGGCGCCGTGCCTCGTCGGCGGAAAAGGCGGCCCAGTTCCGCTCGACCGCCTGTTCCATCAGTGCCAGCACGTGCCAGGGCAGGGTGCTCCAAGGCGGTGCCACCGCGGCGTCCTGCTCGGGGTCCTCGGGCGGCACCGCGAGATAGACATCGACGATGAACAGCTCGCGCGTGACCTTAAAATCGCCGACTCGGAAGGATTTGGCTGTCGTGTCCGTGCCGCTGAGGCGGACACCGACGAGCGCCCGCCGCAGCGGCGCGGTCGCGGCGGCGACGGCCGGATCATAAGCCTCGCCGGGGCCGCTCCAGCGCCAAGCGAACATATAGGCGTAAAGTAGGTCGGCGGCGCTCATCTTGGTGCCGTCGTGAAAGGCCCCGCCGAGCAGCCGGTAGGTCAGCTTGAGCCGCGCCTGCTTGCCGGGCCCGACGGCCTCGAGGCGTCCGGTTCCAGGCTCGGGGATCAGCACGTCGGCCGGGACGACAAGTGCCGTGCTCGGCGCCTCGTCAGCGGCGCGCCGCTCGACGATCGGCTCGGCGATGATCGACAGCGAGAGGCAGGTGTAGGCGACCATCAGCGCGGTCAGCGGCATTTCGGCGCGCAATGCCGCACGGTGCACGGGAAGCATTCGCGTGACCTTGAGGTGCGCCAAGCCGACCGCAAAGATGTGCCCAAGCAGGATCGCGCTCACCGCGGTGTACCAGGCAAAGCGCGCGCCGACGATGGCGATGTCGACCCGATACCCGGCGGTGCCGAACAAGTTCCAGCCCACGCCGAACGGGTCGGAGACCAGCGGTACGATGTATTGCCCCTGGACGAGCAGCAGCAAAAGATAGTGCGCCAGGTGATAACCGATGACGATCGGCACCAAGGTCAAGGCCAAGTGCCGGGCCATTTCCTGGGTCGAACGAATGCCGCCGGTGAGCCGGCTCATGACCGCGGCCACCCCGATAAAGACGCCGAGGAAACACAGCCAGAAGCCGACGAGACCCATCGAGCGCATGAGCAGCGCCGCACCCGCGCCACCGCCCAGAAGATCCACGGCGGCGCCTTCCGCCGCGGCCCATTGCGGCGTGCCAAGCAGTCCGTCATAGAGCACGGTCGACAGCAGCAACAGCACGAACGCCGTCATAGAGGCGGAGGCCGGCCGGTCGACCAGCAGCCCGGCGCCGAACGGACGCAGCGCGCAGACACCCTCGCGCCGGCTGATTTCGGTCGGGGCGAAGCGCGCAAACGTGCCGAAGACGAGGGTGAAGACGTCGCCGCGCTGCAGCCAAGTCTCGCTGCCGAACACCGCCATGCCGGCCCAGGTCAGCAAGCTGTAAGCCGTCGCGAACCACGCAATATGGCGCGGCTCGGCGGGGCTTGGATAGACGAGCTCGATCCAGGAGAAGACGAGCAGCAGCACACAGGCGGGCCAGACGCCCAGCGCATCGGGATAGCTACGGCGAGGACGGTTCGCCACGCGCTTCGAGGTGTGTTCGACCGCCGCGAGGATCGTCCGCCACGGATTGGCGAGCGCCCAGATGTCGCCGACGAAGGCCGAGACATAGGCGAGCCCGACCCAGAAGATGATCCAGACCATCGTCGGGGCCAGGTTGCGGTAAGGATCCTGGTTGCCAACAAAGCCGGCCGCCACCGTCACCACGAAAATCGCGAGCCCCAGGAGCTTGAGCACCAGCCCCGGCGCGGGATGCAGGATCAGCCGCCCGATGCCCCGAGGCATCATGAGCCGACGATCAAAGCCGCTGCGCGATGCGCCGCCGCGAACGAACAGACCGACAATAATAAACGAGACGACGACGGCAGCAGCGGCGCCGAAGAGATAGAGCGACAATGGCAGCGGCAAATCGTAACGCTGACCAAAGCCATGCGCCGCCGCGGGGCTCGTTTGTACTAGGCTCGCCGCAGCGACTAGGACAAATACCGCCGGGGTGGCGCCTTGTTCGAGACGAGCAAAGTCACCCCCGCGAAAGCGGGGGCCCAGGGCCGCCGTCGTGGCCTCCGGACACTGGATTCCCGCCCGCGCGGGAATAACAGCGCGAAGCTGCATGCTAGTCGGGATAGACTTCGAGATAGGCAAGCACCGTTTCCGATTGCGCCTGGCCGGCATGCACATGGATGGGAAACCGCCCGGTCGCCCGTGCCTCGAAGCGTGTCTCGGCGATGGCACCGGGCACGACGCGCGTCTCGATCTCATAGCCGTGCAGGTGGAGGACGATCGACCGGTCGGAATGCCAACGCAGGACGACGTTGTCGCCTTGCTGCACGCGAATCGTGTCCTGGCCGCTGGCCAGCTTGCCGCGCACGATCGTCAGATCCAAGATCCGCTCCGCCGCGATCGCCGTTGATGCGATCGTTAGCGCGAGCGCCAGGACGGCAAGAAAGAGCCTCATCTCGCCCGCGTGGCCGCGACATCGGCAATGCGGTTGGACGTCCACCCGGAATCATTGGGTGCCGGCAGCGCGGCCGGGTCGCCGAGCGCCGACCACATCAGACGCCCAAAATCGTCGGTGAAGCCCGCTACCGGGTTCCAAGCGGCGGTCGGGCGCGCATCGGTGCCGAGCCCGAGCCAGCCGTTCCATGGAAAATCCTTGAGCTTGGCCGTGCGCAGAAACATCGGCGAGGCGAACCCGGTGATCGCATCGTAAGCGATGTTCTCGATCCCGGCGGAGTAGTCGTCGTTGTAGTACTGAGGTCTGACGGTGTAGCCGGCGACGGTCTTGTGGCAGCCGCCAGAGAGCAGTCGGACGAGGTCTCGTTCGAGGTTGATGCGCTCGCTCATATCCTCGTAGTCGCCGGTGGTGAGGCGCCCGAGATCTGCCGCCGTGCGGGTCTTGGCCTCCGGACCGATTGCTGCATCCCCCAGCAGAAGGTTGGCCTGGAACCAGCCCTTGCGCAGCCAAGGCGGGCCGACCCAACCATTCACGACGGTCATCGCTCGCCCTTCCAAGACACTGGCGTCGATCGCCGTCACCGCGACATCCCCCTGCCCCGTTTCGTTCTGTGACGTCGTCCTGATGCGGCTGGTCCATAGCTCCTTCGCGGCAGCCGCGAGGTCGGCGTGGTACAGGTAATCGCCGTGGAACGGTGTCACCGGGTAGGGGTGGAAGACGAAATCGCCGCCACGCTTGGTCAGCTCACCGATTGCCGCCGCCACGAGGGGGCAGGGGTCGCCCGGCGAGCCGGGATTGACGGCGACGACGATGTACGAGCCCAGCGACTCCACAGTCCCCACCGAGTCCGGCAATTCGGCGGGGGACGAGATCGCGCCAATGTAAGCCTGGATCTGGCTACGCTCGATCAGGTCGAGCGCCCGCTCCGGGGCCACGGTCTGGATATCGATCTCGTGCGGGTAATAGGAGGGGTAGATCGGCAACTCGTGGCCGGCCCACGCCAAGGAGCCGGCGACCGCCACCGCGACAACGGTACCGACGGCAATACGCCGTCTCATTTCTCAACCGCGCAAGGTGCGCATGACCATCGCATCGGCCATCGCGTCGGCTGGCGCGCCGGCAAAGATGATCTCGCCGCGCTCGACGACATAGAGCCGGTCGGCAATCGCCGCAGCACTCGCCAAGTTCGACTCGGCGATCAAGATCGAGATGCCCATGCCCTTGATCATCGTCACCGCATCGCGAAAGCGTTTGACGACGGCGGGGGCGAGCCCTTCGAACGCTTCGTCGAGGATCAACAGATAGGGTGCGAGCGCCAATGCCCGGGCGATCGCCACCATCTTTTTTTGCCCGCCGCTCAAATTCATCCCCTGCCGCGGGCGCAGCAGCTTGACCTCGGGAAAGACGGCGAAGACCCGCTCCTCGGCCTTGTCACCCTCGGCAGTTTCCGAGAGCCAGGCGCTGATCATCAGATTCTCGGCCACCGTCAGCTCCGGAAACACTCCGCTATCCTCAGGCGCGTAGCCGATGCCGCGTTTTGCCCGTTTGTGCGGCGGCAGGCGGGTGATGTCGGCGTCGCGAAAGCGGATCCTGCCGGCGCGGACCGGCAACAGGCCAAGAATGCTCTCGATGATCGTCGTACGTCCGGCACCGTTGCGCCCGACCAGGCAGACGACCTCGTCTTCGTTCACTGCCAGCGAGATGCCGCGCAGAATCTGAGCGGGGCCGCGGTAGGTGGTAATGCCGTCGAGCTCGAGCAGCACGGCTTCACAAGGGCTACGAAATGCCGAGAAGAATGCTTGCGACGGCCTCGTTGGCGCGGATCGCGTCGGGTGGCCCGTCGGCGAGAAAGGAGCCCTCGTGCATCATCACGATGCGATCCGAATAACGGAAGACGACATCCATGTCGTGCTCGATGACGACCGCAGTCACCGCGCCGGAACGCACCACCGAGGATACCGTATCCATGATCTGCGCTTTCTCGGCGCTGCTGACCCCGCTCGTCGGCTCGTCGAGGAACAACAATTTGGGCCGCAATGCATAAGCGACGGCGACGTCGAGCAGCTTGCGTTCGCCTTGCGCGAGCTCGCCGGCCAAAAGCTCGCTCTTTGCCGCAAGGCCGAACTCGGCCAGCACGTCGCGCGTCTCGCGCCGGACATCGTGGTCACTGGCGGCGAGCGCGGCGATCTTCGCGGTTTTGCCTTGGCGGACAAAGATCGCCAATGCGACATTATCGAACACTGAAAGCCCGTCAAACAGATTGACCAGCTGAAAGCTGCGCGCGATCCCGGCCTTGATGCGCGCTGACACCGTCAACCCGGTGATATCATGGCCCTCGAACAGGATCCGGCCGCTGTCCGGCCGGACATGCGCGGTGATCAAATTCACCAGCGTCGTCTTGCCCGCACCGTTCGAACCGACGAGCGACAGGAACTCCCCCTTCTCGACGGTAAAGTTGACCCCGTCGCAGGCATTGAGCGCACCAAATCGCTTGCGCAGCTCGACAGTACGCAACAGGCTCATCCTACGATCGCTCCACCGGCATCAGCCGCTTCGCGATCTGCGACAACCCGCCGACGATGCCGGTCGGGAGCAGCAAGACCAGCACGACCAAAACAGTGCCGAGCAGCAATTGCCAGTACTCGGTCGATGCCACGGCATAGGTCTTGATGAAGGTAAAGGCGATACCGCCGACGATCGGGCCGAAAAAGTTACGGAACCCGCCGAGCAGGGTCATGAACACGATCTCGCCGGAAAACGGCCAGTACACTACGTCTGGTGTCGTCAGCCCGTTGAGCGGCGCCCACAGGATGCCGGCAAGCCCAGTGAAGGTGCCGGAGAGCAGAAAGGCAGCCCAGCGGAAGCGTCTAACGCGCAGCCCGAGGAACTGCGCGCGCGTCTCGTTATCGCGGATCGCCTGCAGCGCCTTGCCAAAGGGCGAGTGGACGATCACCCAGATTATCGCGGTGCAGACGACGAATACACCCAGGACATAATAATAATAGGAGACAATGAACCGCGAAAACCCGCCGGAGCCGGCAAAGTCGATCACGCCGGCCAGCAATGTCGGTTGCTTGACGCGCAGCCCGTCGGTCCCACCGGACACCCAGAAAAACTTCAGCGCCAGGCTCCACAGCACCTGCGACAGCGCCAAGGTCAGGATGCCGAAAAAGATCCGCGTATGACGTACGCAGACATAACCGAAGAGTGCCGAAACAATCGCCGCGACCGGCAGCCCCAATAGAATGTAGAGCTCCATCGAGCGGATGCCGAACCACTGCAGCAAAAAAGCGACCGTGTAGGCGCCCAGCCCGAAATAGGCGGAGTGGCCGAACGACAACAGCCCGGTGTAGCCGAGCAGCAGGTTGAGGCCGAGGGCGGCGATCGCCATGATCAGGCCGTAGGTCAATAGCTGCGTCTGGTAGAGCCCGACAACCTTGGGTACGAAGATCAATATCGCGACGCCGAGGGCAGCCGCGACGTATGGCCAGAGCCGGGTATGAAAGCGCGGCAGCGCGATCGCGGCGGCCTTCATCACGCGGTTCCAAACAATCCGGTCGGGCGAATGATCAGCACAAATGCCGCGATCAGATAGAGGACGGCTAGCTCGATCTCGGGAAAGAATTGAATCCCGGCGGTTCTGACAAAGCTGACGATCAGCGCTCCGACGAGGGCCCCTTTGAGGCTGCCCAGGCCACCGACGACAACGACAACAAAGGCCAGGATCAGCGCCTCGACGCCCATGCCGAGCACCGCGGCGTGGCTCGGAACGACGATTGCGCCGCCGAGGCCGGCCATGAAGCAGCCGACCGCAAACGCCGCCACATAGACGCGTCCGACATTGAGACCGAGTGCAGCGGCCATCCGCCGGTCTTGCGACGTCGCGCGCAGCAAGACACCGAACTTCGTCCCGTAGATCACAACCCAGAGCAGGATTGCGGCGGCAACGCCTATGCCGACAACCAGGATGTTGTAGCCCGGATAGATCTGCTCACCGATATGGACACTCGGTATCGCGTCCATAACCGTGTCCGCGGTAAGCGGCAGCCCGCCCCAGACCAGCCGCATCAGGTCTTCAAGGATCAGCAGCAGGCCAAAAGTCACGAGCAGCTGATATTCCTCGGCGCGGCGATAAAACGGCCGCAACAGCAAGGGTTCGATGACGATCCCGATCAGGGCTACGGCGAGTGCCGCGACCGGCATCAGCAGCAACAGCCAAGCGACCGGTACGCCCATTCCGATCGCCCGGCCGACGAGCCAAGCCGCGATGTAGGCGCCGACGGCAAAGAGACTGCCATGCGCCAAATTGACGATGCGCATGACCCCAAAGATCAGGCTGAGCCCGGCCGCAATAAGAAACAGAACCGAAGCGTAGAACAGCGAATTCAACACCTGGACAACCAGTATCGACACGCTGCTATCCCTTGGACCTCGGAAACAGAGCCCTCACCCGTCTCCCCCCGGAACGCCCGCTTTGTCGGGCGGCCGTCCGAGGGGCGCGTGCCACCCTCTCCTGCAGTGCGGAAGAGGGAGGGGCGAGGGTCTCTACGGTCAGGTGCTGATTTTCGGCCAGGTGGTCTTGATCCAGTTGGCCGCCGCCGTCGACTCGTTGTGGGTTGTTCCCGGCTTTGGCCAGCCCGGTGGTGCCGTGATGTTGCGGATCGGGATCGTGATGATCCGGTCGGGGTCCCACACCGCAAACGGATAATCCGCAAGGTTCTTGCTGAAGCCGATGACTGTATCCTTGTAGCCCTGATGATTGTCCGGCCGGATATAGATATATCCGGACGGCGCGTCGTACCCGAGCCCTTCGAGCTGGCTGATGATCGCCTCGTCCTCGGGCCAGGCGCCAGTCAGCTTGTTGGCGCGCTCGATTGCGTCTTTCAGCATGTAGAGCGCGGTGTAGGCGCCTTCGGCCTCGAAGTTCGGATATTCGTTCCAACGCTTGTAGTAGCGTTCGACAAAGGACTTGTTGAGCGGCCAGCGGTCGCCGCCCGGATAGGTAAAGTGATAATTGGCGTGGACCCCGGCGAGGACACCTTCGGGGTGGTCCTTGCCGATCGCGTGTGGGGCGGCGCCCAGGGCCAAAGTGGTGGCGACCTTCATCTTGTCGAAGAGGCCGTAGCGCAGCCCCTGCTTGTAAAAGGCGACATAGTCGCCGCCCCATAGCGAGCTGAACAGCAGGTCCGGCTCGGACGACAGGATTTTGGTGATATGCGCGGTAAAGTCGGAGGTGCCGAGCGCCGGCCAATTCTCAGAGACGGTCTGCGTCCCGGGAAGCAGCCGTTCGATCGCCAAAGTGAAATGCTCGGCGGCGTTGCGGCCATAGCTGTAATCCGGATGGATATGCGCGATTTTGCGCACCTTGGGCCAAGCTTGGGCGGTGCCGATCGCCGCGGTGATGCCGTCGGCCGATTGGATATTGGTCAGGCGAAATAGATATTTCGGCTTGGGTACGATCTTGTCGAACAGGAAGTCGGTGCAGCCGTCGGTAAAGATCGACAGCAGGTTGAGCTCCTCGCAGATCGGTCCCAGAGCCGGCGAATTGCCACTCGATATCACACCGGTGAACAGATCGATGTTCTCGGAGAGCTTCATGCGCCGAAGCTCTTTGACATTCGCGTCGGTTCCGGCGGCCTCGTCCGCTTTCACGGTCTCGATTTTGCGCTTTCCGAGGAACCCGCCTTGTGCATTGATTTCTTCGGCAGCGAGCATGTGAGCCTTCAACGAAGGCTCCCCGAGCACGGCTCCGGGCCCGCTCAAGAACGTCAGGTGGCCCGTCTTGTAAGGCGTGTCGGGGATGTTCCCTTTGGCGGACTCTGCGGCTCTCAATATCGGTGGACCGGCTACCGCGCCAGCCCCGACGAGCCCGGCGGCGCCCGCCGAGACACCGAGCTTGTTGAGAAAATCGCGGCGGCTTGCGTTATTAGGCTTCCCCATGTGTCTCCTCCCGTTCCTCCCAGATTGCACAAATTGCGCGTATCACGCGGCCAAGACAATACGTGCGGCTACGTACCCGGGCGTTTAACACTTTTGGGTAGGGACGTCTAGCCGGGGATTGTCCGTGCCAACTATCGGTCACAAGAACTTTACCGATGTGGATCCTGTCCGCACCAGACGGCCACGCACTGCCCGACGGCTTGCCCTGCGCGCGCTTCGATCTCAGCATCGGTCAAGGTGCTGAGTGGATGGTCGATGACCACGAGGACGAGATCGCGCATGCCCAGGGCGTCGCGCTGTACCTCCGCCTCGTGCAGGAACTCGGCGGTCACGATAACCGCCGTCGGCCGGCCCGACGCTTCGAGTCTGATGCCGTCATGCGTACAGCACGAAGTGCACGACCCTCAGTCGCCGATCGCCGCCAACACAATGTCGTTATTGGCGGCAATGGTCTCGATCAGTGCCGGGTCTGCGTCCTTGGAAAAGCTCTCCTTGCGGTAGTAGTTCACCGCGGTAAAGATGATCTCTTGCTGCAGGTTTGCGACGGTTTTGCGAAGCAGCCGATTGGCGTTCCATTTGGTGTTGTCGAGCACACCCAGACGCAGCCCCTCGAGACGGTTCGCGCGCGCAGCAAGCGCCATCGGCTCGGTCTCGACCACGCCGCGCGGGTCAAAGACGATTGCATCATTCAGTCCGGTCATCCCAATTAGGCCTCCTTTAGTAAGAGTTCAGAGGTAGCAGGTGCCGTCGACGCAAATCGGAGCCTTGTGAACACCAGCTTCGTCGACGGCTTCGATACTGCGCAGCACCGGGGAGGACATGTGGCCCCAGCCGGGGATAAAGGCAGAAAACCGCCCGGCCATACCGCCGACAACGAAGAGGTGGATGTGGTCGGGGCTGGGCACGATCGGAATGCGCGCCTCCGGCTCGCGTTTGTACCATTTCGGCAGGTTGCGATTGTAGATCTTGCCGTAGCGTTCTTTGAAAGTAAGCTCCGAGAAGAGATTGTAAGCGTGCATCGCCAGATAGCTGCGCACGTCATGTCGGGTCCAACCCTTGCCGGCTATGGTGCGGGCATGCTCCGGGCCGATGATCACTACGCAATGGCCGCTCGAGACCGCGTTATTGTTGGCGATCGTGCTCATCGCCGAAGCGATGCTGTCGAGAACGCCCTCGGGGTCGTTCGCGACATGATTGGTCACACTGTGCGGCGGCTCGGCGGCCAGCACAAAGACGGTGGAATCTTCGGTGCTGAACCCTTTCTCGACATGATAGGGCGCCCACGGACTCGCCATTTCGTTCTCGGCGACGCAATAGGTGTATTTGCCGGGATGCCCGAGCGTGCTCTTGTCCAGCTCGCCAGGCCAGCCGCCACCGACATTGAGCAGAACCAGACGCAGCGCGCGGCCGATCGTCGCGTTGGCGCGGTTGCCCGAGCCGAACGCATTGCAGTCGCCGTTCATCCCGATCTCGCGCGCGATCGACCCGTTGACGATCAACAGCGGTGCCGCCATGTGCGTCGTTGCCTGGACGCCATTGAGGTTGAAGGCGGGGGTGGTCAGCGCCAGCATCGCGGCGCGCACGACGGGAGCATATTCTGGCTTGCAGCCGGCCATCACTATGTTGACCGCCAGCACTTCGCGCGACAGGCTGCCGTGCCGCGGCGGCACCTTGCACTCGATGACATCGCCGTCGCCACCCAGCGCAGCGACGACCTCGTCGATCCGGGCTCGAGTCGGTGGCACCACTGGAAGACCATCGGTCCAGCCCTGCTCGAAATACCATTCAACCAGGTCTGTCCCTTCCGGAAGCCGAACGAAATTTCCTTTTGCTTCCGTGTCGACTGGCCGCGCCGCCCGCACCTGCGCCATTCCTTGCTCCTCACCCGGCCATCGACTTCTGCCCGATCCAAAGGCGGTTCAGCAACTGGGTCGCCACTCCCGGCCGCTTCCCCCCGGCGAGCCGCGCACACGCTTCGTGGTATGGCCCGACATGGTGCAGCCGCGCCGGCACCCAAGGATACACCCGTCGCAGCACGGCAAGCGCGCGTTCGGTTTTGCGATGTTCGCTTTTGCCATAGGGAAGTCCAAACTCCTCGCGCAGTCGCGCCGGCAACAAGCAAGTAGTCAAGGCTCGATACCACGACGGTATTGGTAACCACGTTCCGGCGCCGGAAAGGATCGCCGCAGCGATGGCGCGCGCCTGATCAGTGACGCTCAACACATCCGACCGCCACATGCGCTCGTTGTCGGCGGCAGAAGCCGCCCAACTTTGCGGCAGAGCATCCTGCGGAATACCAAAGAAACCGGCAAACATCCGAGCTTCGGTCCAATAACGCTCGCGTTCTTCGGCGGAGAGCGGCGGGCACAGTAGCTGGTAAGCGACGAGTGCGGTTTCGATCAATGTGGCATGAACCCAGCGGAGCGCAGCGACATCATTGGCCTTGTATCGAGATCCCGCAGCAAAAGGCCCGGCCGCCTCCGTCAATATCCCGCTGACGCTGGCATGGCGCTGATGCAATCGCCGGGCGGCCGATAGCGCCTGGTCTGTCGTGCCGAATACCATCGTGAACATGACGCTGAAGGTGCGGTGAAACCGGCCGATCGGGTCGGCCAATGTCCGCGAATGCTGGGCGATGGCGGTGGCGATCCAGGGATGTGCAAGCTGCAGCAGCAACGCGCGACCCGCTCCGAGAAATATCGCCGCCTCCCTATCGATACGCCACATCATCGACCTCGGGCCGAACATTCCGGCGCAGCTATCCGCGGCGGTGTCGCGGAGGCGCCCGAGCTCGCGCTCCAGATCGGCTTCGCCGACGCCCGAGAACGGACGGAGAGAAGTGACGATCGCCTCACCTGCCATTCGAACCCTAACGTCGATCAATGCGCCATCAGAACCGGCATGTCGGCGTCTCGGAGCACGCGCAGGGTAAACCCGCCGAAGACCCATTCGCGCAATCGACTATGACCGTAGCCGCCCATCACGAGCAACGCAGCGTGCTCGGAGGCAGCGGAAAGCAAGGTGTCTGGAGCGCTGTGCGCCTCCGGCCGCAAATGACGAACCGATGCCGGAATGCCATGCCAGCGCAGACCGGCCATCAGACGGTCCGCTTCTTCTTCGGGAGCGCGTTGATCCTCGGCGACGGTCAGGACGACAATTTGCTTGGCCATCGACAGGAACGGCGACGCCGCGGTAAGCGCCCGGGCAGCCTGCGGCGACGCTTTCCAGGCGATTGCGACAGTCTCGGGCACAGCGGTCAGCGGCGCTGCGGGCGGTATCAGGAGCGGGCGGCCGCTGTCGATCAGCGCCCCCTCGATGGTGTCCAACAAAACACCCTCACCCCGGCCCGGGCGCCCGATGACCAGGAGGTCGGCGGCGCGCCCATATTCCGCGATCCAATAGGGTTCGGCGCCAATTTCCCTGAGCCACCGCGCCGACGCACCCTGCTGATCGGACGGGCTTTCCCGGAGCGCCAAACCCTCGTGCTCGCAAAAGCCCTGGAACGACTGTTTGGCCTTTTCTTCACGTTGGCTTGCTTCCTCTTCCAGCCGATCGATCAGACCGCCGATCATCGTGGCCCCGCCGCCATCCGAGGCCATCGCGACCGCGGCCGCCGCGGCATCGGGGCGCACGTGCAGAAAATCGAGATGAGCAGCGAAAGCGCGGGCGACTGTCAGAGCCGAGGCGAATACCGCGTTGTCCCTGTCGCTACCGGTCGCCGGAACGAGTATGTTTTTGATCATCGGGTCTCCGCGGAGTTGATCGCGAGTTTTCTGCAGAGATAGCACCAAGCTTGCCCCGCGTCACCGCGGGGGAAACCCTTAGCCCGTAGGCGAGCACCAGGAGCCAGCCTCATGGCCCGATTCCAGACCCTCGACGACATCGATGTCCGCGGCAAGCGGGTGCTGCTGCGCACCGATCTGAACGTTCCGGTCAAGGACGGTATCGTCACCGATGCCACCCGGATCGAGCGGCTCGCCCCGACGATCGAGGCGCTGATCGACAAAGGCGCCAAGGTGGTCGTGATGTCGCATTTCGGGCGTCCGCAGGGGCGGCCGGATCCGGCCTTTTCGCTGCGGCCGCTGGTTGCGCCGCTGAGCAAGGCGATCGGCGGCCGAGAAGTCGCTTTCGCATCAGACTGCCTCGGCGAGGAGGCGAAACGGGTCGTCAACGCACTTCGGCCGGGGCAGGTCGCGCTTCTCGAAAATCTCCGTTTCCACGAGGGCGAAGAAGCCAATTCGTCCGATTTTGCCCGGGCTTTGGCCGAACTCGGCGACGTCTATGTCGACGATGCGTTCTCGGCGGCGCACCGCGCGCACGCCTCGATCGCCGCATTGGCGAATTTGCTGCCGGCCGCCGCCGGCAAATTGATGGAAGCCGAGCTCGGCGCCCTGACTGCCGCTCTCGAAAGCCCGGCACGGCCGGTTCTTGCTCTCGTCGGTGGCGCCAAGGTATCGACCAAGCTCGATCTCCTGCGTTTCGTGATCGGCAAGGTGGATGTCTTGGCGATTGGCGGGGCGATGGCCAACACCCTGTTGTTCGCCGAGGGAATCGAGGTCGGCCGCTCGCTTTGTGAGCGCGACATGGCGGATAACGCGCGCCGGCTGCGCGGCCTCGCACGCGAGCGAAACTGCTGGGTGATCCTTCCCGAAGACGCCGTCGTCGCCCCCAACCTCGCGCCTGGGACCGCGACCCGCAATGTGCCGATCGATGCGGTCCCGAGCGATATGATGATTCTCGATATCGGCCCGAAGACGGTGGCCCGCATCGCCGAAGCGCTCGAAGCGGCACGCACCCTCGTGTGGAACGGCCCGCTCGGCGCTTTCGAAACGCCGCCCTTTGACCAGGGCACGGCGGCGGTGGCGAGAAGGATCGCCGAGCTGACCCGGGCCGGCAAGTTGCTCAGCGTCGCCGGCGGCGGCGACACGGTTGCCGCACTCGCCGCAGCCGGCCTGAGCGACCAGCTGTCCTATGTCTCGACGGCAGGCGGCGCCTTTCTCGAGTGGCTCGAGGGCCGCGAGCTACCCGGTGTCGCAGCACTCGCCACAGCCGCTCAATCAGCCCCTACGGGAGACGCCGCATGAACGCCTCCGACGTCATGACCCGCAAAATTCTGTCGGTCAGACCGGACGCGACGATTGCCGAGGCCATACGGCTGATGCTCGACAACCGCATCAGTGGTCTGCCGGTGATCAACGAGGCCGGCCGGCTGGTCGGGATACTGACCGAGGGCGATCTGTTGCGCCGCGGCGAGACTGGAACCGAGCGGCATCGCCCGCGCTGGCTCGAGATTTTGATGGGCCCGGGCCGGCTGGCCGAGGAATATGTGCGAACCCACGGGCGCAGAATCGCCGAGGTCATGACCCGCGAACCGGTGACCGTAACCCCTGATACGCCGCTCAAGGAAATCGTCGAGCTGATGGAACGCCACCAGATCAAGCGGGTGCCGGTGCTTGACGGCGACGAGCCGGTCGGTATCCTCAGCCGCGCCGACCTGCTGCGCGGCCTCGCCGGCGCGCTCGAGGCAATCCCGGCTGCAGCGACCAGTGACGAAGAGATCAGCGAGCGCATCCTCGCCGAGCTGGCGAAGGCAGCTTGGGTGCCGCGCGACGGTATCTCGATCACCGTCGAGAACGGCATTGTCGATCTCAACGGCGTCATCCTCGACGAGCACGAGCGCGAGGCATTGCGCGTCGCCGCAGAGAACGTGCCGGGGGTCAGAGCGGTCGAGGACCACCTCATCTGGGTCGAACCGGTTTCCGGCACTGTCATTGACGCTCCGCGAGAAGCGCGATCGGGCGAGGGGCCGGCGGCAGGGCAAACGCGACCGCCCAAGTGAAAGCATGCGAGTTCGCCGCTTCCCCCTGATCCTCTGTCTGCTGACGTTGCTGGCGAGCGCCGCTGCGGCGCGCGCCGAGCAGCAGTGGCTGACTTTGCCGCCGACTCCAAGCCTGCCGAAACCCTCGCAGAGCAGCTACGCCCCGGTAAACGGCATCCGGATCTGGTACGCCACGTTCGGCCGCGGCGAGCCGATGGTGCTGCTGCATGGCGGGCTCGCCAATTCGAACTATTGGGGCAATCAGGTCCCGGTATTGGCTAGGAGTTATCGGGTCATCGTCATGGACAGCCGCGGCCACGGGCGCAGCACGCGCGACGAGCGGCCTTACGGCTACGGTCTGATGGCGTCGGACGTCCTCGGCCTAATGGACTTCCTGAAGCTGCCCAAGGCTGCGATCGTAGGCTGGAGCGACGGGGCGATCCTCGGTCTCGACATCGCCATTCATCACCCTGAACGGCTGACCAAGCTCTTCGCCTTCGCCGCCAACTCCGACCCGAGCGGTGTCGCCGACATTGCTCAGAGCCCGGTGTTCAACGCCTATATCGCGCGCGCAGAAAAGGAATATCAGGCGTTATCGTCGACACCCGACCAGTACAAATCCTTCTTGGACCAGATCAGTAAAATGTGGGAGACCGAGCCCCATTTTACCGTAGACCAGCTGCGGGGCATTACTGTGCCGACCTGGATCGTCGATGCCGACCATGACGAGGCGATCAAGCGCGAGAACACCGAGTTCATGGCTCGCGAGATCCCCAATGCCGGACTGCTGTTGCAGCCGCAGGTCAGCCATTTCTCGTTTCTTCAGGACCCCCGGCAATTCACCAATGACGTGCTGCATTTTCTGGAACACGTCAACGGGCGGTAACTCGTCAGCATGCCGGTCGACGAACCACGGCAATGTCAGCGGCTGCTGCCCGACATCCCATTGTTCTCGACCGACATCCCGACGAATTCGCTGGCTCCATGTCGGTTGAGCAGTAATAACACGTCGCCATGGGCGGCGGCTTCCTTCAACTCGGCGGCCGCTTCGTCGGGTGTCGTCGCCGCTTTCTGATCGATCGATACGATCACGTCTCCGGGTTGTATGCCTAATTCACGTGCCGGGCTGTCGGGCGCTATGCGGCCGACGACGACCCCGTTCACATCCTTGGGCACGTGCAGCTCGCTGCGCAGTTCCGGCGCGAGCGGTACGAGTTCCATGCCGAAGGCGCTGGCATTTGCCTGGCTGGGCTGCACCCCGCTTTCTTTCGCAGAGGCCACCGTCTCGGGCATCTCGCCGATCGTCGCTTCGAGCTGCTGCTGTTCACCGCCGCGACGCACCGTCAGGTCGAGCTTGCTGCCGATCGGCGCCGCCGCGACGATGCGCGGAAGCTCGTGTACTGTTTTGATATTGCGACCATCCGCCTCGATGATGACGTCACCCGGCTTCAGGCCGGCCTTTTGCGCGGGACTGTCCGGCGTCACCGAGGCGACCAGCGCGCCGGTCGGGTGATTGGGGTCGAGGCCGAGGCTCTTGGCGATCGACGGCGTGATGCTTTGAATTGCAACGCCGAGCCAACCCCAGGTCACATGCCCATGCTCCTTGAGCTGGGCAACGACATGCTCGGCGATGTTCGACGGGACGGCGAACCCGATCCCGACCGACCCGCCCGAGGGAGAGTAGATAGCGGTATTGATTCCGATCACCTGGCCATGCAGATCGAAGGTCGGGCCACCGGAGTTCCCACGATTGATTGGCGCGTCGATTTGCAGGAAGTCGTCATACGGGCCTTCATTGATGTTGCGCCCGAGCGCCGAGACGATCCCCGCGGTCACGGTCCCGCCGAGCCCGAACGGGTTGCCGACCGCGACCACCCAGTCACCGACCTTGGCGTCGTCGCTGTTGCCCCATGTGACGTAAGGAAGTCGTTGTTTAGTCTCGATCTTGAGGAGAGCTATGTCCGTCTTCGCGTCACGTCCGACGACCTTCGCCGGGTGCTGGCTGTTGTCCTGAAAAATAACCGTCACTTTCTCGGCATTTGCAACGACATGATTATTGGTGACGACATAGCCGGTAGGATCGATGACAAACCCGGAACCGAGTGCAATCGTCTTTTCCTGTGGATTTCGGTACGGGTTCTCAAAAAAGCGCCGCAAGAACTGGTCGAACGGGGTTCCGCCGGGCACGTCGCTCTGTGTGTCACTCTCCTCCTGTGTGGCGGCCTGTTGCGTCAGCTCGACCGAGATGTTGACGACCGCCGGCAACACGTGCTCGGCGAGCGGCGCAAAGCTCGGCAAGGCTATCGCGGCTTCGGTCTGTGCCTGCTGCGTCAGATTGCGGCCCGATTGGTCCCCGGTTGCGGGCGGCGGCTGCGCGCCGGAGAATGCCGGAAACAGAGCGATGGCGGCGCATCCTGCGCCGGCTAACGTCAATCGGAGACGGCTCAGAGTCATCGGTTCTTCACTCGCTTGCAGAATAGCCGCGCCTCGCCGATGGAGCGGAGATCGCGAGCTCTGCACGGACAACACCGTGAACGTGCAGAAAGTTCGCTGTTAGGATTGCCATCGCGATCGGGTCGATCGCCGACGACAGGGACAACTCGCCATGCCCGTTTCGCTTCAGCACGGACGTTCGGCCAACCATACGCTGCGAATAGTCTGCCCGAACGGGCATCTCGGTTTCGCGCCGATCAAGGCCGGGAGCTTTCGCATCGGCTGCGACTGTGAGCCGGACCTGATCTGCGCCGATTCCGGATCTTGCGATGTCGGGCCGGTGCCGCTCGGCACGGACATCTCGTCGAGTCTGCTGCAATGGCAGGTGGGCGACCTCGAGACGATGCTGCTCGCGGCCCGGCGCCTCGGCGTGCCTATGATCGTCGGCTCGGCCGGGGACACCGGCAGCAACAGCCGCGTCGACCTGTTCGTCGGCATCGTCCGGGACCTCGCCAAGAAGCACAGGCTGGCCAAGTTTCGCGTCGGTTATTTCTATTCGGAGGTCGGCAAGGATGTGCTGCGTCGGCGCATTGTGGCTAGCGATCAGATCACGGGGCTCGACGCGCGGCCGCCGCTAGATCATGCCACCTTGGACGCCACCGAGCGCGTCGTCGCCATGGCCGGCATCCATCCCTACATCAAGCTCCTCGACGACGGCGCCAACGTGATTGTCGGTGGCCGCAGCAGCGACTGCGCGATCTTTGCAGCACCGGCCATCCGCCGAGGTTTTCCGCAAGCGCTCGCTTATTTCTACGGCAAGGTGCTCGAATGCGCCTCATTCTGCGCCGAGCCTTATGGCGCAAAGGAGTCGGTGCTCGGCGAGATCACGATGGACGACGTCAAGGTGACCGCGCTCTTGCCCGAGCAGCGCTGCACGATCGCTTCGGTCGCCGGCCACGCGATGTACGAGCGGGCCAACCCGTTTTATGAACATTTCCTCGGTGGCCACATCGACATGAGCCGATGCCATTACCAGCAATATGACGAGCGCACTGTGCGGGTGACAGGGCCCAGCTACGTCCCGGCGGCAGAATTGCGGGTCAAGCTCGAAGGCTCGGGCAAGATCGGTGAGCGCTATGTCGGCATCGTCGGCGTGCGCGACCCCTACACGATCGCGAACATCGATCTCGTCACTGCTTGGGCGCGGCAACAGGTCGTCGAACGCTTTGGGGACAGCGGCTACGAGCTGCACTTCACCATATACGGCCGTGACGCCGTTCTTGGCGAGCGCGAGCCGTTGCGAGCGACACCTGCCCATGAGCTCGGCATCGTCGTGCAGGGTATTGCGCCAACCAAGGCGATGGCCGAAGAGGTGTGCATGATCGCCACACGGCAGATGTTCTACGCCCGTCTGCCGCAGGTGAAGGGCACTGCCGGCGGTGTCGCCTTTCTGCTCGACGAGGTGATGCCGGCGAGCCCGGCCTATCGCTGGACATTGAACCACACGATGCGGCTCGAGGATCCGCTAGAATTGTTCCCGACCTTCATCACCGAGGCCGGGGTATGACGGCAAGCCGCAAACTGTCCGACGTCGCGAAGACGATCCGCAGCAAGAACGCAGGCGTCGACAAAGTTACGTTCGACGTGATCTTCCCCGACCAGGCCACCTATAACCGGGTGCGCGAAAGAGGGGTCCTGTCGCGCCCGGCCGTCTGCCGGATCTTTGGCATCGAGGCGGCAGAGATCACCGACCACATCGAATTCGATCCGGCCCTCGCGATCAAGTTCACAATCTACCGCCGGATGCCGGGCGGCAGCCCCGGCGACGCGGACATCTTCGGAAGTCAACAATATGGCCCACTACTCGACATCGACGTGCCGGGAGGTTGAGTGCAAACCTGCGTTTTCTGTGAACTGGTCGTCGGCAAGCGGCCGATTAGCGTCATTGGTGAAACGCAAGACGTTCTGGCATTCATGGATATTCAGCCGGTCAATCCCGGTCATGTCCTGGTAATTCCGAAACGCCACGCCGCCCACCTGGCGGACCTGGATCCGACTTTAGCTGGGCAAATATTGGCAATGGGAATGCGCGTTGCTGCGGCCCTCCGAACGTGTGGCGTTCGTTGTGAGGGCGTAAACCTGTTCTTGGCCGACGGAGAAGCCGCCGGTCAGGAGATCTTCCATGCTCACCTGCATGTCTTCCCACGCTTCGCCGGCGACGGCTTCGGTCTGAAATTCAGTCCGAACTATTTTGTCTTACCATCGCGCGCCGACCTCGATGAGATTGCCAAAGATATCCGAAGCGCAACGCAATCTGTGCGCCCGGTAGCAACGGAAATCGTCGAAGAGGATCCTGACCGAAAGTCTAATTTTCGTTAGCGGTCGAGCCAAACGTCCTCCATGCGCCAGCCGTTGAATTGGCTGTTGACCATAATGGTCAGCCCCTTGACTTGCGGCTGCATGCAGGTTGCCAGGCGGGTGTGGTAGATGATCGGCCGCGCGCCGTCCTCCTGCAATTTCTTGTCGATCTCCCAGACCAAGTGCCGGCGCTTCTCCCGCTCGGCCATGGTCGACTGCTCGAGGAACAGCTTCTCCAGCTCCGGGTTGCAATAGCCGGTGTAGTTGCGCTCCGACCCGCAGGCGTAATTCTCGAAGAGTTGCTGGTCGGGATCGTCGACGCCGCTGCCGGTAACGTTGACGCCAATCTGATAGTCCTTGCGAGCCACCTTGGGGAACCAGTTCGCGGTCTCGATCGGTTCGAGCTCGCCGTCGATCCAGATCTCCTTGAGCTGGTCGATCAAGATTATTGCCGGGTCGCGATAGGTCGGGATGTTGCGCGCCGCGACCTTGATCGCGAGCCGCTCGTCCGGCCCGTAGCCGAGCCTGGCCATGATCTCACGAGCGTCGGCACGGCTCTTCGCCACGTCGGGGGCGTAGCCGGGAATTGTAGCGAGAAAATCGGCCGGCATGCCCCAAACGCCGGCCGGCGGCGGCAGCATCGCCCCGCCGACATCGCCCTGCCCCTCGGCGAGTATGTCGATGAAGCTCTTGCGGTCGAGCGCCAATGCCAACGCGCGCCGCAGATCGGGATTATCAAAGGGTGGCGCCTTGCGGTTGACCAACAAATTGAGGCTGTTATTGGCCGGCGCCAGTTCGCAAACCACCTGCGGCGCCTGCTGCTTGATGTCCTTGATGAGTGGGACCGTGACCTCGTAGGGGAAAGTCAGGTCGAACTTGCCGGCGACGAAAGCGAGGATCGCGGTCGAGCGGTTGGGGATGATCGTGTATTCGATTGCGTCGAGATAGGGCTGCCCAGGTTTCCAATAATCGGGATTGCGGACGAGCCTGATCCTCTCGTTCGGCTTGAACTCAACGAATTTGAAGGGGCCAGTGCCGATCGGATGCTGCCGCATGTCGCGCGGCGAGACATGGCAGGGATAGACCGGCGTATAGCCGGAGGCGATCAGGGCGAGGATTGCCGGCTGCGGCCGCTGCAATACAAAGGTGGCCTCGGTAGGGCCGTCGCTAACGATTTCCGCGACGTTGTTCCACCATGATTTGCGCGGATTAAGGCGCAGCCGCTCGGTGGCGCGGCCGGTCAAGAGATCCCAGGTGCATTTGACGTCGGCCGAGGTAAACGGCTTGCCATCATGCCATTTGACCCCCTCACGCAATTTGAAGGTCAGCCGCGTTCCCTCCTCGTTCCACGACCAGCTTTCTGCGAGGTCGGGAACGATCGTGTCGAGGCTGTTCTGCGCCTTGTGCTGGTCGTAAAGCACGAGGTTGTTGAAGACCCCCATCATCGGAATCGAGACCGAGTTGGTCGCCTCCTCGTGGATCGACATGCTCGCCGGGCTGTCGCGGTGATAGATCCGCAAGACCCCGCCCGACTTTTGCGCCTCGGCGCCGCCGCTCGAAATCACCGCGGACAAAAGCGCTCCCAGCACGACACGCTTGAGGTATTGTTCGATCATTGCCTGCAAAGATCCCGTGTCGGCCCCGGTTGCCTCGTTAGCCGGGCAGGAAGTGAAATAATGAGCCTCCCCATCGATCTCGACCATTTCTGCCTGACGCTCATTCGTCAAGCGCCTGACGCGATCATCTTTGCCGATGCCGAGGGCGTGATCCGCTTCTGGAGCCGCGGCGCGGAACGGGTCTTCGGTTTTGCCGAAACAGAGGCGCTTGGGCAAAGCCTCGACATCATTATTCCCGATAATCTGCGGGCGCGCCACTGGGAGGGCTTTTACGCAACGATGCGGACTGGAAGCACACGCTATGGCTCCGGCGAGATTCTGGCGGTCCCGGCGCTGCGAAAGGACGGCAAGCGCATCTCGATCGAGTTTACGATCGTGCCGTTCCGCGACGACCATGCCCGAATGATCGGAATCGCAGCGATGCTGCGCGATGTAACAGCACGATTTGAGGAAATGAGGGCACTGCGGCGCCAACTCGCTGAGCGGGACCGCGATGGCAAGAACCCCGGCGACTAAGTGTGCGACGGCTTGCGGCCGCCGCCGGCCAGCTACCGCACCGTTAGGCCGATCCCGCGTCAGATCTGTTAATCTTCAGTCGACACGAATTTTCGATCGGGGATCACGATGGCCACACCAGCCGAGGCCCAGTCCAGCGAGAGCTCACCAAGCCTCGGCGCACGTGAGCGCGCCGCCCGGTTCTGCCGGCGCTTCGGGCTGCGCGTGCCGATATTGCAGGCACCGATGGCCGGCGCCTGCCCCGCCGGCCTGGCAGGCGCGGTAGCAAATGCCGGTGGCATGGGCGGGCTCGGGGCGCTGACCACACCACCCGATGCGATCGCCGACTGGGTCCGGGAGTTCCGGGACCAGAGCAATGGCGGGTTTCAGATCAACCTGTGGATCCCCGACCCGCCTCCGGTTCGCGATCCCGGGCATGAGCGCGAGGTGCGGGAATTTCTCGGGAAATGGGGCCCGCCCGTGCCGGCGGAAGCCGGTGATGCCGCGCCGCTCGACTTTGCCGCGCAATGCGAAGCGCTGCTCGCTGCCGCACCACGAGTCGTCTCGTCGATCATGGGGCTCTTTCCGGAGAAATTCATCGCCGAAATCAAGGCTCGCGGCATCGCCTGGTTCGCCTGCGCGACGACCCTCGCCGAAGCCCGCGCGGCGGTGGCGGCGGGTGCCGACGCGATCGTCGCGCAAGGTTCGGAGGCCGGCGGTCACCGCGGCGCGTTCGATGCCGCCGCTGCAGAGCGCCAATCCGTGGGGCTATTCGCTCTGGTGCCGCGGCTTGCGGATAAATTGTCGGTGCCGATCATCGCGACCGGCGGGATCGGTGATGCGCGGGGGATTGCGGCAGCCTTGACCTTGGGCGCCAGCGCGGTGCAGATCGGCACCGCCCTTCTACGCTGCCCCGAAGCCCAAACCAACCCGGCCTGGGCCGATGCTCTCGCCGAGCTGGAGCCGGAAGCGACGATGCCGACGCGGGCCTTCTCCGGGCGCCTCGGCCGCGCAATCACAACCGATTATGTGCGCGCCGCTGCCGCTCCGGACGCGCCACCACCCGCACCCTACCCTGTGCAAAGAGCCTTGACGGCAGCTATGCGCGATGCGGCCGGCAAGTCGCGCGATGTCCATCGCATGCAGGCATGGGCAGGCCAGGCGGCGGCATTGGCCCGCGCCGAGCCCGCCGGCGAACTGGTGCTTCGCCTCTGGCAGGAAGCGGAAGCCTTGCTGCCAGTCAGCTAGACAACCCATACCCATACAGCGTCGCCATGAGCGAACATCTTCTGCCGCAAGAAGCGCATTGGCCGGAAGGCGCCATTTTCACACTCGGGCATTCGACGTTGCCGATCGAGCGCTTTATTGCCGTCCTGCAAGCCTATGGCATCGAACGGCTCGCGGATATCCGCACGATACCCCGCTCGCGCCATAATCCGCAATTCAACGATACTGCATTGGCCAATAGCCTGACGGCACAGCACATCGACTACGTGCATATAAAAGCACTGGGAGGTCTGCGGCGTGCCCGCAAAGACTCTCCGAACACTGGCTGGCGAAACGAAGGCTTTCGCGGCTTCGCCGATTATATGCAAACTGGGGAGTTTCAGGACGCGCTCGAAGTACTGATGCACATGGGCCGCGAGAAACGCGCTGCGATCATGTGTGCCGAAGCGGTGCCCTGGCGCTGCCACCGCTCTCTGGTGGCCGACGCGCTCAGCGTGCGCGGCGTGCCGGTCGTCGAGATCCTATCGGAGAGCAGCTACCGGATGCACGCGCTGACGCCCTTCGCGCAGGTGGAAGGATGGCGAATTACCTATCCACCTGATCAACGTACATTACTGTAATGGTTGATTCTCATTGGTCTCACCCGGCGGCGGCGTGTTGTCGGTCAGTGGGCGGCGAGCATGTCCCATGGGGTCTTTCCGGCCGGCAGGGGCGGGATGCGTAAGAGATCGGCCATCGCCTCGCCGGCCTCGTAGCGGCGGCACAGCTCCTCCGGGTCGTAGGTCACGCCGACCGGGTTGTCGGCAAAGGCGCGGCTGTGGAAATAGCCGTCGAGCTCGGCGACGGTCGCGAAATTGTCGATCTGCAGTTCGACCCGGTTGTTATCGGGATCGCGGTAATACATCGACGTCGTCACACCGTGGTTGATCGGCAAATGCGGCAGGATGCCGGCGGTTTTTAGCCGGCGATAGGTCGCCAGCAGCTCGCCGAGATGGTCGTAGCTGTAGGCGACATGGTCGGTGCCGACCGCGTCGGGGTCGCGCACCCCAAGGCCCGGGATATTGATCAATGCCAGCCGGTGGTGCTCGTCGTCATAGGACAAAAAGCACAGATTCTCGTCGCGAAACACGACGCGCGCCGCAAGCACCGTGCGATACCACTCGATCATGCGATCGAACTGCCCGGTACGCAGCACGAAATGGGCAAATTTCGCGGGACTGATCGGGGCCGCGGCGGGGTCGAGGGTGCGCATCGGAGCGATATCGTTCATCACATTCTCTCCGTGTAGAGGGCGGCCGATGCCGCCAATTCGCGCGCAAGATATAGGCGATCGGATGCGATCGTGAATGAGGGATCGGTCTTTCTTTACAAAGAAAACCGACAGTCGGCGATGACGACAGTGCTCCGACGCCCGCAGGCCTATTCACAATATCGCTATGAGCAGAGAGCGGCTCGGGCGGCACTTGTTCGGACGATTGGCTGGCTCTGGCCCAACTGCTACGGTGTCGCGTCACGCTGCGAGGAGGGCAAGTGCATGGGCGATCGCAGGTTCGCATCCGCAACCGGGCTGTCGGCAGAAATTCGCGACCGGCGCATCGGCTGCGTCGAATTGCTCGACTTCTATCTGGCGCGCGCGGAGCGGCATAATCCCACGCTGAACGCAATCGTCGTCTGGCACGTTGACCAAGCGCGAGAACGCGCCCGTGCTGCCGATGCCGCTCTTGCGCGCGGGGAATGCTGGGGACCGCTGCACGGCATTCCGATGACGGTTAAGGAATCGTTCAACGTCGCGGGCCTGCCGACCACTTTCGGCAATCCGCTGTGGAAGGACAATATCGTCGCGGGAAATGCCTTTCTAATCGATCGCCTGCTGCAGGCCGGCGCCGTCGTGTTCGGCAAGACCAATGTGCCCTACATGCTTGCCGACGCACAGAGTTACAACGACATTTACGGCACCACCAATAACCCGTGGGATTCGACGCGCTCGCCGGGCGGCTCGTCGGGCGGCGAGGCGGCGACGCTCGCCGCCGGGCTGTCGGCCCTCGGCGCCGGCAGCGACATCGCCGGCTCGTTGCGCAATCCGGCGCACTACAGCGGCATTTATGCTCACAAACCGACCTGGGGGCTGATCTCGACCCGCGGCCACGCGCCGCCGGGCATCATGACGCCGACCGACATATCTGTGGTCGGCCCTTTGGCGCGCCACGCCGAGGACCTCGATCTGGCGTTGCGCGCCCTTGCCGGACCCGACCTGCTCCAGCGAACGGCTTGGCGGGTCGAGTTGCCGCCGGCGCGCCACCGCCGGTTAAGCGAGTTTCGCGTCGCAGTGTGGACATCGTCTCCGCTATGCCGGATCGACACTAGCGTATCTGACCTGTTTAGTCGCGCCGTCGACGCCGTTGTGCGCACTGGAGCGGCGGTCGACGATGCAGCCCGACCTGAAATAGACGATGAGGAACACCATCGTTTATTCATGCTGTTGTTGCGCGCGGCGACGGCGTCACGCATGCGCGATGAGGACTTCGGCCGGCAGCAGGTGATCGCCTCCACACTCACTGACGACGACATGAGCGAGCGGGCCGCGGTGGCGCGTGGCGCGACATTGCTGCACCGCGCCTGGGGCAAAGCCAACGAGGCCCGCACCAAGCTGAGATACCATTGGCACGAATTCTTCGAACGCTTCGATGTATTGCTGACACCGGTGGCGGCGACCGCCGCTTTCCCGCACGACCACAACCCCAATCGCGACGAACGCACGGTCAAGGTCAACGGCAAGTCTGTGCCGTACGCGCAGCAGTTATTCTTTGCAGGGCTCTCCAGTCTGTCTTATCTGCCCGCCACTGCCGCGCCAATTGGCTTGACCCGAGATGGACTACCGGTGGGCTTGCAGATCATCGGGCCAGAGGGTGAGGACCCGACGACGATCGAATTCCCCCGGCTGCTTGCGGCTGAGATCGGCGGCTTCGTGCCGCCGCCGGGATTTACGTGACGCAGTGACTCAGCATGAAATCTGGGCGCTGATCCTCATATCGGGAGTACTGCTCAAGTCGCGGTCTTCGGCGGCCGAAAGCCCCCTCCGGACTGCCGCTTGCGGTCGCGGATCTGGCCGCACTGGCAGCCACCTTCCGAGGGCAGGGCAAGTCTCATGTCTTCTCTCCTTCCGCTCCACGCGCCAGACACCATCCGGGTGCGCGAAGCCAGCAGCGATCTTCCGGCACATCATCGCTGCGGCACAGCCGGGTGACTTGCCGCCAACCGCCCTTCTGGAACGCCTCGGCTAGAGCGGCCTCGGACAGCGGGTCGCGAGCCCCTTCGCACGGGAAAATCGCAACCGGAGAAATCCAGCGCGCCAGGAACTCGGATGACCGGCGCTCGACCCGGAACACCGCCCCCCGTCGCTCGATCGGGACAGGGGGATCATTGTGAGTAAAGCCCCGGTTCGTCGTCAGCGGCAGAATGAGCCGCCCGCCCTCCGACAACCCGTCGAGCCAAGCGTCAACGGGGTGGGTCGCGCCGGCGTTGACATAGATCACATCGACCGCATTGAACGGCACGACCGCTCCGTTTCCGGACACGACGCGGACATTGGGATAGGATGCGAGGTTGACTCCGTCGCAGTAAACATGATGTGGAGCCTCATCATCGCCGCTGCAATTCGGCCGGCAATTCGCGCCAACTGCGAAGCGCCTGAACATAGTCGACACTGGATTCGGGGGCGGCGAGCATTAGCCGCTGCGCAGCCGTTCAGCGAACCCGCCGTGTCGGACACGAAACTATTGCTCATAGGCCACCGCACAGAGGTGAGCGAGCCGCACGTCCTGCAGTGGTGAGAGCCGCACCGCGCGTAACTCCGCGCCTAAGTCGCGGGAGGGTGGCGAGTGCGTTGTAGATATCGTGCCGCCATCGCTGCTGGTCATCGCCTCACGCGCCATCCCTGATCCCGCTTGCTCAATCTCCTCATAATGCGAAACGTTCAAATATAACGGGCGAAGTCGGTCGGTCGCTTGATCGACAATGCGGTCACGATGGCGCGCGAGGTCGACGATCAGCGACTGTAAATATGGTTGGTATGACGCTGTCATGAGTTTCGCGATCAACCATCTCGTATTGTCTGCTCGCTCGGCAATTTTTCGGGTAGACCTAGTGGTCGGTTGATTTCGACGACCTCACCTCATCTGCAGTCCGGGAGTTGTGAATGGGTTATCAACATTCGGTGTCGGAGGCATTGAGGCGTTTGAAGGTTGCGACTGCTGTTGGGGTCGAGCCGGCTCCAGCTCGCCGCCCGGATTACCAGTCGGGACTAGAGCTGTGGCGATCGAGAGCGCTGTAAAGCCGGCTAGCAGCGCTGCGGCGGTAGCTGTGACAGCGATGCTGATGCGAGGATTCACCAGTGCCGGGAAGGCCAGGCGCGAATCCGACTTCTCCGCGCTCAGGATGCCCAAGTGTTCGCGGAATGCAGGATACGCATTAAGGTACTCAAGGGCGATCCCTTGTAGGTTTCCTCTACCAGTATCGCCTCTCACCAACATGGCCATAAGGCCCGCCTCGGTGAACACGGCCGCTCCGGCAAGCAATGGTCCCGAGGGTCGGAAGCGGGGATCGAGCTGAACCAGTTGCAGGATGCTGACGACGTCCGCTGACACAGTACCGATTTGCCCCGTTGGGGTGATGCTCATTATAGTGGCGGTCTCGCCAGACCGTGGGCGGGCAAACCGCGGTGGAACCGCGCGCAATGGCAGTTCTTTGGGTTCGAGCCGCAGTAGCGCTACTGCCAGATTCTCTCCGATGCCAGTGTTGCCGCGCATGCGCCAAAATGGGAAGGCTACCCGCCATTGCGCTCTGTCCTCCTCGCTGGACCAAGGGAGGACGCCAAATTTTGTTTGCAGATCGGATTCAGAGACTACAGTGAGCACGCGTGAGGTACTGAGAGCGATACCGGATGTGATTGCCCCATCGGGGTGCTGAACAAGGCAGATAAAGGCTGCAAGCTCACGCCATTCTGACATCGGTGTGCGCGCGCTCCCAATAGGGGGTTTTGCCGGTTCGCCATCCCAACACCGCCACCGCAGACGCACCAAGCCCGTTGAACAGAAGTGTGTTGACGTCGAAACCGAAGACTCGGTGTACTATAAACACTGTAGCGCCGATGCCGAAAACCACCCCGATAAGGACTTGCAGTCCGCCAACAAAGAAAACTGAATGTATTTGGACGCTAGACCTCCTCGCGCCGAGGAACCGTTCGGGCGGTTTTGCCCTCTCCACTTCCTGCATGAACTCAAAGGTGGTACCCATTAGCCCCAGGACGAAGCAAAGAGGCAAGAGCGCGAGCAGCGTGACGATACCATCGCTCAGCGACTCACCAAACACATGATAATGAAACTCTGCATTGGCCAGCAACGCAACCGGGACTAATGAAAAAATTAACACGGCGCCCAATAACCGGTTCGTTCCGAGCGGCGGTACTCGGCCCGACGCTGCGCCAGCGCCGACGAATACCAGGGCTGTAATGATGTTGCGGACATCCGTCACCGAATACCTGGCGGTCACACCAGCAATCTCCACAGGCGGGAGCAGCCCGAGCCCGAACCCGAGCACACCCGCACCCACCACCGCACCCACGAGCGGCCAACTCGGCGCGCGGGAGGCGGCGAACACAAACAGCAATAGATCGAGGGCGGGAAGCGCTGAGCCGCCGAGCGTGACAAAGTTGACGCGCAATTCCACATCCATGCCTAACACTAGGAACGCGGCCGCAGCCGGCCAAAACGGGATGCGGTCCGCGCGTAAAGCGGCGCTGCTAAACTCACGTTCGGCATAGAAGCGGAATACCAACAGAGCGGCGATGGCAAGCCCAGGGTCCGCATGGGTGCCGATCGGGTCCCACACGGGGATCGTGGCAAAAAGCGGAAGCACGCCCCAGAGTACAGCTGACCATCCCTGCGTGCCGAATCGTGCCCCAATCCAGGCGGCAAGGCATAAGTTATCCCCGGAACCAGCCCCGATGCCGGCGAGGGAATGATCACCAGCAACCAGAACATGGGCACCGCGATCACGCCGGGTGTCTGTGCAATCGCCCGAAGCGAACGCCATCCCGCGGCAACCGGATAGGCGCTGATGTATCCCACCTCATACCCAAACGTCCGAGCGAGTCTGTGCGTGCCCCGAGAAGTTAACAGTCGCTGGCAGTGGATCGTCGGGGGTACGAATAGCGTCTGGCAGAATGCGATTATTCCAGGTCCGAAAGTTTCCAAATGTCGACCTGATTTGTCATACAAGATACCATACCCACTATGCACAGTAACAGGGATCAGATTCTCCAAGCCGAACCCGTGTATCATGAAGCCGGCACCGATCGCGACCACTACAAAGGCACATGAGGTTATAGCAGTAGTGCGCGTCCATAACATATGTGGCCAAACGACAGCGAGATATACGAGGAAAAGATAAAGTGGTAGGATCGGTACGAGTGGTAGCAGTGCCCAGTGAGGCCCATCCTGCAAGCCAAGAGCAGCAGTAGTGCAAGAGAAGGCCAAGGTGATACCACAGACTGGGCCCAGACGCACCCGTCCGTGGTGCCAGAGAGCAATGGCGATCCCGTAAACGAGACCCATCGCGATGACCGTCGTGTAATACCATGGGTCACTACCATCGATAAGCCAGCTGGTATCGGGCGGGGGAGGTGCAGGCAGATTCGTACCCGGCGGGGGAGGTGGAGGAGGGGCACCGAGAGGTGAGATAGGGTTGATCGCCCATGCGAGCAGGACCCCCGCGATCCCCCAAGCGAGTAAAGTGGCGCCGACGGCACCGAACCAACCGAACAAGGCAACCCGCACAGTCGAATCGCCGGTCTCGCGGGATACAAATCTTGCAAGCCCGACGGTTCCAAAGGCCGTTACCAACATAATTGGCCACCACGACTTCGGAACCACCCAAGAAGGAGATAAGCCGATGAGCGTGGCTGCACACGCTAATATCTCTGGTTTGCTTGGTCGAGGCGGCTCACTCCATCGCAATATCGGGAGGCCCCGCGGCGCGGAATTGATAAGCGCTAAAACCATAGCGGTTCCGGGAATAAACAACTCAGAGAGGAGGCCTTCGAAGGAGGTGTGGAAATAATGTCCAAATCCGCCTCCTTCACCGGGCTTAGTCGCAATCAATGAAACGATCACCAATATCGCGACAATCGCCGGGTCAAAAAGACGGCCAAAACGGTTAAGGGGTATCACCCCGAGCGCACGAATGTGCCAGAGAACTAATTCCAAAAGGAGGAGGTAGATCGGAACCACTGCGCCAAACGAATTTCGTCCTGCATAAAGCCCAAAATTGGTTTGAACGGTATCAAGCTGGCCCGCAAAAAGCACTGCTAATCCGGTCAGTATCACGCATAATCCACAGGTAATCCACGTTGGGTCTGCCCAATCACGTCGCAAAAGTCGGGTTAACGCCTGCGGAGCTTCCAAATTTAGCGCGTCCAGCTTTTCCTTGCGCATGAAGCTCAGGAACAGTACATCCCGGATTACTCGACCGCTTTCGCTGCCGGCAAGTCGCGCAAGCAATCGATTGAAAGCGCGATCCGGGAGCACCAGCAGCTTTTCGCCATCCGTCCTCTGAGCCTCCAGATCGGTTAGCCAGCGCTTGTAGAATTCGTGTGCCTGCTCCAATCGCCGCCTGTCTAGGCATTGCGCGAGGTCCAGGCGAAGCCAGTCAGGCATCCGGCCTAAGCGGAACCATGGGAGCCAAGCGAGCGCAGCAAAGCTCATCTCATTCAACAACGGCTTCCCGTCGCGGGACGTCATTTCCCGCCCAGCGGCCAATGTTAAATCAAGCCTTACCTCTCCAAACAGCGCTAGAACGCACAACAGGTCGAACGCGGATTTCGGCAAGCTCACTGTGAGCGCATCCAACAACTCGTCGCGCTCCTTCGGGTCTGGCGGAAGGTCGTGATGCCAGGCAAGCGTGCGACGCCCGGCGCGTGCCAGCAAACTGGGTGCGCCCCTACTCGAGCTGACGGCGGGCCGGCTTGCCTCGCCTCGGCGTAGGAACTCGCCGAGGGCCTGCAAACCGGCGGGAGTTGCCGGCAATACGATGAAGCCGCTCGTTATCAACGCCTGCTCGCGCAACGACCATTGCTGAAGAGGTACTGGGGTCAGCAATACGGGGTTTCGCCAAGCGGCGATTTCGGCGATCCAAGGCCGAACCTCACCCAGTACGGGATCAATAAGTACGTCGCCGTCGCTGACAAGCAACAGCATATCTTCACCGTGCCGTGCAGCAACATCCGCGAGCGTCAGAGGATGGCGTAATGCATCGCGCAACTGACGGGGATCGGTACTATATTGGTACACGGCAAAAGCCAATCTCTCGCTCGCAAGCCGTGCCGATATCGCGGTACCGAGCGCGGCTAGATGGTCCTTACCAGTCAGTTGCTCGACAAGGATCGGATAATCTGGGAGGCGCGGGCGAGTTCCATAAACTATCACGGGGCGCCCGCCGGCGGCGATGGTCGCGCGTAGGCTGCGCACGACGTCCAGCTGGTCTGTCGGTACATGACGATGCGCGCGCAGCGCTTGAAGCCACGAGTGCAAGCTGGCGTCACCGAAGAGGAGAGGCTCACCCGAACGCGGCTGTAGGGCTGTAACGTGACCCGATCCAGCTTTCAGCCGCCGTAAAGCTGGCGCGCGACCCTGACGGAACCTGCGGAACAGAAGCCACGCGAACCACGGTAGCAACGCATAGCGAAGGCCCACCAGCAAGCTGGTCAGGCCGCTTGTCAGGTAGGTCAGCCCGACAGAGGTTGGTGACGGTGATAGGCCCGGTGAGACTTCGGACGTGGTGGGTGATCCTTTACCGAGCCAAAGGACGCCGACCAGCGTCAGCACGGCCACGAAGATAAAAAAGCCGATCCATAACACCCGCGGCGGAACTCTCGAAGATGGGGGGCCGGTCGAGAAATCGGACGGCCTTTCCTGTAATGGCAGCGAGAGGCGGGGTGCTTTGGCCTCTATTTCACGCGCCTCTGCGAAGTCACGTAGCACTGAAGCCAACGACGACTGTTGAGCCGCGGTGGTGCAGAGCAGTGGTGCCAGAAAACGCGCCGCCTCCTGGCTCGTTTGCGGTGCTCGACCCTCTTGCGTCAAGCGATCAAGTAACGCGGTAGCCCGGAGCGCTTCGCCGGTGCCGATCGGAAAATCCTGTGCCCGCAGGTAGGTGAACAACTGCTCCGGTTCAGCTAGCCAGCTTGGCAAAGCGGTCATTGATCCGCTTTCCAAGCATCGATTGTTGCAGCGGCGTTGCGTTGGTCTTCCGGCTGCTTGACAATCACGCTCAGATATTGAATTACCTTGTCTGGCCAGTTCGATGCTTGGTGGTCTTTCATGAGATGAAGCAGCGAGAGCAGCTCCGAGGTGCTGGGCGGCTTGAGTAGCCTGCCTGGCTCGCGCAGCGCGGCAAATAGTTTGAGCATGCGTTCCAGTCGCGGCGAATCCGCTGTAATCTCTATGCCCAGGCGCCGCTCGATTATCTGGCGCAATTCTTTATCCGTCGGGAAAGCGATGTTGTGGAACGCACAGCGTCGTAAGAACGCGTCGGGGAGGCTCTTTTCGCTATTACTGGTGACGATCACTACCGGGCGCGGCGCCTCTTTGGGCGGCTGTACCTTGACGCCAAGCTCCGGAATCGCAAAGTTCATTCGCTCAAACTCTTCTAGTAGGTCATTGGGTGTATCGCGCGGGGCCTTATCTATCTCGTCTATCAATACGACATACCGCTCAGGCTTCGTCCAGTCCGGCGGGTTGTTGAGAAGATCGCCCACCTGAAGGTCTCGGGCAGGCAGATCACCGCCAAACACCTCGGATAAGGATCGATCGGTTCCAGACAGCTTTTGCCGGCCGGCGCGATCGTAAAGTGGTGCACCGGGGCCGCAAGCACGCAAAATCGCGAGACCCAATGGCTGAAACTCAGCATAGTCGAGTAGCCGCTTAGTGTGACCGGTCTGGCTATCGCGAAACCGCGCTAATTCGTCGATGCGATAGAGCAGGTCAGTCCGGCTAGTGGTCGATTTGACCTGCATCTCCAAGTAACGGCCGGGAAACAGCTTGTCGGCTACGGCACGGGCAAGGGTGGTTTTGCCTGTCCCGGGATCGCCAGTCAACAAGAGCGGCTGACCGAGGAGCAGCGCGACATCGACGGCAGCCATGAGTCCCTCACTCGGGATGTAACCCGAACTTTCCCGCAGCTTAGGCTCTAGCGGCAGCGGTAGTTCGGGTTCGCCGCTTGGCGTGTCGATTCCGCGATAGTAATGGTCAGACATTCGCGTTCGCTGCTCGTTGAAGGTGGATTGCGCTGCGGAGAGCCTTCTTTAGCGCCTCGACGGTAAACTCGGTCTGCCCGCCGAGTGCAACTTCGATGTCATCTCTAAGGCGGTCGATCTCTGCGCCAAGAGGTGGCCGGTATATGTGCACCCTCCGATGCCATTCCCCGAAATCGCCCCAAACGCAGGCCATCAATTCCCGCAGCGGGTGGAGGTCAAGCCGCGCTGGAACTCTTATCTGGGCGAGCCATTCTTTGGCGCGCTTTTCGCTGATCTCCTTGATTAAAATGGCGTGCACCGGCGGCCGATCTAGCCCCAGCGCCGCGAGCCGGTCGAGGAATGCAAGCCATTCTGCAAACAACTGCGCCTGCTCCGGACCAAGCGCATCGGGAGAAATCTCGCTTTGGAACAAGTGGGGCAATCCAGGTTCACTCAAACGTCGGCAAAAGGCACGGTCGTCGTTGTCCGCTGGGGGCAGCTCGCCCGGCTCAGCAATGTGGCTCCACAGCATCTCCCGCAAGTTCCGCAATTCGGCCGCAGGGTCATCGATGTAGGCCGGCCATGCGATCGGTCGGAATTCCACTGGATCTTTCGGCTTCTTGTACAAAACGGGGACGGTTTGGAGAGCAAAACGGTTTATTAACTCGTCGGCGCAGTGCTCGCGCTTTCCCGTTATCAGGCAGAGAAGCGGGCGCGTCGGTCGCAACGCCAGCAGCCGACCAAGCGTATTGCGAAAAGGAGTTTCCTGCGGATCCCTATCGACTAGGCAAACTAATGCCGGCAGGTCAGACATTGTGCGGATTGGGTCCGACACAACTGGCTCCGCACCAATGAGTGCGTTGAAACCCTCATCCTGCAAGGCGGGTTCCAAACGTACCCCCTTAAAATCCTCCATGCCGGGCCGGAAGTCGCTTTCGCCGGGCACCTTGCGGCTGATGATGCCTACCAAACGACCTTCGGCGAACAGCGCCGCACCGGAGATACCCTTCCAATCGTCCTCTTCTCTCGGTTGGCGGCCTTTGTACAAAAGAGCCCACTCTTGCGCCTTTTTCGCAGCTCCCTCCTCGATCTCGCCGCTGACGGGCTGCGTGTCGCGAGTGCCATCCGGGCGTCGCCGGAATTTAGGAAAACCGATGGCCCTTACTGTTACCGGTTGGTCTCTGGGTAGGCCACCCCAACCAAGCGGAGGCCGTTGTGCGACGGCTTTTGTTTGGTCATCCGGCGTGAACTGCAATAGTGCTATGTCCTTGGTGAACCACTGTCGCCAATCGGAAGTGCGCGGCCAAGCCAAGCTGGCCTCCCGCCAGACGCCGCCTGGCTCTGCGTCAAGTAGCGGGCGCACCTGAATTTTGATCGGGTTTGGCAGGTCGTTGCCGGTATCATCGATGACATGGCATGCGGTTAGCACCAGACCCGGTCCGAGCAGGTAACCGCTACCGAAGCTGTCAGTTGTCGAGCAGTAGACTTCGGTGACGCATTCGGGAATTAGGCCGCTCGTCACGGCGCTGTACTCTTATCAGCTAGGGTGGCGGACTATGATTCGATCCGCTGTGGTCTGATACGAAGAATTCAGCGCCGTACTTGTCGACGGGCTCCAACGTGAGTTTGAGCTTGTGGCTGGCGGCTCGTTCAGCGCTCCCTTTGGCACCTAATTCCAGCACCCAGAACTTCACACCGGCGTTGGCTTCACCCTTCCAGGTCATGGCGAGATTGAGTTCTAGCTCAATCGGCTTAAGCTTGAACCGGAGGTCTTTACCTTGTCCGGCTGCTAGCGCGTCGAGCAACTCCGCGCGCAAATCCTCAATTGCTTTCGCCAAAGGTACACCAGGACGCAATTCGTCAGTCTTGGCCATGTTCGTATCTCCCTTTTATGTTTAAAGCCGAGGTAAATTTTGTGATGACATGCGCGGATTCACAACAGAAAAGATAGAACGGACCGGAGAATCCGCTTGCCTACGTGCTTTGACGGTTGTGCGCTTGGCGTAGGGGAGAGACGCCTCTGGATGTGGGCGGTGTAAACAAACCACCACGCTCCTCATCCTTTTCCCTTTCATCGATGCCTTCGACTCGTGTGAGCTCGTAAGTATCTCAGAGAGACGCTCAGGGTTATGTGAGATAGATCACAGGTATGGCCATTTCTGCGCAGCCGTGCGCGTCAGGGGACCACCGGCGGGGAGCGGTATTCTATTTCTTCTCGTCAAGTCGCCGGGAAACCGAGACTCCACCGGACTCGCGATCCCCGAGGAGAAAATCGCGCGTCAGACACCATCCGGGCGCGCGAAGCCAGCAGCGATCTTCCGGCACGTCATTGTCGCGGCACAGCCGGGTGACTTGCCGCCAACCGCCCTTCTCGAACGCCTCGGCCAGAGCGGCCTCGGACAACGGGTCGCGAGCCCCTTCGCACGGGAAAATCGCAACCGGAGAAATCCAGCGCGCCAGGAACTCGGATGACCGGCGCTCGATCCGGAACACCGCCCCCCGTCGCTCGATCGGGACAGGGGGATCGTTCCACATAAAGCCCCGGCTCGTCGTCAGCGGCAGAATGAGTTGCCCTCCCTCCCTCAACCCGTCGAGCCACGCCTCGGCCGGGCGGGTCGCGCCGGCGTTGACATAGATCACATCGGCAGGATCGAACTGTGCGACCGCCCCGTTGCCGCAGACGACGCGGACATTGGGGCAGGACGCGAGGTTGCTTCGGGCGCGCGCCGCAAGCTCGGGATCGAGCTCGATCGCGGTCACTCGGCCTGAGTTCCCTACCAGATGAGCCATGATCGCTGTGTAGTAACCGGTGCCGGTGCCGACATGCACGACGTGGTCTCCCTCACGCACGCCAGCATGGGCGAGCAGTTTGGCGTGCAGCGACGGCTGGCCGTTATTGAGGTGCCGCTCCGGCAAAATCCCGACCACGTGGTCCAGATAAAGGTAAGCCGGGTCGGCGCTCGGCGTCGGGAAATAATCGCCCCGCCAATCGCCCGGCCATCCGATGACCGACCATGGTCCCGGACCGAGGAAATCCTCGCGGTGCACTTCGGCAAAAGCCGTCTCGACACGCGCGTCGGGAATCCCCGCCGTGGCCATGATCTCTTTTGCATAGGCGCGCCGTACCAAACCGAGTTCCTTTTCCCTATCCATTCCGATCGCCTGCAATCCGCAAACCTCGTACCCGTATGCGTGCCGCGGGCGGGTGATCGGACAGCCCTCAGAGGAAGAATTTTTTGTGGGTTGTTGTCCAGATCGGCGCCTCTCGCACGCATATCGCGGTAGTACGCCATGCTCGACCCGATGCGTTCCGATACCGCCGCCGGCTCGGCCGAAACTTCGACCGAGACGGTTGCTCGGGCTCTCGCCACGCTGGCACCTTCCGATTTGGTCCGGCTGAAGCGGTTGGCTCAGCTCCGCGCGCGCCTTCTACCGGGCCTGGAATGGGAGGAGCTGTTGAGCGAGGCGTTGCTGCGTGCGCTCGACGGCTCGCGCCGGTGGCCCGACGGCGTGCCATTGCTGGCCTTCATCGCCGGGATCATGCGCAGCCTCGTCGATGGTCGAATGCTCGAGCGCCGACGCCTCGCCGAACGCGCGCTGGCGGGTAGCGGGACTGGTGTGGCGGCACCTCCGGACGCGCAGCTTCACGCGCGCCAGTGCCTCGCCGCCATCGCCGATTTCTTCGCCGGTGATCCGGACGTGCTGGCGTTTATCGCCGCGTTGGCGCGACAATATCTGGGTGGCTCCGACGATACCGTGCCGAGACTCAGCCAAAGACGCCGCGACGCGGCGCGCAAGCGTCTTGCTCGCGCCATCCTGCGCGGCCAACTCGATGGATTTCTCCCATGACCGATAAGCGCGACAGGCCGGACCCGATCGCTCGCTGGCACGCTACGATCGACGCGCTGGAGGCAACCGTGCTTACTGCCCCTGACCAGCCCGAGATCGATAAAGTGGAGGCCAAGGAGGTCCAGCGTCTGATCACAATGGGGCTGGCTGCCGCCCGGCCCAACAACCTCCCCGCGGCTTGGGCGCGCCGGCCCGGGATTGCGGCGCGAATCGTGACCGATGCAGGGGCCACGCCCGAAACGACAGAGCCGGCGGAGCCGACACCGCGGTCCCCGGCCCTGCCACCGCGCCCGGCTTGGCACGAATAAAGCGACTGACGGCGATCGGTTCGGACTGACCGAATTCCGCGCAGGGAGAGATCTCCTCGATGCTGCGTATAAACGCAACGGAACCGTTGCGTTCCGTTAAGTCGATGCTAATATCCTTGCCGTCGTAAGTGGGACGGCGACGCTGATAGGGGAATGATCATGGTAAAATACAAAGCCGCGCTTATCGGGGCCTGCGCCGCGGTAGCTCTCGCCGCTGCACCCCTCACACCCGCCTCGGCGCATCCCTACCATCACGGCTGGCCGGTCTTCGGCTTGGCGGCACTGGGTGCCGCGGCGGTCGTCGGCGCCGCGACGATCGTGACCGCCCCGGTCCGGGTCTTGGCCGCTCCACTCTATGCGCCCGGGCCGGCTTATTACCCGCCTGCCCCGGCCTATTACGCCCCGCCTCCCGCTTATTACGGGCCGCCAGGTTATTACGGGCCGCCAGGTTATTACGGACGCTGAGCGGCAGGGACGAGGCGACGGCGCCGCCACCCCGCCGGGGCGGCCGCCCGTCGCGCGAGACGGCAGCACTCCTCGGTGAGCGCATCCTCGATGTCGCCACCGAGCTGTTCCTCGCCGAAGGCTACGGCGCCACCAGCATTGAGGCGGTGGCGCAACGCGCGCGGATCTCCAAGCGCACCTTTTATCACCGCTTCCCGGACAAGGCGGCGCTGTTCAGCGCCGTCGTGCGGCGGTTCATCGAGGGGTTGCGGCCGCCGGCCGGCACGCCTTTATATGAGGGCGGCAGCCTGGAAGAGGTCCTGCGGCGCCTGGCGCGGCTGATGTTGCGCGCCGTTCTAATACCCACGGCGCTCTCGCTCAACCGCTTGATGGTGGCCGAGGCGCAACGCTTCCCCGAGCTCGCCGCAATCGTCGCGCGTGAAGGCGGCCGGGCAGAGGTGGTCGGACAGATCGCCCGCATGCTCGAGCGCGAGGCGCGCGCCGGCAGCCTGGCGATCGACCGCCCGGAATTCGCCGCCGATCAGTTCCTGCAGCTCGTCGTCACCTTGCCGCAGCGCCGCGCCCTCGGCCTTGGGGAGCCGATGACCGAGGCTGAGCTCGACACTTGGGCGGATGATTGTGTCAACCTGTTCATCAATGGCTGCCGCTTCTGGCAGCTCCCAATGCAAGAATAGGGAGGCGAGCAATTCCCGAAGGGCCGATTTAGTTCTCTCTTCGGCTCGATTTCGATCCCTGTTCGGGCGATTTAATTCCCTGTTCGCCCAGCTAGGGAATTTGCTCTTTCGACTCGATGCAAAACAACGGCTTACGAGCGGCGATCGCGCCCGGCAAGGGTCAGAAATCGGGTTTTTCGCTGTATCTTCCCGGCGAACACGGAAGCGGCCGGTTCAGTAGCCGAGATCCTGGAAGGTCTGTGGCGCCGGACTGATCACGGCATCCCCCTGCGGCTCGACCTCGAGCACCGCGAGGCCGCGCTGCACCAGCCCGCTGGGCGCGAAACGGAACAGCCCGTCGACGCCGGTGAACCCGCTCGGGTTGAGGATCGCCTGTTGCGAGAAGGGCTCGCCGCCCGTGCCGTGCGCCAGCGCCCCGGCGAGCGCTGCGGCGTCGTAGCCGAGCGATGCTAGGCGCGGCGGATTGCGGCCGTAGACCTCGCGGAAGTGCTGCTCGAAGACCCGCCGCGGCTCGGGCGGTGCGGCGGCAAACCAGCCGCCAACGAGCGCCGGCTCGCTGCCGATATCGGGCACATCCCAGAGCCCGCTGCCGAGCAGCTGGACCGGTTTCGTGTCGCCCTCCGCCTCCTTGACCTGGCGGGCGAGCTGTTGGAGCCTAGTGCCCCCCTCGGGCAGCAGTAACGCGTCGAAGGAAGGCGAGCCTGCCACGATGGCGTCCGCGGCGGCGGAGGCGGCACCCCCCGGCATCAGACGCCGGACCGCCGGTGCGGTATCATCGGCGCGCGGATCGTAGAACTCGACCCGAGTCATCGTCGCACCGCTCGCGGAGACGACGTCGCGCAGTGCGTCCGCCATCAGATGACCGTAAGGCGAATCCGGCGCGAGAGCGGCGAAACGGGCGAGACCCCGGTCACGTGCCTGGCCGACTTCGCGGACGACTTCCTGGCGCGGCAGAAAACCCATCAAAAAGGTGTTGCCGCCGGCGAGATCGGTCACCGTCGAGAAGGCGATGACGTTGAGATGGGCGTCGCGGGCGATCGGCTTGACCGCTTCGACTTCGGCAGCGAGCAGCGGTCCGAGGATCAGTCGCGCGCCGTCGGCGATCACCGCGCGCGCCGCGTTGGCCGCCCCCGCGCCGCTCCCGCCGGTATCGCGAGGTAGCAATGTCACCCGATCGTCCGGCGCCTCGAAGAGCGCCAGCTGGGCGGCGTCGAGCATCGCTTGACCCAGTTCGGCGTTGGCGCCAGACAGCGGGACCAGCAGTGCCACTTTCGCCGGTCCCGGCTCGGCCGCGGGTGCCGCCAACTCCGGCGGCGCAGGCGGTGCCGGCGCGCGCCCATAGGGCGGTTGCCGGGCGGCGAGCGGCGCCGGTACCATGGGCGGCGCGCAAGCGGCGAGCGCGACAAGGGCGAGGACGACGCAGGGTGAGGCGAACCGGGCGAGACACCGGCGCGGCAAGGGCAATCTCCGGCAGGGACGGCGGCGGGCGATGCGAGCCTAGCCGCCGCCCGGCTGCGAGTAAACCCGACCTCGCCCCGATGCCTGAAGCCACACTTGCAGCCGGTCTCTATCTCGTAGCGACGCCGATCGGCAATCTCGGCGATGTGACGTTGCGGGCGCTCGCGGTGCTGCGCGGTGCCGACCGAATCTTCTGCGAGGACACCCGGGTGACCGCACGGCTGCTCGCCCGCTACAACATCACCGCACCGCTCGATCTCTATCACGACCACAATGCCGAGCGCGCGAGGCCCGCTGTTCTCGCCGCGTTGCGCCGCGGCGAAAGAGTGGCTCTGGTCTCCGATGCCGGCACACCACTGGTCTCCGACCCGGGCTACAAGCTCGTCCGGGCAGCGATCGCCGAAGGTCTGACGGTAACGGCTTTACCCGGCCCGTCGGCGGCGCTGACTGCGTTGCTTCTCTCGGGCTTGCCGCCCGACGTATTTCTCGTCGCCGGCTTCCTGCCATCGCGCCAAGCAGCGCGCCGTCGGGCGCTCGAACGCTGGTCGTCTCTCGACGCGACCTTGGTGTTCTTCGAAGGCGCCTCGCGACTCGCCGGATGCCTCGGCGACATGGCCGAGCTCCTCGGCAATCGGCCTGCGGCAGTGGCACGCGAGCTCACCAAACTGCACGAAGAGATCCGGCGCGGCCGACTGGCCGATCTCGCCAGCCATCACCGAGACGCGGGGCCACCGCGCGGCGAAACGGTGATCGTCGTCGGCCCGCCCGAGCCGACAGCTCCCGATCATGTGGCGGTCGACAGCCGGTTGCGGGCGGCGCTCGCCAACCTTGGCCTACGCGATGCCGCCGCAGAGGTTGCCGCGGAGACCGGGCTGCCCCGCAGCGAGCTTTATCGCCGCGCCCTCGCCATTCGGAACGAGACGGAATGAGGCGGGTCAGGCGCAAAGGCGCGCTTCGCCGCCAACGCGCGCAACGCCGCGGACAGATGGCGGAGTGGCTTTGTATATGGCATTTGCGGCTGCGCGGTTGGCGTATCCTCGCGCGCGGCTGGCGCTGCCCGGCCGGCGAGATCGACATCCTGGCGCGCCGCGGAAAGGTGCTTGCGGTAATCGAGGTCAAGTCGCGGGGCGAATTCGCCACCGCGGCGGCTGCGCTGATGCCGCGGCAGCGCCGGCGAATTGCCCGCGCCGCAGAAGCCTTTCTGCTCCAGCGATCCGACCTTGCTGGTCTCGACCTCCGATTCGACCTGATGCTGGTGGCACCTCTGCGCCTACCGCGTCATTGGCGTGGCGCCTGGCGCGCCGACGACTAGCGAATCCCGCGGTCTCGGCGGCAGGTGGGCGCCGGCGCCCGCTCGGCGTTGGATAGGATCTGCGTTTATCCGACAATGGTCCGGGGAGTGGTTTCTTAGCCGGGGGGCCGAGCATGTCGAGTTTCCGTCCGATGATCGGTGTTGTCCTGATTGTTGCGTTGCCAATCGTGCTTGGCGGATGTCCGGCGGCCATCGTCGCGGGACTCGGCGCCGCCGGCGGGGCCGGTTATGCCGCCAACCAAGAACGCGGCACCGGCGGCACCGTTGACGATCTAAAGATCAAGACGAATATTCAGAACGCATGGCTGCAGACGAACCCGTTGATGCAAAGGGATCTCAGCGTCACCGTCTATGAAGGACGCACCTTGTTGACCGGCACGGCGCCGAACCCGGAGTTCAAGGCACAGGCCAAAGAAGTCGCGAGCCGGGTCCCGGGTGTGCGAGCAGTATATGACGAGATCGAAGTCGCGCCGGACGAAAGCGCGTGGGACAGCGCAAAGGACACCTGGATCACTTCCCGGGTGCGTACCGAGCTGGCCTTCAACCCGAACGTCCGCTCGGTCAACTACACGATCGAGACGGCGAACAAATCCGTCTATCTGATCGGCTCGGCGCGCTCCCAGGAAGAGCTCGACATCGCCACGACGGCGGCGCGCACGACCCCGGACGTAAAGCGCGTCGTCTCCTATGTCGAGATCCGGCCAGGCAGTCCTGTCGCGGCCCAGAACACGGTACCGCCGCCTTCGAGCGTGTCGAGCCCAGGGGCTCCGGCCGCCGCACCGACGACCCCGGTCGAGGTTCAAAAGCTCTGACGGTGGTATGAACGAGCCGCCCGAAACCTCGGATCCCGAGACATGCGCGCGTTTTCTTCGCGAGCTCGGCGCCTCGGGCGAGCGCATTCTGCCGATCGCCGAGGCGGCGCTGGCGCTCGCCTCGTTCGAGCGCCCGCGGGTCGCCTTCAGGCGCTATCGCGATCATCTGCGGCTGCTCGCCCGCGATGTCGGTAGGCATCCCGGCGCGGCAGGCGACCTCGCCGCGCGCGCTCGGGCGCTCAACGAGATCATCCTGTTGAAAAACGGCTACTCCGGCGACGAGCTGAGCTATGACGACCTGCAGAACGCCAACCTGATGCGGGTGGTCGACCGTCGCAAGGGTCTGCCGGTGGCGCTCGGCATCCTCTACATCCACGCAGCGCGAGCGCAAGGATGGGATATCGCCGGGCTCGCTTTTCCCGGCCACTTTCTGGTCCGCATGGCCGATGGCGTGGGGCGCGTGATCCTGGACCCGTTTCACGGCGGCCAAATATGTGGCGCGGCAGAGCTCCGCGAATTACTCAAAGCCGCCGCCGGTCGCGACAGCGAGCTGTTGCCCGAGCACTATACGGTGGTGTCGGATCGCGACGTGCTGCTGCGCCTGCAAAATAATCTCAAGGCGCGCCTGCTGCAGGCGCAGCAGCGCGAGCGGGCGCTGATGGTGATCGAGACGATGCTAATGCTGGCGCCCGACCTTGCCGAGCTGTGGCGCGAGGCCGGGATGCTGCACCGGCAACTCGGCAATATGCGTGCCGCCAGTGCGGCACTCGAACAGTATCTCGTGCGCGCTCCCGAAGGGGCCGCACGGCATCAAGCGGCGGCAATCCTACAGCAGTTGCGCGCCAAATTGAATTAGTGCGCGGTTTGGCGGATCAGCGTCGCCCAGCGATCGAGGATCGGTAGGACCTCGTCGGCCGGCGCCGAGGGCAGCATCGGCACGACCCGAGCGATCCCTTGGTCGCGATAGCGCTTGACGCGATCGAGGTCTTCGCGACCTCCGAAGATCGTGATTGGGATCGCCGCCGGGTCACGCGCTGCTTCGGTTACCATTTGCCGGAACTGCGGCAGAAACTCGGTGACATCAGAATATGTCGGCCGGCTCGCATTTGGGACCCACCCGTCGCCGTAACGTACCGCGCGCCGCGCGCTGTGCGGGAAGGCACCGCCGACGATGACCGGCGGGCGCGGCTTCTGTGCCGGTTTCGGCCAGGTCCGCATCTTCGGGACGTTGACGATCTCGCCCTGATATTCGGGCTCGGATTTGGTCCAGATCTCGGTCATCGCCTCGATCTGCTCGCGCATTTTCTTAAAGCGCGTTTTGAAGACGGTGCCGTGACTTTCGATCTCGTCCTGGTTCCAGCCGCCGCCGATGCCGAAAAGAAACCGACCGTTCGAGACCTGGTCGATCGTCGCGACGAGCTTTGCCGTTTGAATCGTGTCGCGTTGGATCACCAGGCAGACGCCGGTCGCGACCTTCAATGTCTTGGTCGCCATCGCCGCCGCCGTCAATGTGACGAACGGGTCCATCACATCGTAGTACTGCTTGCCCAATTGCCCGCCGCCCGCCGGCGCCGTCAGCCGCGTGCTCGGGATATGCGAATGCTCGGGCGCCCATACCGACTCGAAGCCGCGCGCCTCAAGCGCCTGGCCGAGCTCGGCCGGCTTCATCGAGTAGTCGGTGAAGAACATCGCCGCGCCAAAATCCATCTTCCCTCTCCCGGTCGAGTATCGGTGAATCCGCAGGCCGCGAGCTTAGCCGCGATCGGATGACTGCTCCACTGAAAGATCACCCCAACTGGTCACGCGCTCGATGCGGATGGCGATGACCGGGAGGTGGTCGAGCTCCATCGCGCGGTATTGAGGGTAGCGTGAACGAAGCAATGCCTGCGCAAGGTCGTGCTCGTCGCCGTCGGCCAGGATCTCGGCGGGCCCGCGCAACATAACCCAGCCGAGCCTTGTCCAGTCCTCGTCCCAGCGGTCGGCGACAAAGGCGGCGACCGGGTTTTCGATGATGTTTCTGAGGCGCTTCAACGCCCTGACGTCGCCCTTCGGCTTTTGATCGATCGTGATGTAAAGCGCGCCCTCGCTGACGATAAAGCACACCGGGACGAGGTGAGGCGTGGCCCGCGCGTCAGCGGTCGCGAGATGACCTACCCGGCAATTGGCCAGAAAACGGGCTTGGCGCTCGGACAGCATGCCGGAAATTTTGCCTGACTTAGGCTCCGCTGGCCAGACGCCCCGGGCCGTGGCAAGCTCGGGGCTCCTCAAACCAACGAGGCCTGCCATGAAGATCGAGCGCATAGACCACCTGAACCTGACCGTCGCCGATATAGACCGCAGTGTGGAGTTCTACAAACGCGTGCTCGGCATGAGGGTCGAGACGATGGGCGAAGGCCGTGCTGCACTCTACTTCGGCCAGCAGAAGATCCATCTCGACGCGGCGGGCGGTGCGATGGCGACGAGCGGCGAAAAACGGATGCCGGCGCATATCTGCTTTATCACCGAGGCGCCGATGGGCGAGGTCACGGCCCACCTCGAAAGCTGCGGCGTGCCGGTGCGGATGCAGGGGCCGCGCGCCGGGGCGATCGGCACGATCCAATCGGTCTATATCGACGATCCGGACAAGAACTCGATCGAGATCGCGAGTTATTGAGCCAACCATGATCCAGGACGCCCGGGGACATCGCCTCCCCGGCGCCTGCATCCGCTAGTATCTCGCCCGAACTGGAGCGAAGGGGATCAGCATGGCCGAGTTTCGGACACTTCGCACGGGGGTATTTCTGCCGCCGTTCCATCCCAATGACGAGGACCCGCTGCTCTGCATGGAGCGCGACTTCGAGCTGATGCAGTGGCTCGACAAGCTCGGCTATACCGAAGCGTGGATCGGCGAGCACCATTCGGGCGGATATGAGATCTATGGCCAGCCGGAGCTGTTCATCGCCACCGCCGCCGAGCGCACCCAGCACATCCGGCTCGGCACTGGAGTCATCTCGCTGCCCTACCACCATCCCTTGATGGTGGCGGACCGCATCGTCCAGCTCGACTATCAGACGCGCGGCCGGGCGATGTTCGGCTTTGGGCCGGGCCTCTTGCCGTCGGACGCGATGATGCTCGGCATCGATCCGGAGACCCAGCGCGACCGCATGGCCGACGCGATCGACGTCATCACGCGCCTGCTCGCCGGCGAGGTCATCACCCAAGAGAGCGACTGGTATACGATGCGCGAGGCGCGGCTGCACCTGCGGCCCTACACCAAGCCCCGCCCGCATCTGGCGATCGCCAGCGCGGTGACACCCTATGGCGGCAAGCTCGCCGGGCGTTACGACCTCGGCATGCTGTGCGTGATGGCCGGCAGTCCGAACGGCTACGACACGCTCGACTACAACTGGGAGCTTGCCAATCGGGAGGCACAGGCGCAGGGCCGCACGATGGATCGGAGTCTCTATCGCGTGATGGCGCCGTTCCACATCGCCGAGACGCGCGAGAAGGCGATCGAGAACGTCCGCACCGGCTTTGAGAAGTGGCAGCTCTATTCGTATTCGGTGAACCCCGAGGGAGGTGCCGCGATCGGCATGCCAAGCATCGAGGCAATCAACGAGGGCGGGCGCGGCGCCATCGGCACGCCCGATGACGCATTGCGCGTACTGGAGAACTACTGGACCAAGACCGGCGGCTTTGGCTGCATCCTGCTGCTCGCTCACGACTGGGCCGATTGGGAGGCGACCAAGCGGTCCTATGAATTGTTCGCGCGCTACGTGCTGCCGCGCTTCGAAGAGCGCAGCGCCTGGCGCTCGCAGTCAATGGATTGGATGCGTGCCAATCGTGAAGCCTTTAGCGGCAAACGCAAGGCCGCCGCAGCGAATGCCGTCGAGCGGCACTTCGCCGCCGAGGAGCAGAGAAGAAAGCGGCTCGAAGCCGCGAAATAAGCTTCGATCGACCAGCTGCCCAATTGCGTTGCCGCCGCGCGCGGAGCGGCTCGCCATCGTCAATGTCGACAATCGGCGCCTCTACGGGGCCTTGGTGCCGGTCGTCGGCAGCCACTGCCCGGGCCTCGCCGCGAGCCCCTACCATGTCCACCCTATGGCGTGCGGCTCGACTGACCGCCACAGCACCGACCCCTGTAAAGGCCGGATAACAGGGCAAATTTTCGATTTGGCGCCGCATAGCCCTCGATTAATATAGCAGGATCAAATACTTATACCCGAGTTGGGCTCGCTCAAGCAGGGGTCTCGAGGCCACCTTGCAGGGTGCGCAATCGGCCTATCAGGGTGGAAACAGGGGAGGCGACCAAGCGCCGATTCGCGTTATTGTGAAACAATGTTATTTCGATATTGACAACGAATGGAACCGACGATATATAGGCCGAAACTCCGGCGCGGCAAGTCGGCGATCGGCGCAGCCGCATCCTCCGCGCCAACCTGGTTGCTCCACACCGAGCTGGACGAGCCGCTTGACGATCTTGGCTTTGTGAGCGCGGCGTAGCCGCGGGCCGGCCATGCCGGGGCGCGCTCCGCCCGCCTACCCGGGGGTGCGCGGAGCGATCGGTGGCTTGGCCTGCATCCTGCTGCTCGCCCACGACTGAGCTGAATGGGAGCAACCAAGGACACTTAAGAGCTGTTACACGCCACATATCGCCGCGCCTCGCGGAGCGCAGCGCCCCGCTCGCAGTCAATGGATTGGATGCGTGCCAATCGTGAAGCCTTTAGCGGCAAACGCAAGGCCGCCGCAGCGAGTGCAGTCGAGCGGCACTTTGCCGCCCACGAGCAGAGAAGAAGGGGGCTCGAAGCCGCGGAATAGCCGTCGGCAAGGCGCCGCATTTTCGCGCTGCACCCGTGCTGCTAGCATCGACTTGCCGGCCGGGGGCCGACCATTAGCATGCGCGGCTCTCCGGCGCGGACCTCAACCTCGGCAGGGCTACTCCTATAGGTGCTTGGCCTCACTAATCGCCGCCGCTGACCGCGAATACCCCCGAAGTGCTCTGCCATCTACCATCAGAGCAGTCAATCAAGCCTACCCCGGTTCAATGGCTCAAGTCGACCCAAAGCGGCCACTCGCCACGACCTAGATAGGCCCCCGACTTGGTCGGCAAACGAAAATGACAAGCGCGGACAACGTTAGGACGAACGTCCAGAACCCGAGCCCAACATAGCCTCCAGCCGCCAGCACTATCCCGCCGGTACCCGCGCCAACCGCCCATCCGAAGCTTTGGGCGGAGCTGTTAAGGATCAACGTAACTGCCCGCCCCGCTGGCGACCTATCGACGAGAAGAATGACGGTGCTAACCATGACCACACCGTGTGTGAGCCAACCTGCCGCCATGAGTGTGATGGCCGCAACTGCCCGGAGGGGCAGGACCAGCGACAAGCCGATAAGCGACCCGGAGCCGAGGCACCCTGCAATAAAAAGGTGCCGTGAGTGTGCCCCAAGCCGACCGCCGGCCGCCGTCTGGCCAATAAGGACACCCAAGCCGGCAGCGAGCGACACCCACCCGACTTGATCAGCCCCGAACCCATAGCGCTGCACATAGAAAGCACCGTAATAGGTCCACATCGCGTTTACGCCGATGTTCTCGACGCATGCCGCTAACAGCAGGATCACGGTCGGTCGGTGCTGCAAGAGCGGCCGATAGCCCGCGAATATGTCTCTCAGGGGAACCTCACGATCGGCGCTCCCGGACTCGTCCGGAGCGACAACATATCGCGCGGTCAGTGCGGTCCCGACTGCAAGCGCGGAGATCACCAGGAATGCGCCTCGCCAGCTAAGCATTATCGCGAGCGTCGTGAGCAACGGGATGCCTAGGGTAGCAGCCAGGGGCGCGCCGCTCTGTATTCGGCTTATGGCACGGCGGCGCTTCGCAATTTCCGAAAATGAGGCGGTAGCCATCGCTTGCGCCACGGGCATCACCGCAGCCCGGCCCATTGCGCCCAAGAGCGCGGCTAGGAACAGGGTAATTATTGTTGTCGACGATCCGGTCGCAAGGCTGCTCGCGGCGACGGCTACGAGACACACGAGTAGTGTGCGGCGGTAGCCGTAACGGTCGGCCAGGGGACCAATCACCAAGCCCAGAACTGCCGACAGCAGCAGCATCGACGCAGGGATCTGCCCGAGCAAGGAAACGCCGACGCTCTGCGCCTTCGCGATAAAGGGCAGGAAAGGAATCCACGCGACCACGTTCAAATGATTAACAAAGGTCGAAAGCGCGAGCGTGGGAGTGAGCCCCCTCACGGGGAGTCGCGGATTCGAGCCTACGATCTGTCCCGGTATCATTGAGCCGAGATCGTCAGTCGCGGCTCTTCCCATCCAAGCAATGGCAGCCCTTGGAATCGGGCGGGGCCTCGGCAGTCTCAAGTCTTTCGCGGACATCCATAAGTTGACGTTCAAGTGTGCGCAACCCGGCGATTTGCTGCTGGACGACCCGCAATTGCTCGCTCACGAGGCGCTGGAGCCGGGGCCGTATCGTTGCGCATCCTTCCCCATCGAGCCGGGCTGTGAGGTCTCGGAGCTGCGAGATCGGCAGCCCTAAGGACCGGGCACGCCGAACGAACAGCAGCCGGTGAATGTCACGACGATAGTACTGACGGTATCCTGCGGCGTTGCGGGATGCTGCGGGCAGCACGCCAACCTGCTCGTAATAGCGAATGGTTTTGGCGGGCACGCTGGTCGCTTCAGCAAGTTGGCCGACCCTCAGCGGCGGCTCCATGTTGTCTCTCCCTCGTCATGGCTGGCGGGCAAGGCTACAGGTTCCACTCGCTGGAAGGTCAAAGGAATTTGACGGGTGAACGGCCGTTTTCCACCCACTGCTGCCGATTTCCGCACGATACAGGATGGGCCGCCGTCGACCCAAGCCGGACCTTTGGCACGATGCCGTGGCAGTCAGAAGTCAATGACGTGCCTGCGCTTCCAACAACGGCAGCCCGGTAATGTGTGCTCACGCCTTGCCAGCCTCGCTTGAGGCCGACAGCATAGTCCGTGTCCTTGCTCCCGGTGAGCTACTCTTCCGGCAGGGCGACCGGGCGGGGGCAATCTACAAGGTCGAAACCGGGCGCCTTCGCCTGATCCGTCGCACCATCGACGACCATCTGGTGATCCTGCATACCGCGCGGCGCGGCGAGTTCTTCGCCGAAGCTTCTCTCTTTGCCGAGACCTATCACTGCGACGCCATCGCCGCCGTGCAGTCCAGCGTTCGGGTCTATCCGAAAGAGATCGTGATCAAAGCGCTTCGCGCCGACCCGGCGCTTGCGGAAGCATTCATGGCGCGCCTCGCCCACCAGCTACAGGAACTCCGGGCCCGGATGGAGTTGCGCAACATCCGCTCGGCCCGATATCGCGTACTGCAATATCTGCGACTGCGTGCTGGCATACATGGTCGCAGCATCACGATCGAGGGCCAGCTTCAAGACGTCGCGGCGGAAATCGGCATCACCCGCGAGGCGCTCTATCGCACCCTCGCCGCCCTGGAGGCCGAGGAGTATCTGACCCGAACCGAGAACCGGGTCGTGCTCAAGAAATTTTGACCGCACATGATCCTGATCATGCAGGGTGCCCAGGGCCGCCGCGTAGAATTGGCGGGATTAACCCGCCGATGAGGCTTTCCCATGCTTGCCACCCGTAAACTCGTCGCCATCGGTGCCGTGCTCGCCGTCACGTTATCAGGCATCGCGCTCGCCGAAACCATGCCCGACCATCACCAGACGGGACCGGATCATCAGCAGATGGTGCAAGGAGAACACCCGATGGGGCCGGGCCATATGCAACAGATGATGCGCCAGCATCAGGGCATGATGCCAATGGGCGGTCATGCCGGTATGCACGGTGCCTCGATGCCGACTTTACCCGGCCAGGACGCCTTTGGGGCAATCCGGGAGGTTGTCCGCATC